>Ga0207969_100055_pt1 | contig 84038 bp, 60 predicted proteins | sample LakWasMet25_LOW6_2_FD_183869 | JGI IMG/M metagenome (GOLD analysis project Ga0207969, IMG submission 183869) | Freshwater sediment methanotrophic microbial communities from Lake Washington under simulated oxygen tension - Sediment Metagenome... | ecosystem: Environmental > Aquatic > Freshwater >...
TCCGCGCTCGCTCCGCACCGCGGTCGTCGCCGCGCTCGCTCCGTTCCCCCTGCAACCTTCGCGTCGCGCGAAGGTGACCACCTGATGTTGCCTGGGGTCAGGCGCTGCACGCTGATGAAGAGGCCGCACGCCGTACCCCAGGCCGCGAGATGTGTAGAAGCGATAGGGTTTCAACCTGCGGGCACGGCGGGCGATCGACGGTTAACGCCTATGCCTCCTCAACGCCCCGCTTACCCCACCACGGGCCAGCGCCGCTCGGCGTAGAGCGCCCGCAGCCGCTCGCCCATCACAGACTCCACCGCGCCCGAGAGCGACGCCGCGTCGGGGTGCGCGGTCGACTCGATCGCCCCGCCGAACTCCACGGTGACCTTGGTGGGCAGCGGGACGTACGGCAGGTACGCCATGGGCCCCACGCAGAGCCCCCACGGGAAGGCCAGCGTCACCGGAAAGGACTTGAACCGCAGCCACCTCGTGACGCCCACCGCCCTCGCGACCCCTTGGCCCTGGCGCAGCACCACGAAGGACTCGTGCGCCCCGGCGGTGACCACCGGGACGATGGGCGCGCCGGTCTCCATCGCCAGCCTCGCGTAGCCCTGGCGGCCCTCGAAGCGCAGCTCTCGACGGGCGCTCCACGGGCGCAGCGAGTCCGCGTCTCCCCCCGGGAACACCAGCACCTTCGCCCCTGAGCGAAGCACCCGCGCGGCCTCCGTGGGGTGCGCGCGGATGACGCCGAGGCGGGCGAGCAGCGGGGTCAGCCGCAGGTGCTTGAAGAAGAACTCGTGCGCCAGCACGTACACCGGGTCGGTCATTCCCCGGGAGCGGTACCACTCGATCAGGAAGAGCCCGTCCACCGGGTTGGCCCCTCCGTTGTGGTTGCCCACAAGCAGCGCCGCTCCCCGAGGGACCCGCTCCATCCCCCGCAGCTCCAGCCGGTGCCAGGCCGCCTGCGCGGACATCACCCGGCTCGCGACGCCCATCCACCGCGGGTCGTGCCCCCCCGCTGCCACCGCCCTGCGCTGCGTCTGCGTCACCATTGGGAAACCCGACGCTACCACCCGCCGCCGTGTACCATCGCGCACCCCCCGATGCTCACACCACGAAGCCTCCGCTGGTCGCTGCTCACCGCTTCGTCGATGCTGCTGGCCGCATGCAGCGATGACGTCGCGGTCTCCCCCGCCGACGCCGCGGTCTCCGCCACCACCGCCGATGTCCCCTCCGACACGGCGGCCTTCAGCGACGCCCTCGACGTCGCGAGCGACCTCTCCCCGGTCGACGCCCCCTCCGACGCCGCCGCCAAGGACGCCCCCGACGCGCCCCGCTGCAACCCCCTCGCGATCACCGACGACTGCCTGCTCCCGTGGCCGTCCGACCTGCTCACGCGACCCGATCCGTCGACCCCCACCGGGCGGCGCGTCAACCTCCCGGAGAACGTGCTCCAGGTCGCCCCGGGCCGCGTCAACGTCGACGTCACGCCCTTCAACCGCGCCGACGGAGCGCCCTCCACCGCGCCCATCCTGGTTCACTTCGGCGAGCTCCTGGCCCCGGAGTTTCTCGCGGACTACACCCAGACCGCTCGCTCGTTGGAGGCCGCCAGCGCCATCGCCCTCTTCGACCTGACCCACATGCGCCGCGTCCCCTTCCTCGCGGAGATGGACGCCAACCGCATCGACGGCGCCACCAACCGCGCCGCGCTCATCATCCGTCCCCTCGAGCCGCTCCCCTTCGGCGCCCGCGTCGTGGTCGCCATCCGCCGCGCCGTGCGCACCCCCGGCGGCACCCCCCTGCGACCCTCCCCGGGCTTCGTCGCCCTGCGCGACCGCACCCCCTCCGCGGACCCTCGCATCGAGGCCGCGCGCCCCGACTACGAGGCCCTGTTCAGCTTCCTCGCGGCGCAGGGATATGCGCGCGACGACCTGCACCTCGCCTTCTCGTACACCGTCGCCAGCGAGCGCCACGTGCTCGGACCCATCGTCGCCATGCGCAGCGAGGTCATCCGCCGCGCGGGCGTCGCGGGCCAGATCCCCTTCACCATCGAGCGCGTGCAGGACGCCCCCAACAGCAACGTCGCGCGCATCGTCACCGGCACCTTCACCCCGCCCGGCTGGCTCGACGCGCGCAACACCATCACCTTCGCGGCCGACGGCGCCCCCGAGATCCAGCCGACGTCCCCGTCGTACCCCTTCACCATGGTGATCCCCGCGCGCGCGATGAGGGAGCGCCGCCCGCTGCCGCTGGTGATGTTCGGCCACGGCGTCTTCGGCACCGGCCGCGACTACCTCACCGGCGACATCGCGCGGGTGATCCACCCCCTCGCCGAGCAGGCGGGCGCCGTCGTCGTCGCCACCGACTGGATCGGCCTCTCCGGCGGCGACCGCGACCTCATCATTCGCGACGTGGTCACCAACATCAACCGCATCAACCTGGTGACCGACCGGCTGCTGCAGTCCCTCGCCAACAACCTCGCGCTGGAGGAGATCGCCGTGGGCGCCCTCTCCGCCGACCCCCGGGTGCGCTTCGACGGATCGACCCTCATCGACCCGGCGCGCGTCTACTACTACGGCGTCAGCCTCGGCGGCATCCAGGGCTCGTCCTTCGTCTCCGTGTCCCGCCGCGTCTCCCGCGCCGTGCTCGCGGTGCCCGGCGCGTCGTGGTCCAACCTGCTGCCGCGCTCCATCGTGTACGCGCCCATCCGCAGCTTCGTCGACCGCATCTACCCCGACCCCCTGGTGCAGGCGGAGTTCATCTCGCTGCTGCAGTACCGCTTCGACCACGCCGACCCGGCCAACGTCACCCGGCTCTTCCGCGCGCCCCCCGACCCGTCGACCTCACGCATCGTGATGCTGCAGGAGGCCGTCGGCGACTGCCTCGTCCCCAACATCACCACCGACATCCTCGCGCGGGCCTTCGGCATCCCGCTCATCACCCCCGGCGCCGCGACCCCCTTCGGGCTGAGCACCTCCACTTCGCCCTCCACCGAGAGCGCCATGGTGCAGTACGCCATCACCCCGAGCCTCACGCGCTACACCCCGCCCTTGAGCAACACCGTCCCCGCGATGGACAACAACGTTCACTCCGACCTGGTGTTCCTGCCCAACGCCGAGCGGCAGGTGGTGACCTTCCTGGAGTCAGGGCGCATCGAGCAGACCTGCGCCGGGAGCTGCGACCCGGACTGAGACCGTGTCGGCCTCGGAGCAGTTTCGCGAGGCGAGCCGACTCCTCGCCTCGGTCCGCGACATCGTCGACGAGCGCCCCGAGGGCGCGGCCCCTCCCTCGTGGTGCGACGCCCGAGGGTGGACCGCCTTCCTCGAAGCGATGCCCGACGACGCCGTGGCGGCGGCCTCGCGCGACGGCCTCGCGGCGCACCTCGATGGCCTCCCCGGAGCCCCCGCGAACCTCGTCGCCCTCGCCCACGCGGTGACCCGATGGACCTCCCTCCCCGCGATGCCGGCGGCCTCCGCGGAGGCGGTCGACGGCCGCCGCGCGTCGCCGCGCAAGCGCGTCCAGGTGGCAGCCTTCGCGGCGATGGTGGGCCGCGTCGGGGCGAAGGGCTCGCGGGTCGTCGACGTGGGATCGGGCCACGGCCACCTCACGCGCCACCTGGCGAGCGCGCTGGGCGTCGACGCGGAGGGATGGGAGCGCGACCCCGATCGCGTGGCGGTGGCCTCGTCGCTCGCGGGCGACGGGGGCGCCCGCTTCGTGGCGATGGACGCGCGCGACGCTGCGGCGACGCTGCGCCGCACCGACCTGGTGGTGGGGCTTCACGCCTGCGGGGGGCTTGGCGACCACGCGGTGCGCGCGGCGGGCGCCGCGGGCGCGTCGGTGGCCCTCGTCGGGTGCTGCCTGCAGAAGCGGGAGGGCGACCGCGAGGCGCTGGTGGTTCCGGCGGGAATGAGCGCGAGGGAGCTCACCATCGGGCGGGCGGTGCTGGGCCTCGGCAACGCGTGCGACGGAGAGGAGGGGGTCGAGGAGGGCCTCGCGGTGAGGGCCGCGTCGAGGGTCAACCGCATGGCGCTGCGCTCGGCGCTGCTCTCGGCGGGGCAGCCGGTGGGGCCCGGGGAGGAGATGCGAGGGGTCAACCGACGCCAGGCGACGGGCTCGCTCGCGGCGCTGGTGGAGCGGGCATTCGCGCTGAGAGGCTTACCCCCGCCGCGCGCGGAGGCGGTGGAGGCGGCCGCCCGGAGCGCCGCGGAGGAGTACGAGCGCGCCCGGCGATGGGCGCTGCCGAGGGCGATGCTGGCGCGGCTGGTGGAGGTGTGGGTGGCGCTCGACCGCGCGGAGTGGCTGCGGTCGCTGGGCTACGAGGCGGAGGTGCTGGTGGCCTTCGAGGCGAGCGTGAGCCCGCGCAACGTGGCGGTGCTCGGGTGGCGGGATTACGGGCGGGCGAGGCCGCGCTGAACGCTCTGGCCCACGAGGCCGAGCGCCGAGCGCGGCACGGTGAGGTCGGCGCTGACGTGGGTGACCCCCTCGCGCTCGCTCATCTGGAGGCGGCCCACGCTCGCGGCGGTGGCGCCTTCGCCCCCGTGGGCGATCGCGTCGCGGACCATCCGTAGCAGCGAGGTGTCGTTGCGGAAGGCCTCGGTCAGCATCGACGGCAGGATCGCCACGACGCTGCTGGTCCCCGCCGCCGCGGCGTCGGCGATGCTCGGCGGCGGAGCGTGAGACCCCGAGGCCGACTGGAACTGCGTGCGCGCGTTGGCGCCCAGCACCACCCAGACGTGATCCCCTTCGGGCACCAGCAGCAGCTCGGACAACACGGGCCTCGCGGGGGGAGCGGGCCTCGCGGCGGTCGCGGTCCTCGGGGCGGGGGTAGGAGCCGTGCTTCGCACCGCCGCGGCGAGCTCGGTCAGCGAGGGCATCGGGCCGCGCAGCAGCAGCGAGCCCGTCGGGAGCCCGGTGACGGGGGGGAGGGTCCAGCCCATGGGGTTGATGTTCAGGTCGGCCCTCATGGCGCGCGCGACGGCCGGGCGGCGCAGCGTGTTGACCAGCGTGCGCACGTTGGCGACGAACTGCGGCGACGGGGTGGAGAGGCGCAGCAGCGCGGTGGAGGTGTAGCGCTCCTGCGGGTCGCGGCTGGTGGTGGAGGCGACCGCGACGCGGTCTTGCGCGACGAGGGCGCCGAGGGCGGTGCGCAGCGCGGTAGCGTCGGCCTCGGGCAGCCGGGTGCGGGGGGAGACCATCCGGGCGGCGGCGCTGGCGCCCAGGTTGAGCGTCGCCCGCAGCGGCTCGGCGTGAAGCGCCCAGGCGCTGTAGGACCATCCCCCGGGCGGGAGCCGCTCGTAGAGGTCCATCGGCGCGGAGCTGTCGCGCAGGGCGCCGAGCGCCTGCTGGGCGAGCTGCGCGCTGGGGCTCTGCAGCGCGACGTCGAAGTGGAGGGTCGCGCCCTGGTCTCCGAGGCCGAGGGAGAGCCTCGCGCCTCGGGACTCCGCGATGCTGCTGCGCAGGGCGCCGAAGAAGTCGCGCAGCCACGCGCGGGCGGCGTCGGCGAAGAGCGGGTTGTTCGGGTCCTGCCCCGGGGAGGCCTCGTTGACGAGCTCGACCATCAGCCGGTCGAGGTCGGCGCGCATGGCCCCTTCGATCACCTGCGGGTGCAGCTCGACCACCGCCGCGCCGTCGTCGGACCCGAGGGGCTGCGCGGCGAGGGTGCGCGTGAGGTACGCGGCGTAGCGGTTGACGAAGCCCTCGTTGCCCTCGCGGCGGTGTACCATCAGCAGGCGCCCCGCGCCGGCGCTACCCCCCGGGATCAGCAGCAGGTCGTCGCGAGAGCGGTCGCTGCCGCTGCGGCGCACCCTCTGGATGCGCAGCGACGGGTCGCCGAAGGCCTCGAGGGTGTGGCCGTCGGCGAGCTGCTCCCTCGCGGTGGCGAGCGAGCGGATCGGGAGCGACGCGATGCCCTCGACGTCGTTGTCGTGGAGGGCCACCAGCAGGTCGAGCGGGCCGTCGATGTCGATGGCGCGCGCGGCGCCCTCGTCGCCGAGGATGTCCGGCAGCGCCGAGGTGAGGGCCTCCTCGACGAAGTCCCGCAGGCCGAGCATCTCGCCCAGGCGCCGCGCGGCGCCGCGGACGCTGCCGATGCGCACCGAGAGCACGGCGTCGGCGGGGCGGTCGACCGGTGAGGTGTCGACGGCGAGCTCGACCGACGAGGGCGCGGTGACCGTGGGGGCGACGACGGGGGCGGCGCTCGGCGCGCTCGCGCACTGCGGGAGCGAAGCGGCGAGGACGAGCGCCAGCGCGGCGCGGAGGCGACGGGGGGAGGGCGACATGGCGGCGGAGGATACCCGAAGGTTCGCCGCCGCCGTACCGATCAGAACTTGTAGGTGATGCCGAGGCGGACGTTGAGCGGCAGCGCGGCGTCCCAGAACGAGGTGGTGACGGGGCGGCGCCACGAGTTGGAGCCTACGTCGATGGGGACGACGTTCACGTCCTGGATGTCCTGGGGAAACGGCAGGTACAGCGTGGCGCCCGCGACGAAGGAGAGGTGCCGGAAGAGCCCGAGCTCGGCGACGACGCCGGCGAAGCCGCGCTGCGTGCTGCTGACGTCGCAGGTGGGTCCGGTGTAGCCGGAGGCGTCGGCGTTGCGGTTGGTGCAGAGGGAGTACGCCCTGTCGCCGGGGCCCGAGAGGTTGAGGTTGAACCTGCCGGGGTTGTCGAGGTTGAGCTCGAAGCCGCCGTTGAGGGTGATGGTGAAGGCCCCGACGCCGCCGACCGGCGCCTGGCCGGTGGCCGTCTGCGTGTCGTTGCCCATGTTGAAATGGAACGACAGGTTGCCCTGCAGCACCATGCCGAATCCCGTCGACGACTTGAGGCCCAGCGCGCCGTAGGCCCGCACCTCGCCGCCGATGGCGATGAGGTCGTTGGCGAAGCGCCAGCCGGCGCGGGAGCGCAGCTCGAGCTCGTACCAGCTGAAGGCCGAGCGGAGGGCGATGCCGCCGTCGATGGTGAAGTTGCCGAAGGAGGGGAAGCTGTTGCGGGGCACGAAGCCCATGGTGGCGCGCAGCTCGATGGGCATCGCGCCGTAGCTCAGGATGGCGTCGAAGGCCCCGTCGCCGCGGGTGAGGGGCGCCGCGCCGAAGGTGCTGATGCCCGAGCGCCGGCGGGCCACGTCGATCTCGGTCGGGCCGGTGCGCCGCGGGGTGGCGACGATGGGGTCGGGGTTGTCTCCCTCGCGCACGCTCACCTCGCGCACCCACGGCTCGTAGTTGTCCGCGCGGACGGTCACGCGCACGTTGCCGACCGGCACGTTGCCGATGTCGCCGAGCGGGCGGCCCTGGGTCTCGTCGTTGAGGAAGACCTGGGCGTTGGAGAGGCCCGGCGCCGTGACGTGGAGTGTGCCGAACTGCGCGGTGCGCTCGAGCTGCGCGTTGACCTCGCAGGGCTGCGTCGCGGTGACGCTGCAGCGCTGGGTGAAGTCGTTGAAGCCTGCGGCGCGCACGAGCACCACGACCTCGCCGTCGGACACGTTGTCGCGAGAGACGGTCCCCCGGCCCGCGGGCTGGCTGTTGACGAAGATCTCCGCCTCGGGGTTGTTGGTGACGACCACCCGGAGGCGGCCGCGGCCGGTCGCCGGGGGCAGGTCGCCGTCGGCGAACTCGAGCACCCGCTGCTGGCCCGCGACGATGGCGACCTCGCGCACGACGGGCTCGCGGCCCGGCGCGGTGACGCGCACGGTGTGCTGCCCCGGGGAGACGCTGGCCTGGTCGACGCGGCCGCCGGTGAGGGTGAGGGCCTCGCCGTCGAGGAAGGCCTGCGCGCCCGCGACGGGGACGATCACCCGCAGGCTGCCGGAGGTGGCGGCGGCGACCTCGAGGTCGACGGCGACGGCCTGGGCCTGGCCCGCGGTGACGGTGACCTCCCGGCGCATGCTGCGGAAGCCGCTGGCCGCCACCTGGATGATGTGCGTGCCGGGCTGGACGGCGTCGCTGGAGGGGGGAGTGCCGGTGAGGGGCGCGCCGTCGAGGCTGACCTGGAGGTCGGCGGGGACGGGGCCGTTGGGGTTGGAGACGATCACCCGCACCGAGCCCGTCGGGGCGACGCGCGGTCGCAGGGTGACGTTGACGGTGGAGAGGGTGCCGGAGGTGACGTTGACGGTCTCGCGCACGGGCTCGCGGCCCTCCATGCGGAGCTCGATGATGTGCGCGCCGGGGGGGACGTTGTTGAGGCGCCCGGGGGTGACGCCCATCTGGGTGCCGTCGAGGAAGATCGGGGCGCCGTCGACGTCGGCGGCGACGTAGACGTTGCCGCCCTGGACGAGGGTGATGGCGAAGGGGCGGGTGTTGCGCGCGGCGACGGTGACGTCGAGCGAGCCCTGCACGTAGCCGGGGAGGTCGAAGAACAGCCGGTGCGGGCCCTGCGGGATCATCGCGCGCGCGATGGGCGTCTGGCCGAGCGGCGGCGCGGTGGCGTTGTCGAGGCGCACCGTGGCGCCGGGCGGGGTCGACTGGATGCGCACCGCGCGGCGGACCTGCGACCAGGCCGGTGAGGCCGCGATGCAGATGGCCATGGCGCCAGCAGACGAGATGAGCTTCGAGCGGATGTGCATTGGGGCTGTGTTCCTCCCGTTCGGGCGTTCGGCCGTCGGGAATACACTGCTCTGGCGGAGATGCGAAGCCTGAGACGCGCGCCGGGGGCGCCGTCAGCCAGAACGGGGAGGGTGTGAATAAAGGAGGAAAGGGGGAGGCGGGAGGGGGCGATCGAGCGGGGCAGCGGCGCCGTGAGGGCTACGGCCGCCCCGCGATCAGCGGGGGATCAGCTCAGCGGATCATGCCGTAGCCGAGGATGCGCGAGATGTTACGCGTGGCGTCGATGAGGCCGACGTAGTTGCGGAACGTCGCGAGGCGGCGGGCCTGGCGCTGCGGCGAGGTGCTCGCCGGCTGGAGGGCGCCAGCGGCGCTGCGGATGAGCCGCGGGCGGCCGTCGGCGTCGAGCACCGGGCGGCCCATGTTGGCGGGGTCACGCTCCACGAGGAAGGTGTCCGCGAGCAGGGCGTTGGCGTGCTGGATCATGCGCGACGCGATGCCGCGGTCGACCGTGCGTCCGCCGCCGGCGAGGGCGGTGAGGCCCGGGTCGGCGCCGTAGCGACGCGCGGTGTAGATGATCCCGGTGTCGGGGTTGAAGAAGCGGACGCGCTCGTTCTCGGGGATGTCCACCGCCTCGGCGCCGCCCTCGGTGAAGATCCTCATCTTGTTGATGAGGGTGAGGTCGGTGTTGAGCGAGGAGAACAGCATCGAGTAGATGACCGTCGGGAGCTGCTGCCGGTACCCGATGTTCGGGAAGAGCAGCGACGAGCCCGCGGGCCGGGTCGGGATGTTGTCGCTGTAGAGCGGCAGCATCTGCGGGGTGACCTCGTCGCCCGGCGCGCGGGGCGCGGGGGCGTGCATCGCCACGGTCGCCCAGTCCTCGGAGAGGATGCCGCCGAGGAGGCGGTCGAGCGCGTTGGGGATGTCCGTCGCGAAGTTCACCTGGAACTCGCGGCCGTCGAGGTAGAGGTTGCGCGTCACGCTGGAGAACGTGGGGCGCGTGTCGGTGAGCATGATCGCCGCGAAGTTCTTCTCCATCGAGGAGCCCTCGCGGTTGGCGTACGACTGGTAATCCAGCGAGCCGCCCTGGCCGTTGTCGAAGTCGTCCGCGATGAAGCGGCCGTCGACGATGCCGATGCTGAAGCGCGGCGCGGTCACGCCGTCATCCGCGTCGAAGATCGGCGTGTTCGCCGAGCGGAGCTCGGGGGTGCTGCGGTCGGCGTCGGCGGCCGACGCCTCGTTCGACACGACGAAGGTGCCCGGCTCGGGCATCAGCATCGCGCGGGCGAAGAAGTCGAACATCTCCGTCTGCGCGCCCAGCGTCGGGCCGAGGGCGTTGTCGCTGCGGGAGTAGACCGCGAAGCTCGCGTCGTTGAGGGCGCCTCGGTAGAAGGCGTAGTCACGCGCGACGTTCCAGTGGTAGCCGCGCACCAGGCGGAACATCCGCGAGGAGACGCCGGAGGAGACGTTCCACGAGGCCCACTCGCGGTTGCCGCGGCGGAAGTACATCGCCGGGTACAGGAGGTCGTACTTCCGGGTGATCGAGCGGGAGACCTCGTAGATGTCCGCGCCCTGGTCGAAGTACTGGATGTGGGGGTAGCCCACGCCGCGGTCCCAGGACACGCGGTAGCGCCAGCGGAGAGAGCCCTCGCCGTTGGTGATGGTGCGGCCCGCGTCCGGCGTGCCGTTGCGGACGCGCCACGCGGGCGCGGCCTGGTCCTGGTTGCCGCCTGCGTCGGGCTCGGGGTCGTTGGAGTCGTAGGTCTCCGACGTCTCCATGTCCGTGAGCGCGGCGTGGTCGCGCGGGGCGAAGCGGCAGATCTTGCCGTCGACCAGGCGCCAGCGGTAGCGGGCCTTCTCCTCTTCCGTCGCGTCGCGGCAGAAGCTCGGATCGAAGACGTGGAGCTGGCGCGCCATCTCGGTGTAGTGCGCGAGGCCCAGCGGGGCGTCGTTGGGCTCCGGCGGGGTCGAGCCGGGAGCGGAGAACGCCGGGTCGGTGAAGTTCGCGAGGTACTTCTCCGAGAGCTGCGACCGGAGGTTCCAGGCGAAGCGGCGCTGCGAGGCGGCGCTCTGCCCGCCGCGGGCGGTGTCGGACTCCATGGTCTCGACGACGCGGCCGTACATCACGCCCATGGCGTAGATGTCGTACGCCCCGAGGCCCACGGTCTCGCCGAAGCGCTCCCACTGGTACTCCATCGTGGACGTGTTGCCGAAGTAGGTGATGCCCGCGTGGTGGTTGCCCGCCTCGAGCGGCCGCACGCCGATCTCCTCGTCCGACTCCGGGTCGAGGTAGCGCGGGCCCATGCAGTTGTCTGCGTTGCGGTCCATGGCGCGGATCGACGGGCACGCCGTCTGGTTGCAGGTCTCCGCGCGGCAGCTCACGGCGTTGGCGCCGCTGGTGCCGCCGCCACGCGTGCGCAGCTGCCAGTACTGCGGGTTGTAGTTCATCGAGTCGTAGCTCGACACGGGCAGGTGGTAGAGCCCGATGCTGTGCCCGACCTCGTGCAGCGCGATGCCCTTGTAGGCGTCGATGCGGAGGTCTTGCAGGATGCGGGCGGCGCGGGCTTCCTTGGTCAGGTTGCGGTAGCGCTGCGCGAACCAGCGGGCGACGCCCTGCATGTCGGTCGAGCCGACGATCGCCGGCGCGCCGGCGTCCTGGAAGCAGAAGCCGCGGTTCTCAAGGCGCGCCATCAGGCGGTTGCGCATGTCCGTCGCCCACTCCGGATCCATCCGGCGAAGGGGCGAGGCCTGGTTGAGCGAGTTGTTGTCCAGCGAGCTGAGGGCGGCCTGGGGGTTGATGCCCGCGGCGCGCAGCCATTGCTGGTCGATCATGTCGGTCTCGTAGCGGGTGCCGCGCAGCAGGGCGGCCTGCTGCTGGAACGCTACCGCGGTCTGCGACACGCCGTTGTTCACCGGCGTGGTGTCCGTCTGCTGGTTGAACTGACGGATGGCAACGGCCTCGAAGTCGGTGCTCTCGGCGCCGATGGTGTTGAGGGCAGCGGCCGCGTGCGCGGCGTCGTCGCTCAGCGCGCGCTCGTTGATGCGCTGGAGGTTGGTGCGGTCGGTGCCGCTGCCGATGGTGGCGGCCGCCGGGTTGCGGATGTACTGCGCCAGGCTCTGCGACGCCGAGTTGCTCGTGTACGCCTCGACCGAGAGGTCATCGAGCGCCGGGTCGAGGTAGTGCATGATCATCCGGATGTAGTCGCGCTGCTGACCAGCGGCGTACTCCACCGAGCGACCCATGTTGAACCCGCCGTTGGAGACGACCTCGCCGGTGAGCGGGTCGTAACCCCAGTGGGCGATGCCGCCGAAGGGAGCGCGGGAGTTGCCCGGCCAGTAGCTCACGTGGTTGTAGCGCACGTCGCCGAGGCGGACCCGGTAGCCGGGCTCGCGGCAGGCGGAGCTGTCATCCGCGCGCACGGGGTTGTGGCAGAGGACCACGCCGCGCGGGGCGGCGGGGGCGCCCATCGGGGCGACCTTGGGGTTGTCGCCGAGGAAGGCGCCCAGGTGCTGCGAGACCAGGTCGGCCTCGAAGAAGCGGCTGTGGCAGGTGTCGCGGTCGCCGCCGATGCCGCCGGGGGCGCTCGGCCCGAGCTTGCGGCACTCGACCTCGCGGGCGCTGGCGACCGCGCGGCGGATGGCGATGTCCCAGGTGTTGATGATCTCCTCGGTCGCGCCGGTGACGAAGGTCACGCCCGCGCCGGAGGCGGCGCGGTTGCGGGCCTCGTCGGCCGTGGGCAGGCGGTACGTCACCGTGCCGTCAGCGCCCTCGATCTCGATGTGGTCCTGGAACTCCGCGGGCATCTCGGGGTTCGTGTAGTAGGCGATCGGGCGGATCTCGCGGTCGCGGTACGGGATCGTGCAGCGGCCCATGACGGTGTCGCACTGCGAGCCCGGCCGGTTGGCGTTCTCGCACGCGTCGGCGGTGCCGTTGGAGTTCGCGTCGAGGTTGCCGTCGATGATGCCGTCCTGGTTCGCGTCGACCGTCGAGCAGGTGTACTGCCGGTCGAGGTGCGACTGCATCCAGATGTTGTGGAGCATCTGGTAACGGTGGAAGTTGCGGTCGAGGGTGCCGTAGTTGGGGTCGAAGCCGTTGCGGGTCGCGCGCGGGCCGCCGACGAGGTCGTAGGGCTGACGGGTCAGCTCCAGCGGCTGGAAGTCGCGGTCGACGACGCGCCGGAAGGAGGTGCGGATGGTCGCCTCCTGCGGGTTGCAGTCGTAGACCTCGCTGCCGGTGAAGAAGTTGATGATGAGGCAGGTCGGGAGGGTGCCGCCGAAGGCGTCGCTCGACTCCGGGTTGACCAGCCACTTGGAGCTGACGTCGAAGTAGCCGCCCTCGTGGTTACGGGGGTTGGAGGCGCGGACGCACTGCCCGGTGGTGGTGTCGCGCACCATGCCGGGCTCCATCTCGCAGAAGTTCGGCGCGTTGGGCGACGCGGGGTTCTGCTCGTAGTAGCGCACCGGCTGGAACGAGATCGACCCGAAGAGCGAGCCGTAGAACAGGCCCGACCAGTCGGGGTTGTCGACCATGTTGTTCGACCAGTCGACGCGCATGAACTCGCGCTCGTACCAGGGCCGATCGACGACGTTCTCCTCGACGACGTTGATCTCCTCGCCGGTGGTCGGGTTGTACGCGCGCCGCACGTCGAAGTGGCTCTCGATGCGGTAGGCCGCCACGATGATGCCGGTCTCCGTCGGACCGCGGACGCCGCGGCCATCAGAGCCGGTCACGTACTCGTACGCCTTGCGGGCGAGGAGCACGTCTTCCTGGATCTCCCACCGGATGCGGTCGACGTCGTCGTAGGTGCCGACCGGCAGCAGCGACTGTGACGCCGGGGCGTCGACGACGAAGTTGTTGATGTAGAACTCGGGATTATCCCGGGCGTCCTGGATGTTCTCGCCCACGAAGAAGGTCTTGCTGACCCTCGCCGGGCGGGTGCGATCGATCGGATCGCGCTCCTGGGCGCAGTCGGCGTTGCCGACCGCGAGACCGCCGAGCAGCAGCGCGCCAAGCACCCTGCTCCGCCAGAATCGGCGTGCAGGGATCATCCCCCTGCGAGCGCCCGGATTTTCCTGTTCATCAGACATCGTGTCGAACCTCCCAACGTGAACGGAGAGAATTGCGCCACCACAGGGCAGCAAGGCCGATGCCATACACGAGCGTGCTGGAATGCAGGCCCTTCGCAGTGGTGGCAGGTCGCGCGTTAGAAACCTGACCGTGCGAGCGCGCGGAACCTACCGGACCGACCGGGGGCTGTCACGTCGAGAGCCCCCACTGATCAGGGGGTCAGCGTCGGGGGCACACGGAGGCGGTCGGGCAGGAGGTGCAGATGCCCTCGGCCAGGGACCAGCTCTCGTGGCAGATGCGCAGCCCCTCGGGGGTGCGTCGGAGGCGCAGCAGGTAGCGGCCTTCGAGCCGCGGGCAGCCGATGGAGGAGTGACGGTCGGCGCGGTACTCCTCGCTCCAGGCGCGCACCTTCACCACGTCGCCGGTGGCGCCGGGGACGCTGCGGCAGGCGGCTGGGACGTCGCTGCCCGTCAGGGCCTCGGGCTCCCAGGTGCTGCGGGACCAGTCGAAGGCGTTGGTTCCGCCGGAGAGGGCGGCGCTCTCGAGCTGGGCGGCGATGCGGGCGGCGTCCATGGTCTGGGCGTTCCACCAGACGCGCGGGGCGTAGAAGCGATCGAGGGAGGGGGCGCCCGGCTGGAGCCGCACGGCGGAGTCCCATCGGCGGAGCAGGTCCATCAGCGCGGGGTCGTTGCCGACGGGGCCGGACCGCGGGGCTCGGTGGACCACCGCGGCCGCCTGCGCAGGGCTGGTCGAGGGCGCCCGCGGGGGAGCAGGGTGCGCGTCACGCCAGACCAGCAGCGCCACGATGCCGATCGCCAGGAGCGTGGCCACCACGGAGACCAGCGCGAAGAGCCGTCCCCAGCGCACGGGCGGGACAGCGGGCGCGAGCTCCGTGGAGGCGTGGGCCACGCCGATCTCGTCGTCGCGCTCCGTGGGGGTGCGGTCGAATACCGGGGAGGGTAAGCGGTCGGGGGCCGTGGGCGCGGGGGACAGCGGCGCGGAGGAGCTGTGCCACGGCGGCTGCGACAGGACGCCGGCGCCGAGCAGCCCCGAGGCGACCTCCCGGACGGCGACCCGCAGCGCGCCCGCGTCGGCGAAGCGGTCGGCCCCTTCGGTCTGGAGGCACTGGGCGACGACGTCCCAGAGGCCCGCGGGCACGTCGGGTCGGCGCGGCGGGAGCATCGCGCGCAGCTCGCGAGGGCGGCGTACGGCGACGACCCACCAGCTATCGTCCTCGTTGGCCTGGGCGTCGAGGGTGAGCAGCTCGATGAGCACGACGCCGAGGGTGAAGACGTCGGTCCAGGGGCCGATGCTGCCCGAGTGCCCGAAGGCCTGCTCGGGGGCCATGTACAGGGGCGTGCCCATGGTGACGCCGGAGCGGGTGGCGGTGCGTCGGCCGAGCTGCGCGATGCCGAAGTCGACGACCTTGACGGTGATCTCACCGCGGGCCGAGGCGCGCAGCAGGATGTTGTCGGGCTTGAGGTCGCGGTGGACGATGGGCCCCGGGGTGCGCACGGCGTGGGCCGCCTCGAGGCCCGCGCAGAGCTGATCGAAGACGGAGAGCACGGCGGAGAGGGAGGGGCGCTCGCTCTGGCGGCGGTGGTCCGCGAGCCAGCCGGCGAGGCCGCGGCCCTCGACGAACTCCATGACGATGTAGCGCTGGCCGCTCCAGACGCCGCGGTCGAGGACGCCGACGATGTTGGGGTGGCTGATCTGCGCGAGCGCGTCGGCCTCGGCGTCGAAGCGGCGCACCGCCGACTCGTGCTCCAGGAACTCCGACTTCAGCAGCTTGACGGCGACCGGGCGGTTGGAGAGCCGCTGGTCCTGCGCGCGCCACACCGAGCCGAAGGAGCCTTCGCCGAGGAGGCTCCCGAGCACATAACGGTGGTCGATGATGGTCCCCGCGCGAGGGACCGCGGCTGCTGCGGGCATTGGCGCGCGCAGTATCTCACACCCCTTTAGCGGGAGCGCGGGTTGCGATAGATCGAGACGATGGGCACGCCGTCGTAGGTCACGACGTGGGCCGTGGCCGGGGACTGGTAGGCGGTCCAGATCTGGTAGTCGACCTCGTTCATGTGCAGCTCGTGGTGCACGATGGCGAAGTGCCCTTCGCCTACCTGCCACACGGGGCGGATGTCGGGGCGGAGGCGGCCGTCGCGCTGGAGCATGTTCCACGACTCGAAGGTGGTGTCGTGGATGTACACGCCCGCGTTGGGCGGCGCGTGCTCGTTGAACCAGGGCACCGCCGAGCCTGTGGTGAAGCCCCAGAACTGTCGGTTGAGCCCGAGGTCCGCGGCGCCCGGCGCGCCGCCCGCGATGGGGGTGTAGTTGCTCAGCCCGAAGGGGTGCGAGTGGGCGCTCTGGGCGATGGGGGGCAGCACCACCAGGAGGCCCAGCGCCGCGGTGACGACGCCCTCGCGGCGCACCCGGTCGCGGAGGAGTTCTTCGAGGAGGGCGGCGACGCGGGCGAAGCCGACGCCGGCGAGCAGGGCGAGGAAGGGGTACGCGGGAAACCAGTGCTTGGTTCCGCCGAAGATGGGGGTGTTGCGGGAGAGCCACGGGGCCATCGGCACCATGAAGCCGAGGAAGATCAGCACCCAGGTGCCGCGCGGGTCGTCGCTCTTGTGCTCCTGGGCCCATGCGCGGAGGCGCTTGATGGGGAGCCAGTCGAGGAGCCCGGTGGACTCGCGCACCATCGAGGGGACCATGAGCGCGAGGCCGATCACGAAGAGCAGCAGGGTGATGCCCGGCACCGTGAACAGCACCATCCCCCACGAGTAGAGCCTCGGAAACGGCGGGTGGAACCAGTTATATCCCAGCCACTCCATGTTGTAGTACGCGTGGTTGAGGTGGAACCCCGCGTACTCCTGGAAGCGCCCGGGCCCGTGCGTCGCCGTGGAGAGGGTGTCGAACCACATCCAGGGCCAGAGCGCGACGAAGACGAGCGGGCCGAGCACGGCCATCGCGATGAGCGCGAGGGGCACCGGGAAGTTGCCGCGCGAGGCGTCGCGCCGCAGGTCGCCCGCGCGGGTGAGCACGAAGTGCGTCACCACAAGGAAGGGGACGAACCACGCGTTGTGCTTGGTCTCGAGCGCGAGGCCCCAGGCGAGGCCCGTCGCGATGGCCCAGCCGAAGCCCCCGGCGAGCGAGCGCCAGTAGGCGTAGAGCACGACGACCCACATGGTCATGACGGGCACGTCGAAGCAGTCGAGGTGCGCGTGGTAGAAGATGCGGGGCATGAAGGCGAGCGACACCGCCGCCACGAGGCCGACGCGGGTCGAGTGCGCGCGGTGCCCGAAGAGGAAGGTCACCCAGAGGCCGAGCGCCCCCATGATCATTCCGGGGAGGCGGAAGCTCAGGCCCTCGGAGGCGATCCAGCGCCACTTCTCATGGAGGAAGAGCCATGAGAGCCCGAAGAGGGACTTCATCAGCGCGGGGTGCTCGTGGTTGGTCGCCCAGGCCGCGTCGACGGCCGCGCGGGTGAGCGCAGCGCGCCGGTCGTGCAGCAGCAGGTCGAACCAGCGCGCGTAGTCCGTCGAGGCGTGGAAGTAGAAGCCCTCGTCGCGCGCGTAGCCCAGCGTCGGGGCGGTGCGGATGAGCACCACCATGTAGACGATGGCGAGCGCCGCGCCGATGGCGTGCGGCTTGAGCGCCGTGGCGACCCGTTGCAGCCGCGTCATCGGACGTCCCCCTCGTAGCAGTAGTGGCGCATCCCGGGCGCCTCGGCGCGCACCTCGATGGTGAGCTGTCGCGTGGTGTTGGCCCACGCCCGGGTGTCGATCTCGAAGCCCTTCCACCCTTCGCCGTCGCGGTGGACCGAGCGGCCCGCCTCGGCGCCGTCGACCAGCACGCGGAGCTCGACGGGCCCTCCCTGGTTACCGAGGTCGTCGCCGCGCTCGGCCTCGTAGGCGATGCCGTGGTGGCCGTGGAAGACCGTCCCCATCGGCACGTCGCGGAAGCGGGTGACCATCGCGCCCCCTTGGATCGGGTGCGACCAGATGCACCGCCTCCCGCGGTGCTCCATGTCTTCGATGATGGTGACTCCGACGTAGTTCCAGCCTTCGGGGGAGCAGGAGAAGCGCTCGGGGCCGGCGAGGGCTCCCTGGCCGAGTCCGCCGCCCGCGACGAAGTTTCCGGTGCGCCAGTCGCAGGGGGTGGGGGCGTCGCCGACGAGGCGGAAGGCCTCGGCGTCGGGCGGATGGAGGTGCTCGATGAGGTCGTAGCGCACCGTCGCGGGAGCCGGGTTCACCAGGGTGCGCACGGTGATCGGGCCGAAGTCCCGGTGGGCTGTCTCGCGCCACCCGCGGAGGTCGGGGTTCTCCCGGCCGCGGATGGTGGCGACCAGCGCCCGGCGGTAGCGGGTCGCATCCGGGCGGGCCGCGTCGGCCAGCGGGATCATGTCGGCGAAGTACTGTCGCGCGAGGGGATCGGTCCAGAGCGGGGCGGAGGTCACGAGGTCGCCGGGGCGGCGGGCGCTGCGGAGGTACGCCGCGGCGGCGCGCCAGTGGGACTCCTTCGGCACGCGGGCCTGGATGACCGCCTGCGAGGCGAGCTCGACCAGGGCGAGCAGCGGGACCAGCAGCGCCGCGAGGCGCCAGCGGGGGTGAGCGGGAGGGGGCTGTTCCACGGGTGAGGGGCGCGGACTCTAGTCGCTACGCCGCGGGTAGCACAACCGCTACACCCCCGGCAGGAAGCCCATCATGCGCACGGCCCACACGGCGATGAACGCGACGCCGAAGGCGGCGAGCGAGGCGCGGACGAAGCGCTCCCAGAGCGGGTGCTGCGGGCGAAGCGTGAGTGCGAGCGCGATCGCGAGGGTCAGCGCCAGGGCGGAGGGCAGGGCGAGCGGGTGCAGCGAGAGGCTGCCGTGGAGGTCACCGTGGAGCAGTCGGAGCGACGCGCGGGTCATGCCGCACGCGGGGCAGGGGCGGCCCGTGGTGATCTTCACCAGGCAGGTGCTGAAGGGGACGAGGGCGAGGGCGGCGCAGATGAGGGCGGGAGGGACGATGGGGCCGAGGCGTTCGCGGATGACCGGCCAGGGCGCCATCGGGGGATGGGGGAGTCTACGAGCCCATCAGCTGATGTGCTTGGCTTCCCACTCCCACTGATTGGAGATCGCCCACGGCGTGTAGATGAAGCAGGTGCAGACCATCAGCAGGGTGTTGAGCAGCCACATGCCGAAGAAGCCGCCGGGGTCCTTCTGGAAGCGGAAGCCGCGGCCCGAGATGGAGGTGTTGTTCCACTCATATTCGAGCAGGTTGTTGTGATACCAGGGGAAGTAGATCCCGAAGGTGAGGCTGGTGAGGATCGAGCCCAGCAGCCAGATGCCGAGGAGCGATCCGCCGTCGCCGTTGTAGGCGAGGCGCTCGCCGCTGACGTCGACCTGCGAGTAGATCCAGCTCTTCATCTTGCAGATGTACCAGGGCGTGTAGATGCCCATGGTGCACATGGTGATGAGCAGCGGGACGATCATGGTGCTGATGAGGCCGCCGGCCGTGCCGTGATAGGCGCAGCGCTTCCCCTCGATCGTGATGTTGTCCCAGTAGTACTTGAGCAGCTTGTTCATCCCAGCGATGGCGACGAAGAAGATGCCCACGTACATCAACAGCAGGAGCAGCCCGCCGAGGACCCCGCCCGCGGCAGACGGCTGGTTGGTCGCGCTGTCGCGGGTCGCCGCCATGACGGCAGCCGCCGAGCCGCCGAGCACCAGCTCGACGCCGAGGATGGGCAGGAACAGCCCGAGCAGGTAGACGGAGAAGAGCGATCCGCCGCCGCCGGAGTAGTTCACCCGGCCGCCTCCGCCCATCATCATTCCGCCGCCGGGCGGGGGATAACCACCGCCCGGAGGAGCGCCGTAACCGCCACCGCCAGGGGGAGGGCCGAAGCCGCCGCCAGGGGGAGCGCCGAAGCCGCCGCCGCCCGGGGGAGGACCGAAGCCGCCGCCGGGGGGAGCACCGAAGCCGCCGCCCGGAGGAGCGCCATAGCCGCCGCCACCGGGAGGAGCGCCATAGCCGCCACCCGGGGGATAGCCCCCCGCCGCGTGGACCGGACCAAGCCCGTTGCTACCTGGAATCTGCATCATTCCGAGAAACCCTCCGTGTTGTGTGCGGGAGCGCAGGCCATCGGTCGACGGCCGCTCTCCCTGCGGTTACAGCATGGTACGCCGGGGCATGGAAGCCCCTCCCCGGCGGAGGGACGTTTCCTGTCAGTCCGTGGAAGGGCTGCCGATGTGCCTCGCGACCTGTGGTACCGATCATGCCCCGAATGGCAACGATGGACCGAGAGCGGCGGCGCGCGCAGATACTCACCATCGCGGCGGAGGTCTTCGCGGAGAAGGGCTACCACGACGCCAAGATCGAGGACATCGTGGCGCGGGCGAAGGTCGCTCGGGGCACCTTCTACCTGTACTTCGAGGACAAGCGGGCGATCTTCGAGGAGCTGGTCTCGGGCTTCGTGCGCCAGCTCGCGGAGACCATCGAGCCCATCGAGACGGTGCCCGACTCCGATCCCACGCGGGTGATGTTCGAGCTGCGCAGCAACCTGCTGCGGCTGGTCGAGCGCTTCATGGCCGAGCCCGCCATGGCGAAGGTGCTCTTCTCCGCGGCGGTGGGCCTCGACGCCGACTTCGACCGGCGGCTGCTCACCTTCTATGAAGAGGTCGCCGGGCTGATCGAGCGCTCGCTGGAGCAGGGCGAGGAGGCCGGCCTCGTGCGGCCGGGCAACCGTCGCATCCGGGCCTTCTGCCTCACCGGGATCATCAAGGAGCTGCTGTATCAGCTCATCCTGCGGCGCGCGGTATCCGAGCCCGCGGAGCTCGTCGACACCATGCTCGACCTGGTGACCGACGGGCTGTTCACGGATCCAGCGCGGGCGGCGGTGCGGGCTTCGAGCGCCCCACGCGCCACGCGATGAGGGTGGCGACGAGGGCGATGACGCCCACGGCGATGCCCGCGCGCCCGTCGTAGAGGGAGACGGCGACGGTGACCGCCGCGGCGACGGCGGTGACCGCGAGGCGGTCGAAGAGGCGCACCCGGTCTCGGGTGGCGATGGCGAGCTGCACCTCCGAGAGCTGCTTCTCGAAGGACCTGTTGGACGCGTCGCGCGCCCGGCACTGGGCCAGGAGCTGCGCGGCCTCGTCGAGGGCCCCTCGCTCGCGGAGGGCGACCACGAGGTTGGTCATCGCCGACTGCAACCCGGGCCGGATGCGCAGCGCCTCGCGGCTGGCGGACTCGGCCTCGCGGTAGAGGTGCAGCTCGAGCGCTGCGTAGCCGAGGTTGGCCCACGCGGCGTAGTGGTTGGGGTCGAGGCGGATGGCCTCGCGCGCGGCCTCGGCGGCCTCGGGGAAGCGGCGGCGCTCGGTGAGCAGCCAGGCGAGGCGGCCGAAGCCCGCGGCGCTGTCGGGCTCGTGCTTGATGAGCTCGCGGGTGAGGGCCTCGGCGCGGTCGTAGTCCTTGAGGGTGCCGAGCACCCGGGCGGACATCTCCAGCACCACGCCGTCGTTGGGGTCGAGCGCCAGCGCGCGGTCGATGGCCGCGGTGGCGTCCTGAGGCCGGGCGACCTCCACCAGGCTGAGGGCGCGGCGCACCTGGTAGCGCGCGTAGTCGGGCTCGTACTTGAGGGCCTGGTCGAGGTGCGAGAGCGCCTCCTCGTAGCGGCCCATACACTGGAGGGTAAAACCGGCCAGGTAGTGGCAGTAGCCGCGGTCGGGCGCGGCGCGCACCGCCGCCTGCACGGACTCCCAGGCGGGCTCGTAGCGGCCGGCGCCGAGGCGCGCGCGGGTGAGCAGCACCAGCGAGTCGGCGTCCGTGGGCGCGGCGCCGAGGGCGGCGCGGGCTTCCCGTTCGGCGGCGTCGTAGCGGCCCAGGTCGAGGGCGACCCGGGCGCGCTTGCGGTGCCTCTCTGCGACCTCCGCTGGAGTCATGCGACCTTTCGTAGCAGAGACGCCCTCGCGCAACCACTACCTCCGCCCGAGGGCGGAGGATGGTCTCAGCGGTAGCGCAGGCCCACCCGGAGGCGGAGGAGCCCGGCGGGCGACATGGACTGGCCCGACGCGTCGGTGAAGGCCCCGCCGGGGACGAAGACGCCGCCCTCCACGCCGCCGGACAGCACCAGGTGCTCGGCGAGGGTGCGCTGAAGGAGCACCGCCCCGTCGACCTCCACGCCGAGGTCGCGCGAGGACGAGCTGCCGCCGCGCCAGTTCTCGCTGCGGGAGAGCGCTCGCTGCGCGTAGGGGTCGACGACGTCCGAGGTGGCGAAGGCCAGCACGCCGCCGAGGCGCAGCTCGATCCAGCGCGCGGGGCGGAAGATGGCGTAGGGGAAGAGGTAGGACGCGCCGGAGACGCCGCCGTTGGTGGGCAGCAGCTCGGCGCCGCGGGTCGGTCGGGCGCCAAGCTCGGGCGATTGCGCGATGTGGGCCGAGCGGGCGCTGTGCGCCGCCAGCACCTCGGGGAAGAGGATGAGCCCCACCCGGTGGTCGGGGTCGATGGTCGCGCGCTGCTGGATGGCGTCTTCGCTGTTGGAGTCGCCGGACGCGTAGCCGGCCTCGAGCACCACGTCGAGCTTCGGCGAGGTGCGCCCGACCTGGACGATGGCCATGAGCTGCCGGAGGGTCTGCTCGGGGTTCTCGACGGTGCGGGTGTACGTGGTCGAGCCTCCCGCGTAGGCGGCCTCGATGGCGCCGTAGAAGCGGCCGCCGCGGCTGTCGTTGAAGCCCCAGCGGGCGAACACGTCGACGAAGACGGCGGAGAGGGTGTCGCCGAGGGGGTTCTCCTGCCAGCGGTAGGCCCCGTAGGCGCCGACGCGGTCGGGGCCGTCGCCGTAGTAGGCCGCGAGCACGCCCTGGAAGGCGAGCTCGTCGCGGCGGTGGTAGTCCGCGAGCAGGTCGGAGGCGACCCAGTCGCCGCCGAGGGCGACCACCAGCGGGCGAGAGCGGCCGAGCGGGCGCGTCGCGAGCATCACCCGGCGCACGAGGTCGCCGTAGCGGTAGTCGCCGAACACGGGCGGCGTGTCGCCGTCGTTGGCCACCATGCCGAGGCCCCAGGAGAAGCCCATCTGGCCGACGCGCAGCAGGCCGATGGGGGTCTCCCAGTCGAGGTAGAGGTACCGGAAGCGCAGGCCCGGGTAGCCGTACTCGTCGGTGCGCAGCGCCTGCGGAGAGACGCCCTGGGTGAGGTCGCCGAAGGCCACGCCGTTGAGGACGTCCATCTGCCCGACGATGCGCAGGTCGGGGGTGAAGGCGACGTCGCCGCGGAGGCGCACCCACTGCTCGCCCCAGGTGTTGCGGCCGAGGGTGCCGGTGGAGGCGGCGTCGGTGCGCGGGAGCGGGCGCAGGTCGATGGTGCTCATCATGTTGAGCCGGAGGCGGTACTCGCCGCCGAGGTGCACGACGACGCCGCGGGGCCTCGGAGCCGCTGCGGCGGGGCTGGGGGCCGGAGCGCGCGGGGCCTCCTGGGCGGAGGCGGACGAAGCCGCGAAGGTGAGGGCGCAGGCGAGGCTCAGAAGCGCCGGCTTGCGCGCGCGGACAGATCCCAACAGCAGTTGCTCGTACATCGGTGCCTCTACGCCCAGTCCGACGGGCGGCAACGAAGCTACACCGCGCTCGGCCTTTGCAATCGGGATTTCAGCCTCTGTAGGATGGGCCCCATGCGAAGAAGGATCTTGGTGGCGATCGCGGCCGTCGCGGCGCTCGTCGGATGTGATGGCGGCGGCACGCCCGCGGGAGCGCGGCTCACTCCAGCCGGTACCGGACCGCGCGTGGTGTGGGACCTCAACACCAACACGCTCCCGCTGATTCCGCTGCCCAACGACGTGGCCACGTCGCCCGACCCGACCTCGCCGACGGGGAGGCGCATCAACGCCAGCCTGATCGTTCCGACGGGCATCGAGCGCACGGTGCGCGCCCGCTTCGACGAGCTCGACGGCTGGGGCACCTTCGCGCCGATCTCGCTCTCCTTCGAGGAGCACATCGACGTCGCCGACCTGCTGCGCCGCCAAGGGGGGACCAACCACTTCCGCCAGTCGGACTTCCCCGGCCACGCGATCTACCTGATCGACCTGGAGACGGGCCTGCCGGTGCCGCTCGACTTCAACTCGGGCAACTACCCCTACGCGGTCACGCACACCGACCAGTACTTCGACAACGACCCGCGCAGCACCGAGTCGAACCTCCTCTTCGAGACCGTCGAGGAGGACGCCAACAACAACGGCGTGCTCGACCCGGGCGAGGACACGGACTTCGACGGAGTGCTCGACCACCCCAACACCCTCGACGGGCGCCTCACCGGCGATCGCCAGGACGGGTACGACCGCATGGCGTGGTTCTACGAGCGCGAGAGCCGCACGCTGATCATGCGCCCGCTGCTCCCGATGCGGCAGCGCAAGACCTACGCGGTGGTGATCACCAACCGCCTCGTGGGCGAGCGCACCGGCACCGCCGTTCGCTCTCCCTTCGACCACGTGCACCACTCCCGCCAGACCGCCGCGCTCGAACCCCTCGAGCGTCACTTCCGCGCGCACCCCGAGCTCTACGGCAGCCTCGCCACCAACGGCTGGAACGACGTGGCGCTCGCGTGGTCGTTCACCACCCAGTCGGTCACCGACGACCTCGACACCGTCCGCAACGGGCTCTACGGCCGCGGCCCGATGGCCCGCCTGGCCACGGAGTTTCCCGCCGACACGGTGCCGATGCCGATGCAGGGCGGCGCCAGCAGCTGCCCGGCGCCCGGCTCGCGGGTCTTCGTCGCCTCGGGCGAGGCCTTCCGAGGCGTACTCAGCAGCCTCGGCGGCGTGCTCGGCCTCAACGCCGAGGGCACCGCGGCGCTGCTTCGAAGCTACGGGAGCCTCTCTCACGTCGTGACCGTCCTCTACGACACGCCGTACCTCCTCGGCGACCCGGAGCGCGAGAGCCGCGACGACGCCTTCGAGATCGACTGGCAGACCGGCCGCGCCCGCGTGAACCACGACGTCATGGCGATGACCATGTTCATCCCGACCGAGGCCGAGGGGCAGCGGCAGCCCTTCGCGCCGCTGCTGTTCATGCACGGCCACGGCAGCAACAGCGCCGAGATCCTCGGGTACGGCGGCCTGGTGCTTCAGCACGGAAACGCGCTCGTGACCCTCAACGCCCCGGGGCACGGCCTCGAGCTGAGCCCGGTGATCCTGGCCGCCGTCCGCGCGGCCTTCAGCGGCCGCTGCCTTCAGGGCGCGGCGAACTCCATCACCCTCGGCCGCGCGCGGGACCTCGACGGCGACATGAGCCCCGACAGCGGCGCCAACTACTGGACCGCGTACCTCTTCCACACCCGCGACTCGGTGCGCCAGACCATCATCGACGAGATCCAGGCCATCCGGATGCTGCGCGGCTTCGACGGTCGCAACGCGCGCCCTCGCACGCTGACCACCCGTGACGGCAACGCCTTCGCCTTCGACGGGGACTACAACCGCGACGGCCGGCCCGACATCGCCGGCGACTTCGACGGCAACGGCACGCCCGACCTGGGCGGCCCGAACTCCCCCTACGCCGCCGCTGGGGGATCGCTCGGCGGCATCGTGACGGGCCTCCTGGCGGGCGCCGAGCCGGCGCTCACCTCGAGCGTCCCGGTGGTCGGCGGGGGCGGGCTCGCGGACATCGCGATCCGCACCGAGAACGGCGCGGTGCTGGCCGCGCTGATGCTGCGGGTGATGGGTCCGCTGGTGGTGTCGGTGCAGAGCACCGGAGCCGGGCGGGGGACCTCCTGCGCCGCGGGCGAGTACGCGCTCCAGATCGTGGGCCCCTCGCTGAGCTCCAGGGCCCGCGTGGAGTTCGCCTGCCTGCCGGGCGCGGAGCTGAGCGGCGACGACCTGCTGCTGGTGCGCAACCTCACCAACGGCCACGTCTCGTGCAGCGGCTCGTCGGGCGGAATGCCCGGGCGCTTCCGGGTGCATGTCCCGTCCGACGCGGGTGACCGCTGGGTGGTGGAGCACTACCGCCACGGCCGCGACCGGATGCGCTTCGGGGAGTGCACCTGGATCGGTGCGGCTCCGACGGCCGACCGGGTCATCAGCACCTGGCAGGTGGGCGCCCCGGCCCGCGACGCGGGCTGCACGGTCTGCGGGCGCTTCGAGACCACCAACTGGGAGGTCGGCGCTCCGCTGGTGGCGCCGATGGCGGGCTTCGGCCGGCGCCGGCAGACGCCGGAGTTTCGTCGCCTCGTGATGCTGGCGCAGGTGGCCCTGGAGAAGGGCGACCCGATCAACTACGTGCGCCGGGTCTTCCTCGATCCGATCACCGCGCCCGACGTCCCGGCGCGGCCGCGCAGCATGCTGGTGACCAACACCACGGGCGACCCCAACGTCACCATCGCCACGGGCTACGCCATGGCCCGCGTCGCCGGCATCGTGCCCTTCCTCCCTTCGGACGCTCCGCCGCACCTCGCGGAGTTCAGGGCGCCCGCGAGCTTCGAGGCCGCGCACCCTGGCTTCGCCTCGCCCAACGACGTGCTGCTGGCCAACCACGCCATCGAGGGCCTCTCCCGACTCGGGCGTCACCCCGCGGGCCCCGGCGCGGAGAACTTCCTCGTCGACGTCGATGACATCTCCGACGGGCGGCAGTTCTTCTCCACCGACGAGCGCAACCAGCGCCCGCAGTCCGACGGCGGCATCGCCCCGGTCACCCTCGGCCGCAACGGCGTTCCCGGCCCGGCGCTGCGCTGGTCGCGCCGCTCGGTGGCGATGTCCGGCCCCAACGACGACACCGTATGGACCTACGCCGCCGGGGTGCCCACCTCGGGGATGGTGAGCCCCTACGTGCAGCCCCGCGGCATCCACGGCTTCCAGAAGATCTACGACTCGTCGCTGGGCTTCGACATGGCTGTGTACATGTTCAGCATGGTCGGCAGGTACCTCCAGACGGGCGGCACGGTGATCCCCTACCTGGCCGACCCGACAGGGCACCACTGCCTCGAAGACTCGACCTGCGCGTTCATCCGCTGACCCTCCGCTCCGTCCCGCCTCACTGACTCTCCCCTCCCATCGCGCGGCGTTGCAGGGCCTGCGGGTTCCGTGCGAACACCCGTGGCCATGTTCAAGAAGGTGCTGGTAGCCAACCGCGGTGAGATCGCCGTCCGGGTGATCCGTACGCTGCACGAGATGGGCATCGCCGCGGTGGCGGTGTACTCCGAGGCCGACCGCGCGGCGCTCCATGTGCGCATGGCCGACGAGGCGTGGCCCATCGGCCCGGCGCCCGCGCGCGAGTCGTACCTGGACATGGACCGGGTGCTCGACGCGGCGAGGAGGTCCGGCGCCGAGGCGATCCACCCGGGCTACGGCTTCCTCTCGGAGAACCCCGAGTTCGCCGACGCGTGCACCCGCGCGGGGATCGTGTTCATCGGTCCTCCGGCGAGCGCGATGAGGGCCATGGGGAGCAAGCCCGCGGCGCGCGCCCTGATGAGCGCGGCGGGCGTCCCGGTGGTCCCCGGCGCGCAGCCCGGGACCCTCGATGAGCTCCGCGAGGCGGCCGAGCGTGTGGGCTACCCGGTGATGTTGAAGGCCGCGTCGGGCGGCGGCGGCAAGGGCATGCGCTTCGTCGATCGCCCGGAAGACCTCGCGGCCGCCTACGAGCGCGCGCAGAGCGAGGCGCTCAAGAGCTTCGGCGACGCGACGGTGTACCTGGAGAAGGCCGTGGTGCGTCCGCGGCACGTCGAGATCCAGGTGCTGGGCGACCAGCAGGGCAACCTACTTCACGTGTTCGACCGCGACTGCTCGGTGCAGCGGCGGCACCAGAAGGTGGTGGAGGAGGCGCCGTCGCCCGCGGTGTCCGCCGAGCTGGTGAAGCGCATGGGCGAGGTCGCGGTGCGCGGCGCCAAGGCCGTGGGGTACTTCTCCGCGGGGACCTTCGAGTTCCTGCTCGGCGAGAACGGGGAGTTCTACTTCCTGGAGATGAACACCCGGCTCCAGGTGGAGCACCCGGTGACGGAGCTCATCACGGGCCTCGACCTGGTGCGAGAGATGGTGCGCGTCGCCCACGGCGAGGCCCTCGGCTTCGGCCAGGGGGACATCGTGCGCCGCGGCGCGGCCATCGAGTGCCGCGTCTACGCCGAGGACCCTTCGAGCGGCTTCCTCCCTTCCCCCGGCCGCATCGAGAAGCTGCGCGTCCCGGGCGGGCCGGGCGTGCGCGACGACGGCGGCGCGTACCCCGGCTGCGAGATCAGCAGCTTCTACGACCCGCTCATCTCCAAGCTCAGCGTGTGGGCGCCCGACCGTCCGCGCGCGGTCGCCCGGATGGCCCGCGCCCTGCGCGAGTACGTGGTGACGGGCATCCGCACCAACCTGGCCTTCCACCAGCGGCTGATGGCGCACCCGGCGTTCATCAAGGGCGACTACGACACGGGCTTCATCGACCGCTTCCGGGATGAGCTGGTGAGCTACCCCGAGGTGGCCGAGGACGACGCCGAGGCGTGGGCCGTCGCCACCGCCCTCGCGGCCTCGAAGCTCGAGACCTCCGCCGTCGCTGCCCCTGTGGAGCAGGGCGGCTCCCGCGGTCTCTCTCCGTGGGTGACGGCCCAGCGGGGCCGCTGGTCGTGAAGCTGCGGCGGCTCGACGTCGAGGGCTTCCGCTCGATCGAGAGGCTGTCATGGAGCCCCGGCGACATCACGGTGCTCACCGGGGCGAGGGCGGGCGACCTCTGCGCCGCGGCGCTTCACATCTCCAACACCGCGCGGGGCTGGAGCAGCTTCAGCGAGGCCTTCTCCGTCGAGCCGCCGCACCCGCCGGAGCGCTTCACCGATGGCTACGCGGAGACCCGGTGGTTCGCGCGGCTCGGGCCTCCGGAGGAGGGCGCGCTCGACCTCGGCTACGAGGCCATCATCGAGCGCATCGAGCAGGGGCAGGGATGGGCGATCGTCTACGAGCGCTTCACCCTGGAGGACGACTTCGAGCTGAAGGAGATGTTGGAGCGGCAGGGCTCACGCGCGGTGTTCACGCCGGCGCACAAGGGCCCCGTGCTCGCGGGCACGCGCCCCCCGAAGGAGCAGGTCGCCACCCTCGCGGACGACCTGACCGCGCTCGGGGCGCTCCCTGCCTTCTACAACGACAAGCGGGTGCAGCCATACACCGAGCGCCTCGCGGGCTGGCGTCGGCACGGGCGCATCGACCCTTCGGCGGAGGGCGCTCCGAGGCGCTTCGAGGCCGAGCGGGTGTTCCACGACCGGCTGTCGGAGGACGGGCGCAACCTGGTGAACGCGCTCTACAGCCTGTGGGATTTCGAGGCGCTCCGGACGCCGGTGCTCGCGGGGCTGCGGGCGCTCGACCCGACGGTGACGGGCCTGACATTCCCCCTCGTGGGCGAGCAGGGGCTCACGGTGGCGCTCTCGCACGACGACGGCCGGGCGACGGAGCTCGCGGCGATGAGCGACGAGGCGGTGTCGTGGCTGCTGCGTGGGGCGATGCTCTGCGCGGTGTCGCCCGCTCCGCTGCTGGTCCTCGACGCGGCGGAGGACGGCCTCCCGGAGGGGCTGATCGCTCCGCTCGCGGCGATGCTGCGCGCGGCGTCGGAGCGCGTGCAGGTGGTGCTCACGGGGGTGTCGGAGGCGCTCGACGCGGCGCTGACGGAGGCCTTCGCGGGGGCGTCGGAGGGCCCCCGGCTGGTGCGCCTCGAGGTCTGAGGGTCGAAGGGGAGGGGGCGCCCGCTCAGATCGGGCGGGGGCAGAGGCGGTGCGCGATCTCGCACTGCATCGGGTCGCGGTAGAGCGAGCGGCAGTCGGAGCCGGAGCACGAGCAGCCGCCCAGGCCGACGCACTCGGCGCCGTTCCAGGCGTAGCCGAGGAAGAGAGCGCAGGCGCCGACGGCGCGAGCGTCCTGCGGGGGGCAGATGGGAGGAGGCTCGGTGCCGCCGTCCATGCCGCAGCCCGGCTCGATGGCGCACGCGACGGTGTCACCGCCGCAGGTGCAGGTGGTGCACTCGTCGATGCGACACGGGACCCCGACGCGGCACATCACCCCGCTGATGGTGCAGAAGCCGGGGCCGGCGTCCGGCGGAGGAGGGATGATCCCGCAGGCTCCCCGGCGGAGGTAGGGGCGACCGGGGCAGGTGGAGCTGGCCATGAAGCTGGTGCCGTCGCAGGCGCAGTAGGTCGTGAGGTCGCGGGTGCAGGGGGGAGCGGGCTGGCAGGTCCACGGGATGCCGCAGCCCTCGGGGCCGGTGCACATGGAGCCCGCGGCGCAGTCGACGTTGCCCTGGCAGGTGCGCGGCGGCGGACCGGCGTCGACGGGAGGCGGAGGCGGTCCGTCGCACGAGCCGCGATAGAGGTAAGGGGCCGAGGGGCAGGACGAGCTGCCGTAGTAGGTGCGGCCGTCGCAGCCGCAGAAGGGCGAGAGGTCGTCGGTGCAGGGGCGTCCGAGGGCGGGCTGGCAGGTCCATGGGATGGCGCAGCCCTCGCCGCCGAGGCAGGCCGTTCCGCCGGCGCAGTCGGCGCTGCTGGTGCAGGTGCGGGGCACGTCGATCGCGGGCGGGACATCGACCACCAGGGGGCGGTCGACCGGGGGGAGCGGGGCGTCGCCGTTCGTGGGTCGGTCGGTCACCACGGGCGCGTCGCCAGGGAGGCCGCCGTCGGGGTCGGCCTGGATCACCACCGAGCCGCAGCCGACGAGGGCCGTCATCAGGCCAAGGAAGAGAGACGTCGTCAGGATTCTCATCGCGCACCTCCGAGTGTGACTGCCAGGACCGGTGTGGCTCAGGCAGGCACAGAAGCCCGCGTTCTCGCGGGGCACGACAGGGATAGAACAAGGTTCGGGCCAACCTTTCCTCCTACCGTCGCGCGGGGATGGTGTACGGTCCGCGCCGTCGCGTCCGGTCGCGCGTTGCAGGGTGATTGACACCCCAAAGCGACGCCGCTAGACCCTCGCGCACGGAGCGCCTGTGCAGCAAGGACTCACCCAATCCTACGGTCCCGTCTTCCTGGTCGTCGGGTTCTCACTCTTCATCGCGGTGGCCATGTTCACCCTCGCGACGGTGCTGGGCCCGAAGAACCTCAAGCGCCCGCCGTCGCAGAGCGAGCCCTTCGAGTCGGGCAACCCCAGCTCCGGCACGCAGCACGTCAAGCTGTCGGTGAAGTTCTACCTGACCGCGATCCTCTTCGTGGTCTTCGATATCGAGGCGATCTTCCTCTACCCCTGGGCGGTTCTCTTCCAGCGCCTCGGGTGGATCGGCCTCGCCGAGATGCTGGTGTTCATCGGCGTGCTCTCCGCCGGCCTCGTCTATTGCTGGAAGAAGGGAGCCCTCGAATGGCAGACGTGACCCACCTCGAAACCCGCACGCTCGGCGGCGGCGAGTCCGGCTTCGCCACCACGAAGTTCGAAGCCCTGCTCGGCTGGGCGCGGAAGTATTCGCTGTTCCAATACCCCTTCGCGACGGCGTGCTGCGGCATGGAGTTCTTCTCCACCGCGTCGCCCCGCTATGACATCGCCCGCTTCGGCGCCGAGGCCCCGCGCTTCTCGCCGCGCCAGAGCGACGTGCTCTGGGTCGTGGGCACCATCTCGCAGCGCCAGGCCCCGGTGCTGCGCCGGGTGTACGAGCAGATGACCGAGCCCAAGTGGGTCATCGCCTTCGGCACCTGCGCCTCCTGCGGCGGCTTCTACGACAACTACGCGACCGTACCCGGGATCGACAAGATCATCCCCGTGGACGTGTTCATCCCCGGTTGCCCGCCGCGCCCGGAGGCCGTGCTCGACGGCCTCATGCTGCTGCAGGACAAGATCGGCCGCTGCGACCGCACCCCCGAGACGCTGAAGAACACCGCGCTCCCCGACGGGGCCGAAGAGGCCCTCGAGAAGCTCTACCAGATCCGGATGAAGCCCTGAACGATGTCCAAGCTCATTCTCGAGCGCCTCAAGGCGCAGTTCGGCGATGACATCCTCGAGGTCAGCAGCTTCCGCGGCGACGACGTCGCGGTGGTGAAGCCCTCCCGCTGGCTCGACGTGGCGCGCTTCGTCCACGACGACCCGCGCTGCGACTGCACCTACTTCGTCGACCTGTCGGCCATCGACAACTGCGACCCGCGCACCGACGAGCTCGACATGGACGACCGCTTCGAGGTGTACGTGATCGCGTACTCCGTCGCGAAGAAGCACCGCGTGCGCATCAAGACCCGCCTCTCCGGCGACGAGCCGCGCATCGCGTCGGTCATCCCGGTGTGGAGCGGCGCCAACTGGATGGAGCGCGAGGTCTTCGACATGTTCGGCGTGCACTTCGAGGGGCACCCGGACGAGCGGCGCATCCTCACGTACGACGAGTTCAAGGGACACCCGCTCCGCAAGGACTACCCCGCCAACCGCACGCAGCCGCTGGTCGAGTACCGCGACGGGACCTTCAACAAGCTCGGGCCCTTCCTGCAGGACGAGGGCATGCCCCTCAACCGCACCGTGATCCCCGACGAGCGCCAGTAAGCCCTTCTTTTCTACCCTACGTCCCCCCCCCACCGCTTGGAGCGAACGCTTTCATGGAGCCCGTAGACCTCGACTTCGAAGAGGCTGACCTCGAACTTCCGAGCGAGCCCATGACCCTGCTCATGGGTCCGTCGCACCCTGCGATGCACGGCACCATCCGGATGGTCCTGAAGCTGGACGGCGAGACCGTGCAGGACGTGGACATCCAGCCGGGGTACCTGCACCGGGGCTTCGAGAAGATGTCCGAGCGCGGCACGTGGTCGCAGGTGTTTCCGTACACCGACCGGCTCAACTACGTGTCGCCGCTGCTCAACAACGTCGGGTACGCCCTCGCCGTGGAGAAGCTCCTCGGCATCGAGGTGCCGCGCAAGGGCCAGCTCTTCCGGGTGATCCTCGGCGAGCTGTCCCGCATCGCCGACCACCTCACCGGCAACGGCGCCATCGCCATGGAGCTCGGGGCGTTCACCCCCTTCCTGTGGTTCCTCAAGGCCAGGGAGTGGATCTACGAGGCCTGCGAGGAGCAGACCGGCGCGCGGCTCACGCACTCGTTCTTCCGCATCGGCGGCGCGGCCTTCCCCCCCACGGAGAAGCTCCAGGCCCAGATCCGGTCGATCCTCCCGCGGGTGCTGGAGGTGATCGCCGAGGGCGAGTCGCTGCTCCTGAAGAACCGCATCTTCCTCGACCGCACGCAGGGCGTCGGCATCCTCACCAAGGAGCACGCGCTGGGCATGGGCGCCTCCGGGCCGGTGCTGCGCTCCGCGGGCATCGACTACGACGTCCGCAAGGACAAGCCCTACCTCACCTACGGCGAGTGCGACTTCGACGTGCCCGTCGGCGAGGACGGCGACACCTACGACCGCTTCATGGTGCGCTCCGAGGAGATGCGCCAGAGCTGCCGCATCATCGAGCAGTCGCTCGACCTGATGAAGAAGATCGCGCCGGGCTCGCCCGAGGACGCGGTGAGCATCTCCGACCCGCGCATCGTGCTGCCCCCGAAGGAGAAGGTCTACTCGACCATCGAGGGCACCATCGCGCACTTCAAGCTCATCATGGAGGGCATCAACGTGCCGCCGGGCGAGGTGTACGGGTACACCGAGGCGGGCAACGGGGAGCTCGGGTTCCTGCTGGTGTCTCGCGGCGGCGGCAACCCGTGGCGCGTGCGGGTGCGCGGGCCGTGCTTCTTCTCCCTCCAGGCGGCGCACGACATGATCCGCGGCAAGATGCTCGCGGACATCATCCCGACCTTCGGCTCGATCAACATGATCGGCGGCGAGTGCGACCGGTAACCGCCCCCAAGAAGAACCTCTAGAGAGTCGATCGATGCCTACTTTCAAGCTTGATGACATCGAGATCCCCTTCGAGAAGGGCGAGACCATCATCCAGGCGGCCCACCGTCAGGGGATCGAGATCCCGCACTACTGCTGGCACCCGGGTCTCTCCATCGCGGCCAACTGCCGCATGTGCCTCGTCGAGATCGAGCCCGGCCCCGGGCAGCGCGCGATGATGCTCGACGTCCTCAAGTGGGACGCCGCCAAGGGCGACTACGTCGTCGACCGCAAGCCCAAGCTCCAGCCCGCCTGCCAGCAGATGGCCGCGGAGGGCATGGTGGTGCGCTCGGAGAACTCGCACTTCGTCAAGGACGCCAGGGCGCACGTGCAGGAGTTTCTCCTGCTCAACCACCCGGTCGACTGCCCCATCTGCGACCAGGCCGGCGAGTGCAGGCTCCAGGACTACTACCTCTCCGAGCAGCACACGCCCAAGCGCATGCTCGACGAGCCGGTGCACAAGCCCAAGGCCACGGTGTTCGGCGACACCATCGTCTACGACGCCGAGCGCTGCATCGCCTGTACGCGCTGCATCCGCGTCTGCGACGAGCTCGTCGGCGACCACATGCTCGACCTGCGCGAGCGCGGCAACCGCTTCGAGGTGGTCGTCGCGCCGGGGCGCAAGCTCGAGGGCGACTACACCCTGATGACCGAGCACGTCTGCCCGGTGGGCGCGCTCACCAGCAGCCATTTCCGCTTCAAGGCGCGGGTGTGGACGCTCAAGGAGGTGCCGTCGATCTGCCCGGGCTGCGCGACGGGCTGCAACATGTACATCGACGTCGACCTGCGAGAGCTGCGGGCCTACCGCAACCGCCCGCGCGACAACGAGCACGTCAACAAGTTCTGGATGTGCGACGACGGCATGATGACCTACCTGCGCGAGAGCGAGGGGCGGGTGCTCAAGGCCTCGGTGCGCAAGGAGAGCGGGCGCGAAGAGGCCACCGTGGAGGCCGCGCTCGAGCGCGCCGCTTCGGGGCTGAAGGGCGTGCAGAAGGGCTGGCTCGCGGTGCTGCTCTCGGCGCAGGCGAGCACCGAGGACAACTTCGTGATGGTGGAGTTCGCGCGGCAGCTCGGCGCGCCGCTCTACCTGTCGGCGAAGGGCCCGTGGAAGGGCGATGAGATCCTCCGCAACGTCGACCAGAACCCCAACCGCGCGGGCGCGGTGGCGGTCGCCAACAACGCCAAGGTGGGCTCGCTCAAGGACCTGCTGCACGCCATCAGCGCGGGCCAGGTGCAGGCCGTGGTGGGCCTCGGCACGGACATCGACGCCGACGCCGAGTCGCTCGCGGTGCTGAGCCGCGTGTCTGAGGTGGTGCTGATCGCGGCGCACGACGGGCCGCTCGCGGCGCGCGCGTCGGTGCTGCTGCCGGCGGCGAGCACCTTCGAGGTGACGGGCAGCTTCATGAACGTGAAGGGCATCGCGCAGGAGTTTCGCAAGGCGCTGCCGCCGAAGGGCGACGCGGTGCCCGCGTGGGACCTCGTCGCGCGGCTCGGCAGGGCGATGGAGCTCGACCTGAAGTACCGGAAGTTCAAGGAGGTGCGCGCGGCGCTGGCGGTGCTCACCCCGGCGGCCAACCCCGAGCGCGTGCCCGCGGCGGACGCGCCCTCCACTCCCCCGGCGGCCCCCACGACCCCGTCCACCGCGACGAACCCGTAGGAACGACGATGCTCTTCTGGATTTCCACGACCCTCAAGGTCCTCGTGGTGGTTGGGTTTCTCGCGCAGGTCGCGGCGCTCCTCCTGTGGGTGGAGCGCAAGCAGTCGGCCATGATGCAGAGCCGCATCGGCCCCAACCGCGCCACCATCAAGATCGGCAGCCTCGAGATCCGCGCGGCGGGCCTCGTCCACTCCATCGCCGACGGCATCAAGATGGTGTGGAAGGCCGACTGGGAGCCCACCGGCGGCGACCACCTGCTCTACCGCCTCGCCCCCATCGTCGCGATCGTCCCGGCGCTCTGCCTCTGCGCGGTGCTCCCCTTCGGCCCGACGGTCTTCCTCGACCACGGGCGCGACCTCTACGACCCCGCGTGGGCCACCGACGCCGCCACTCTCGCGCGCTCGGTTCCGCTCCAGATCGCCAACCTCGACGTGGGCGTGCTCTTCATCTTCGCCATCGCGGGCGCCGGCGTGATCGGCGCCGCCCTCGCCGGCTGGTCGAGCGACAACAAGTTCTCCCTGATGGGGGGCCTGCGCGCCGCGAGCCAGATGGTGTCCTACGAGGTGGCCATGGGCCTCTCGCTGGTGGGCGCCATGATGATCTACCAGACGGTGCGCCTCGACGAGATGGTCACCTGGCAGACCCAGCACTGCTGGGGAATCTTCGTGCAGCCCGTCGCCTTCGTGCTCTTCGTGACGGCCGCCATCGCGGAGACCAAGCGCGTCCCCTTCGACACGCCCGAAGGGGAGAGCGAGCTCGTCGCGGGCTACTTCACCGAGTACGCGGGCCTCAAGATGGCGATGTTCGCTTCCGGCGAGTTTGTCGAGGTGTGCGTCTCCAGCGCGCTCATCACCACCATCTTCCTGGGCGGCTGGCAGTTTCCCTTCGTGCAGCTCACCGGGTTGGAGTTCCACTACCTCGGGCTCAACATCTCGTGGCACTGGGCGCACTTCGTCGTGGTGCTGGTCGGCTTCATCACCTTCAGCCTCAAGTGCGTCTTCCTGATCTTCATGCAGCTCCAGGTGCGCTGGACGCTGCCGCGGTTCCGCTACGACCAGATCATGAAGCTGGGCTGGCGGATGCTGCTCCCGGCGGCGCTGCTGAACGTCCTCGTGACGGGCACGGTGCTGCTGTTCCTCAATAGCGGCAACGGCTGATCGAGCGGAGACACGACAGATGCCTGGCAAAACCAAGGTGCTCAAGAAGCCCACCCGGACCCTCGCCGATCAGTCCTACCTGATCGAGGTGGTGAAGGGCCTCGGCACCACGCTCAAGCACTTCTTCCAGGGCACCGGCCAGATGGTGTCCGGCAACGTCCCCAACGCCGTCACCGACCCCCTCGCGGAGGGCATCTCGACGCTCTCCTACCCCGAGGAGAAGCGCGCGTACTCCGAGCGCTGGCGCGGCGTGCACCGGCTCACTCACCGCGACGACGGCTCGCCCCGCTGCGTGGCCTGCCTCTGCTGCTCCACCGCCTGCCCGGCGCAGTGCATCTACATCAAGCCCGGCGAGTACCCCGAAGGGGACAAGCGCCGCGGCTACGAGCGCTACCCCGTGGAGTTCGTCATCGACGAGCTGCGCTGCATCTTCTGCGGGTTCTGCGTCGAGGCGTGCCCCTGCGACGCCATCCGCATGGACACCGGCGTCCACATGACGGCCTTCGATGTGAAGTCAGACTTCGTCTACGACAAGGACAAGCTGATGAGCATGGTGTCGCAGCACGGCACCCAGAAGTCCGAGAACCCCCGCCACGAGCCCGGAGACCCGGGCCACCCCGGCATCGACCGCCTCCACGGCGGCCACTAGAAGCGTCGCCACAGACCTGCTGCGCCCCTTGGATCCAGCGGTCGGGCGCGCTCAAAATACGCCAGTATTCGTCGCGCGCCCTCCCTCGTCTCCGGGTGCTCGCGACGGTCTGTGACGACCTTCTGCCGCGCGCACCCGGCTCAACCCGAGAGACGGCGTCAGAGGTTGAAGAAGATCCGGCCGTTGAGCGAGGCGGTCCAGAGGCCGGTGTAGATGGCGTCGCCGCCGCTGCTCCTCAGGAAGGACGGGAAGTCGAAGGCCCCGGTGATGTCGGCCAGGGGCGTGCCGCCGTCGCCGCCCGCGATGGTGTACCCGACGTACGCGCCGAGGGGCATAACGAGGCCGTCGAAGTCCGGAAACAGCAGGCCCGTGCGCGCCCCGACGAAGAGGTTGGGGTTGATGTTGGCGGTGAAGGCCAGCGGGATGTTGAGCGACTTGCCCAGCGGGTCGCTGGTGGTGAGCTGGAGGAAGGCGCCCGTGTCGAGGCGCATGGTGTCGCCGAGGTGCAGGAGCACCGGGACGCCGACGCTGATGCCGAAGTCGCCGTTGATGGGCAGGGAGAGGGCGAGCTGGGCGCCCACCTCGACGTCGCCGCGGAGGAAGCGGTAGGTGCCGTAGACCGACGGGCGGTTGTACTGAAAGTCCGGGCTCAGGGTGAGCGGGAGCACCGTCGCGCCGACCTCGAGGTCTTCGGTGATGCCGAAGCCCGCGCCCGCGGAGAGGCCCACGCCAGTGGACGAGGACGTCGTGACGACGCCGGACACCTCGGTGTGTGAGATGACGAACTCCGCGTCGACGCGCAAGGTGTTGCGGGTGAGCGTGAGCGGGCGGCGGGCGAAGGACAGCGGGAGCTGCTGGGCCGCGGGCACCTGCTGGGCCTGCGCGCTGGAGGCGGCGGACACCGTGGCGAGGGCGGCGAGGGCGATGCTCAGTCGGGTCATGCGCTTCATGAGAGTGAACTCCATCGATGATGGATGGGGCGCGAGTCTGCGACCCACCCGGGCGGACCATAGGCACGCTCGCGGCCATGGGTACCCCCCCGGCACGAATGCCCGCAGATAAAGGCATTCGAGCGGGGTCGAGGCGTCCCAGACGCGAAGGCCGAGTGGCACCCCCGGTGCGCAACCCCGGTGACGCCGAGGGGGCAGCGGGTCAGCCCGCCGTCGTCGCCGCTCGCACCGCCGCCACCCCTCGCTGCACCGCCTGGTCGGCGTCACCCGAGGCCATCGCCAGCGCCTCGGAGAGCAGCTCCAGCTCGGACAGCCGCTCGCCCAGCTTCGCCAGCTCGGTGAGCGCCGCCGCCCTCGCCGCGCTGCCGCCGCAGGCCGCCGCCGCCACCAGCGCCTCGGACGCCCCCATCGCCGCGAGCGCCCTCGTTGCCATCGCCCCGACGCCCGCCTCGCGGGCCTTCATGGGGGTGCGAGCCACCGCCGAGAGCGCCCCGGCCGCGACCTCCCGCCAGCGCCGCTGGAACACCCCGAATACCTTGCCCCGTAATACCTCCTTGTCGGTGCGCGCCGTCGCCAGGAGGAAGGGCAGCAGCGGCGCGCGGGCGGCGTCGTCGATGGGCGGCAGCAGCCCCGCGAGGAAGCCCCCGTCGTCGGCCACCATCAGCCCCATCACCGGGTGCACGTCGGCCGCCGCGATGGCGCGCTGAAGCTCCTGCTTCTGGAGGGGATTGCGCCGACCGTCGCGCACCTGCGCGGCGTAGGAGCGCCACTGCTCGCCCTGGTCGCGGATGGTCCCCCGGGCCTGCGGGGCCACGTCGGCCAGCACCCGCTCGGCGGAGGCTCGCACCGGCACCTTCGGGCCAGCGACCACCTCGGCCAGCGCCGCGTAGCCCGCGGGCGTCACCGTCGCGCCCGCCATCGCCTCGGCCGCGGCGACCCGGGCGTTCATCGGGGCCCACGCGCAGAGCATCACCGCCGCGAGCGCGTCGGTGCCGGACGCCCCGGCGACGCGCAGCGAGGCGACGTCCTCCGGCGCCAGGAAGACCGCCGCCCCGAGGACGCCCTGCATCGCCCGGAGGTCGCCGCGACGGAGCAGCGCCGCGCCCGCCGCGAGGGGGTTGGGACCGTAGTTCCATCGGGAGAAGAGCCGGGGGTTGAGCTCCGGGGAGAGCGCGTCGAGCGCGGCTCCGTCGCCCGCCACGTCGCTGAAATCAAGCGCGCCGATCACTCCACGGGCTCCTTCCGGGGCGCGAAACGGTCGGCCCTGCTGGTGGGAAACATCGCCTGCCACAGCTCCTCGGGCGGGCGCCCCAGCGTCGCCCCGAGCCGGCCGAACACGAACACCCCGAGCCTCCCCCGCGGCGGCCTCGCGATGGCTGCGAGGTCGAGCTCATCGAGCGTGATGCCCGTGCTCGAACGCAGGGCGTCCACCTCCGCGCGCACCGCCGCCGGGTCGCCGCCCGCCCGCTTGATGCCGAGGGCAGTGCGCATCAGCGCGTGGTAGCCAGCCATCGCGGTCATCCAGGGCTCGACGACGGCGCCGCGGCCCACGGCCTCCAGCGCGCCAGCCCGGGCGAGCATCTCCTCCGTGGGCAGCGCGTCGAGCTCCCGAAGCGCGCCAGGGAACTCCGTCGCCAGCGCCCTCAGCCGCGCGCGGTCTGGCGCGGCGCCGTCGCGCTGGTGGGCGACGCGCAGCGAGTGCAGGGAGCGGTACTTCCGCGCGAGCGCGGGGACATGGGCGGACAGGGTCATGGCAATGGGCCGCCACCGTAGCGCAACGCCCGCCAGCGTCGAAGCGGTATAGCCTCCGCCGTAGCGCAGTGAACGCACCGGGCTCGCTCTCACCGTCCCGCTCGCTGACCGTCCGGGTCGCGCTGTTGCTGCTGGTGCCGATCGTCCTGCTGCTCACGCTCCACGGCTGGATACGCCTGGAGATGCGCCGCGCGGATCTCCACGCGGGCGCGGTGCGCAGCCTGGAGAACCTCGGCCACGTGGTGGCCCTCTCGCTCGACGCCTTCCTCGATGGCCGCGGCCTCGACCAGCTCGTGGAGCTCGCCGACGGCCTCTCCGGGGCCGAGCAGCTGCGCGGCGTGCTCGTCTTCGACCAGCGCGCCCGGCTGGTGCATCGCTCCCGCTCCGTGGCCTCGCTGGCGCCGCTCGTCGAGCCGCTGGCCCGCGAGGCGCTCGGCGCTCCGAGGGCCCTCACCCGGGTGATCGCGACGCGCGACGACGGAGACCAGCTCACCTACACCATGGCGCTGCGGCACGGCCCCGGAGGGCCGCTGCGGGGCGTGGTGGTGCTGGTGCGCGACCTGCGTTCGCTCGACGACCGCCTGGCGCAGTTCACCCGGGAGAGCACCGCGCTCGGGCTCGCGCTGGGCGTGGTGCTCACGGCGCTCATCCTGGTGGGGCTGCGGAGCGCGGTGATACGTCCCATCGGGGCGCTGGCGAGGCACGCCGAGCGGGTGGCCGAAGGCTCCCTCGACGAGGTGGTGGAGGTCGGGCGCCGCGACGAGGTGGGCCGCCTGGCGATGGCCTTCGACCGCATGCTGCGCTCGCTGAGGGCGACGCGCGCCGACCTCGACGCCGAGCACGAGGCCGCGACCTCGCTGGAGCGTCGGCTCCAGCACGCCCAGCGGCTCGCGCTCATCGGTCAGCTCTCGGCCACGCTGGCCCACCAGGTGGGCTCGCCCCTCAACGTGGTGCTGGGCCGCGCCCGGTACGCGCTCCAGCAGGGGGTTCACGAGCCGAGGGTCGAGCGCCACCTGAGGGAGATCGAGTCTGGCGCCGTGCAGATCTCGCAGGTGATCGAGTCGCTGCTCTCGCACGCCCGCCGGGTGCGGGGGCGCACCGAGCCCGTGGACCTGGGCGAGCTGGCGAAGGCGACGGCGAGGTTTCTGGAGGCCGAGTGCGAGGCCCAGGGGGTGCGGATGAGCGTCGAGGCGCAGGAGGGGGTGGTCGTGGAGGGCTCGCGGCCTGAGCTGGAGCAGGTGATGCTCAACCTGATGATCAACGCGATCCAGGCGCAGCCTTCGGGCGGAGCCGTCGAGGTGAAGGTGCGGGCGGTGGCCTCCGACGACCACGGCGGGGCGGAGTTCAGCGTCGACGACGCGGGCCCCGGGGTTCCGGAGGAGGCGAGGGCGAGGGTGTTCGAGGCCTTCTTCACCACCAAGGCCGCGGAGGGGACGGGGCTCGGGCTCTCCATCTCCGACGAGATGGTGCGGCGCCACGGGGGGACCATCCGGGTCGAGGAGAGTCCCCTCGGCGGCGCCCGCTTCGTGGTGCGCCTCCCGCAGACGGGCCACGGGGGCGTGGCGTGACGGCCACGGAAGACAGCGCCAGCCCGGGCGCCGGGCGGGTGCTGGTGGTCGACGACGACGAGGGCCTCGCGCGCTTCGTCGTCGAGGTGCTCACCGACGCGGGCCACCACGCCGAGGCGGTGCCCAGCGCCGGGCTCGCCCGTAGGCGCGTCGAGGCGACGGGCTACGACGTGGTGGTCACCGACCTGCGCATGCCGGGCGAGTCGGGGCTCGACCTCATCGCGTGGCTGCGGCGCTACGACCCGCGCATCGCCGTGCTCGCGGTCACCGCCTACGGCTCGCTGGAGACGGCGGTGCAGGCGATGCGCCTCGGGGCGGCGGACTACATCCCCAAGCCCTTCGAGCCGTCGGCGCTGCTGCTCGCGGTGGACAAGTCGCTGCGCGCCGGCGCCATGCGCTCGGAGATCGAGCGGCTGCGCGCCGAGGCCGACGCCCGCTACGGCTTCGACGCGATGGTGGCCCGCAGCGCCGTGATGAAGGAGCTCATCGCGCTGGCCCGCAGGGTGGCCGACAGCGCGAGCGCGGTGCTCATCCAGGGTCCGAGCGGCGCGGGCAAGGAGATGATGGCGAGGGCCATCCACCAGGCGTCGCGGCGGAGGGCGAGGCCCTACGTGGAGGTCGACTGCGGGGCGATCCCCGACGCGCTGCTGGAGGCCGAGCTCTTCGGCGAGGCGCAGGGCGTCCCGGGTACGACGCAGCACAGGGTCCGCCCGGGGCGGCTGCAGGAGGCCGACGGGGGGACGGTGCTGCTCGACGAGGTCGACGCGCTGCCGCTGCCCGTCCAGATCAAGCTGCTGCGGGCGCTCAGGGACCGCGAGGTGACGCCCGTGGGCTCGACGCAGCGGGTCGCGGTCGACCTGCGGGTCATCGCGTGCAGCGAGCTCGACCTGCGCGGCGCGGTCGCCGCCGGAGCCTTCCGGGAGGACCTCTACTTCCTCCTCAACGTGATCGAGATGGTGATCCCCCCGCTGGCCGATCGCGCGGACGACATCCCCGCGCTGGCGGAGCGCTTCCTCGAGACCTTCAACGCCCGCACCGGGCGCCGCGTGACGGGCTTCTCCCCTGCCGCCGCGCTGCTGCTCACCTCCTACGGCTGGCCGGGCAACGTGCGCGAGCTCCAGAACGCTGTCGAGCGCGCGGTGGTCGTGGGCGTCGGGCCGGAGGTGGCCCCGGACGACCTGCCGTCCGCGCTGCGCCAGCCGAGGGGGCACGACTTCCTCGACGAGGCCGCGGCGCGGGGGATGACCATCAGCGAGCTGGAGGTCGCCTACGCCCGGCGGGTGCTGATCAAGAACGGCGGCAACAAGAAGAAGACCGCGAGGCTGCTGGGCATCGACCGCCGCACGCTCTACCGCTGGCTTGGAGAGCGGGAGGAGCCCGCGGAGATCGACGAGGGCTGAGCCGCGACGTCGACCACGGCGCCCTCGAAGGCGCGCGCCGCGGCCTCCACGGCGTCGAGCGGCCCGCTCACCCAGGCGCCCGCGAAGTTGGTCTCCGTGGGCGGGCCGAAGAGCTTCAACAGCGAGACGTCGGCGGCCTTGAGGGCGGCGTCGACCCCGACCAGCGCCTCGACCGGGGGCGCGATGAGGTAGCCGAAGGCCGAGCCCGGGGCGACGCCGGACTGCGCCGCGAGGTAGCGCCCCACGCTGCCGATCACCGTCGGGAAGACCGTCACCCCCGCCGCGTCGACCGCGTAGAACGCGAAGAGGTGCTCCAGCGCGAAGCGCACCGCCGCGACGCCCTGCGCGACGCTCTCCGGGTCGTCGGCCGCGAGCACCCCGAGGATCTCCCCCGACAGCGGTCCAGAGGCGTGGCGGCTGCCCGCGTAGAAGGAGCGGGCGTAGATCACCTCCACGTCGGCGATCTTGGTGGCGTGGTCGAGGGCCGCGTAGAGGGTGTCGTCCTGGTCGCAGGTGAGCAGCGCCAGCGAGCGCCCTCCCGCGGCGGACGGCAGGCCGAGGGCCGCGCAGAGCCTCGGGTCGGCGTGAGGGAGCAGCCTGCACGAGAGCAGCGTCGCGGGGAGCCGCTTGAGCGCGCTCACGTGCGCCCCCACCCGATGCCGAGGGAGACGCCGCCGCGCCCGGTCACGAAGGCCCGCTTCAGGATCGCCACGCTCTCGCTCCCTGCCTCGTGGGCGGTGATGCCGATGGGTCGCACGTTGGAGATGCAGTTCTTCTCGGCGTTGTCCTGCCCGAGCCTTGGGTTGACCGCGAGGTAGACCGAGAGCGAGTCGCCGGTTCCGAGGCCGGGGCGCTCGCCCACCAGGATGACCGTCGCCCTCGCCCGGGTGAGCACGCCGATCTCGTCGGCGACGGCGATGCGCGCGTGCTTCACATAGAACCCGACGCCGGTGCGCCAGCCCGCGCCGACGAAGGCGCCTCGCAGGGCCGCGAGGGTGGCCGCGCCGTTCTGCACGATGGCGTTGGGGGAGAGCCCGTCCCCGACGATGATCTGCACGTCGGGGGAGGTGTTGGCGTGGGCCTCGACGGCGGCGCGGGACACGTCATCGAGGCGCCGTCCCTGATTGGGGAAGAGCAGGTACTCGTGGCGGTCTCGGCAGCGGGTGAGCAGCGGGACGAGCTCGTTCTGAGAGGGCCAGTCGGGGGGGACCTCGCTGTGCACGGCGTCGCGGGCGTCGGCCTGGCCCTCGCGGGCGCGGAGGTAGTCGTCGGTGCGGAGGCGGTTGCCCGCGCGCCCCATGGCGATCTGCGAGGAGGTGAGCGCCACGAGCCGGGGGAGCATCGCCTCGAAGACGGGCCGCTCGACGGAGTGAAGGGGCCGTGGGTCGGCGGTGCACGAGTGGCCGTGAGTGCCGCCGCAGGGAGCGGGAGGGGCGGCGGTGGCGAGGGCCTCGCGGGTGAGCTGCTGCACCACGGCGTCGACGATGGACTGCAGCGTGGACTCGTCGAGCTTCACGGCGGAGATGGATACGCCATCCCGGGGGAGGGCGTCGAGCGAAGGGAAGGCATGGGGAGGTGGGAAGCCGTGGACGAGGAGACGCTTCGGTAGGAGCGCGCGTGCTCTGACTCGACTTTGGCCCATGACGACGGCTGCGAGCGCGACCTTGGCCTGTTTTCTCGGCTTTCGTCCTCGCTCACTCCCGCGACGTAGCAACGCTACGTCTTGGTCGTTCGCTCCGGGCGCGCACGAGAAAACAGGCCAATCTCGCACTCTCGCTCGCCGTCATGGGCCAAAGTCGAGTCAGATGAAGTTCGTGTGCTCGCTGATGGCGTGCATCAGGTGCGGCCAGAGCGCCCTCGGCCGGTCGTGGCCCATGTCTTCGACGAGGAGGAGCTGGGCGCCCGGCACCAGTTCGGCGGTCCGTCGGCCGCCGCTGGGGTGGATGAGGGTGTCGTCCAGGCCGTGAATGACCAGTGTCGGCACGTCGAGCGTCTTGAGCTTCTCGGCGCGTGAGCCGTCGAGGATCATGGCGGCGAGCTGCCGTGGCACGCCGGGCGGATAGTACGCCCGGTCGTAGCTGGCCGCCGCCAGCGCGCGCAGCTGCGCCGCGTCGCCGTAGCGACGCGACGCCCACACCAGCTCGCGTTCGGCCGCGGCCACGTAGCCGTCGCGGTCGGCCGGGCGCGGGGAGAACAGCACCTGCTGTGCCTCGGGCGTGGACTGGCCGTACTCCTGCTCGCCGGTCGACGACATCATCGACGTCAAGGACAGCACCCGGTCGGGGAACTCGATCGCCATCTTCTGGGCGATCATCCCGCCCATCGAGGACCCGATCACGTGTGCCCGCTCGATGCCGAGGTCCGTCAGCAGGTCCATCCCGTCACCGGCCATGTCTCGCAGCGAGTACGGCGCCATGGCGAGCGCGCGGTCGAAGTCGCCGGAGGTCATTGCGGTGATGAAGTCTCCGAGATGGACCGGGTGCTCCTCCAGCTTCGTCGAGAGCCCGCAGTCGCGGTTGTCGTACCGGATGACGTAGCGGCCGCGGGCCGCGAGCATGCGGCAGAAGTCGACGTCCCAGCCGAGCAGTTGGGTGCCGAAGCCCATTACGAGCAAGACGGCAGGGTGGGCCGGATCTCCGAACACCTCGTGCTCGATCGTGATGCTCTTGCTGCAGGCGTCGGCGTGCGCGGGGGCCTGCTTGGGGTCCGTCGGGGGTGTCATGAGGTGTCTCTCTGCTCACGCGGTCGAAGTCAGGGGTGGGCCGACGCCGCGAGGGGGAATGCGGCACCGACCACATGAAGTACCGTAGCTTGTTTGACCGCCTTCCCGGGGATTTGGAGGTGGCCCGTCGTAGCAGGATCGGGCCATGCGTCTAAGGTCGCGCAGCGTCGGGAGCGCGCGTTTCGTGGGCTGATCGCGACCGTCGTCGGGGGTGGGGCGGGTCGGGCATCTGCTCGCAGAGGTACTCGAAGAGGTCGCGGTGGGGCTGCCCGAAGAACTGCTGAGCGGGTGTGCTCCCGTCCCCTCGGAGGGTCACGAAGTTGTGGATGACGGTGAGCGCGGCGAGCTTGCCCGGAGGGATGCGATGGAGGTGGTGGTGCCACAACGCGAGCTGCCCGTTGCGTCCCTCGACGCAGGCGCTGCTCCGGACGAACAGCCACGCGCACTCTCGCGCGACCGCCTCGGCCTGCGCATGCAGGGCCGCGGGGACATCGACCCAGGCCGACGGCAGGGTGGCTTGCTGAAGCAACACCGCGGCACTCTCCCGCAGGGCCGCACGCACCTCGCGGCCCTTCTGCTGGGTCGCTTGACGCGCGAGGTACAGACCCGGAATCAGCGCCGTCCTCACGGACATCCAGACGGCGCTCGGCGACCCGAAGATCGGGCTGCAGAGCTCGCACTGGGGGGCGTGGTCGGTCGCACCCGCTCCCTCACGGTCGCGGTCTGGTCCTCGATCCATCGGCCATATCCCTGGAAATCCTGCGGCCCGTCGGACGTCAGTCTGTCCAGCTTTTGGCGGTGGAGATCGCGAGCACGGTAGCGTTACGGTCGAACCGCGGCCTACAGACCTCCCCCCCTCCTTTCTCCCACTTCGATGGCCGCTGGAGAACGTTGACGATGAACCTGCTCCGATGGATCTGCCGCCGCGGCGTGCTCCCCGCCACGCTAGCGCTCACTGCCGCCGCGACCACGGTCGGCGCGGTGCCACTGCTCTCCGGCTTCGGAGGCCCCGCGGGCTACGGCGCGGGTGAGCTGGCCTCCAACGACGATGGCTCCACCGGGGTGATCGACCTCACCCCGGCCTTCCCGCTGGGGCTCAACTTCTTCTCGTTCCGCTTCACGCCGCCGCGGGCGTTCTATCGGTCGCTCTACGTCAACAACAACGGCAACGTCACCTTCAACGGCGCGCTCGGGCAGTTCACCCCGACGGCCTTCCCCATCGCCGATCAGCCCATGATCGCCGCGTGGTGGGGCGACGTCGACACCCGCAACCGCACCATCACCCCCGCCACCCGCAACCGCGTCTACTACGCCCTGGAGGCCGCCGGCGCGACGAGGCCCGAGGGGGGAATCTCCACCGGCCGCTTCATCGCGACCTGGCACTACGTCGGCTACTACAGCAACGCCATCGACCGCCTCAACGACTTCCAGATCGTACTCACCAACCGCAGCGACATCGTCGCCGGCGACTACGACGTCGAGATTCGCTACAACCAGTGCCAGTGGACCACCGGCACCGCCTCCGGCGGCACCGGCGGCCTCGGGGGTACGCCCGCGCAGGCCGGCTTCGACGCCGGCAACCGCATGGACTTCTTCGCGCTGCCCGGCTCGCAGACCGCCGCGGTGCTCAACCTGTGCACCACGTCCAACGTGGTTCCGCCGACGCCCGGGCTCTGGCGCTTCAACATCCGATCGGGCGGCGTGACCGTCTGCGGCAACGGCGTGCGCGAGGCCGGCGAGGAGTGCGACGACCGCAACACCACCCCCGGCGACGGCTGCTCGGCGAGCTGCCGCACCGAGCTCAACCCCGGCTCGGCCTGCACCACCAACGTCCAGTGCCGCTCGCAGTTCTGCGTCGACGGCGTGTGCTGCAACACCGCCTGCAACGGCCAGTGCGAGGCCTGCAACGCCACCCCCGGCACCTGCACCGCCGTCACCGGCGCTCCCCGCAACGGCCGCGACGCCTGCGCGGGCACCGGCGCCTGCGCCGGTAGCTGCAACGGCACGCTCCGCACCGCCTGCAGCTTCCCCGGCGGCAGCACCGAGTGCTCCGGCGCCCGCTGCGAGGGCACCACCTTCACTCCCGCCGGGGTCTGCAACGGCATGGGCGTCTGCGGCGCCGCCGCGTCTCGCATGTGCGCCCCCTACGTCTGCGGCGCCGGCGCGTGCCGCACGGACTGCCGCACCGACGGCGACTGCACCGACGGCAACTTCTGCAACGCGTCGATGCAGTGCGTGCCGCGCACCCCGCCGGGGTCGATGTGCACCGCCAGCAACCAGTGCGCGACGGGCCAGTGCGTGGACGGCTTCTGCTGCAACACGGCCTGCGCCGGGCAGTGCGAGGCCTGCGACGTCCCCGGGATGCAGGGCACCTGCGCCGGGATCATGGGCGCCCCCCACGGAGCCCGCACCGCGTGCGCCGGGACGGCGCCCTGCGCCGGGAGCTGCGACGGCACCGTGCGCGATCGCTGCGCCTTCCCAGACATGACCGTGAGCTGCCGGACGGCGTCGTGCGCGATGGGCGTCGCCACCGCGGCGGCGAGCTGCGACGGCATGGGCGGTTGTCCCGCGCCGACCACCACCACCTGCGCGCCCTTCACCTGCGACACCGCGGCCTGCGCGACCATGTGCATGATGGACTCCGAGTGCGCCGAGGGGAGCTACTGCGCCGCCGGCGTGTGCACCCCGCGGCTGCCCCCGGGCGGCGCGTGCACCATCAACAACGCGTGCGCCAGCGGCTTCTGCGCCGACGGCGTGTGCTGCGACCAGGCCTGCAACGGTCAGTGCGAGGCCTGCGACGTCCCGATGGCGGTGGGCACCTGCACCGCGGTGACAGGCGCTCCCCGCGGCACCCGCTCGGCCTGCACCGGCTCCGGCGCCTGCGGCGGAACCTGCGACGGCACGGCCCGCACCTCCTGCACCTACCCCCCGACCACGACCTCGTGTCGGGCGGCGAGCTGCGCCGAGGGCAGCGCGACCGCGGCGGCGACCTGCGACGGCATGGGCAACTGCCCGGCGCCGATGACCACGGCCTGCGCCCCCTACCGCTGCGTCGACGCGGCCTGCGGCACCATGTGCACCACCGACGCGGAGTGCGACGGCGGCACCCGCTGCATCGGCGGGCGCTGCGAGGGTCCGCGCACCAACGGCACGGGCTGCTCGCGCGACGCCGAGTGCGCCAGCGGCACCTGCGCCCAGGGCGTGTGCTGCAACCGCGCCTGCGACGGGCTCTGCGAGGCCTGCGACTCCGAGGGGACCGGCGGCACCTGCACCCCGCGCCCGGCGGGCCAGCGCCCGGTGATCACCGGCAGCACGACCGTGCGCCCGCCGAAGGGCTGCCTCTGCAACGGCTCGGGGATGTGCGTGGTCCCGGAGCCCGTGGACGCGGGAACGCCCGACAGCGGCGTCGTGACCCAGGACGCTGGCACCGACCTCGGCATGGACGGTGGTCCTGCGCCGCAGTACGGGTTCCAGGGCAACGGCTGCGGCTGCCGCGTGGGGGATGCCACCAGCCGCCCGTCCGGCGCCCTCTTCGCGCTGGGCCTCGCGGGCCTGCTGATGGCCTCGCGTCGCCGCCGCCGTAGCGCCTCCGTCGAGGGGACGGTGGGCCGATGATCCGCCGTCGACGCCTCCGAGGGGCGCTCGCGCTGGGGGTGCTCTCGGCGCTCTCGGCCTGGGCGCCGTCGGCCTCGGCGCAGTCGCCCGCCTCGGGCTGGGCGCTCAACCGCTACGAGCCGTCGCCGGTGGGCGACTCGTTCTTCCTCGCGGAGCACCCGTGGTACCGCGGCACGCGGCTGGTCGCGGCGGGCATCACGCTCGACTACGCGGCCGACCCGCTCTCTCTCACGGTGACGCGCCCCGGTCAGGCGACCGAGGTGCGGCCCGTGGTCTCTGGGATGCTCACCGGGCACCTCGGCGTGGCGGTGGCTCCACTGCGCTGGCTGGGCCTTCACCTGTCGCTGCCGGTCGCGCTCTCGTCCTCGGGCGAGGCGTCGCCGGTGGGCGTCGGCCCGGCCTCCGGGGTCGCGGTGGGCGACCTCCGCGCTGGGCTGCGCGTGCGCATCCTCGGCGACGCCGACCGGGACCCGTTCTCGCTGCACCTGGGCGCGGTGGTGTTCATCCCCACCGGGAGCCAGGAGAGCAACACGGGCGACGGCTCGGTGCGCTTCGAGCCGAGGCTGGTGCTCGCGGGCCGGGCCTCGGTGCTGCGCTGGTCCGTGGGGGCGGCCTTCCAGGTGCGGAGCGACATCACGGCGCTCGACCTCGCGGTGGGCAGCGAGCTCCGGCTCTCCGCGGGCATCGGGCTCGCGCTGCTCGACGACCGGCTGCACATCGGCCCCGAGGCCTACATGTTCAGCTCGCTGCGCGACCTGCCCAACGGCACCGGGAGCGCGGCCTTCGCCGACCGACAGTGGGGCGCCGAGGCCATGCTCGGCGCGCGCTACCTCATCGCCGACGCGGTGCAGGTGGGCCTCGCCGGGGGAGCGGGCCTCCAGCAGGGCTACGGCGTGCCGTCGGCGCGGGGGATCTTCTCCATCGCCTACGCCCCCGTCACCCGGGCCCCGGCGGCGGTGGACACCGACCAGGACACGGTGCTCGACGCCGACGACGTGTGCCCGACGGTTCCGATGGGCGACCGCCCCGACCCCGCGCGCCGCGGGTGCCCGGTGGCCGACCGCGACTCCGACGGCGTGCTCGACAGCGCCGACCAGTGCGTCGACGTCCCCCAGGGAGATCACCCCGACCCCGCTCGGCCCGGGTGCCCCCTCAGCGACCGCGACTCCGACGGCGTGAACGACGCCGACGACCAGTGCGCGGACGTCCCCCAGGGCGACCACCCCGACCCCGCGCGGCGAGGCTGCCCCGACGGCGACCGCGACTCCGACGGCGTGCTCGACAGCGCCGACCAGTGCGTGGACGTCCCCGCGGGGACGCATCCCAGCACGGTGCGCGTGGGCTGCCCGGCGCCGGACAACGACCACGACAACATCATCGACCAGCCTGAAGGTCCCGATCGCTGCCCCGATCAGCCCGAGACCTTCAACGGCGTGCAGGACGACGACGGCTGCCCCGATGGCGCGGTGCTGGCGGAGATGTCCGGCGGCGAGGTGCGCATCCTCCAGGCGGTGAACTTCCGCACCGACCGGGACGAGATCGTCGGCGCCCAGAGCTTCCAGGTGCTCGACTCGGTGGTGGCGATCCTCCGGGCCTCGCCGCACCTCCGGGTCGACGTGCAGGGCCACACCGACTACCGCGGGACGCCCGCGTACAACCTCGACCTGTCCAACCGCCGCGCTGCGGCGGTGAAGCGCTACCTGATGGCGCACGACATCGTCGAGGAGCGGCTGAGCTCGCACGGCTTCGGCAACACCTGCCCCGCCGTCGCGGGCACCAACGCCGCCGCGCGCCGGGCCAACCGCCGGGTGCAGTTCGTGATCGTCACGGGCGACACCCCGGCGGGCCGCTGCCCCGCCGTCGCTCGCTGAGCTCCGCTCCCCCCTCCCTACGACTCCCTCCTCCGCTTCCCTCCCAGGGCTCCGACCCGTAGGCTGCGCCTCCCCGCAGCGCACGATGAAGTACGGCGTCCGCCTCCACGACGACCCCCGCGACCTCGCCACGCTCCGCACCCTCGCGGACGCCCTCCCTGCGCTCCGCGCCGCCCCATGGACCGAGCTCCGCCCCTCGGACCCCGCCCTCCGCGGCGCCGTGCTCCACGCCTCCATCGACGTCTCCCAGGCCCAGCAGCTACGGGCCCGCGGCCTCGACGTGGTGCGCTTCATCGAGGACGACTTCGGCGCCCTCGTCGTCCACCCCTACCGCCCCGCCCGCATCGAGGCCCCTCTCCGCTGGGACGCCTTCCTCGCCCGCCTCGCGCCCACCCTCTGGGAGGCAGTGCGCCCGCTGCCACGGCCGGGTGATCCCGTCCCCCACGAGGCCTGCTTCCACGCGGCCCGCGACGGCGGCGGAGCCCACCGCACCATCGAGCGCCTGCTCGCCCTCGGGCGCGACGACGCCACGGTCACCGAGCTCTCCGGCGACGCGCTGCTCATCCAGCTCACCGCGCCCCCGCTCTACCTCCTGATGCGCGCGAAGGAGCAGCCCGAGGAGGGCGTCCGCGCCTACGTCCGGGTGGGCGAAGGCGACCTCTGGGTGGCCTTCGGCTACGAGCACCCGCTCGCTGCGCTCTGTTCGCGCTCTCTCCGGGCGCAGCGCCGCAGGGCCATGGTCGACGCCGACGGGACCTGGCGCTTCGTCGACCCCGACGCCCAGGAGCGGAGCATCTACGACGTGCTCGAGACCCGCTTCGAGGCGCGCGCCGCGGAGTGGACCCCTTCGCCCGCGGCGGAGCGCTTTCGCGTCACCCTGCGCCTCGCCCCGGCGCCGGTCGTCGACCCGGAGCTGTGGCTGCTCGACCCGGAGCGCTTCCTCGCCCTCGAGCCGCTGGTGGAGTCGATGCCCGACGCCGAGCTGGCGCGCTTTACCGTGTCTCGTAACGCCGGTCCGCAGGGCACCCGCTACGTGCTCCAGGAGCTGGTGCGCCCCAACGTCCCTCGCCTCGGGGTGAGGGTGAACGACCTGCTGGGCGTCCCCGGCTACGCCCGCGCCCCGGGCGTCGACAACCTCTACCTCCCGGTCGGACGTCGGCTGATGCCTGCGATGCGCCGCGACGAGCTGCGCGCCCTGCTCGGCACCGACCGGGCGCGCGCGGTGATCGTCACCGAGGACAGCGACGGTCCCTGCCTCGTCTCGCTCTCCGACCCGGAGGAGTCGACCCTCCGCAGCTGGGTCGAGTACGCCGCCATCGACCACCGGATGGAGCTCGACCGCCTCGTCGAGCGCAGCGTCTTCGACTGGCCCGAGCTCGCCGTGGAGCGCCCCCCGGCGCCTGCGGTCGACCGACGCCGCGCCGCGGAGGAGGAGTCCCAGCGCCCGCCCAGGGCCCGCGAGGCGAAGGCGCCCAAGGAGGCTCCGCCGGAGCCCGAGCGACCGTCGGCGGGCGACGAGGCGGCGCTGACCGCCGCGCTGCGAGAGGCCATGCGGGGCTACGAGACCCGCCTCGCGGAGGGCGGCTGCGAGGACCCGGAGCCGTGGCTCGAGCTCGCCGCGCTGAAGCAGCAGGCGGGCGACGGCGACGACGCGTGCGCCTGCCTGGAGGCCACGCTCTTCTACGGGGGCTTGAGCGCCGACCTCGCGGCGAGGCTCTCTTCGCTGCGCGCCAGGATGCACGGCCGCGACGGGTCCGTGGGCGAGCTGCTCCACCTGGCGACCGCCGAGCGGCTCTCCCCCGGCGAGGGGTCGTACCTCGGGGCCCGGGTGCTGGAGCACGTCGCGCGCGGCGACGCGCTGGAGGCCCGGCTCACCGAGGGCTTCTTCCAGGAGGTGGCGCGGTGCTTCGCGTCGCCGGAGACGCCGGTGTCGCGGCGGCTGGCCTGGTCGGTGCTGCGCGCGGTGCACGGCCGCGCCCGCGACGCGCTGGAGCTCACCCGCGCCAAGGAGCGCCTGCTGGGGGGCATCAACGACCGGGGGCTCTCCGAGGCCATCGACCTGCCGCGCTTCGTTCGCTTCGCGCTGGCGCGCACGGAGGAGGGGGCGGAGGGGGAGATGGCGCGCTCCCGGGCCGAGCAGCTCCACGCGATGGAAGACCTCTGGCGCGAGGCCTCGGCGGTGATCGCCCCCGAGCTCGACGCCCGCAGCGCCTACGTGCGGATGGCCTTCGGGGTGGGCTTCACCCGCATCGGGTCGCCCTCGGTGGCGAGGGACATCGTCGCGCCGGTGGAGGCGGAGCTGTCGGTGCACGAGGCCCCCAACCGGGTGCTCTTCCAGCTCTACCTCGCGAGGATGGCGCACGAGGCGACGCGCGGAGACCCGGAGGCGTGGCAGCGCGAGGTCGAGACCGCGCTCGGGTCGATCAAGGACACCACGGTGAAATACCGGGTGGAGCACCTGCGCAAGCGCAGCGAGTGGCTGCGCTCGGCGACGCCCTCGAGCGCCACGGCGTCGCTGCGGCCGGCGCTCGAGCGGGGCGTGGCGGAGGCCGAGGGCTTCGAGCACGGGGCGCTGATCGCCGAGCGCATGGACGAGCTGCTCAATCAGCGCGTCGACCAGCGCGAGCTCTTCGACTACGAGATCGCCCAGGTGATCGAGCGGCTGCTGCGCGCCGCGCTGCGCAGCGGCAGCGACGAGGGCATCGCGCAGGTGCTGGCGGCGGCGATGCCGAGGGTGACGACCCGGGTGCGCTCGGCGGGGCGTCAGGTGGCGGCGACCGGGGAGTGCATCAAGGTCGCGGCGGCGCTGGGCGACCTCGACGCGGTCGACCGGCTGCTGGAGGGCGTGGCCTCGCTCACCGGCGCGGTGCAGACCCCCAACGAGCTGCTGGTGGGGGTGCACCCCTCCCTCGCGGCGCTGCGCCGGCTCGGCGCGGGGGGCTCCGCGAGGCGCTTCCTGGAGGCGCTGGAGCCGGTGGCGGAGAAGGCCCTGCCGGGGAGCCTGCAGGTGCGCGCGTCGCTGGCCGAGGGCTACCTGCTGCTGAAGGACGAGGCCCGCGCCTCGGCGCTCATCGAGTCGACCGTCGACGCGGCGCTCTCTGGCGAGCTGAACCACACCGAGCGCTACGACGCCGGGGCGGCGGCGCTGTCGGCGCTGCGCCACTGGCCGATGGAGACCCGGCTGGTGCAGGTGCGGCGGCTCTTGCAGGGCCTCGACCGCTTCACCGACGCCTACACGGCGAGCGCGCAGCGCATCTACGAGACCTTCAAGGTGCTGATGCTGGAGCGCATCGTCGACACGGTGGCGGACGACGTGACCTTCGAGAGCGACGCGGTGCGGGGCTACCTCGACGAGGACGAGCAGAGCCTGCGCCGGCGCATCATCGCGGACTGGAGAGCAGCATGTGGACGTTGAAGGAGCTGGAGCGGGAGATCGACGCGATACGCGAGCGCATCAACCGGCACCGGCGGGCGCTGGACGAGTACTTCGTGAAGCGCACCGAGGAGATCGACCTCGCGACGGTGTGCGCGTGCGCGCAGGAGCCGCTGCTCTTCGTGGGCCCGCCGGGGACGGCGAAGAGCGACCTGGTGGTGAAGTTCGTCGAGAGCCTCGGGCTCGGGGAGAGCGACTACTTCGAGTACATGCTGACGAAGTTCACCGAGCCCAGCGAGATACTCGGGCCCATCGACATCGACCTGCTGAAGCAGGGGCGATTCATGCGGCGCACCAAGGGGAAATTGCCCGAGGCGAAGGTGGCCTTCCTCGACGAGATCTTCAAGAGCAACAGCGCCATCCTCAACACGCTGCTCACCATCGTGAACGAGCGGAAGTTCTACCAGGACGGCGAGGCGCTGCCGGTGGCGCTGCGGATGCTCTTCGCGGCGACCAACGACATCCCCGAGCAGAGCGAGCTCGACGCGCTGGCCGACCGGTTCATCGTGAAGGTCGAGACGCGGCCGGTGAAGGACGACCACTTCAGCGAGCTCATCGACGCGGGGATCATGAACGAGGTCTACAAGGCCACCGAGCAGAAGCCCTGGGCGAGGGGTAGCGCGAGCTTCGAGGACTTCCTGAAGTTCAAGCGCTACATGGACCTCACCCTGGGCGAAGGGGGCAGCGGCGCCGCCGACCGCGAGCGGTGGTTTCCCCGCGAGGTGTTCGCGGAGTTTCGCCGGGTGGTGCGCACGCTGGAGACCGAGGACAAGGTGTTCATCAGCGATCGCAAGCTGGTGAAGCTGTACAAGGTGATCCGCACGAGGGCCTTCCTCTTCCACGGCGGCGCGGTGCGCTCGGACGACCTGTCCCTGCTGGGCTACTCGGGCAACCGGCGACAGGAGCTGGGCGTGGTGCAGGACAAGGTGCGGGCGCTGCTGGGGCTGGGGTCATGAGCCGACGCGCGGCTCGGAGCGCCGGGTGGATGGTGGCGCTCATGCTCGTCGCGGGCACGGGCTGCGCGACCTTCATCCGAGGCAACACCACGACGGTGACGGTGCGCTCCGACGCGCCCGGCGCGGAGGTGGTGGTGGACGGCGAGCCCCGCGGCGTCACGCCCCTCGCGATGGCCCTGGACCACACCGTCGACCACGACGTGGTGGTGCGCCTCGGCGCGGCCGAGCGGGGCTTCCGCCTGGTGAGCAGCGTCGAGGCCGGCTGGGTGGTGCTCGACTTCTTCACCACCGGGATCATCGGCATCGCGGTCGACGCGGTCACCGGCGCGTGGCGGGCCCTCTCCCAGGAGAGCCTCTACGCGGCCTTCGGGGCGGCCTCGCTGCTGGCGCCGGACTTCAGCGCCCCGAGCTCCGTCGCTCCGACCCATGGCGCTCCCGCCGCCTCGACGCCCGTCCCCGTCGCCCCGTGGACCGAGCCTCGGTGACGGCGCCGTCGGTGACCGGCTCAGCCTGTTCCGGCGACCTTCTGGACCGCGCGCTCCAACCACCAGGAGAGAAACCCGGCGAAGGGGCTGTAGTCGCCTGGCGGGTCGCGATGATGCGCGAGGAGCTTCCGCAGCTTGTCCACGGGCAGAGAGCGCGCGCCATAGCGCCGGTTGAGCTCCGCCTGCAGCGCACCCAGCGCTCGCGTCCGACGTTCGCAGAGCGGCGCGGCGTTGAGGTTGAGCGTGTCGTCGATGTCCCGCTGGTGGTCTGGGCGTGAGGACAGCAAGCGACCGTTGCGCAGGTAGGTGAGCGCTCCGATGTGCTCAAGGTCGGTCGGGTCGATGGCGATCACGGCCTCCCCTTTGGCCGCATCGCAATGGAGGGTCATCGGGCCGCGACCGGCGGGGTTCGAGATGACTCCCGCGCATGCGCCGAAGAGGTTCGTCCAGTCCAGGTCGCGCTTCGGGTCGGCCTGCGGTCCGCGCTGCGGCACCCGGTGCTCGATCTTCATGCGGTCCGGCGCGTCGTGGATGCGGTCGGTGCAGTAGCAGCAGACGCCGCGCTGGCTCGCGACGAGGGCCTCGCGCACCGCAGGCTTCACGGCCTCGAAGCCGGGCCCGTCGTAGCGGGTGGGGCGTGGGGGCTCGGTGGTGCGATCGACCTGCTGGCGATAGGTGACCAGCGCGTTCGGCGGCTGCCCCTTGCGAATCAGGATCAAAGGCCCGCCTCGGCGAAGTCGAGCCTGGTGCGCAGGCCGAGCACCGCGTCGTCGCGCTCGGTGAGCATCACGGCGAGCTTCGCGAGGCGCGCACGAGCCTCCTCGAAGCGCTCGCCTTCGATGAGCGCGTCGATGGCGCCGATCTCCAGAACCTCCTCCTGCGGGCGCTCGGGCACGCCGAACACCTCGCGCAGGATCGCGTTGCTATCGCGCCCCGCGGTGGCGCCGCTCACCGGGTGCGCGGTGAACCCGTCGAGCAGGACGATCGACGTCGCCGGCACGGAAGAGAGCACCTGCGGAGAGTGCGTCGTCGCGATGAGCTGGGCGTTGGGGAAGGCTCGCTGCAAGGCAGGGAGGACGCGCCGCTGCCAGGCAGGGTGCAGGTGCTGCTCGACCTCGTCGATCAGGATCACCCCTTCGCTCTCGCGAGGCGTCTCGCTCGCCGGGTTCGCGATCACCATGCGGCGCGCGAGGTCACCCGTCATCGCGATGAGGTTGCGCTCGCCGTCGGAGAGCTGGTCGAGTCGTAGCTCGACGCCGTCCTTCTGGACGACCATCGCGGGCGCCGGGTCGCGCTGGATGCGCAGGTTCTCGAAGCCCGGCATGAGCGCGGCGACGGCCTCTCGCACCGCCTGGAGCTGCGGGTCGTATACGTTGAAGTCGCGCGCGGCGACGCGCCGCTCGTTCTCGACGTCCTCATGCTCCTTGAACCACTCGACGAAGCGCTCGTAGCCCGGGCGGGTCGCGGCGACGCCACGATCGTCCGAGCCGTCATCGTGGCGTTGAAGCCGGAGGGCCTGGTCGGCTACATCGGCGGTCGCGACCATCCGATCGGTCCGAGTGAGAAACACGAACCGTCGCTCAGGACCCGCGGTGGGAAACACGGGAGACGGAGCGAACCAGTGCGACGGTGAGCGCCACACGAGTCGAGCGTCGGTCGGTGGGCCTCCCACGCAGACCGTCGCCTCGATCGTCGCCAGGGTCTCGCCCTTGCGGACATCCCTCGCGCCCAGGTCGATGCTGAACGCCGAGGGGGCGAGGCCAGCGGTGCGCTCCAGCAGCCCCGCAAGCGCGTACAGCACCGAGCTCTTGCCCGAGCCGTTGACGCCGACGAGCACCGTGACCGGCCGATCGAGGTCGAGGTCGAGCGACGCGAAGCCGCGGAAGTTCGTCAACCTCAGTCGCTTCACCCTCATCGCGCTCGGTGTCTACCACGTGCGCCCCCGCGCTCGCACCCGCTCGAATCCGGCCGATGTTCTAACGCTCCTCCGCACGACCATGACGGTGCCGACGGTGCCGACGGTGCGCCGTCTCCTCGTCGCGTCCGCCCCTCGCGGCGCCCCCGTCGACCTCCACGCGCCACACCGGGTGCAGCTCCCAGAGGGAGGCCACCACGTCCGCCCGGCGGTCGCACCCGCGGCTCGGGTTCTCCGCGCACCACCGGGCGCCGTCCCAGAAGAGGTAGCCCGTCAGCCGCACGTGCACCGGCTCTCGCAGCTCGACGCGCCTCGACCGCCGCCCCGGCCTCATCCCCACCGCCGCCTCGATGGCCGAGCGCGCCTCCTCGTAGCCCGGCCCCGAGGGGATCACCGCGATCACGTGCGGAGAGTCGCGCCCCGCCCTCGTGGCCGACAGCTCCAGCAGCAGCGCGCAGCCGTCGCTCCCTCGCTTCACCCTCCAGAGGTCGCCCTCCAGCGTGGCGGCCCTCGCCTCGCGCGGATCGATGGGGCCGTCGCGCCCTCGCACCCGGTCGTCCTCCACCCCGTCGGGGGGCGACCACGCCTGGAAGGTCGCCACGGAGATGCCCGCCGCGCTCGCAGGACCAGGGCCTCGACGGGTCATCGCAGGGCGGTAGGCCCCCTCGCCGGACGCTGACGGGGGACAGTCCTGGGCCCCCGCGGGGAGGGCGACGAGGGCCAGGGCGAGGGCGGCGGTCGGACGCATCGCGCGCCACCGTAGCGCATCACGCTCGCGTTCCATCCCTGTTAGAAAGCCCATCAACACCGTGAACACCATGAAGCGATCGCTCCTCTCCGTCTGCGTGCTCGCCGCCGCGTGCAGCAGCGAGCCCGCCTCCTTCGACGCGTCGCTCCCCGACCGGCCCCTGGGCTTCGATGTCCCCACCCGGGACATCCCCCAGGTCGACCGGGGCCCTACCCCCGAGGTGGTCGACCTCACGGATGTTCCTCCGCTCACCGACGCGGGCATGCGCGACGGACCCTGCGCCGAGACCCTCCCCGGCAGCCTGCGCTTCGGCACCGAAGGCGGCCGCGTCCCTTACCGCACCACGTATACCCTGAGCTCCCCGCGGCGCTTCCTGCTGGAGCGCACCTTCAACGACGCGTCGCCCGCCCGCTGCGAGACGACCATCCCGGCCTGCGGCGCCGCCGACGACGTGACCGTCGACACCCTGGCCGCCGCCCTGGGCCACCCGGACGTCGGGGCGGCCTTCCAGGGCGCGGCGGCCGGCGACTCGGGGACGGTGCTCTACGGCGTCGACGAGCGCCCCGTCGACGGGGCCCTCTTCTTCATCGAGCGCGACGGGCGCTTCGTCTACGTGGGCGCCCCCTGCCGCACCGGCTCCGGGGGCGAGTGCGTCAACGCCCCGGTCGGGGTGCAGCGCCTGATCGACGTGCTCAACGCCCTCCATGAGCAGGAGTCCCGCCGCCCGGTGTGCGCCGCGGCGCTGGGCGACGCGGGCGCGTAACGGGGGTGGCGTTGACGGGTTTCGGGGGAGCGGAGTATCCGTCCGCGCCATGACGAGCACGAAGCACGAGGTCGAGGTCAGCTACGACGTCTCCAACGAGTTCTTCCGGCTGTGGCTCGACGAGCGGATGCACTACACCTGCGCGGTCTACGAGCGGGAGAACGAGACGCTGGAGCAGGCCCAGGTCAACAAGTCCCGGGTGCTCTACGAGTACGCGGAGATGAACCCCGAGAAGCTCGTGCTCGACATCGGCTGCGGCTGGGGCGCCAACCTCGAGTACCTCAGCGTCGCCCGCGGCACCAAGCGCGCGCACGGCATCACCCTCTCGTCGGCGCAGTTCGAGGAGCTCAACGCCCGCAAGCTCCCCGGGGTCGAGGTCTTCCTCACCGACTACCGGGACTACGCGCCGAAGGAGAAGTACGACGCCCTCGTCTCCATCGAGATGATCGACCACCTATGCTCCCCGGCGCAGGCCAACCAGGGCATGGCCGTGGAGATCTACCGCGAGTACTTCAAGAAGTGCGCGTCGTGGGTGAAGCCCGGCAGCTACTTCGGCTTCCAGGCCATCCTGCGCAACCGCGTGCCCCGCGTGCGGCAAGACATCGCCGACCTGAAGTTCACCGCCGACGTGATCTTCCCCGGCGGCCTCAACCCCCGGCTCGAGGAGCTCATCCAGGCGGTCAACCCCTACTGGGAGGTCGTCGAGCTCAAGACCCGCCGCACCGACTACGGCAAGACCACCGCCGAGTGGCTGCGCCGCATGCGCCTCCAGGAGAAGACCATCCGCGCCCAGTGGGGCGACCAGGTCTTCGACGACTACGACCGCTACCTCTCCACCTGCGTGCGCGGCTTCGCCAACCACTGGTCGAGCGACGTGCAGATGAAGCTCCGCCACATCGACGTCTGAGACGTGTGACCGCCGCTGCCGCCGACCGACCGCTGCTCCGGCGGCTCCCGTGGCTGGCGGTGATCCTCGCGACCCTCGTCGCCACCCTCCTCCGCCTGCGCCTGCTCTCCGCAGGACCCGACGTCGACACCGACGCCTTCGCCCACGCCCTCATCGCCCGCCGGCTGCTGCAGGAGTGGCGCGACATCACCATCCACTGGGTGTGGCTCCCGCTCTGGCACCTCGTCGGCGCCGTCGGCGCGGCCACCGGCCACGACCTCTCGGTGCAGCGCGCGGTCTCGGCGCTCGCCTCGGGCGCCTCTCCGCTGGTGCTCACCGCGCTGCTCCGGGAGCGCGACCGGGTGAGCTACACGCCCTTCCTGGCCGGGGTGATCTGCGCCCTCTGGCCGCTGCACGTGGTCATGGGCGCGACGGCGCAGCCCGAGTCCGCCTTCCAGCTCCTCACCCTGCTCACCTGCCTTACATGGGAGCGTAAACGACCCGTGGCCACGGGCCTCCTCCTCGGGCTCGCGGCGCTGCTCCGCTACGAGGCGTGGGTGCTGCCCGGGGTCTTCGCCCTGCTCTGGTGGGCGCAGGGCAGGGAGCGGCGCGGGCTCTGGGCGTGGACGATCCCCGGCGCGGTGATCGTCGCCTGGGTGCTGCTGCACCGGGCGATGACGGGGGAGTGGTTCTGGTTCTTGAGGGAGAACCGGGCCTACATCGCCAGGGCCTGGCAGGAGCTGCGCATCCACGAGCGCCAGCCCCCCTCGCTGCGCCTCGCGCCGGTCTGGTACCTCGCCGCGGTCCCGTGGCTCTCCATGGGGCCCGCGCTGCTCTTCGCGATCCCGGGCGTACCCCCGGTGGTGCGCCGCGCGCCCCGCTCGCTCGCCCTGATGGGCCTGGTGCTCCTCGCCTTCGTCACCGCGGTCTGGGTCGCCCGCACCAACCTCGGCCTCATGCGCCACTTCGTCGCGCTCATCCCCTTCTACGCCACCCTCGTCGCCTCGGGGATCACCGCCGTCGCCGCCCTCACCGCCCGCGCGCTGGGCCGCCCCTCGATGGCCCGCCCGCTGGCCCTCGGCCTCTGCCTCGCGGTGGTGCAGCACGTCGCCCGAGGACCCCTGGAGAAGCAGGTGCGCTGGGCGACCCGCGACTCCAGCCGGCTCTATCTGCAGGAGCGCGCCGTGGCCTCGGTGCTGCGCGCCAACCTCGACGAGCGGGCGAGGGTCTTCTGCGACGTGCGCTCGCTGGAGACCTTCACGCAGCTCCCGCCCTGGCGCTTCATCCGCTGGAGGGTCTCGGACGTCAGCGACTTCACCCTGCTGGTGGAGGCCTCGCAGCGGGGGCGCGCGCTGGTGGTGACCGACCCATCGCGGGCCACGCAGCTCCGCGCCGGGGTGCGGGTGCTCTACCGCGACGCGACCCTGGTGGTGCTGCGCCGCGACGCGCCCGCCGTGCTCGACCCCAGGGTGGTCTCGATGCCCGCCGCGGACTGACGCGCGACGGCGCTTCCAGCCCTCCGTGGAACGTGGCATCCACTGGGCCGTGGCGAAGCAACCCCGGAGCCCCCGCTCCCCCGCCGGCTGGCGCACCGTCCCCATCCGGCCGCGCGGCCGTCGCACCGACGCGGACGCAGGCCCGGCGGAGGACAAGCCCGTCGAGGCCCCGCTCAGGGAGCGGCCGCCGCTGCCGCCGCTGGTCGACCGCTGGTCGTTTCCGCTCTTCGCGCTGGTGGCCAGCGTGTACTCGCTCCGAGCCACCAACGAGTTCGTCTACGACGACTTCCCCCTCATCCGGTTTCAGCCGAGGCCCCGCTCGCTCGACGCCGTGCTCGACGCCGCCTCGCAGACCCACTGGAACCACCTCCCCTACTACCGCCCTCTCTCGCGCCTGCTGCTCGCGGCCGAGCGCATGGCCTTCGGCGACGAGCCCACGGCCTACCACCTCTTCAACGCCCTCCTCGCGGGCCTCGTGGCGGTGCTCGCCCGGGCGCTCTTCTCCCACCCCGACCTGCGCGTGGCCCCCGCCCTCGCCGCCGTCACGGCGCTGCTCGTGGCCCTGCACCCCGCCGCCTCCGAGGGGGTGTACGGCGCCTCCGCCGGGCCCGAGACGCTCGCCTGCTTCGCCGCGATGCTCGCCTCCATGGCCGCGTGGACCCGCCCCGGAGCCCGCGCCCACGCCGCCGCCGTGGTGCTGCTCGCCGCCTCGCTGCTGCTGAAGGAGCAGGCTCTCGCGCTCCCGCTGCTCTTCTTCTGGAGCGACCTGCGCGACCTCTCCTACGACTCCCCCGGCCGCTCCCTCCGCCGCTGGATCTCCCGCTACCTCCCGGTCGCCATCACCCTGCTGGGCTGGTTCGCGCTGCGCTCCGCGGTGTTCACCAACCCTGAGCCGCTGCGGGTGATCCTCTTCGAGGAGCCCGCGGGCCCGTGGCTCTCGGCGCTCTACACCCTCCAGTCGCTGGTGCTCCCCACCTGGCGGCTCTTCTACGAGCCCCCGCTCGACGGATGGCTCTCGCTCCCCCGCTTCCTCGCCTGCGCGCTCCTCGTCGGCGCCCTCGGCGCCCTCTGCCGCCGCGCCTGGGACTCCATGCGCGCCCCGGTGATCTTCTGGGCCGGGTGGTTCGTCATCGCGGTGCTCCCCACGGCCAACATCTTCAAGCAGGAGACCCGCTTCGCCGAGCGCTACGCCCTGCTCGCCCTCCCGGCGCTGGCCGGCGTGCTGGGCGCCCTCGCCTCCACGGTCACCGATCCACCGCGGCGCCGTCGCATGGCCCTCGCCGCCGTCGCCGTGGTCACCGCGCTCGCCGCCGTGGTGACCGTCCACCGCGGGCGCTACTACGCCACCAACCACGCCTTCCTGCAGGAGTGGCGCGCTACCGACCCGGCCCCCTACCACGCCCTCGCCTCGCTCGGTGAGGAGGCCCACTACGCGATGCGCTGGGCCGAGGCGGAGCGCTACTACCGCGCGGCCGTCGCGGTCGACCCGGTGGCGGCGTCCTTCGTGTACGAGCCGCTCGGGCTCACCCTCGAAGCCCAGGGCAGGACCGCCGAGGCCATCGAGATGTACCGCACCGCCCTGCGCTACCGGCCGCAGTCCGCCGCCGCGCGCTCCCACCTCCAGGCCCTCTCCCCGGACGCCCCGGGCCCTGCGCCCGCCGCCGCCCAGGACGCGGCGGCCTTGAGGCGGCAGATCCAGCAGGACCCCAACAACGCCATCGCCCTGGTCAACCTCGGGGTGCAGCTCACCGACGCGGGGCAGCTCGACGAGGCCGTGCGCAGCTACCGGGAGGCGCTCCGCCGCGACGCGGCCTGGTCGGCCCCGCCCGCCGACCACGTGACCATGCGCGCCAAGGCCCACTACAACCTCGGCCGGGTGCTCGCGCTGCAGGGCCACGGCCCCGAGGCCATCGCGGAGTACCGCGCGGCCCTCGTCGAGGACCCCAACTACGCCTACGCCCACACCAACCTCGCGCTGCTGCTGGAGGGCACCGGGGCGCGCGACGAGGCCATCGCCCACCTGCAGGCCGCGCTGAGGGTGCAGCCCGGCCTCGCCCCGGCCCGCGCGGCCCTCGACCGGCTGCAGCCCTAGGCGATCGTGAGGCTCGTCGGGGGGGGCGTCGCCGCGGCCCTGGTACTGAGCTAGGCTGCGCGCTCGCTTCCATGCTGACGGTGTTGCTCGACCTCCGACGCGCCCGACAACGACGCTGGGCCCTGGCGCTGCTCTCCGCGCTGGGCCTGGCTCTCCCGCTGCTCGCCCGCGCGGCGCCGCGCTGGGAGCCGTGGCTCGTGCCCCCGTCGGTGTTCTCCATCCTGCTCGCCGGGCTCTCGCTCGCCTTCGCGGCCTCCGCGTCGGTGTGGTCCGACCGCTCGACCCGCTGGGCCCGCGCCGACACCCTGATGTGGACCATCGCCCTCGGCGCCCTCGGCATCCTCGGCGCCCTCGGCGCGGCGCCCGTGACCGTGGGGATGTTCCTCCACGGCATCGCGCTGCTGCTGCTCGCGCTGCGGGTGCCGCAGGTGCATATGATGTTCTTCGCGGGCGTCTCGGTGATGCTCGGCACGGTGGTGCGCGCGGCCACCGCCCACGACGCCTCCGCGGTGCTGTCCCACGCCCTGGTCTCCGTCCTGATGCTCGTCGCCCACTTTGTTCTCTCCCGCGCGACGCACTCGCTGCTGTGGGTGCTCTCCGAGCGCGAGGCCCTCATCAACGACCGCCGCGAGCGCCCCGCCCGGCACCGCGAGCGCACCACCTCCGCCAGCGGCTCCGCCTCCGCGAGCGCCTCCCGCGCCCTCCGAAGCGCCGAGCCCAAGGAGACCGAAGGCTCCGCCGACGACGCGGGCTGGGACGGCCTCGTCGACCGGCTCCGCACCAGCATCACCTCGCTCTGCGAAGACGCCGGGGTGAGCTCCACGGTGAAGGCCGAGCTCAAGGGCCTCGCGCCGCCCAGCAGCAAGATGCGCCAGGGCGTGATGAAGGTCGCCCAGGAGGCCGCCAGCCACGCGCTCCGGGAGACCGAGGCGAAGCGCATCGTCGTCACCCTGCGGCGCGCCGACGGGGGCCTCGTGGTGGAGGTCGAGGACGACGGCACCAGCAGCGAGGGAGGCCGCTCCCGCAAGGCCCTGGCGGCGATTCGAGGGCGCGTCGCCTCGCTGGGCGGCAGCGCGGAGGTGAAGCGCGCCGACCTGGGTTGGGTCATGCGAGTGCGCCTTCCTTGCGAGCAGCTCAACTGACTTCGGTATAGCCTCACCGGCGCCGTGACGAAGCTCCAACCCCTCGGTCTCGCCCTCGCGCTCGCGCTCGGGTGCACGTCCTCCAATCCCCCCGCTCCTCCGGTCGACGCCTCCGCGGCCAACGACCTCGGGGCCTCCGACGCGAGCGACGCCGCTCCCGCCATCGACCTCGGCGAGGAGGACGTGCCCCCGGCCCCGCCGGCCTGGCCGCGCGAGCTCCAGCCCGCGAGGGTGATGGGCGAGGCGCGCGGGTTTCACGCGGTGCGAGCGATCGTCCACGCCCACTCGGTGCACTCGCACGACGCCTGCGACGGCCGCCCCTATGTCGACGGAGGGCCCAACGAGCCGTGCCTCCAGAGCTTCCGCGCGGCGCTCTGCCGCACGAAGATCGACGTGATCTTCCTGACCGAGCACGACTCGCTCATGGCCACGGTGCCCTTCCCCACGGTGCTCCAGATGCGCCCCGGCGACGAGCCCGTGATGGAGGCCGGGCAGCTCGTGGGCTCGCGCATCGCCTGCCCCGACGGCCACCGGGTGCTGCTGCTCCCGGGCGCCGAGAACGACCTCATGCCCCTCGCGCTGCGGCGCCACCCCGACACGCTCAACGGCAGCGTCGCGGACGCCTACAACGCCAACAACCCCGCGGCGGTGCAGCGCTTCCGCGAGGCCGGCGCGCTGGTGGCCATCCCCCACGTCGAGCAGCGCAGCATCGAGTACCTGCGGGAGATCGGTCCCGACGTGCTCGAGGTCTACAACGTCCACGCCAACCTCGACCCGCGCATCGCGGGCCCGCACCTCGGGTACAACGTCGGCCCCGCGCTGGCGGACATCCTGAGGTTCCAGCGCTCGGGCACCGGGCTCGACCCGGAGATGCTGTTCATGGTGTTCTTCCAGGAGAGCGCCAACGACCTTCGCAAGTGGTCCACGCTGCTGGCCGAGGGTCGGCGCATCCCCGGCGTGGCGGCCAGCGACGCGCACGAGAACGTCCTCCCGGTACCGCTCACCGACGGCGAGCGAGGGGACAGCTACCGCCGGGTGTTCCGCTGGTTCTCCAACCAGCTCTGGGTGCGCGGGGAGCTCACCCGGGAGAGCGCCGTCGAGGCGCTGCGGGAGAGCCGGATGTTCGTCGCCTTCGAGGCCTTCGGCACCCCGGTGGGCTTCTCGTACACCGCGCAGACCGGAGAGCGCACCCGCGAGATCGGCGAGGAGATCATGCTCTCCGAGGCCCCGGTGCTGCGCGCCACCCGACCGAGGGTCAACGCCCTCGACCCGTCGCTCCCCACCCCCTCGATTCGCCTGCGCCTCCTCCGCGCCGAGCGCTCCGGCGAGTGGACCGAGGTGGCCGCCTCGGACACCGGCGACGTGAGCTTCACCCCGACCGCGGCGGGCGCCTACCGCGCCGAGGTGCGCATCACCCCGCGGCACGTGCAGCCCTACCTGCCCGGCATGGAGCGCCTCATGCGCGAAGTGCCATGGGTCTACAGCAGCGCCATCTACGTGCGATGAGCGGCCCCTTCGGCGGCGTCCCCACCTCCGCGGAGGGCGTCACCCGCGAGGCGCTCCCCGCCGCCCTCTCCTCGGCCCTCGCCGCCGCCCAGACCCACCCCTGGACCCGCCCCTCCCAGACCCCCTCGGACGCCGCCCGCGCGCTCTACTTCTCCTTCGATGCGGCCTCCGGGGTCACCTACGAGGGCGAGCTCTCCTCGCTGCGATCGTGGTCCGCCGCGGCCCTCCCAAGGCCCGCGGCGCTGGCGGCGCTGGCCCGCGTGGGGCGCTGCCTCGAGCACCTCCACTCCCTCTCCGGCGCGGTGCACGGAGACCTCCGCGCGGAGATGATCTGCGTGGGCGAGGGGGGCGCCGTGACGCTGCTGGTGCCCGCCTTCGCGTCGGCTCCGGGGGCGCTGCTCAGGGCGAGGCTCAACCCCGGCGGGGCCCCCGCGTCGGCCGTGGCCTACTCGGCCCCGGAGGCGGTCGCGGCCTACGAGGCGACGCCCGCCGCGGACGTCTACGGCCTCGCGGCCCTGGCCTACACCGCGCTCACCGGCTACGCGCCGCTGGGCCAGCTCAACCTCAAGCCCTACCCCCAGGGCGTCGAGGGCGAGCTCGCTCGCTGCGTCGAGGCCTCGCTCAACCAGCTCCCGGCGCTGCGGCCCACGATGGCGGCCCTCGCCTCGGCGCTCTCGGCGGCGGCCCTCGCCTCGGAGGGAGCGCCCCAGCCGGCGGCGTACCGATCGGTCCCTCCGGGGCAGTGGTCCGCCGCGCAGGAGTCGGCGGAGCGGGCGCGCGCCACGGAGATGTCTCCGGTGCTGATGCTGGTGCTCATCTTCGGGGGCTTCTGCGCCTTCGTGGGCGCGGTGCTCCTCGTGGTCGCGGGCTGGGACGTGGTCGGCGAGTACGGCCGCGTGGCCATCCTCGCGGGCCTCTCGACGCTCTCCTGGGGCGCCGGGTCGCTCGCGGCGAAGCGGGGCCTCGACACCGGCGCGACGGTGGGCCGCGGGCTCGCCTTCGTCTTCGGGGCGGTGGCGCTGGCCTACACCTTCTCGCTGCTCCACGAGCCCGGCCGCCTCGCGCTGCTGGTCGCCCTCACCGCGTCCACGCTGGCGGGAGGCGTCGCCGTCGGTCGTCGCGGCGCCCCGCTGGGAGGCGCGGCGCTGCTGGCGCTGGGCAGCCAGCTCATCTGGGCGGTGGGCGCGCAGTGCATCCACATGAGCGACCGGTACGCGAGCGCCGGGGTCGTCGCGGCGCTGGCGGCGGCGGTCTCGGCCCCGACCTTCGCCCTCGCGCTCTGGCGCCGCTCGGCCTTCTTCGGCGCGCTCGCGGCGCTCGACCTCGCGGTGTTCTTCGCGACCCTTGGCGAGCACCTCAAGACCGGATCGGTGATGGGCCCGTGCTTCTACGGCCTCGCGGTGGCGGGAGGGTACGCGCTGCTGGCGATGATCGCCGCGTGGCGCGACGCGAAGCCCGCCGCGTGGCCGCTCTCCCTCGGGGCGACGGCCGCCGCCGCGGCGAGCGCGATCGCGGGCCTCGTGGTGCTCGACAGCCACTGGGAGACGCACGGTCTGGCGGGCGCGGCGTGGCCCTTCGCGGTGGCCGCGGCGGCGGCGCTGCTGCTGCGCGCCTCGTCGCCCGTCGGGGGCATGGCGGCCTTCACCGCGGGCTCGATCGTGGTGCTCGCCCCGACGGCGGAGGCGCTGCTGAGGGAGACGGTGCCGTTCACCCTCGGGGCGGTGGCCGTGGGGGCGCTGGCGCTGCTGGCGGTGTTGCTCCGGCCGGAGCTTCGGGCGCGCGACGACGCCCGGGCCGAGGCGGTGCTGGCCGCCCTCTTCGGCGTGCTGGCGGCGCCGTGTGTGAGGGCGCTCCAGGCGATCGACGACTCCCACGGACACCCGTGGCTCGATCTCCACGGCGAGGCGTGGGCCGTCGTGGCGGCGACCTCCGCGGGGCTGCTGGCGCTCTCCTACGCGGTGACCAGGAGGGTGGGGCGCGCCCGCTACCGGCTGCTGGATGTCGCCGCGCTGGGGCAGATCTACGGGCTGCTCACGCTGCAGGTGCTCACCACCCGAGACGAGCTCGCGCCCGCCATGGTGGCGCTGGCCTCCTCCGGCGCCTTGCTGGCGCTGGGCTGGAAGACCCGCCGTGCGGCGCCGCTGGTGCTCTCCGCGGTGGCGCTGATCGTCCACCTCTGGATCCAGTATTTCGTGCGGCTGCTGGGGGTGTTCCCGCTGTCGGTGCGGCTGGTGGGATTCGGGGTGGGGCTGCTGGTGGGGGGCGTGCTCTACGAGCAGCAGGTGCGCCACCGCCTCGCCAGGCTCCGCGACTGGAACTGACCGCTCACTTCACCATCGCGCCGAGCACCTGGCCGGCCACCCCGACGCCCGCGCCCAGGAGCTGGGCGAAGGCGTCGTTGCTGCCGAAGAGCCCCTCGTTCGCCGGGGCCGTCGCCGGGGCCGACGGCATCGGCTGCATCGACGGCCAGGAGGGGGTCGTCGCCACGTCGCCCGGCCGACGAGCGGGGCGTCGCCACGGGTCGCGAGAGGCCACCGCGGTGTCCGTCGCGGTCGGGGCCACGGCGTCCCCTCGGCCGCCGAGGGCGAAGGGCTGCGAGCGGTCGGCCACGGCCACCAGGTTCTGCTCCGGCGTGACCCGGTGCTCCGCATACTGGCGGCGCACGTAGGCGATCACGTCGTGGAGGTCGACCGACCCGTCGGGGCGACGCCGCACCCCGCCGCCCACGGCCTCGCGGAAGGAGTACGCGAGCCAGCCGCCCGCGCCGACCTCCGGCGCCGTCGACGAGCTCTCCGTCGCCCTCGACGAGAAGAGCCCCGCGCGGTTGTCGCGGCCCTGCACCAGCGTCGCGAAGCCTCCCGCCTCGCAGCTGTCGAGTACCAGGAGCTGGTGGCCCTGCACCCGGTTCATCATCTGGCCGAGCTCGCTGCGGGCGATGTCAGGGCCCACGAGGTCGAGCTCGCGGCGGTTGCCGTGGCCGTCGAAGAAGAACACCAGCGTGTCGTTGGGCCGCACCCGCTGCGACATCGTCTGGAAGGCCTGGCGCACCCCGCCCGCGGTCGCCTCCGCGTCGGTGAGCACCACGGCGTTGCTTCGCTGCATCCAGCCCGCCTGCTGGAAGGTGCGCGCGAGCTGCACCGCGTCCGCGGCGCTCCCCGCCAGGTCGGCGTTGTCGCCGCCGTAGTGCGAGATGCCCACGAAGATCCCGTAGGTGGTCCCCGCGCCGGTCGCCGCGCTCGCCGCCTCCGCCGGGTCGACGGCCTCGTCGCCCTGCTCCTCCTCCTGCGCCGCCTGACGGTCGCGCTCGTTCGCCGCCTGCTCGCCGCTGCCCTCCTCGTCGCCCTCCTCGTCGCCCTCCTCGTCGTCGCCCTGCGCCTCGTCGCTCTGCTCCGCCTCGTCCTCGATCGCCGCGCCGGAGCCGCCGTGGCTCACCCGCGCCTCGGCCTGGTAGGAGCCCGTCTCGCCCGCCTCGTAGCTGGTCACGATGAAGCGGTAGCTCCCGTCGCGAGGGGCGGTGAACACCAGCCGGGCGTCGGTTCCGCCGGCGCCGTCGTCGTCCTCCCAGCGCTGGCCCCCGGGGCCCTCGACCACGGCCATCACGTCCATCGCCTCGGAGGTCACCCCGAAGCGCACCCGGTCGCCGCGGCGGAGGTTCACCACCTGCTCCCGGCGGTGACGGCCCTCGGCGTCGGTCGCGTCGCGCCGGCCCAGGCGTCCGTCCAGGGAGATGCGCCCCGCGCCGTCCTGGGCCGGGACGTGAGCGCCCGCAGTCGGCCGGTGCTGCGCACTCGCAGTCACCGTGAATCCGAAGGCGGAGAGTACCGTCGCGAGGCCAATGGTCGAGAGCGACATACGGTGGGTCATGGAAAACCTCCCTCGGAGCAACAGGAACCCCGTCCCCAGGGTTCGTGAGCCGTCCATTGAGCAGCCGCCGTACCACCCCCGACGAGCCGTCGACCTCCCTCGGAGCCTCTCATCAATACCCTGCGAATCCAGTGAATCCTTTGCCTCGTAGCCGCCACCGTTCACACCTGTGACCCCGCGATCGCAGCCGCGGGCCGACACCGGGCCGCCCCTACGCACGTTGACACCTGACGGCCGTTCACGACGCCTCCACGCGCCGGTGCTATCCCTCACCCTCTACCCGGTGCTTCCTTCGCCCGCTCGACCGCGCTCGCCCCGACGCATCGCCCTCGCGCTCCTCGGACTGGCGCTGGCGATCCTCCCGGCGACGGCGATCGCGCAGCCCGTACCCCCGCAGGTCGAGCGCTCGCTCCCGCAGGTGAGGCTCACGGTCGTGCGAGGCCGCGTCGACGTGATGCCCGCCGACGGCCGATCCTTCGCGCCTGCCCTCGCGGACACCGCGCTCGCCCGGGGCGCCCGCGTCCGCACTGGCGACGACGGCCGCGCGGAGATCACCCTCTCCGATGGCGTCACCATCGCGCTCGATCCGCAGTCGCTGCTGGTGATCTACGGCAACGCCTCGCCCGCCGCGCCGGGGGTCGCACCCTCCACCACCACCACGCTCCAGCGAGGAACCCTCCGGATCACCGCTCCCCCTTCGAGCGCCGCGGAGTCCATCCCCATCGCCACGCAGGCCCTCACGGTCTTCCCCGGCCGCTCCGACGCGCTGGTCGCCGCGGAGCTCGGAGGGCACGTCACCCGCGTCGCCGTCACCCGCGGCCGGATGCGGGTGCGCTTCGGCACCAACGAGTACGTCCTCCCCTCCGGGCGCGCCGTGCGCGAGGAGGCGGGCCGCCCCCCATCGCTGATGCGCGCTCTGCCCCGCGCTCCGCAGTGGCGCAGAGCCCCCAGCACCCGCGCCCTCTCCTTCGGCGAGCCCGTCGACGTCGAAGGCATCTTCGGCCCGGGGCCACGGGTCTCCGGGGTCAACGTCACCGGGTACCGGGTCGACATCGCCCGCGACGCGCGCTTCCGCGACCGCCTCGGAGAGCAGCGCCTCGGCCCCCGCGAGACGCAGCTGCGCTTCCGCTCGCTCAACCCCGGCACCTGGTACGTCCGGCTCTTCGCGCTCGACCCCGACCGCTTCGAGAGCCCGCCGTCCTCCGTCGCCCGCATCGAGATCGCCGCGCCGAGGGTCGACCCCGGCGAGCTCCCCACCGCGACCGCCGCCGGGCGCCGAGCGTCGCTGGTGATCCCCCAGGGCTTCTATTGCAGCCTCGACGGGTCGCCGTGGATGGTCGCCGACCGGCCTCGCCCGCTCGACCCCGCGCGCTCCTACGCCCTCCGCTGCGGCACCACCGCCGACGGCCATGACGCCCGCGCCACCACCCTCGCCGCCGATCTTGTGGGTCCGCTGGTGCACACCGTCCGTCTCTCCACGCCTGGCGCCCCGTCGGGAGGCACCACCGCCGCGAGCACCCTCTCCCTCGACCTGAGCGACGCCGAGGGGCGCCCGGTCTCGCTGGCCTCCGTCGAGGTCACCGCGACCGAGCCCGAGGTGGTCATCGAGCCGCTGAGGGAGACCGACCCGCGCGGCCGCTACACCGCCGGGGTGCGCCTCCCGGTGACGGTGCGCGAGCTCCACCTGCGCTTCGTCATCAACCGCGCGCTCACCCTGGAGGAGGCCGTCGAGGTGGCCGCGGTGGCCTTCGCGGCGCCGGTCCCCGCGGTGCGCGTCGCTCCGGCGCCCGTGCAGGTTCAGGTGATCCGCGCGGCGCAGCCCTTCCGCCACCCCGAGGACGAAGAGGTGCCCACCGACGAGGACGAGTGACGCGGTACGCTCTCGCGCGATGAGACCCTTCGCCTTCGCCTTCGTCGCGTCGCTGTGCCTCCTTGGCTGTGAGGCTGCCGAGCCGCCGCCCATCGTCTCCGATGCCTCGGCCGCCGACGCGAGCGACGCCCCCGCGGTCGCGCTCGATGCGCCCGAGCAGACCGACAGCGGGCCGCCCTGCCCCTCGGCGCTCGGCGCCCCGTCGCCCCGCACCGGCACTCCTGCGCGCGGCCCGATGGACGACGCGCTGCGGATGAACCACCTCCAGGCCAAGGGGACCCACAACAGCTATCACCTCCGCCCCGCCATCATCGGTCCCGACTGGGACTACTCGCAGGCGCCGCTCGACGAGCAGCTCCAGTCGCAGGGGGTGAGGGCGCTGGAGCTCGACATCCGATGGGACGCCCGCTGCGGCCGCTTCAGGGTGTTCCACCTTCCGATCCTCGACCCCCGCTCGACCTGCGACCTCTTCACCGACTGCCTCGGCCTCGTGCGCCGCTGGTCCGACGCGCACCCCTCGCACCACCCGCTCTTCCTGCAGATCGAGCCCAAGGACGCCTGGGACGCGCCCACCACCGAGCAGCGGATGACCGCCATGGAGGCGGAGATCCTGTCGGTGTTTCCTCGCGAGCTGGTGGTCACCCCCGACGAGGTGCGCGGCGCCTCCGCGTCGCTGCCCGAGGCGATCGCGGCGCGCGGCTGGCCCACGCTCGGAGCCACCCGGGGCAGGGTGCTCTTCTTCATCGACCGCAGCGACTCGCTGCGCGACGTCTACACCCACGGCGGCCGCGACCTCGCGGGCCGCCTGGCCTTCATCGACTCCGAGGTGGGCGACCCCTTCGCGGGGGTGATGGTGCTCAACAACCCCAACGGCGCCGACGTCCCCGCGGCGGTGCGCGCGGGCTACCTGGTGCGGGTCTTCTCCTGGACCGCGGGCGACGCCGTGCTCGACCCGGCGGTCACCCGCGCGGGCCTGGAGTCCGGCGCGCACATCATCAGCACCGACTTCCCGGGCATGGCGCGCGGAGGCGTCGAGGGCGTGCGCATCCCCGAGGGCAACCCCTCGCGCTGCAACCCCCTCACTGCCCCGACGGGCTGCACCCCGCAGGCGGTCGAGGACCTCGCCCGGTAGGGTCTGCCTGACGACAGCGGAGCGGGTCGGTGCGAGGTGGAGTTGCCTCCTTCCCCGCTGCCGTGCGCCCTGCCCCCGAGGCGGCTCCGAGCGTGGGCCAGCCGCGCGGCGACGGGCGTATCGGCACCTTGAAAGGTCTGGTCAGAACTCGGTGATGATCGCGCCGGTGTGGGCCGACGGGGGAGCCTGCACCCTCGGACGTGCGACGGGCCGACGCTGCGTGGGGTCGCTGTAGACGTTGGTGAAGGGATCGTTGGCGCGCGGCGCGGCGGTGCGTGCGACAGGCGTCGGCGCGGCGGTGCGCGCCACGGGCGCCGGTGCGGTGCGAGGCCGCGCCGGGGCGGCGGGTGTGTCGAAGGGATCGACCAGCGGGCTCGGTCGGGCCGCAGGGGTCGGTCGCGCAGCCGCGGCTACCCGGGTGGGCGCCGCAGGCGCAGGCGCAGGCGCAGCGGCGACGCGGGGGCGGACGACCGCAGCGGGTCGAGCGGGCGCAGCGACCGCGACGGGTGCCGGAGCCGGAGCCGGAGCCGGAGCCGCGATCGCGACGGGAGCAGGAGCTGGAGCCGCGATCGCGACGGGAGCAGGAGCTGGAGCCGGAGCCGGAGCCGGAGCAGCGATCGCGACCGGAGCAGGAGCAGCGATCGCGACCGGAGCAGGAGCCGGAGCCGGAGCCGGAGCGGCGACCGCGACGGGTGCAGGAGCGGGTGCAGCGACCGCGACGGGCGCAGGAGCAGGAGCCGCGACCGGCTCGGCGGCGGGAGCGACGGGCGGCGTCGACTCGGGCACGTGGATCACCGGCATGGGCTCGCTCGCGGCCATCGGCGCTCGGGGCGTCGGGGCGGAGCGCAGGCGCTGGGTGACCACCACGCCGAGGGCGGCCGCGAGCATCAGCGAGCCAGCGGCGGCGAGCCAGCGGAGCGGGCGAGAGGGCGGAGGCGGGGCGGGGCGGGCGATCTCGGCGGCGACGAAGGTGTCGGGCGATCGCGCCGCGAAGCCGGCCAGCGGGTTGTTGCTGAAGGGAGATGGGGCGCCCGGGCGGAGCGAGTGGACGCCCTGCGGATCGAAGGGCGGCACGCTGTCGGGGCCCTGCTGCGGCACCGGTCCGAAGAGGTCGTTCGGCGGCGGGGACGAGGGCATCGGGGACGAGGACATCGGGGACGAGGGCATCGGGGACGGCGCCATCGCGAAGGGCATCGGCGCCGCGGCCCTCGGCGGGGCGAGGGTGGCAGGCCGGGCGAGCTGCGCGGTCGGCGGGTCGGCCTCGTCTGCGAGCATCGAGGGGTGCGCCATGTGCGGCGGGACCGCGCCGGTGCCCATCACCGTCGAGGTGCGGGAGCGGGGGTTGACCGGCGGGCGCGCGGGCCCGGGGTTGGGGGGCGGCCGCGAGGGCTGCGAGTTGCGCGGTGGTGCAGGCGGGGTCGAGGCGGGTCGCGCCATCGGCATCGGAGGCGCGGAGAGCGGGAGCTGCGACGGGCGCGAGGGCGCTCGGGCGACGGGCTCCTCGTCGTATCCGGGGAGCGGAACCGCGCGGGTGGCCTCGTCCTCCGGCGGGGCGGAGGTCGCCGTGGCCGTAGGCATGTCCATCTGCGTGGGCTCGTCGTCGACGGCTACGTCGTCGTCGTAGGAGCGGGCCGGGGGCTGCTGCTTGCTGTAGCGGTTGAGTGCGGGCGCCACGGGCTGCGCCGCGAGGGTGGGAGCGCGCTTCGCGGGGGGTGTACCCCCGGGGCCGACGGCGAGGGTGACCACCTCCTGGGAGGGCGCGGCGGGGCGGGCGAGGTCGAACTCCGGGCTGATGGCCGGGACCAGCGAGGCCACGCGCTGCGCGACGAGCTTCGCCGGCGGGCCCGAGCGCATCGCCTCGAGCATGCCTTCGAGGGCCGCGGCGATCTCCTCGGCGGTGCCGATGCGCGCGGCGGGGTCGCGCTGGAGGATGCGGGCGATGAGGTCGTCGAGCCCGGGCGCCTCTCGGCGGTTGAGCGGGGGGATGGGGTCGTGGAGGATGGCGTGCAGCGTGGCCGCGTCGTTGTCGCGGGTGAAGAGCTTCTCTCCCGCGAGGGTCTCCCAGAGCACCACGCCCAGCGACCAGAGGTCGGAGCGCGCGTCGATGGGGAGCGAGCGGATCTGCTCCGGGGACATGTACGAGATCTTGCCCTTGACCTGGCCGGTGCTGGTGAGGCCGACGTGCGCGGCGCTCTTGGCGATGCCGAAATCGAGGAGCTTCACCCCGCCGTCGCGGGTGATGAACACGTTGTGGGGGGAGATGTCGCGGTGGATGAGGCGCAGCGCCCTGCCGTCGCTGGAGCGCGCCCGGTGCGCGTAGCCGAGGCCCCTCGCGGCGCCCGCCAGGATGGCCATGCTCACGGCGGTGCCCAGGCTCTGCCGACGCGTCACGCACTGCTGCAGCAGCCGCAGCAGGTCGGCGCCCTCCAGGCGCTCCATGACCAGCACCGGCAGGCCCTCGTGCTCGCCCACCTCCAGCACCTGCACGATGTTGGGGTGCCGGAGCTGCGAGGCGATGCGCGCCTCGTGGGCGAACATCTTGAGGAAGCCGTCGTTCTGGGCGAGGTGCGTGAGCACCCGCTTGAGCACCACGAGCTTGATGCTGCCGTCGTCGGCGTTCTGACGAGCGAGCAGCACCTCGGCCATTCCGCCGCAGGCGATCTGTCGGACGATCTCGTAGCGTGCCTCGGGCATTCCGGTCGATCTCCGCGCGGACGGTATCGCTTCGAGGGTGGCGCGACAAGCAACCGCACCACCGCCGTCAGCATCTCTCAACCCCCTGGCAGGGAGAAGCCTTTGGGGGTTACCGTGCGCGGCGTGATGGGACCGCGCGCCGCGCTGCTGGGCTTAGGGTTGGCTCTCTCGACGCTCGCCCCGGGCGGCTGCGTGCTCGCTCGCCGTGAGGTGATGCTGGTGCTCTCCACCGACGCGAGCTGCACCATCTTCGACCGGGTGCAGATCCGCATCTCCCGAGGGGCGGAGACGGTGCCCACCTTCGACCAGACCTTCCTCCGGTCGGACTGCAACGCGGTGGGCATCGCGCCTCCGCCGCCGATCCCGCTCTCGGAGATGACGGAGTTCAGGCTTGGCATCGTCGACAGCCGCCGCACCGACGACCACGTCCGCATCGAGGTGACGGCGCGCACCGCCGAGGGCCTGGTGTTCTCCACCGCCGCGGAGACCTCCTTCGTCGACGGCAAGGTCTACGCGGTGCCGGTGCCCCTGAGCCTGGCCTGCGCAGGAGCCTCCCTCGCCTGCCCCGCCGAGCACGTCTGCCGCCCCCGACCCGTCACCGGCGAGGCCGCCTGCGGCAGCATCTTCCGAGAGCCGGGCACCCTCGGCACCTTCCCCGCGGTGCAGGCCGCGCACATCACCGTCGACGACGAGTAAGGGGCAGCGCCAGGTGTCCGTCCCCCGAATCGCCCTCGCGCTCTCCCTCGCGGCGGCCTTCGGCTGCAGCGCCCACGTCCCGCTGCCGCTGGCGCCGCCTCCGTCCGCGCCGCTCGCCGAGCGCGTCCACTACTACAACCAGTACCGCCCGCAGGCGACCGCCGGCATGGCCCGGTTCACCCTCGGAACCTTTGGCGGATACTCCGCCCTGCAGACCTCCGTCGACCACGTCGTGCTGGCCAACGGCACCGTCGTCTCCGACCCCGAAGACCTGCTCCAGACGGTAGGGCCCGACGCTCCCCTGGCCGGCTCGGTGCGCCGCGCCACCAACGCCCAGGCCGTCGCCAGCGGCCTCACCTGGGGAGGCGTCGCCGCCTCGGTGGTGGGCAGCATCATCATGCTCACCTCCATCGGCTCGGCCTCCTACGACGGCTTCGGCACGCCCTTCTGGGCGGGCTTCGGCATCGCGCTCGGCGGCTCCGTCGCCACCGGGGTGGGGCGCTGGGCCCTCGGGCCGTCGGCCGCCGCCGCCCGCGAGGCCGTGTACGTCGGACTCGACGGCGCCATCCGGGCGCACATGAGCCTCTGCGGCACGAGCGACGCCCTGCGCGACTGCAACCCCGCCGCGCCCGCGGCCACGCCTCCTCCTCTGCCGCCGCCCGTCGCCCCGTCGCAGGACTCTCCGTGGGCCTCGCCCCCGCCGCTCCCTGCGGCCGGGGCGACCGTGTCCATCCACGCTCGCTGAGGGCCCCCGGGGGGCCGTCGCAGGAGTACGACGTTGTTCCTACTGGAGCTTGTCGGCATACGTCGTCGCGCTCTCTCCGTCTGCCTCGTCGCTGTGCTCAGCGGGTGTCACGCCCACGTCCCGCTGCCGCTCGCGCCGCCGCCCTCGGCGCCCTTCGCGGAGCGGGTGCGCTACCTCCGACGCTACCGCCCGAGTGCCACCGCGGGCGCGGCGCGCGCACCCTTCATCGATCGCGTCGTGCTCAACGACGGCACGACCGTGCACGAACCCGGCGACCTCCTCCAGATGGTCGGCGAGGGGTCGTCGTTGAACGGCCTCGTGCGCGGCGCCCGTCGCGCCCGCGCGCTCGCTTCGGGTCTCTCCTGGGGAGGCGTCGCGATCTACGCCGCGGGGAGCGCCCTGACCCTGGGCGCGCTTCGCGACTTCCCGGAGACGATCGACCCGGCCATCTGGGCAGGCGCCGGGATCATGCTTGGCGGCGCGATCGCCATGCTCATCGGGTTGGCGGCTTTCGAGCGCCCGGCCATCGCGGCGCGGGAGGCGGCCTTCGAGGGCCTCGACCGCGCCCTCCGCGAGCGCATGGCCCTCTGCGTCGACGGTGACCTCGTCCGCGACTGCGCCGCGGCCTCAGCCCGCTGAAGGCGCGTCGCGGTAGGCCCGAGCGGGCCCTCGCCGTCGCCTCGGCGTAGGCCCGAAGCTCTACCCAGGATCTCAAGCGCGTTTGAGGACGCCGCCCTGCTTGCGACCCTTGCGCCCAGCCCTTTCAAGGTGCCGATGCGCCCGTCGCCGCGCCCTGAAGGACTATCGCTTCTACACATCTCGCCAGCGCGCCTGGGGTACGGCGTGGGGCCTCTGCATCGGCGTGCAGCGCCTGACCCCAGGCAACATCAGGTGGTCACCTTCGCGCGACGCGAAGGTTGCAAGGGAAAGGCGTTGTCGCCGTCTTCGCACGGCCCGTCCGGTAGACCGTCGCGCCCGCCCTCACCGTCGCCACGCGCGCTCCGCACCGCGGTCGTCGCTGCGCTCGCTCCACACCCACGTCGCGCCTCCCCGTTCCCATGCAACCTTCGCGTCGCGCGAAGGTGACCACCTGATGTTGCCTGGGGTCAGGCGCTGCACGCCGATGCAGAGGCCCCACGCCGTACCCCAGGCGCGCTGGCGAGATGTGTAGAAGCGATAGACCCTTGCGCCCTGGCAGTTCTTCTCGCCCGACGCAGCCGCCGCAGCGCCCCCGATGAGCGCCTTCGCGGGGGCAGTGGCGCTCATCCCCATCACCGGGACAGGCAACGTCCCTCCGTCGTTGCGGCACCCGGTCGCCGGGTGTCAGGATGAGCGCCGCCTTCCCGGAGAACACCGTTGTCCCTGCTGGATGTTGTCGGCACACGGGGGCACCTCGACGAGCGGCTGCGCCGCGCGATGCGAGGTCCCCAGCACGCGAGCGCGGTCGCGCCCAGCACGGTCACCTGGGAGTCCTTCCTCACGCAGTGGTCGCTGGCGCTCTGCGACGGGGCGATGGCCTCCCGCGAGGTCGAGCGGCTCACCCTCTCGGCGGCGACCAGGGAGGTGCTCCCCCGCTACGACGCCGCGCTCACCGAGCGCGCCGAGACCGTCGACGGCTTCGCCCACACCCTGGACTCCCTCAGGCGCCACGAGGTCACCCCGGAGATCATCGAGCAGGCCAGGGCCTTCGCCGAGGACGGCGACGAGGGCACCCGCACCCGGCTCCGCGCCCTCGCCGAGGTCATGGCCTGGCAGGACCGCGCGCTCGCCTCGGCCGGGCTACACCCGGGCGCCACGCTCTGCACCCGGCTCTCCCTCGCCGTCGACCGCGCCCGGGAGCAGGGGCGAACCCCCTCGTCCCTCGGCCTCCCAGAGCTGGTGCGCTGGTGGAACGTCCTGGACGTCGATCCGTCGAAGGTGAGCCTCGCGGTGGCGCTCGCCCGCTGGCTCGGAGCGCACGGCGGGGGCTTCGAGATGCAGGTCGTCTGCGAGCCGAGGCGCATGCAGATGCCGCCTCCGCTCGACCGGGCGCTCCGCACCCTCGAAGCCCAGGAGCAGGGGCTCGAGCTCCGCTACGGCCTCCGAGACCCTGGCGCCGGGGCGCCCGACGAGCCGCTGCAGCGGTGGCTCGCGGCGCTGACCGACCCGTCGGCCTCGGTCGATCGATCGCCGGTGGTGGGGGGGGCGGTCACGCTGGCCGAGGCGCAGGGCCCCGACGACGAGGCCCGCTGGGTCGCGTCGCGCGTCGCCCGCTGGATCGACGAGGGCCTCGGCTCCCACGAGGTCGCGGTGGTCTTCGCGGGGGACGACCCGGAGACCCGGCGCTGCGTGGGGCAGGCGCTCGACGAGGCGCGCATCCCGTGGAGCGCGTCGAGCCCGGAGGGGCTGCTGTCGTCGCCGGTGGCGAGGGCGCTGCTGGCGCTGCCCAGGATGGTCGCCCGGGGGGCCGAGCGGGAGGAGGTGCTGAGGGCGCTTGCGGTGCTCCAGGGCAACGCCCCGAGGGCGGGCGAGCCGGCGCCGTGGAGGGTGTCGCAGGCGCTGCGGACGCTGGGAGTAGAGAGCCTCTTCGACACCGAGCTGGGGGCGCGCTTCAAGCACGGCCGCAGGCACCACCCGGCGGTGGTGACCGGGGCGGTGGTGGCCTCCATCGACGCGCTGTCGAGGGACCTGTGGGCCCTCGCGCAGGATGGTTCGGTGGCCGAGCAGTCCGAGCGGCTTGGGCGCTGGGTCGACCGCTCGGGGGGCGACGGGAGGCTGGTGGAGGAGTCCCGCGCGGTGATGGCCACGGCGGACCTCGACCCCGGGGCGCAGGCGATCCTCCGGGCGCTGGCGAGGGACGAGGCGGGCGTGGCGGGCGCCGCGGCGCTGCTGGCGGAGCTGCCCTCCATCGCTCTCGCGGCGGGTCGCGAGGGGCCGATGAGCGCCGGGGAGTTCGGGGAGATGCTGCTCGACCTGGCGCGCTCCCGCACGCTGCCGACGGTGACCCCCGGGGCGGGCGGCGGGGTGCAGCTCCTCGACGCCCGGGACGCGGTGGGGCGCAGCTTCGCGGCGGTGGTGCTGCCGGGGCTTCACGAGGGGGCGGCGGCGGTGAGGGGCGACGCGCCGCTGTGGGGGGAGAGCGAGCGGCGCGCGGTCTCCAAGGCGAAGAAGCTGCCGCTGTCGAGGGGGGGAGGCAGGGAGGAGTCGTCGAGGCTGCTGCTGGCGGCGCTGGCGACGGCGACGAGGGCGGTGGCGGCGAGCGCGGCGAGGCACGACTCGGGAGGGAGGGCGAGGGCGACGGCGGCCTTCTTCGGCGACCTCCAGCGGGCCTCCGGGGTGGTGGTGGAGCACATCGGGAGCGATCCGCTGGCGAGGTCGAGGAGGGTCCCGGCGAGAGGGGCGGAGCGGGTGCTACGGGGCCTCGCGGCGCAGCGGGCGAAGGGCGACGAGGGGGCGGGGGCGGGCATCGCGGCGGCGCTTCGCTCGGTGGGGGAGCGCTCGGCCATCGAGGAGCGGAGGGAGGCCTTCTTCGCAAGGGTCGACGGTCCGGGCGACCCGTACAACGGCCGGGTCGACCACGACCTGCCCTTGAGGAAGCACCTGGAGCTGGAGCGCTGGGCCGACGCGAGAGATCCGCTCGACACGACCACCCTGGAGCGCGCGGCGAGGTGCGGCTACAAGGCCTTCGCGCTGAAGGTGCTGCGCATCGACGAGCGCCCGGAGATGAGGGAGACCCTCGACGAGAAGGAGCGGGGCCACCTGCTTCACGCGCTGCTGGAGGCTGGGCAGGACGCGCTGAAGGAGGCCGACGCGGGCGACCCGGTGGGGCGCTGGAGCGCGGTGCAGGAGAGCCTCGACGAGGCGGGGGCGCGTTTCTCCCTGGAGGCGGGCCAGGTGGACGCGGCGCTGCTGGAGGCCGACCTGAGGGCGATCCGCCGGCAGGTGGAGCTGTGGCTGGGGCGTCGGCTGAGCGCCCCGGAGGGCTGGACGATGCTGGCCTCGGAGGTGGGCTTCGGGCCGAAGCACCGGTGGCCCGCGGTGGAGATCGCGATGCCGGAGGGGCCGCCGGTGGCGATCCGCGGGCGCATCGACGGGGTCGAGCGGATGGGCGGCGTGCTGCGCGCGGTGGAGTTCAAGAGCGGGCGCGGCGACGGGTACCGGCGGCGATTGCAGCAGGGGGCGCTGGAGACGCAGTTCCAGCTGGTGGTGTACGCGGCGGCGCTGGAGCGGGCGCGGGCCTCGGGCCTGGTGGGCGACGCCGACACCGCGAGCGTGGACGGGACCTACGTGGGCTTCCGCGACCTGAGCGAGCACGGGCTGCGCGACGCGCTGGCGAAGCCGCGCAAGCCGTCGGAGGGTCCGTGGGACATCGACGCGCTGATCACCGAAGGGGCGGCGGGCGAAGGGAGGCTCGGCGACGCGGTGCGCGCGGTGGTGGCGCCGCTGAGGGCGGGGCGCTTCGAGCCGAGGCCGAGGGACTGCCAGTTCTGCCAGTACCGCTCGCTGTGCAGGGTCGAGGCGCACGACGAGCCGCCCGACGAGGAGGGCGGTGCGCCGCCGGGCGGGGCGAAGGAGGGGTGAACTGCCGGGTACATGGCGATGTACTCGCGGGTACAGGGAGATGTACTCGCTCGCCAGGCCCGGGCGCGATGCCTCGGAGGGTGTTCCATGGTACCCCTCGCGGCATGGAGACGACACTGTCATCACAGGCGCTGCGGAGCGCGACGGTGTGCCCGGCGGAGCTGTCCGATGCGGTCGGGCCAGCCGGGTCGATGGAGAGCTGGATCGGTCAGCACCTCGTCCACGTGGAGGGGGAGGCGGCGCTCCACGACGCCATCGAGTCCATCGCCGAGGACGCGGGCTTCTGGTCGCTGGTGAAGGCGCAGCGGCTGGTCATGACCGCGCCTCCGTCGGCGCCACAGATGGCTGCGCTCTGGTCGAAGATCGGGGCGCTCGCCGGGGCCGAAGCCCCCTTCGCTCGCGCGATGGACGAGCTCGTCTTCCTGCTGGATGCGATCCACCTGCTCCAGCAGGTCTATCCCGCCCGGGCCGATGTGCTCGATCGCGAGCCCCTCTGGTTCGCGTACGATCCGTCGATTCCGCCGCGTGTCGCCCGGGCCATCGTGCAGGGCATCTACGCGGGCATCGCCCTGCGCGGCATCTCGTACGCCGCGCGCGTCGGCGCAGCCGTGCAGCCGTGGTGGAAGCGAAGCATCGTCCAGCGCTGGGCCGCTGACCAGCACGAGTACGTCCGCCTCGTCGCTTCGCTTCCCGGAGTGGGCGCGCCGACGGAGCTCGTGCCCGCGGAGGAGCGCCTCGATCTCCTCGCCATGAGCCGTGAAAACGACGCGTCCAACCAGGCGATCACCGCCCTCGTCGACGAGGCCGAGCGAGCGCAGACTCCCTGCTGGAGCCCGCACGGCGGCGGGAGCCATGACCCCGGGTGACGTCGTCGACTTCTGTCGCTTCGGGCAGCATCGCGCGGTCGTCCTGGCCGTCGATCCGCGGGGCTTCGTGATCATCCAGTGTACGAGCCATCAGCGCGGCGACGGCGGCGTCGAGGTTCCGCCCCGCGGCAACCAGGCGCTCTCGCTGGGTTGGAGCCGGGACGACAACCGGACCTCGTACTTCTACCCGAGCGGGATCTTCGTCGTCGCCGAGTCGGAGATCACGCCCCTCCGCGTCGGCCAGGGGGTTCGGCGATGTCACGCGATGCTCTTCGTGACGATCCGCGAGCGGGTCGGCGCCTGGGCCCGGGCGCGCCAGATCACCGAGGCCGCCTCGGCCATCCTGTTTCCCGCGCCTCCGCCCGACGCCTCCTGAGTCTGGCGGGTACATCTACAGGTACTCGCGGGTACATGGAGATGTACTCGCTGGAGCGCGCACCCCTTCGGTAGACTGCGGGGCCTATGGCGAAGGCGAAGCTCTCCCCGGCACGGACGTCTCCCACCACTCCACCCGCGCTGGTGAAGCGCGCGAAGGCGGCCCACGCGGCGCGTCTCACGAGGCTCGCGGCGCAGGGACGCGACGCGATCGGGGCGATCAGGGCGGCGCGCTCCGCGGTGGCGACCAACTACTTCAGCATGGGCGAGGCGCTGGCGGTGCTCCGGGGGAGCGGCATGGCCGAGGCGCTGGGGCGGAAGGACTTCGCGGAGGTCTGCGCGCTCGACCTGGACATGGCCGAGCGCACCGCCGAGCAGCTCATCGCGCTGGTGAAGCGGCTGAGCCGGACGATGCTGGAGACCCTCGGCCGGGAGAGGGCCAACGCGATGCTCGCGCTGGTCGACGCGACGCCCGCCGACGACGCGGTGGATGACGTGATCGGCGCCACGATCAGCCTGCCATCGGGCGAGAAGCTGGTGGTGCGCGACGCGAGCACGGCGGAGATCTACGCGGCGGCCAAGGCGTTTCGTGACGCGAGGGCGGTCGGGCAGACGAAGCGCTCTCCGGGCTTCACGACGACGCCGGACGAGCGGGCGCGCTTCGCGAAGTCGGCGAAGCACTGGCAGCGCAAGGACGTGAAGGACGTGGTCACCACGCGCCTCGTGGCCTCGCGGAAGGAGCACGGCGCGCTCGTGCGGGTCGAGCTGCCGCTGGCGGTCTGGGAGCGCCTGCGCCCTCCGCCCAGGGGGTGAACGATCGGAGCGAGGCCCCACTGGGCTGACGTGCTGGCTCGCTCATCCCCCGTGCGTTCTGAGGTTCGGAGTACGACCGCGGGGCCGTCGGCGACCAGAGCCAGACCCTGAGCGTTAGCGCTGATGGTTGACCTCATCTTCGCCGATGCGAAAGGGGCTCAACCCGCTGGATCGCTGGGGTTCCGCGCGATGGCGCGTCACCCCAGGCAATAACACGATGGCCGCCCCGGGCACTGCCCGGGGCTCCGGTCAGCCGTCGCTGGACTCACATCGCCCAGCGCCCAGCGATCCCGAAGAAGGACGTCGAGGGTCGTCGCTCCGTCCTGGGCAAGCGACG
>Ga0207969_100056_pt1 | contig 82956 bp, 82 predicted proteins | sample LakWasMet25_LOW6_2_FD_183869 | JGI IMG/M metagenome (GOLD analysis project Ga0207969, IMG submission 183869) | Freshwater sediment methanotrophic microbial communities from Lake Washington under simulated oxygen tension - Sediment Metagenome... | ecosystem: Environmental > Aquatic > Freshwater >...
GCCTGCTGTTGGACTTCACGATCTGCCGCCTCGGCGTCACGCTTCGCGGACTTGGCTTCGGCCTCGCGCCGGTTCGCTTCACGTTCGGCCTGCCGCCCCTCCCGCTCGAGCGCATCCGCCGCGTGCAGCGACTTGAGGTGCCGTTCCTTCGCCGAGCTCACGCAGCCGACGGCGATCGCCCTGCTCTGGCATTCGGCCTTGTCGGCTTCGTATCTCTGCTCCGCCTCGGCCTTCAGCGTCCTGGCCCGGGCGCGCTGCGCCTGCGCATCGTCTAGCGACAGCGCAGGCGACACACCGGGGGTCTGCGCCAGGGCCCATGCACTGCCCAGCATCAGCGCGAGAGCCAGCCAATTGCGAATCCGCATCGTTTCTCCTTTCGAAGAAGGCAGCTTAGCGGGTTCCGCGGGCGTTTGTCATTTCCCGCTGCGACTGAATCCGATCCGATGTCGCCGTATCGCCGGCGCCGACTATCGAGCGCAACGGTCCGCAGGCAGTCAATCGACACAACAGGAGCAGATTGATTTAGGACTAAACTGCCAAAAAAATACAATGGAGGGGCGTGACAGTGAGTGAAGTCATCGTCATCGGCGGCGGCATTGCCGGAATCTGCGCTGCACTGGAACTGCTTGACGCCGGCCGCCGCGTGCTGCTGCTCGAGCGCGACACGCCCGAGAACTTCGGCGGCCTGGCGAAGGAGAGCTTCGGCGGCATCTTCCTCGTCGGCACGCCGGAGCAGCGGCGTGCAGGCATCCGCGACACGCCGGATCTGGCGCTGGCCGACTGGCATGCCTTCGGCGAGCTCGACCGGAACGACCGCTGGCCCTGCGCCTGGGCCGAGGCCTATGTGCAGCGCTGCCATGACGACGTCGGCGTCTGGCTGCGGCAGCGCGGCGTCGGCTTCCTACCCGCGCCGCACTGGGTCGAACGCGGCCTCTATACGCCGGGCAACTCGGTGCCGCGCTTTCATATCGTCTGGGGCACCGGACGCGAACTGGCGCTGCGCCTGATCGACACGCTGGAGCGGCACCCGCGACGGCAGAACCTCGAGATCCGTTTCGGCCAGCGCGTGGAGAGGCTGCTTACGGTGAACGGCGCCGTCACCGGCTGCAGCGGAGTCGGCGAGGAAGCCGGGCAGCACTTCGAAGCGAATGCCGGCAGCGTGATCGTCGCGGCGGGAGGCTTCAACGGCAACATCGAGCGCGTGCGCGAGCACTGGCATCGCGACTGGGGTTCGCCGCCGCCGGTGATCCTCAACGGCTCGCACCGCTACGCCGACGGCCGGATGCACGATGCCGTGAATGCCGCCGGCGGCCGGCTGACCCACCTCGATGCGATGTGGAACTATGCCGCCGGCGTGCGTCATCCGCGGCCGAGGAAGCCAGGACACGGCCTCTCGCTGGTGCCGCCGCGCTCGGCGCTGTGGCTCGACTGGCAGGGCCGGCGCATCGGCCCGATGCCGCTGGTGACGGGCTTCGACACCCGCGACCTGGTGGCCCAGGTGTGCAAGCAGGAGCGGCAGTATTCCTGGCAACTGATGAACCAGCGCATCGCGCTGAAGGAGCTCGCGGTATCGGGCGCCGAGTTCAATCCGTCGATTCGCGACAAGAAGAAGCTCGCCTTCCTGCGCGACCTGATTTTCGGCAACAAGTGGCTCCATGACGAAATGATTGCGAACTGCGAGGACTTCGTGATCGGCCGCGACCTGCCCGAGTTGGTGGCGAAAATGAATGCGCTGCAGGGCGACGACGCGGTGAGCCTCGACGCCATGCGCGCGGCGACGGAGGCCTACGACGCGCAGATCGACCGCGGCCAGACCTTCCACAACGACGAGCAGCTGCGGCGCATCGCCTACGTGCGGCACTGGAAGGGCGACCGCATCCGCACCTGCAAGTTCCAGAAGATCCTCGACCCGAAGGCCGGACCGCTGATCGCGGTGCGCGAGTTCATCATCAGCCGCAAGAGCCTCGGCGGCATCCAGACCGACCTGCAAAGCCGCGTGCTCGACAGCGCCGGCCAGCCGATCGCCGGCCTCTACGCCGCGGGCGAGGCGGCGGGCTTCGGCGGCGGCGGCATGCACGGCCTGCGCGCGCTGGAAGGCAGTTTCCTCGGCGGCTGCATCCTCAGCGGCCGCATTGCCGGCCAGGCCGCCGCCGCAAACACCTGAACCCTTGAGTACGGAGACAACCGCATGAAACGAACCGGCGCCTGGATTGCAGTGCGAGCCCTCGAAGCCCTCGGCATCAAATACACCTTCGGCATTCCCGGGGTGCACAACACCGAGATCTACGACGAGCTCAACAGTTCGGAGCAGATCACGCCGGTACTGGTGACCCACGAAGGCGGCGCGTCCTTCATGGCCGACGGCATGAGCCGCACCTCGAACCTGACCGGCACGCTGGTGATCGTCCCCGCCGCCGGCGCCACGCACGCCGCCAGCGGCATCGGCGAGGCTTTTCTCGACGGGGTGCCGATGCTGGTGATCTGCGGCGGCATCCGCACCGATCTGGACAAGCGCTACCAGTTGCACGAACTCGACCAGCATGCCTTCCTAAAGCCGTTGACCAAGGCGACCTTCCACGTCACCAGCCACGCCGAAATCGTGCCGATGCTCTTCAAGGCCTGGGAAATCGCCCACTCCGGCGAGCCAGGCCCGGTCTTCGTCGAGATTCCGGTCAACCTGCAGATGTTCCCCGGAGAAGTGAGCGAGATGCCCGCGCGGCCGGTCATCGCCAGGCCGCAGCGCGCGGCGCCGGGCGAGATCCGGCGCGCCGCGGAAATGCTGCTCGCGGCAAAACATCCCGCCATGTTTCTCGGCTGGGGCGCCCGCGATGCCAGCGAGCAAACCCGCGCCATCGCCGAGTTCCTTCAGGCGCCGGTGGCGACCACCCTGCAAGGTCTTTCGGTATTCTCCGCAGCCCATCCGCTGCATACCGGTTTCAGCTTCGGCGCCGCCGCGGTGCCGGCAGCTCGCAACGCTTTCGCCGACTGTGACTGCCTGCTGGCGGTGGGCACCCGCTTTGCCGAAATCGCGACGGGCAGCTTCGGCGTCACCGTGCCGCGGAACCTGATTCACGCGGACATCAATCCGGCCGTGTTCAGTGCCAACTATCCCGCTGCGATAGCCCTCGAGGGCGATGCGACCGCGGTGCTGAGCGCCTTGCTGGAAGAGCTGCGGAAAGTCGGCGCCGGGCGCACGGTGAATACGCAACTGCAGCAGCGCATCGCCCGCGACAAGATTGCCTACAATGACGAATGGCTGAACCACGACAGCGGCGGCAAGGTGAACCCCGCGGTGTTTTTCAACGCGCTGCGCGTGGCGATGCCCGACGATGCGATCGCCGTGGTCGACGACGGCAACCACACCTACCTGACGGCCGAACTGTTCCCGGTACGAACGCCCAAGGCGCTGATCGTGCCGACCGATTTCAACAGCATGGGCTACGCGGTGCCCGCTGCCATCGGCGCCAAGCTGGCCAATCCGGACCGGGAAGTGTTCGCCATCGTCGGCGACGGCGCCTTCACCATGACCTGCATGGAAATCGTCTCCGCCTCGCGGCTGGGCCTCGGCCTGGTGTTCTTCGTGTTCCATGACGGCGAGTTGTCGCAGATCGCCCAGGCCCAGGAGATCCCGTTCAACCGCAAGCCGTGCACCGCGCTGGGCGCCATCGACTTCAGCGGTGTCGCCACCGCTACCGGCGCCGAGTACCTCCCCGTGGCCGCGAATGGCGAAGTGGTACTGGCCATCGCGCGGGCCCGCGAACTGGCCGCCGGCGGCCGGCCGGTGATCGTCGATCTGATCATGGACTACTCCAGGCGCACGGCCTTCACACAGGGCGCCGTAAAGACCAATTTCAAGCGCCTCCCGCTGGCCCAGCGCCTGCGCATGGTGACCCGTGCGGTCAAACGGAAACTCACCGGCTGACGACGCCCGGGGCGCGATTCTTCAGTCCGTGACGGCTTCGGTATCGGTGCGGCGCGACAGGGCGGTGGCGAGCACGCCGCTGGCGACGATCAGGATCACGCCCAGCCAGCCAAGCCATGGCAGCGTTTCGCCCCACAACAGCATCGCGAAGGCGCTGGAAAACACCACCGTGCTGTAGGCGAGGCTGGCCGAAGCCAGCGTCTTGCCGCGCTTGTAGGCCGCGGTCATGCAAAGTTGCGCCAGCACGCCGAAACCGCCCACCCCGAGCAGCAACAGCCAGCCGCGCGAGTCGACAGCATGGAAGGGGCTGGCCGCCAGCAGCCAGGGCAGGCCGCCGAGCGCCGACAGGGCTGAGAAATAGAACACCGTGCGCCACTCGGGCTCGCCTAGTTCTCCCAGACGTCGCACGTTGAGGTAGGCGATGCTGGAAATGACCCCGGAGCCGAGGCCGAACACCGCACCCAGCCACTGGTCGCGCTCCAGCGTGGGCTGCAGCAGGACCACGACGCCGACAAAGCCCGCGGCCAGCACGGCATGGAAGCCGCGGCGCACCGGCTCCTTGAGCCACAGGACCAGCAGCAGCGCGAGGAACAGCGGCGAGGTGTAGTTCAGCGTCACCGCCGTCGCCAGCGGAATCAGGCTGATGGCATGGAAGTACATCACCAGCGATACGAAACCCGCCAGACCGCGTACGACGTGGGTCCGCGCATGCGGCGTCGCCAGCGGCAGCCGGCGCACCACGACGTAGGCGCCGATCAGCAGCGTCGCGATGAAGCCGCGCCAGAACACCAGTTCCGCGGCCGCGAACTGCGCCGAGCCAAGCTTGACGCAGACGCCCATGGCGGCGAACAGCAGGCTCGCCGCGATCATCCAGAGTGACTGCATAAACAAAATGGGCGCCGGAAACCGGCCGGCACCCGCGTCAGCCTTCCTCGATCAGATGTGTTCGGCCATCACGCGCCGATAGAACTCGTGAAAGTGCTGCATGCCGTCTTCCATGGGCGACTGGTAGGGACCGACCTCGCTGCGCCCCTGCTTCATCAGGGCGCGGCGACCGCGATCCATGCGCTCGCCAATGTCGTCGTCCTCGATCGCCGTTTCCATGTAGGCGGCCTGCTCGGCCTTGATGAAATCCGGCTCGAACAGGGCAATGTCTTCGGGATAATAGAACTCGACCACGTTGAGGGTCCTGTCCACGTCCTGCGGCACCAGCGTCGACACCACCAGCACATGGGGATACCACTCGACCATGATGTTCGGAAAATAGGTGAGCCAAATCGCGCCGTGCTTCGGCAACTCGCCGTTGTAATACTCGAGCACGGCCTTGTGCCAGCGCTGATAGGTTGCCGAGCCCGGCTTGGCCAGCGAGGTGAGGCCGACGCGCTGCACCGAATACCAGTCGCCGAACTGCCAGGTCAGATCGTCGCAGGTGACGAAGCCGCCCAGCCCGGGATGGTAGGGCACGACGTGGTAGTCCTCGAGATAGACCTCGATGAAGGTCTTCCAGTTGTAGTTGCACTCGTGCAGTTCGACGTGATGCAGCTTGTAACCCGAAAAATCGAGTTCGCCCGCGACCTTCATCCCGGCGAGGTCGGCGTTGGCCGAACGCGGCCCCTTGAACAGCAGGCCCTGCCAATTCTCGAGCTTCTGCTTCGCCAGATTGAGACAGGGATTGGCCGGGAAATGCGGTGCGCCGATCAGTTCGCCGCCCGCGTTGTAGGTCCAGCGATGAATCGGGCAGACGATGTTCTTCGCGTTGCCGGAACCCTGCAGCATGATCGCCTGCCGGTGGCGGCAAACGTTGGACATTTCGTAGAACCCGTCCGGCTGATGAACCACCATGCGCGCGTGGTCATGCCACTCCTGCGAACGGTAGTCGTGCACCTCGGGAACCATCAGCTCGTGGCCGACGTAGCCCGGGCCGGCATCGAAGATCAGCTTCTTCTCCAGTTCGAAGAGCTTTTCATCGAAATACCACGCAACCGGAAACTGCGATGCTCCCGGTTTGAGGAGCGCTCGCGAGCCGACATCGGACATGATTCCCAACCTCCAAGAGGGTTTACCCGGAAACCGGAAACGGACGGAAAACCAGGTTTCAGTGCAGGCCAAATGCCCGCGCCGGCGGACGTTGCGCCGAAACCAAAGCACCGTCAGGAGAGACAAACTGCGGGTCAAAACCAGCCGCGCAATTGTAGCCAATTTGACCAGAGGGCGCACCTTAGGCTATTTTTACGGTTTTCCTTGCCGCTGGTCACCGCTTCCGGCCAAGGCTTCACTCATGGCCACTAAACCGATCACTGCTCCCGACACCGATTCAGCAACGGCAACCGCTCCGTCCTTTGAAAGCGCCCTCGATGACCTTGAGGGCATCGTCGCCGCGATGGAGGCCGGCCAGATGCCGCTGCAGGAGGCGCTGGATGCCTACAAACGCGGCATGGCACTGTTGCGCCAGTGCCAGGAAACCCTGACTGCAGCGGAACAGCAGATACGCATCCTCGACGCCGACGGATTGCGCGACTTCGACGCCCGGACGGAAGTCCCCTCGGGGAATCCAGGCAGCGGCGACGGACAGGAAGGTTGAACCGCTGATGAATTTCCCGACCTGGATGTCCGGCATCCAGCAACGCACCGAGTCGGCCCTTGAGGCCGCCCTGCCCTTGCCGGCAATCGCCCCCGCACGTCTGCACGAGGCGATGCGCTACGCCGTGCTGGGCGGCGGCAAACGCGTGCGGCCCCTGCTGTGCCATGCCGCCGGCTCGATTTTCTACGCTGACGGCCGGGTACTCGACGCCGCGGCGATTGCCGTCGAACTGATCCACGCCTATTCACTGGTGCATGACGACCTGCCCTGCATGGACGACGACGTCCTGCGCCGCGGCAAGCCGACCTGCCACGTCGAGTTCGACGAAGCGACCGCGCTGCTGGTCGGCGATGCCCTGCAAACCCAAGCCTTCCAAGTGCTGTCGAGTCGCCTCGAGGGCATTGCACCGACCCGCCAACTCGACATGCTGCATCTGCTGGCGGTCGCCTCGGGGTCGCGCGGCATGGCAGGCGGCCAGGCCATCGACCTCGCAGCCGTCGGCCAGCAACTGACCATCGGCGAGCTGGAATTCATGCATATCCACAAAACCGGCGCCCTGATCCGCGCCGCGGTGCTGCTCGGCGCCCATTGCGGCGAAGCCCAGCCCGACGCCCTGGAACGCCTGGGGCGCTTCGCCAATCGCATCGGCCTGCTGTTCCAGGTGGTCGATGATATTCTCGATGCCGAAGCGAGCACCGCGACCCTGGGCAAGACGGCCGGCAAGGACGCTGCACAGAACAAGCCAACCTATGTCAACATCCTCGGTGTGAGCGAAGCAAAGAACATGGCCGGCAAATTGAGACAGGACGCTCACGAAGTCCTGGCGTCCTTCGGCGAATCCGCCGTTCGCCTTCACCAACTCACCGACTTCATCGTCGAGCGGACCTTCTGATGACCCATCTCCTGCTCGACAGCATTCATTCTCCTGCCGATCTGCGCGCGCTGGAGCGCGAGCAACTGTTCCAGGTGGCCGACGAAATGCGGGCCTTCCTGCTCGAGTCGGTATCCAAGACCGGAGGACACCTCTCCTCCAACCTCGGCACCGTCGAACTGACGATCGCGCTGCATTATGTGTTCGATACGCCGGAAGACCGCCTGGTGTGGGACGTGGGCCACCAGACCTATCCGCACAAGGCGCTGACGGGCCGCCGCGCCGGCATGGAGCGCTTGCGCATGAAGGGGGGCGTTTCGGGCTTCCCGCGCCGCGTGGAGAGCGAATACGACACCTTCGGCGTCGGCCATTCATCGACCTCGATTTCCGCCGCGCTTGGCATGGCGGTGGCCGCCCGCAACCGGGGCGAGGAGCGGCGTGTCGCCGCGATCATCGGCGACGGCGCAATGTCCGCCGGCCAGGCCTTCGAGGCGCTCAACAACGCCGGCGTGATCGACGCCAACCTGCTCGTCATCCTCAACGACAACGACATGTCGATCTCGCCGCCGGTCGGCGCGCTGAACAAGTATCTGGCGCGCCTGCTTTCGGGCGGCACCTTCAATGCCGCGCGGCGGGCCGGCGAAAAGGTACTCTCGGCGATGCCCACCGTGCTGGAGTTCGCCAACCGTGTCGAGGAGCACGTCAAGGGCATGATCTCGCCGGGCACCCTGTTCGAAGAGCTCGGCTTCAACTATCTCGGCCCCATCGACGGCCATGACCTGGACGCCCTGATCCCGACGCTGCAGAACCTGCGCAAACTCAAGGGTCCGCAGTTCCTCCATGTCATCACGCGAAAGGGGCAGGGCTACAAGCTCGCCGAGGCGGATCCGATCCTCTACCACGGCGTCGGCAAGTTCGACGCCGTCAGCGGCATCGAGCCGGCCAAAGGCCCCGGCCGGCTGACCTACACCCAGGTATTCGGCGACTGGCTGTGCGATCAGGCTCAGGCCGACCCGCGGCTGATCGGCATCACTCCGGCCATGCGCGAGGGCTCGGGCATGGTGCGCTTCGCACAGGAATTTCCCCAGCGCTACTTCGACGTCGGCATCGCCGAACAGCACGCAGTCACATTTGCGGGCGGCCTGGCCTGCGAACGCATGAAGCCGGTGGTTGCGATCTACTCGACCTTCCTCCAGCGCGCCTATGACCAGCTGATTCACGACATCGCCCTGCAGAACCTGCCGGTCGTGTTTGCCATAGACCGCGGAGGACTGGTCGGTGCCGACGGCGCAACGCACAACGGCGCATTCGATCTTTCCTACCTCACCTGCATTCCCAACATGGTAGTGATGACGCCGAGCGACGAGAACGAGTGCCGCAAGATGCTTTCTACGGCGTTTCAGTTGGACGGCCCGAGCGCCGTCCGTTACCCGCGCGGCAGCGGGCCCGGCGCAGCCGTCGAGCCCGGACTCGAGACTCTGCCCCTGGGCAAGGGCGAAGTGCGGAGGAAGGGCAAACAGGTTGCCCTGCTGGCCTTCGGTTCCATGCTGACGCCCGCGCTGAAGGCGGGCGAGACCCTCGACGCGACGATCGCAAATATGCGCTTCGTCAAGCCGCTGGACGCCGAACTCGTCCTTCAACTCGCGGCGAACCACGATCTGCTGGTGAGCATCGAGGAAAACGCCCTGATCGGTGGCGCCGGGGCCGAGGTTGCCCGCGTCCTCGAATCATCCGGTTTGCGCACGCCGCTCCTGCGTCTTGGCCTGCCTGACAAGTTTGTCGACCACGGCGACACTGCATTGCTGCTGGCGGAAGTTGGACTGGACGATGTCGGTATCGTGCGCAGCGTTGCAGCGCGACTCGCTGCGGAAAGTAATAGTTGAGTAAATCTGTCGGATAATGGTATAGTTCTGGTCAGGAATTGACCTACAACCGAGAAGCGACATGAATTGCAGGGATCCCATGGCTCCACCCCAAAAATCAGTTATTGCAGACGTTCAGAGCACCGCCGATTCGCGCCAGTTGCCGATCAACAAGGTCGGCATCAAGGACATCCGGCATCCGTTCAAGGTGCTGGACAAGAGTGGCGGCGTACGTCACACCATTGCCACCTTCAACATGTATGTCGGACTGCCCCACAATTTCAAGGGCACCCACATGTCCCGGTTCGTCGAAATCCTCAATGTGCACGAGGATGAGATTTCGGTCGAGAGCTTCGAAGCCATGCTGCGCGAAATGGTGAGCCGCCTCGAAGCCGAGACCGGCCATCTTGAAATGAGCTTCCCCTATTTCATCAACAAGGTCGCCCCGGTTTCCGGCGTCAAGAGCCTGATGGATTACGAGGTGACCTTCATTGGCGAAATCATCGAAGGCGGCCGCTACCGGCAAACCATCAAGGTCGTGGTGCCCGTCACCAGTCTGTGCCCCTGCTCGAAGAAGATATCCGAGCGTGGCGCGCACAACCAGCGCTCGCACGTGACGATCACCGCAACCACCAACCAGTTGGTGTGGATCGAGGATCTCGTTCGCATGGCGGAAACCCAGGCCTCCTGCGAGCTTTATGGCTTGTTGAAGCGCCCTGACGAGAAATACGTCACCGAGCGGGCCTACGACAATCCTAAGTTCGTCGAAGACCTGGTGCGCGACGTTGCCGGCGCCTTGAACGCCGACCCGCGCATCGATGCCTATGTGGTGGAGAGCGAAAACTTCGAGTCCATCCACAACCACTCGGCCTATGCGCTGATCGAGAACAACAAGAAGCGCTACTGAGCTTTGCGCCTTCAAGCGAAAAGGGCCGCCCGGTAGTCCGGGCGGCCCTTTTCGTTCTATCCGTGCGGCTTCGAATCAAGCCCTGCGGGTCAGCTTTCAGTTTCAGCATAACGCCTGCTGGTGCAGGCGAGCACTACGGGCGGGCTTTTTGCTCCGGCTAACGCCTGCTGGTGCAGGCGAGCCTGCTCTGAAAACTTACGCTCTTCGCGTAAGTTTTTCCTTGATACGCGCCGACTTGCCGGAACGATCACGCAGGTAGTACAGCTTGGCGCGGCGCACATCGCCACGACGCTTGACCTCGATGCTCGCAATCAGCGGCGAATAGGTCTGGAAGGTACGCTCGACGCCCTCGCCGGACGAGATCTTGCGCACGATGAAGTTCGAATTGAGGCCGCGATTGCGCTTGGAGATGACGACGCCTTCGAAGGCCTGGACGCGCTTGCGATCACCTTCGACGACATTCACATTGACGATCACAGTGTCGCCGGGGGCAAACGCCGGCACGGTCTTGCCCAGTCGGGCGATTTCTTCGTTATCGAGCTGCTGAATCAGGTTCATTGCTTTACTCCATCAAGTTATGGCTGCGGATAACACCCGCCAACCTCTCGCGCAGAGCAGGACTTTGTCGTCCTGATACGCGCCGTTTCTACTTGCCGTCCCGCTGGAATTCCGCCAGCAGCTCGGCTTCTTCCCGGCTCAGGTTCCTGACCTCGAGAAGATCAGGACGCCTCTGCCATGTCCGTCCCAGCGCCTGCTTCAGGCGCCAGCGGCGAATTCTTTCGTGGTTGCCGGACAACAGCACATCCGGCACCGCACATCCTTCATACACCTCCGGCCGCGTGTAGTGCGGACAGTCCAGCAAGCCTGCGGCGAACGAATCCTCGACTGCCGAAGCCTCATCATTCAACGCCCCCGGCAGTTGCCTGATGCAGGCATCCATCAGAGCCATCGCCGCTAGTTCGCCGCCGGAAAGTACAAAATCGCCCAGCGACAACTCTTCATCCACGCAGCGCTCAATCAGCCGCTCGTCAATTCCTTCGTAGCGGCCGCAGAGCAGAATCGCCCCGTCGCCTGCCGCCAGTTCCGCCACACGTCGCTGGGCAATCCGCGCGCCCTGTGGCGAAAGGTAAATCACTTTCGCCGTACCGCCAGCGCCGACTCCTGCCGCCGCCCTTGCCGCTTCTTTTGCCGCCGCTATCGCCTGCTCCAGCGGCGACGCCATCATCACCATCCCCGGGCCTCCGCCATAGGGCCGGTCATCCACGGTTCGATGCACATCCTGCGTCCACTGGCGGGGATTCCAGCATTCGATCTGCCACAGTCCCCGATCCAGCGCACGGCGGGTAATTCCCGAAGCCGTCAGCGCTGCAAACATCTCGGGGAACAGCGTGATGACATCGAAGCGCAAGCTCACCAGTCGCTATCCCACTCGACGCGGATAATTCCACCCGGAATATCCACTGCCTTCACTACATTTTCGACGAAAGGCAGCAATCTCTCCCGCTCGCCCTCCGCTACCACCAGCACCTCGTTCGCGCCCGTCTCGATCAACGACTTGACCCGGCCCAGGGGTTGGTCCTGCATATTCACTACAGCCAGGCCGATCAGATCTGCCCAGTAGTACTCGTCTTGCGCCGGCAGTGGCAGAGCCTCACGCGGCGCGCCGAAATAACAACTGCCCAGCGCTTCGGACGCGTCCCGATCGTCGATGCCGGCAAGCTTCGCCACGACGCCATCGCCGTGCAGCTTGACGCCCTCGAGAGCATGCGCCTTCCAACTCTCGGCCGGAGCGTCGACATCCGCAGAAAGCCACCACTGCGTCATCTTCCGCCAGCCCTCGGGATCATCGCCGAAGGGATGAACCCGCAGCCAGCCATGCACTCCAAACGGGGCGACAATGCGCCCCAAAACAATCATGCGGCTTAGGCGGCCTTTGTCGCCGCTGCCTGCTTGACCAGCCGTGCGGCCGTAGGCGACAACTGGGCGCCATGCCCCTGCCAGAAGGCCAGGCGTTCGGTGTTGATCACCAGCCCGTTTTCGTTGGCGGCGGCGACAGGATTGTAGTAACCGATGCGTTCAATGAAGCGGCCATCGCGGCGGTTGCGCGAATCCGCGACCACCATATTGAAGAAAGGGCGCTTCTTGGCACCGCTGCGGGCGAGACGAATAACAACCATGGTGTTCTCTTGAAAAGCGGGAAAGCCGGCGATTTTATTTCAAAAAGCCGGAGAAAACAAGGCATAGCGTTCGGCTATTGCCCGGTTTGAGCTCTCGGGACCGCCCGCCTGGTCAGCTCCCGGCCAGAGAGAACACTTCGCGGATGGTCTGCTGGATGGCGAGCGCGGCCTGGCGCGGATTCACCGCCTGGCGGATCGGGCGGCCGACCACGATATAGTCGGCACCGTTCCTGAACGCCTGGGCGACATCGACCGTACGTTTCTGGTCGTCCGCCGGCTTGTTCTCGACCGGCCGGATGCCGGGGGTGACAACCATCAGTCTGTTGCCCAATTCGCGCCGGATCATCGGCGCCTCGAGGCCGGACGAGACAATGCCATCCACCCCGGCGGCCAGCGCCCGACGCGCGCGGGACAGCACGAGTTTGTCCACGTCGCAGGCGAATCCGAGATCGTCCAGATCACCCCGATCGAGGCTGGTCAGTACCGTGACTGCCAGAATCTTGAGATCGCCCTTGTCCTTCACCGCCGCTTCCATGATGGCCTGATTGCCGTGGATGGTGGCGAACGTGGCTCCGCTGCCCGCCAATGCACGCACTGCCGAACGCACGGTTTCCGGCACATCGAAGAACTTCAGATCGACGAAGACCTTCTTGCCCTGGCTGACCAGCCAATGCAACAGCTCAAAATAGCCACCAGTCATGAACAGCTCGAGCCCGATCTTGTAAAAGACCACCGCGTCACCCAGCTCCGTGACCAAGTCGCGCGCGGCTCCGGCGTCGGGAACATCGAGCGCGACGATCAGGCGATCCATCGGTTCGATCGGCTTGGCAGACAGTAGGCTGGTCATCTCGGATACCTCGCGACGTGGCAAAAGAAAATGCGTCCGGATTCTACTAGAATCGTGTTTCACCCAAGGCCATTCAGCTCGCCATGCGCCGCAAGAAGATTCCTCCGCCGCCGCCGATCCAGCTACAGCAGGCCCTGGATTGGCTCGCCGAGCCGCAGCAGGGCGATCCGCTACTCGATCTGGTGCCCTTGCGAAATCACATTGCCGCCCTTGGACGCCTGAGACTTCCGCTGCGAAGCCGCATCAAGATTGACGAACTGCTGCAACAGCGCGCCGAGCGCATTGACGAGGCGCTCGTTCCGCTGTTGCTCGACATCAAGCTGCCCTTGCCGGTTCACCTTGGCACTGTCGCCCAAGGCCTGATCGGCCTGCGCGCAGAACTGGGCGAGGCTTGGCTGAATATTGCCGAGGACGTCAATCCGCGGAGTCTTGCCGGCATTCGCCGCAGCGGCCCGCAAATCTGCCTGCAGGGAATTTTCAACCTGTCGCGACAGCTCGTCGCTACCTTGCTGACCGCGACCCCAACGCCTATCGGCTTCTGGCGCAACGCGCAAGCGCTCTACCATCGCGCCCATGAGTCCGTAGACCCGACAGCCACCCTGCCCGCCGAAATGAGCGCCATCGATGCCCGTTTCAAGGCCATGCTGGCACTTACCGCAGCACAACCGGAGGGCCTCGCTCCGCGCGAAATTGCTTTTCTTGCCGATTATCTCGGGACCAACGCGATGGCCACCCGCATCGACATGGTCCGTCCTGCGACTGCCGGCGACTGGTTCTGGCTCAACGCCAATATTGACCAGCCGCCGATCGCCCTCGAGCGCGTAACACCTGACGGCGGCCCCTGCCTCTACTTCCGGTTTGGTGAACTTGCCGGCATAGCTGCGCGGCATCTCGACCAGCTGAGCGACGGGGTACCTCCCCTGTCACTCGGCCTGCCGCTTCAGGCGGCGGGCGCCGACTACCGCAATGCGCTGGAACGGGCTCGTCAGTGCTGGACTGCGCCGCGGCGGCGCAACTTCAATCGCCGCGCGCAAACTCTGCCGGTGGAGGTCTGCACGCAACTGAGCACCTTGTGGACGGCTCTCGGCAGCGACTCCCGGGTCGAGCCCAACTCCCGCGAATGCGAGCTGACTTACAGTGACTGGACCCTGGTCAACGAAGGGCCTGCCGGTTATGCGATTGTCCATGTGGTCGGCGAGGTCAGCGGCATCGTACCGGGTTGTGCCGTGGGTCTGCGCACGGGTGCCGGAGCTGCCTGGCAGATCTGCCTCGTGCGCTGGGCTCGCAGCAAGAGCAGCAGTCATGTCGAGTTGGGTCTGGAAGTGCTGGCGCCATCGGCGCAGCCGATACGGATACAAGCCTTGACCACCCGAAATCCGGAGCCGCCGATACCGGCGCTGCTGCTGCCGGCCCTGCCGAGCCTCAACCGCGGTGAAGCGATTCTGGCCGTGCGGGGCGACTACAACGCACGCCCGTTCACGTTGCTGCAGGAACATGAGACCCGTTTGCGGATCGTCGAATGCATGCCGCACCGGACTCTCATCGAAACTTCCAGCATCGAAGTCTTCGAGTTCATTCGCAACCCCACTGCCACCTAGGCGCGGACGGACTGCGGCAACTCGGCGACGAGCAGTGCGCCGATCAGAATCACGCTCCACGATGCGTAGAGCCAGATCAGAAATACCGGGATCGCCGAGAAGGCCCCATAGACCACCGCATTGACCGTAAATCCGGTCGCGATATAGAGAGTGAACAATTTCTGCAGGCCGACAAAGCCCAGCGCCGCCATCGCGCCGCCAAAGCCGGCATGCCAGGCCCTTATGGCCTTGTTGGGCACCCCCCAATAAAGCAGGCCGAACAAGGCTGTCATGAACGCAAACGGCAACACAACCCTGACCACGAGATTTGTCACCCAATACGGCTCATTGACGAGGCCAAGCGAGACGCCGGCGACAAAGGAGATCGCGGCGATACTGGCCCCGAATACCAGCGGTCCGAGCAGCAGTGCAAGGCCATGAATGGCCAGGCGTCGCAACAGTGGCCGACTGGCCTTGACTCGCCAGATATGGTTGAAGGCCCGCTCGATGGTCAGCATCTGCATCAATGCAGTCGCTCCCAGCACCGCGATCCCGACAAAGGTCACGCGTCCGGCACGAGAGGCGAACTGGCCAATGTATTTCGCGATGATGATGCCTGCCTTGTCAGGCAGCAGATTCGCAAGCAGGAATTTCTCCAGCGCCGAGCCAAGGCCGACACCCACCGGCAGCAGCGACAACAAGGCAAACGCCGCTGCAATCATGGGCACCAGACCAATCAATGTGGCGAAGGAAAGCGCCGCCGCGGTCTGCGCGCAGTGCTCGTCATGAAACCGACGCACCGTGCGCACGACCAGCCGAAAGGGTGCGAGGAGCCACATATAATGCAATTCTACTGGAGGTCCGAAAATGCAGAAGGCAGGCGCAGCGCGGGAGATTCTTGTTCTCTACTACAGCCATCACGGATCGGTGCGCGAACTGGCGCGACACATCGCCCACGGAATTGAACAGACGCCCGGCATCATCGCGCGCCTTCGCACCGTGCCTCGCGTATCCGCAGTCTGCGAATCCACGGAGCCCGACGTCCCCGATGATGGCGCTCCCTATGTCGAGATCCGCGATCTCGAAGAATGCGTCGGTCTGGCACTGGGCAGCCCGACCCGCTTCGGCAACATGGCGGCGCCACTTAAATACTTCCTCGATTCCACCAGCGGCCTGTGGCTGAAGGGTGGGCTGGCAGGCAAGCCGGCAATAGTGTTTACCTCGACAACGACGATGCATGGCGGTCAGGAGTCCACCCTGCTGTCGATGATGTTGCCTCTTCTGCACCACGGCATGATGATTCTCGGCATTCCGTACACCGAGCCCGCACTCTCGCAGACGCGCGAGGGCGGGACGCCCTATGGCGCGAGCCACGTCAGCGGCAGCGACGGCGCCACGGCTGCCAGCGAACATGAAAAGCTGCTGGCGGTCTCACTCGGACGCCGTCTGGCCGAAACCGCCATGAAGCTCGCCGCGTGACTCCCTGGTTCAACCGGCTGGCAGCGACCAGCCTCGTCGGCTTGCTGTTTCTCTGCCTTGCCTGGGAACTTTGGCTGGCGCCCCTGCGTCCCGGCGGCTCGATGCTGGCTTTGAAGGCCCTACCGCTATTGCTGCCGCTGTTCGGCATCCTGCGCGGCAAACGCTACACCCATCAATGGACGTCCATGCTTGCCTTGGCCTACCTCACGGAAGGACTGGTGCGCGCAGCCTCGGATCAGGGCGCCAGCCAGATGCTGGCGATGGCCGAGACCGTCCTGGCGACCTTGCTGTTCGCCGGCTGCCTCGGCCATGCACGTGTTGCCGCGCCGTCAAGAGCCGTCAAATCTGCGGATTGAGCTTTTCCTGCCCGGAACACAGCTTGTTGAGGGCATTGATGTAGGCCTTCGCCGAAGCGACGACGATATCCGTATCTGCACCCTGGCCATTAACGATCCGGCCGTCTTTCGACAGCCGCACCGTCACCTCCCCCTGCGCATCGGTGCCCGTGGTAATGGCATTTACGGAATAGAGCAGCAGTTCTGAACCGCTCGCAGCGACGCTTTCGATCGCCTTGAACGTGGCATCGACGGGCCCGCTGCCGCTCGATGCTGCCTGCTGTTCGGTGCCTCCCGCAGAGAGCGTGAGACGGGCCTGCGGCGCCTCGCCGGTTTCCGAGTGGAACATCGAAGACACGAGTTTGTAGTGCTCGTCATCCGGCAGAACCATTTCGTCGCTCATCAGCGCATGCAGATCCTCGTCAAAGATCTCGTGCTTCTTGTCGGCAAGTTCCTTGAAGTGCGCGAAGGCGGTATTCAGTACCTGTTCGCTCTCCACCTCGATGCCGAGTTCCTTCAGGCGGGCCTTGAACGCCGTACGCCCGGAATGCTTGCCGAGCACCAGTTTGTTGGCGTTCCAGCCGACGTCTTCGGCGCGCATGATCTCGTAGGTTTCGCGGTGTTTCAGCACGCCGTCCTGATGAATGCCGGACTCATGCGAAAACGCATTGGCCCCGACGATTGCCTTGTTCGGCTGCACCGGAAATCCGGTGATGCTCGACACCATCTTGGATGCCCCGACGATCTGCGTGGTATCGATCCGGGTGACACAGGGAAATACATCCTGCCTCGTGTGCACCGCCATGACGATTTCCTCCAGCGCGGCATTTCCGGCGCGCTCGCCAAGACCGTTGATGGTGCATTCCACCTGGCGCGCCCCTGCCATCACTGCAGCAAGACTGTTGGCGACAGCCAAACCCAGGTCGTTGTGGCAATGCACCGACCAGATCACCTTGTCGGAGTTCGGAATCCGCTCGCGCAGCTGGCGGATTCGCTCCGCATACTGTTCCGGAACGTTGTAACCCACGGTGTCGGGAATGTTGATGGTGGAGGCGCCTTCCTTGATCACCGCCTCGATGATGCGACAGAGAAAATCAAGGTCGGACCGTCCCGCATCCTCGCAGGAGAACTCGACATCGTCGATTCCGTTGCGCGCAAAGCGCACTGCATGCTGTGCCGCCACCAGCACGTCGTCGGGCGACATGCGCAGCTTCTTTTCCATGTGGATCGGACTGGTCGCGATGAAGGTGTGGATGCGTCCGGATTTGGCAGGCTTGACCGCCTCCAGGGCCCGCGAGATATCCTTGTCGAAGGCACGGCACAGGCCCGCTATCGTGGAGTCCTTGATGGCTTCGGCGACGGCCCTGACGGCCTCGAAGTCGCCGTTGGATGCAGCAGGGAAACCCGCCTCGATGACATCCACGCGCATCCGCTCAAGCTGACGGGCAATCCGCAGCTTTTCCTCCTTGGTCATGGAGGCGCCGGGGCTCTGTTCGCCGTCGCGCAAGGTTGTATCGAAAATGATCAAATGTTCCTTGGACATGATTGTCTCCTGGGGAAAAACAACAATAGCTTATGCCGTACCTCGCAGGGCGGGCACTATGAACAACCGAATTGTGGGGGGGGTGTATTTAGCGCGCGCGGCGCAGCAGCGGAAGCAGCTTCGCGCGCAGCGGCAGACGCGCGATCAGCGCGCCTGAGAGGGCAAGAAATAATGCAGCGAAGGTGAATGCCGTAGCCATGGCAATGACTATAAAGATTTTATTCCGACCGCGCAACAGATTTCCGCCGGCCGCGCCAACTCCAGGCTGCCATCACATAACCCGACAGGGCATAGGCGAGAAACAGCCCGAACAGCACCCCGGGGGGATAGGACGATACCAGCACATAGCCAAGAACGATGACAGGCAACACCATGAACGGCACGCTGCGGCGCAGATTGATGTCCTTGCCGCTCCAGTAGCGCAGGGTGCTGACCATGGTAATTCCGGCAAAAAGCGTAAGGGCGAAGGCATACCAGCGCACTTCCTCCCCTGAAATGTTCAGGTCGTTGATGATCCAGATGAAACCTGCAACCAGCGCCGCCGCAGCCGGACTTGGCAGACCCTGGAAATAGCGCTTATCCACGACGCCGATATTGGTATTGAAGCGGGCGAGGCGAAGGGCCGCTCCTGCGCAATAGACAAATGCAGCGATCCAGCCCCATTTGCCCATGCCCTTCATCGCCCACTCGAAGACAATCAATGCCGGAGCGGCGCCAAACGACACCATGTCCGACAGCGAATCGTACTCTGCGCCGAACGCACTTTGTGTTCGGGTCATGCGCGCCACGCGGCCATCGAGGCCATCGAACACCATGGCGATGAAAATAGCAACTGCGGCATTCTCGAAACGTCCGGTCATGGCCTGAACGATGGCATAGAAACCGGCGAACAGACCCGCTGTCGTCAGGAGATTGGGTAGAACGTAAATTCCGCGCCGACGCAGTTCGGGATTCATCAACGCCTTGCGAGGTGGGATTGCCGGCATGGTGAAGTGGCAGTATGGAACAAGGCCTATTCTAACGGCTCAGGCAGGCCGCGCGACAAATGTCCCGGCCGCTTTGGCATGAAGCCCATCACAGTCCGAAGGCATCAAGAAGGGCGGGATGCCGCGCAGGGCATGGCATCGCCACGCCCCGCCCGAATTCCGCAGTCGGCTCAGTTCTTGGTCTGATCGACCAGCTGGTTCTTCTTGATCCAAGGCATCATCGCTCTCAGCTGCGCACCGACCTGCTCGATCGGATGCGCCGCCGTCAATCGACGGCGGGCCGTCATTTCGGGATAGTTGGTACGGCCTTCGAGAATGAACTTCTTCGCATACTCGCCTTCCTGAATGGCCTTCAGGGCGTCCTTCATGGCGGCACGGGCTTCGGCGCCGATCACCTTGGGGCCGGTCACGTACTCGCCATACTCGGCGTTGTTGGAGATCGAGTAATTCATGTTGGCGATACCGCCTTCGAAGATCAGATCGACGATCAGCTTGACCTCGTGCAGACACTCGAAATACGCCATCTCCGGCGCATAGCCTGCCTCGGTCAGCGTCTCGTAGCCGGCCTTGATCAATTCGACCAGACCGCCACAAAGGACCGCCTGTTCGCCAAACAAGTCCGTCTCTGTTTCCTCGCGGAAATTGGTCTCGATCACTCCGCCCTTGGTGCCTCCATTGGCCGCCGCGTAGGACAACGCAATATCCTTGGCCTTACCCGACTTGTCCTGATGAATGGCAATCAGCGAGGGCACGCCGCCGCCGCGAAGGTACTCGGAACGCACGGTATGGCCCGGACCCTTCGGCGCGACCATGATCACGTCGACGTCGGTGCGGGGTACCACCTGGTTGTAATGAACGTTGAAGCCATGAGCGAACGCGAGCGCCGCGCCCTTCTTCATGTTGCCCTCAACCTCGCCGTAGTAGACCGCAGGAATGGTTTCGTCAGGCAACAGCATCATCACGACGTCGGCATCCTTGACCGCCTTGGCAACTTCCTCAACCTTGAGACCGGCTTTCTTGGCCTTGTCCCAGGAGGCTCCGCCCTTGCGCAACCCAACGGTTACCTTGACGCCCGAGTCCTTGAGATTCTGGGCATGAGCATGGCCTTGCGAGCCATAGCCGACGATGGTGACCTTCTTGCCCTTGATGAGGGACAGGTCCGCGTCCTTGTCGTAATAAACTTTCATTCGTTTTCCTTCGGTTCAGAGTTCAGACTTTGAGAATGCGATCGCCGCGCCCGATGCCGGACACGCCAGTGCGGACGGTTTCGAGGATCAGCGAGCGATCGATGGCTTCGAGGAAGGCGTCCAGCTTGGAGCCATTTCCCGTCAGTTCGATGACGTAGGTCGAATCCGTGACATCGATGATGCGACCGCGGAATATGTCGGCGATACGCTTCATCTCCTCACGATCCTTGCCGGCAGCGCGCACCTTGACCAGCATCAGCTCGCGCTCGATATGCGCGGCTTCGGACAGATCCACCACCTTGACGACATCTATCAGCTTGTTGAGCTGTTTGGTGATCTGCTCGATGACATCGTCAGAACCCGTGCTGACGATGGTCATGCGTGAAAGGGAAGCATCTTCCGTCGGCGCTACCGTCAGCGACTCGATGTTGAAGGCACGGGCGGAGAACAGGCCGGAGACCCGGGAAAGCGCGCCCGCTTCGTTTTCGATGAGGATGGAAATGATGTGTCGCATGCTTACAGTTCCTCGGCCAGAATCATTTCCGACAGGCCCTTGCCTGCCGCCACCATCGGGTAGACGTTCGCCGTCTGGTCGGTGAGGAAATCCATGAAAACGAGATCATTCTTGTGTTTGGTGAAAGCCTCGCGCAACGCCGGCTCGACATCGGCGGGACGCTCGATCTTCATGCCGACATGCCCGTAGGCTTCAGCGAGCTTGACGAAGTCGGGCAAGGCATCGACATAGGATTCAGCGTAGCGGTTGCCATGGAACATCTGCTGCCACTGACGCACCATGCCCAGATAGCGATTGTTGAGATTGATGATCTTGATCGGCAGACGGAACTGCTTGGCCGTCGACAACTCCTGAATGTTCATCTGGATCGATCCCTCGCCGGTGACGCAGGCCACCGTCGCTTTCGGATTGGCGAAACGCACGCCCATCGCATACGGCAAGCCGACACCCATTGTGCCGAGACCGCCCGAGTTGATCCAGCGCCGGGGTTTGTCGAATTTGTAGTACTGGGCAGCCCACATCTGGTGCTGACCGACGTCCGAAGTGATGAAGGCATCTCCGCCAGTGACTTCGTAGAGCTTCTCCACGACGTACTGGGGCATGATGATTTCCTTGCCCTGCTTGTACTTGAGTGACTTCTTGCTCCGCCACTCGTCGATTTGCTTCCACCAGGCGGCCAGGGCTTTCGGATCAGGCACGCCCGCAGAGGCTTCGAGAAGCTTCTGCAATTCGTCAAGCACGTCCGGCAGGTTGCCGACGATGGGCACATCGACCTTGACACGCTTTGAAATCGAGGACGGGTCAACGTCGATGTGAATGATCTTGCGCGAAATCTCGGCAAAATGGGCCGGATTGCCGATCACGCGGTCATCGAACCGTGCGCCGACGGCAATGAGGACGTCACAATTCTGCATGGCCATGTTGGCCTCGTAGGTGCCATGCATCCCGAGCATCCCGAGCGATTGCTTATCGGTCGCAGGATAACCGCCCAAACCCATCAAGGTGTTGGTCACCGGATACCCGAGTCGGCGCGCCAGTTTGGCGAGCTTTTCCGCGGCATCGGAGAGAATCACCCCACCGCCCGCGTAGACCATCGGTCGCTTGGCCTCCAGGAGCATTTGGACGGCCTTCTTGATCTGCCCGCTGTGCCCCTTGACCACGGGGTTGTAGGAACGCATGGTGATCGTCTTCGGATAATCGAACTCGCACTTCTGGTTGGTGATGTCCTTCGGTATATCCACGAGCACGGGACCCGGGCGGCCGGTCTTGGCTATGTAAAAGGCCTTCTTCAGGGTTATCGCCAGATCCCTGACATCCTTCACCAGAAAATTGTGCTTCACGCAAGGCCGCGTAATGCCAACCGTGTCACATTCCTGAAATGCGTCCTGCCCGATATAGGCCGTCGGTACCTGGCCGCTGATGATGACCATCGGAACCGAGTCCATGTGTGCCGTGGCAATCCCGGTCACCGCATTGGTCACGCCGGGTCCCGAGGTGACCAGACAGACTCCTATCTTGTTCGAAGACCGCGAGTAGGCATCTGCCGCATGAACGGCAGCCTGCTCATGGCGAACCAGGACATGCTTGAACTTGTCCTGTTTAAAGAGTTCGTCGTAAATAAAGAGGACCGAGCCGCCGGGATAGCCGAATACGTACTCGACCTTTTCCTCCTGCAAGCACCTGATTACAATTTCTGCGCCGGTTAGCTGCATTGATTACACCTGTTACACTTTTCGAGTGAAACGTATAACCTTACTGACTCGCCCGCGAATGGTCAAGATTTATAGTCTGCCTTTCGTTATGAAAAACTGCTGAAAGCTGGCAGGAGCCTCCCCTGAGTTCCCGAATCGAACTTTCCGATTTTCTTGCCAGCGTAGAGCGACGTGCCTTCAAACAGGCCATGTTTGCGATTCGAAACGAGGAAACCGCCCTGGACATCGTTCAGGACGCGATGATGCGTCTCTCGGAGAAATATGGGGATCGCCCGGCCGCCGAATGGCCGATGCTGTTTCAGAGGATCCTGCAAAACGCGATCCGCGACTGCTATCGCCGGTCCAAGGTCCGATCCCTGTGGACAACATTGCTTTCCTCCCTTTCTCCTGGCGACGACGAAGATGCTGATCCACTTGAAACTTTTGCTGCGGAGGACGAGTCAGATGGTTTGTTGACTCCACATCGCCAATTGGAGCGCGCGCAACTCCTTGCTGTAATTGAAAAAGAGATCGAGAAGCTACCGCCGCGTCAACGTGAAGCCTTCCTGATGCGTTACTGGGAGGAAATGGATATTGCCGAAACTGCGGCGGCGATGGGTTGTTCGGAAGGCAGCGTGAAGACTCACTGTTCGCGCGCCACTCACACTCTGGCCGTAGCACTTAAGGCGAAAGGCATAGAGCTATGAACGGCGAAAACGAATTCGGCTATAAAGCGAGGCAGATTCTCAATCAAGGTTTGGATACCCTTGATCGGGAGGTTGCTGGTCGCTTGCATCAGGCTCGCCAAGCTGCCTTGAGCAGCCAGCGAGTGCCGGTAAGGGGTTTGCGACTGGCTGGAATCGGGCATAACGTGGAGTTTGCATTTTTTGCGAACGCCCGTAGCCTGCTTGCCGTTATAGCCCTCACTATCGGCGCGACGGGCACCTATTACTGGAACGCCTTTGAACAAGTTCAGGAATTCGAGGAAATCGACAGCGCTCTCCTTGTCGACGAACTTCCCCCTTCCGCCTATCTTGATCGAGGCTTCCACGCATGGCTCGAGCGCGCTTCGGACTAATCCTTGCAGTTGCGCTCTGGCTGGCTTCCCCACTAGGCCATGCAGTCGTTCTTCCTCCGCTCCCGCAGCCCTCTTGGACTGAACTGAACGCGGAGCAGAAGCATGCGCTCGCTCCATTGGCTAGCCATTGGGACAAGATGAGTGGCTTCCAGCGAAAGAAGTGGCTGGGAATTGCCCAGCGTTACCCGTCGTTGAGCCCGGAAGAGCAGGCTCGCCTACAGCGCCGAATGACCGACTGGGCCAAACTGACGCCGGACGAACGCAAGCAGGCAAGAGCAAAGTATAAATCACTGCAAAAAGCCCCCCCTGAACAGAAAAAAGCGGTGAAACAAAAGTGGGAAGAGTACAAGGATCTGCCCGAGCCCGAGAAGGCCAGGCTTAAGGCCGAGGCTACTCAGAAACGGACGACGCCGCGTCCAACCCCCTCAAAACAGCCGGCTGCTGCCAAATCGCCCCCGACACCAAGCGCTTCATCCTTGACCACGCCAGTCGACCAGGCCGCAAGTCGCTAATCTGCAACCATGTCCGTTCCTGTGGCCAGACCTAGCGGTCAATTGCCCGGCTTGCGCCGACGTATTGCCAGTATGGCCTACGAAAGCCTGTTGTTGCTGGGCGTCCTGTCGGTGACCTTCATGTTGCCCCAGCTTGCCATGGGGATGGGATTTGGCATTGTCTTTCCGGGCTGGGTTTTGATCAGCCACGTCTTTGTGGTGCTGGGCGCTTACTTCATCTGGTACTGGCATCACGGCGGACAGACCTTGGCCATGCAGACTTGGAAGATCCGACTATCGACGCCAAGCGGCAAGCCGCCGTCCTTGGGCCGCCTGACGCTGCGCTATGTCCTCGCTTGGCCCAGCATCATCTATTTCGGGGTGGGCTTGCTCTGGGCCCTATTCGATCGAGACCGCCAGTTTCTCCATGACCGGCTGGCAGGTACGCGGATCGTGTTCCAGCGCACTTAGAGGCGCAGAATTACTCCGGTCAGCGCCGCTCGACCCACCAGAGCATCCCCGCGGCAGTCATCAGGAACAGGACGCTGGGGGTAATTGCAGAAAAGAATGGGGGCCAACTGTTGATTACACCGAGACTGGAGAACAGTCCGTTCAGCATGTGGAAACCGATCCCGAGCATGATGCCGGCAAATACGCGAATACTGACCGCACCCATCCGATCCTGCATGTAGGCGAACGGCAACGCCAGCGCCATCATCACCAACGTCGCGAGCGGATAGACAAGCTTCTTCCACATCGCGATATCGTAGCGATCGGTCTTCTGCTGGTTTCCGCTCAAGTGCCGTACAAAAAGGTAAAGATTGACCAGCGACATGCGCTCCGGCACGACCAGCAGCACTGCCAGCAGATCGGGGTTGAGTGCTGATTTCCAGGTGAGCTGGCCGTATCGCTCCACATGTGCCGTATCGCCCGAGAACACCGTGCGGACTACACCTTCCAGCGACCAGGTGCCGGCGCTGACGTAGCGGCCGCGTTCGGCTTGACTGATCGACTGCAATTGAAATCGCTCATCAAACTCGAACACGCGAACGTTCTGCAGCGAGGCATCGGGAAGTACTTCGCGAACATTCACGAACGAATGCTCGTCCCGCACCCAGAGGCCCGATCGAAACTCCTGGGCTACCAGCGCGCCCATGGCCTTGAGTCTGAGTTGCTGGGCTGCCCGCTCAGCCGGAGGGGCAAGAAGCTCACCTACCAGCAGCGTCAAAACGGCAAATACCAGTCCGATCTTGGCCAGCGTAAACAACAGATCCCTGGTGGAGAGCCCGGCCGCGCGCAAGACCGTGATCTCGGAGTGACGAGCGAGAAGCGTCAGCGCATAGAGCGTACCGATCAACACGCCGATCGGGAACAACTCATACAGCCGCCCGGGCAGGGTCAGTGCCACATAACCCAACGCATGCTGGAGCTGATAACCGCCCTTGCCTATGCTCTCGAGCTGATGAATCAGGTCGAAAAATGCAAATAACATCAGGAAGGCCATCAGTACCAGACTAGTGGACGCATAGATTTCGCGCGCCAGATGGCGCTCGTACAGCTTCAGCGCCACCGTAGTTTCCCCCACGCCAGGGGGTTCTGCCGTCGATAAAAGAGGATGACAAGGAGCAGGAACATGCCGACGTGCACCGCCCAGACTCCGATTTCGAAGCGCAGCTTCCCTTGCGCGACCCATGCCTGGCTGACACTCAGCAGGTTGCTGTAAATCATGTAGGTGAGAAGGGCAAAGACAAGATTGTTGGTGCGCCCCGCACGCGGATTGACGAAGGCCAGGGGAATGGCCAGCACGGCCAGGTTCAGCGCTGCGAGAGGCAGTCCGAGACGCCAAAGAAGTTCAGCCAGATTTGCCGGCTGCGGATCCCGCACGAGTTCCCAAAGCGGCTTGGTGCGGGGCGAGTCCTCGAACCCACGAGCTTCCTTGGTCTCGATACGCAAGGCGTATCGATCGAACTCCATCACGCGATACTCAGCCGTTCCTGCGGTACCTTCGTAGCGTCGCCCCCGATCGAGTACGAGAAAGCGATCGCCATTGGCTACGGTCTCCGTGTGACCTTGCGCCGTCGCCATCACGCCCAGCCGGCCCTGCTGAATGGAACTGATAAAGACGTTCTTCACCCTGCCATCCTGGCCGGCGATGCTCTCGACGAAGAATACGCGGTCAGCCGCGCTGGACTCATTGAACGTACCCGGCGAAACACGGGCGACGTCGTCGCGCTGATCCATGCTCTGGCGGTAGGCCTCGCTTTTCTGCGTCGCCCAGGGCGCCAGGAACAGCGATAACAGCGCTATCACGGCCACGGGCGGCCCGACAAACTTCAACACCGGCCTGACCCACGCGGTCAAGGGAATGCCGGACGCCAGCCAGACAACCATTTCGGAATCGCGATACCAGCGCGACAGGGTCATCAACACCGCAACAAAGAGAGTCAAGGAAAGCAACACCGGCAGGTAGCTGATGGCGCGAAAGCCCAGCAGGGCGATCACAGCTTCGGACGCAAGTTTCCCGCCAGCCGCGTCGCCCAGCAGACGAATCAACTGGGTGGTCATCAGGATCGCGAAAAGTGCGACGAAAACCCCCGCCGCAGTATGGGTGAACTCCCTAATCGCGGCGCGTTGAAAAATCATGGTGTAAGAGAGTTTCTGCTTTGACTTTTGGTGAAAACTTGGGGAATAATCGCACCAGCAGGAGAAATCACTCAAAACAGAACAATTTCCCCGAATTCCCGTCGTCTCCGAGGAGCACATTTTGGAATTTAGCATAAAAAGCGGAAGCCCGGAAAAGCAGCGCAGCGCTTGTGTCGTTGTAGGCGTCTTCGAACCCAGAAAGCTGTCCGCGGCTGCCGAAGTGATCGACGGCGCGGCAGACCAATTTCTAAGCGACATCCTGCGTCGCGGCGACATGGAGGGCAAGGCCGGCACCAGCCTGTTGCTGCATGGCGTTTCCGGTGTCGAGGCGGACCGCATCCTGCTCGTAGGGCTCGGCAAGGAGCGGGAATTCCGTGAAAAGGAATACCGCGCGGCCCTGGCGACGGCCGTCCGCCAGCTCAATGAAACCGGTGGCTTCGACGGCACGGTCTATTTGACGGAACTCCCCGTGAAGAAGCGTGATGTCGCCTGGAAGATAAGGCAGGCCGCGCTCGTGGTCCAGGAAACCCTCTACCGCTTCGACCGCCTCAAGTCGAAGAAGGACGAAGTCCGGCGCCCATTGCGGAAGCTGACATTCTGCGTCACCCGTCGCAATGAACTTGCCACCGCCGAAACGGCACTGTCCCAAGGGCTCGCGATTGCTTCCGGAATGGCGCTGGCAAAGGACCTTGGCAATCTGCCGGGCAACATCTGCACGCCGACCTACCTGGCCGACCAGGCAAGGCAGCTGGCAAAATCACACGGCCTTGGCGTCGACATTCTCGACCGCGCCGACATGGAGAAGCTCGGCATGAACACCCTGCTTTCCGTCGCCCGCGGATCGCATGAACCTCCGAAGTTCATTGTCCTGCGCCATTCCGGCGGCGCGAGTGGAGCAAGACCGGTGGTGTTGGTCGGCAAGGGCATCACGTTCGATTCCGGTGGCATTTCGCTCAAGCCCGGGGCGGAAATGGACGAAATGAAATACGACATGTGCGGTGCCGCCAGCGTACTGGGGACGCTCAAGGCAGCAGCCATGATGAAGCTGCCGCTCAATGTGGTCGGCGTCATTCCGTCTACGGAAAACATGCCGGGGGGCGCGGCCACGAAGCCGGGTGACGTAATTACGTCGATGTCGGGCCAGACAGTCGAAATACTCAACACCGATGCCGAAGGCCGACTGATACTTTGCGACGCACTGACCTATGTCGAGCGCTTCGAGCCGGAATGCGTGGTCGATATCGCCACTCTTACCGGCGCCTGCGTGATCGCGCTCGGACATGTGGCCACCGGCCTGCTCACCAACAACGAAGGGCTGGCAAAGGAATTGACCGATGCCGGCCACGACTCCTATGACCGTGCCTGGCAACTTCCGCTGTGGGATGACTATCAGGAACAATTGAAGAGCAACTTCGCCGACATGGCAAACATCGGCGGCCGCCCGGCCGGCACAATTACTGCGGCATGCTTCCTCTCACGCTTCGCAGACAAATATCGCTGGGCGCATCTCGATATCGCCGGAACTGCCTGGCGCTCCGGCAAGGAGAAGGGGGCCACCGGGCGTCCAGTGCCCTTGCTCAGCCATTTCCTCATGGATCGCGCAAGTCGCGCCCCGAAACCCACCGGCAAGCGCAAGCGGGGATGACGCAAATAACCTTTCTCCATGGCGCGCAGGATCGACTCCGGGCCATCGCCGCTTGGCTCGGGAACGCCAACAGCGAAGGCACCCGGGTGCTGGTCTATGCGCCGACCGGCGAACGCAGCGAACAGCTGGACCGGTTGCTTTGGATACACCCGGCCACCGGATTTACACCCCATTGCAGAGCCGGGGACAAGCTGGCGGCGGAAACCCCGATCCTCATTGCATCCGAACTCGACAATCCGCCACACGACGGCTGCCTCTTGAATCTGTCTGACGAGGTGCCACCCGGTTTCAGCCGCTTTCAGCAATTGATCGAAATCATCAGCGTCGAAGACGGCGACAGGCTGCCTGGCCGTGAGCGCTTCCGCTTCTATCGCGAACGAGGCTATCCCCTGGACGCTCGCGACATCTCCGCAGGAATCTAAGACATGGCCGACGACGAGACATCGGATGTCCTGCGCAAAGCCGATGCGCTGATTCGGCGGACCCGGACATTTGTTGCGGGTTCGCCGGGACCGGCAGCTGAAGCAATGCCGCCCGAGGACGATTTGCCCGTTCTCACGGAGATAGTCACCGAGCACGAAGCGGCACTGGCCACCGCGCCGCCTCACATGCAGCGGCATCTCGATGCTCTGCGCGAGGAGCTTTCACGGTGGCTGGATCAGGAATTGCCCCACGCGGTACTCAAGGTCACGGATGGACTGGCGGACCAGTTGATGGGAGAACTCACCGAGCAGGCCGAAAAAAACCTGCTGCCGCGCCTGATTGCGCGCCTCGAGGGTGCGGCGACCGAGCCCAAAAGCGAGAAGTAGAACCAAGCCCCGGCAGCGCCAAGTGCGGCGGCCTCATCCTTGACTAGGCCTGCGGCACGCTCTCCGCAAACGAGGGGCGCTGCATGAGCTTCTCGTAGAGCTGTTCGAGATTGGGGTATTGCTCGTTCCAGCGGATGTCGGGGATTCGGAAGGACAAATAGCCCAATGCGCAGCCGACAGCGACATCCGCCAGCGACAGGGTATTGCCGTGGCACCAGGGTTGCTCGCCCAGTTCATCGGCCATGGCCTGCAGCCCCCGCATGATCTTGCCACGCTGTCTTTCGATCGACGACGGACTGCGTTCTCCATCGGGGCGCAGCGATTCGAGGAACGCCGCCACCGCAGCGTCGAGGATGCCATCCGCCAATGCCTCCCAACGCTTGACGCTGATCCGCTCGCGCCCCGATGCAGGAATCAGACGATTGTTCGGCGCCACCGTATCCAGATACTCGGCAATCACGCGGGAGTCATAAATGGTGCTGTCATCGTCCAGCACCAGCACGGGAACCTTGCCCAGCGGATTGAACTTCGGCACCTGGCTGCCTTCGACCCAGGGCGAATCCACAATCAGGTCGTAATCGATCTTCTTTTCCGCCAGTACGATGCGAATCTTGCGGACATAGGGACTGGTGAGGGAAGCGATCAGTTTCATTTGGTCAAATCACCGTTCTTCAGGGCCGGGAAACTATACCATGGTGACCCGCGCAGGCCGCCGCGTCGCAATCGGGCAGCGAGGACCCGCGTGCTAAAATTCACATCCGGTCGGCGCTCCGCTCGCATCCTCCTATACTCGCCAACGACATGACACTCACCGCACTCACCGCACTTTCGCCGCTCGACGGGCGCTACGCCGCGAAGGTCGAAAACCTGCGCATTCATTTCTCCGAGTACGGTCTCATCCGCAATCGCGTCCGGGTCGAAATCGAATGGCTCAAGGCTCTGGCAGCCACCCGGGAAATCGCCGAATGCCCCGCATTCTCGGCTGCCACGCTCGCCAGGCTGGACCGCGTCATCGCCGATTTTTCGGTCGCCGATGCCGAAGCGATCAAGGCCATCGAGGCCCGCACCAATCACGACGTCAAGGCCATGGAATACTGGCTCAAGGAATGCCTGGCAGACAACACCGAGGTGATGCACGTCAGCGAGTTCATACATTTCGGCTGCACCTCGGAGGACATCAATAACGTCTCGCATGCGCTGATGCTGAAGGATGCCGTCGCCGGCAGCCTGTTGCCCGAGCTTGACCGCCTGATCGCACGCCTGCGCGAGTTGGCTCATCAACTTGCCGATCTGCCGATGCTTGCCCGCACGCACGGCCAGCCGGCGACGCCGACGACCCTGGGCAAGGAAATGGCCAACATCGCGGCGCGCCTGATACGCAGCCGCAGCCAGATCATGTCGGTGTCGCTCACCGCCAAGTTCAATGGCGCCGTCGGCAACTACAACGCGCATTTGGCGGCCTACCCGGAAGTTGAATGGGAAACATTCAACCGCCGCTTCATCGAGTCGCTCGGACTGGAGTTCAATCCCTATACCATCCAGATCGAACCGCACGATGCGATGGCCGAACTGTTCGACGCCATGGCTCGCGCCAACACGATCCTGATCGATGCCGACCGCGACATCTGGCAGTACATTTCGCTGGGCTACTTCAAGCAGAAGTTGAAGGAAGGCGAGATCGGCTCGTCGACCATGCCGCACAAGGTCAATCCCATCGACTTCGAAAACTCCGAAGGAAACCTGGGTTTGGCCAACGCCGTATTGCGCCACCTCGCGGAAAAGCTGCCGATTTCGCGTCTGCAGCGCGATCTCACCGACTCGACGGTTCTGCGCAACATGGGCGTGGCCTTCGGCTATACGCTGCTGGCCTTCGATTCGACGCTGCGCGGACTGAACAAGCTCGAGGCCAATCCGCAGCGCCTGGCCGAGGATCTCGACGAGGCATGGGAAGTGCTGGCTGAACCGGTGCAGACCGTGATGCGCCGCTTCGGCGTTCCCAATCCTTACGAACAGCTCAAGGAACTTACGCGCGGCAAGGGTATCGAGCGAGACGCCCTGCGCCAGTTCATCGCAAGACTGCCGCTGCCGGAGGGCGACCGCCAGCGTCTGCTCGACATGACGCCTGCGTCCTACATCGGCAAGGCGGCTGAACTGGCAAAACGGATTTGAAATGGCCTTCGCCGAAAACCTCAAACAGCTCCCTCGCATCTCGCACCTCGCGGCAATCCAACTGCTCGACAGCGAAGGCGCCGTCGCCGCCACGATAGAAAACAAGCCGGGACAGGTCGGCTCGCTGTCGATCTACAACCATCTGGGACAGATTTACGGCGCCATCACGGTCGAGGCAGCGAGGAAGGGGCTGGAACTCTATGCCGAGCACACCGAGGATGCGCGGCAGAACCCCGGCAAGCACCCCAATATCGACCGCCTGCTGGAGATGGTCGCCGGGAAGCGCTCTACGTTGAGGGTGAAGCACGTCTTCGCCGTCGGGCCGGACTAGCCTCCCGGCGTAGCGTCCGCGGCGAACACCGTCGCCGTCAGACGACGGCTTCCTGCTTCTCGACTTTGACCTGTATGAATTGCTCGCGGGAGACGCCCATCCACATGACCAGCGGACTGGCGACGAGAACCGACGAGTAGATGCCGAACAGGATGCCGATGGTCAGCGCCAGCGCAAAGTAATGCAGCGCAGGGCCGCCGAAAATCAGCATCGACGTGACCATCATCTGCGTGCAGCCGTGGGTGATGATGGTGCGCGAGATCGTGCTGGTAATCGCGTGGTCGAGCACCTGCGGCGTCGTCATGCCGCGCTTCTTCTTGAAGGTTTCCCGCACGCGGTCGAACACCACCACCGACTCGTTGACCGAATAGCCCAGCACCGCCAGCACCGCCGCCAGCACCGGCAGGGAGAACTCCCACTGGAACAGCGCGAAGCAACCGAGAATGATCACCACGTCGTGCATGTTGGCGATGATGGCCGAGACCGCGAAGCGCCATTCGAAACGCATCGCCAGGTAGAGCACGATGCCGCAGATGACCAGCAGCAGCGCCAGCGCCCCGTCGGATGCGAGCTCCTTGCCCACCTGCGGACCGACGAACTCGACACGCTTCAGGGTCGGAGCATCGGCCGGACTCGCCGCCGCGACGCCGGCACCGACCTTTGCCAGCGAAGCCATGACGCGCTCCCCGACCTTGGAGGTTTCCGCATCCTTCGACAGCGGCACGCGGATCAGCACGTCTCGCGACGATCCGAAATTCTGCACTTGCGTATCGGTAAAACCGTCGGCCTCCATCTGCTTGCGCAGCTTGTCGAGATCGGGTGCCTGCGCATAGCTCACTTCGAGCAGGGTGCCGCCGGTGAACTCGATCGAGAAGTGCAGTCCCCTGTTCACCAGGAAGAACACCGCCAGCAGGAAGGTGACCAACGAAACGACGTTGAACACCAGCGCATGGCGCATGAACGGGATATCTTTTCTGATGCGGAAGAATTCCATGGCTCTATCCCTGTTTGGCGGTGAGGCCGGGTTTCCAGATCTGGCCGATGCTGAGGCTCTCAAGCTTGCGGCGACGGCCGTAGATCAGATTGACCGCCGCGCGCGAAATGATTACCGAACTGAAGAGCGAGGTCAGAATGCCGAGGCAATGCACCACGGCAAATCCCCGGACCGGACCGGAACCGAAGATCAGCAGTGCGACGCCGACGATCAGCGTGGTGACGTTCGAATCCAGAATCGTCGCCCAGGCCCGCTCGTAGCCTGCCATGATGGCAGCCTGCGGCGTGCTGCCGTTGCGCAGCTCTTCGCGCACACGTTCGTTGATCAGCACGTTTGAATCGATGGCCATGCCCAGCGCCAACGCGATGGCGGCGATGCCGGGCAAGGTCAGGGTAGCCTGCAGCAGCGACAGCAGGGCCACCAGCAGGAGCATGTTGGCCGACAGCGCCAGCACCGAGACCACACCGAAGAGCAGGTAGTAGATCATCATGAAGACGGCGATGGCGGCAAAGCCGCCCAAGGTCGAATTGAAGCCCTTCTTGATGTTGTCGGCACCGAGGCTGGGGCCGATGGTACGTTCCTCGATGATCTCCATCGGCGCCGCAAGCGATCCGGCGCGCAGCAGCAGGGCCACGTCGTTGGCCTCCATGGTGCTCATGCGGCCCGAAATCTGTACTCTGCCACCGCCGATTTCGGTGCGTATGACCGGCGCCGTGACCACCTCGCCCTTGCCCTTTTCGATCAGCAGAATGGCCATGCGCTTGCCCACGTTCTCGCGCGTCACGTCCTTGAATATGCGGGCCCCGGCGGAATCGAGGGACAGATGCACTGCCGCTTCATGCGTCTGGTTGTCGAAGCCGGGCTGGGCATCGGTCAAACGCTCACCGGTCAGCACCACCTGCTTCTTGACCAGCAGACCGCGACCGCCACGCTCGACGTAGTACTCGGTGCCAGGTGGCGGCTGGCCGCGCGCCGCCTGATCCATGATGCCCGGATTGGCGCTGGCTTCATCATCGACCATGCGCACTTCCAGCGTCGCCGTGCGGCCGAGGATGTCCTTGGCCTTTGCGGTGTCCTGCACCCCGGGCAGCTGCACCACGATGCGGTCGATGCCCTGCTGCTGGATCACCGGTTCGGCCACGCCGAGTTCGTTGATGCGATTGTGCAAGGTGGTGATGTTCTGCTTTACCGCAAATTCCTGGATGCGCTTCTCCGCCTGCGGCTTCAGTGTCGCCATCAGCTTGAGGTCAGGACCCTCCTGGGCGTCGACCAGCAGCAGATCGGGCTGGCTGTCGGCCAGGATTGCGCGCGCCTTGTCACGCGTATCCGCCTCGCGGAAGCGGATCGCCACGCTCTGCCCTTCGCGGCTGATGCCGCCATGACGGATGTTCTTGTCGCGCATCAGGCTGCGCAAATCGGCGCCGATCGAATCGAGGCGCTTGGTCAGCGCGCCCTTCATGTCCACCTGCAGCAGGAAATGCACGCCGCCGCGCAGGTCGAGGCCGAGATACATCGGCAAGGCATGAATGGAGGTCAGCCAATTGGGAGAGTTCGTCACCAGGTTCAGCGCAACGCTGTAAGTTGCGTCCGCTGGAACCGGATTCAGCGCCTTCTCGATGACGTCCTTCGCCTTGAGCTGGGTATCGGTGTCTGCCAGCCGCACGCGCACGCTGTTCAGGTCGAGGACGATGCCTTGCGGGACGACGGCCGCCGCCTTGAGCACCTCAGCCACCTGGGCCATGAGCCTGGCATCGACCTTGTGCGTGGACTTGACGCTGGCCACCTGCACAGCCGGCGCTTCGCCGAAAAAGTTGGGCAGGGTATAGAGCAGTCCAAGCACCAGGGCGATCAACACCGTGGCGTTCTTCCAAAGCGGGTAGCGATTCATGTCATCGTGGCCGGCCCCGCGTTGCCGCAGCCGGCCTTCAGAAAATTACAGGTTTTTCAGCGTGCCCTTGGGCAGCAATGCGCCCACGGCGTTCTTCTGCACGGTGATCACCACCGGGCCATCCTTGCCTTCGGCCACTTCGAGGCTCAGGTAGTTTTCGCCCACCTTGGAAATGCGGCCGGCGATGCCGCCCTGGGTGATCACTTCATCGCCCTTGGCAAGCTCACTGACCATCTTCTGTTGCTCCTTGGCCTTCTTCATCTGCGGCCGGATCATGACGAACCAGAGCACGATGAACATCAGCAGGATGGGAAGCATGCCCATCAGGCCGCCGGACGGATCGGCGGCGGCACCAGCCGCCTGCGCATAAGCATTTGAAATCAGCACTGTGAGTCTCCAGGAATGTCGGACATAAACCGGCGGATTATACCTGCTCGCCCGCCCGTCCCCGGTTAAAGCGGAGACAGAAGGCGGCAAAGTCGCCCTGCTCGATGGCGGCGCGCATTTCCGCCATCAGGGTCTGGTAATAGAACAGGTTGTGGATGGTATTCAGGCGCGCCCCGAGAATCTCGCCGACGCGGTGCAGATGATGCAGGTAGGCGCGGGTGAAATTGCGGCAGGTGTAGCAAGCGCAGGTTTCGTCGAGCGGCCGGGTGTCGGTCTTGTACTGCGCGTTCTTGATCTTGACGTCGCCATGCCGGGTGAACAGCCAGCCGTTGCGGGCATTGCGCGTCGGCATGACGCAGTCGAACATGTCGATGCCCTGTCCCACCGCATACACCAGGTCTTCCGGCGTGCCGACGCCCATCAGGTAACGCGGCTTGCCGGATGGAAGCTGCGGCGCCGTGTGGGCGAGGATGCGCGAAAACTCCTCCTTCGGCTCGCCCACGGACAGGCCACCGATGGCGAAACCGTCGAAGCCGATCTCCACCAGCGCCGCCAGCGATTCGTCGCGCAGCGCCTCATGCATGCCGCCCTGGACTATGCCGAAAAGGGCGTTCGGGTTCTGCAGCCGGTCATGCTCATCGCGCGAGCGACGCGCCCAGCGCAAGCTGAGCCGCATCGATTGTGCCGCCGTGGCCAGGTCCGCCGGATAGGGCGTACATTCGTCGAAAATCATCACCACGTCGGAATTGAGCACGTGCTGGATGCGCATCGACTCCTCGGGCGTCAGAAACAGCCGGTCGCCGTTGATCGGCGAGGCGAACTTTACGCCCTCCTCGCTGATCTTGCGCAGGTCGCCCAGCGAGAACACCTGAAAGCCGCCCGAGTCCGTCAGGATCGGGCCGTCCCAGCCCATGAAACGGTGCAGGCCGCCATGCGCCGCCACTACCTCCAGTCCCGGCCGCAGCCAGAGGTGAAAGGTGTTTCCGAGCACGATGGATGCACCCATGGCGACCAGTTCGTCGGGTGCCATCGCCTTCACCGTGCCGTAGGTTCCGACCGGCATGAATACCGGAGTTTCCACCGTGCCGTGAGCCAGTTCCAGCCGCCCGCGGCGGGCCGCGCCGTCGGCGCCGAGCAATTCGAAGTTCATTCCTGTGACCTTCTGTGCAGCAACATCGCGTCGCCATAGCTGAAAAATCGATAGCGCGCGGCAATCGCATGCCGATAGGCGGCGCGGATATCTTCCAGGCCGCAGAATGCCGAGACCAGCATCAGCAAGGTGGACTTGGGAAGATGAAAATTGGTGATCAGCATGTCTGCGACGCGGAACTCGAAGCCCGGAGTGACGAACAGCGCCGTCTCGCCGGCGCCGACTTTCAATTCACCTTCCAGCGCCGCCGATTCCAGTGTGCGCAGAGAAGTGGTGCCGACCGCCACGATGCGCCCGCCGCGCGACCTGGCCGCGGCAATGGCGTCGACAGTGGCCTGTGGCACCAAATAGCGCTCGGTATGCATGCGATGTTCCGCCAGGTCGCTGGTCCGCACCGGCTGGAAGGTTCCGGCGCCCACATGCAGAGTGACGTAGGCAATCTCGACACCCATTGCGCGCAAGCTCGCCAGCACGTCCTGATCGAAATGCAGTCCGGCAGTGGGTGCCGCCACCGACCCTTTCTCGCGAGCGTAGACCGTCTGGTAGCGTTCCTCGTCGGGAGCCGCCGCGGCACGTTCGATATAGGGAGGCAGCGGCAGACGTCCGTGCCGCTCCACCAGTTCCGCCGCGTCGCCCGGAAAGCGCAGATGATAGAACTCTCCCGAGCGCCCCAACACCTCGACGTCAAGCGCTTCTTCGAGCAGCAGGCGGCTGCCCGGCTGCGGTGGCTTGCTCGCCCGCACCTGCGCCAGCACTTCTCGATGATCGAGCAAACGTTCGACCATGACCTCGACCTGTCCTCCGCTCTCCTTGCGCCCCAGGAGACGGGCATGCAGGACGCGGCTGTCATTCATCACCAGCAGATCGCCGGCACGCAGCCACTGCGACAACTCGGAAAAATGGCTATCCGTGCGGCGCTCGCCGTCGACCACCAGCAACCGGCTCGCCGAACGCGACGCCAGGGGTGCCTGGGCAATCAGTTCCGGCGGCAGAGCGTAGTCGAAATCGGTCAGTGTCAATAGCATCGGCAAGGCTGGGAGGGGGAGGGAGGTGCGGCGGATTGAATGCCGCAGGTCACGCAGCCGTCGGCGGCCGGCGCGAATGGTAGCAGAGCGGGTTGTCTGATCCGCAGGCTTCAGCGGACCCCGAAGCCGCCTTATCGACGCTCAACTCGTCGCGGCGACGTCGCCATGCCGCTTGAACACCGACAGATCGACCAGGATCAACTGGCCGTCCCGCTCCTGGATCAGTCCCTGGGCCAGCAAATCGCGCATCACGCGGCTGACCATTTCGCGCGAAGCGCCGATCATCTTTGCGATGTCCTGTTTGGTGAGCTTGTGCGTCACCACCTTCTGTCCATCCACAGTCTCCGCGGCTTCGAGCAGCAAGCGCGCGACACGCCCGTAGACATCGAGCAGCGCAAGACTCTCGATGTTTCGATCGGCCAGACGCAAGCGCTTGGTCAGGTTGCGCATGATGAACAGCGAAACGTCAGGATTCTCGACCAGGCACTGCTTGAAGTCAGCCTTGCCGATCACTACCACGTCGCTCGGCTCGACTGCCAGTACGGTTGCCGAACGCGGGTGATCGTCGAGCACCCCCATTTCACCAAACAGCTCGCCCGGGCCCAGCATGGAGAGTATGACTTCGCGCCCCTCCTCGTCACTGATCTGCACCTTCAAGGCGCCCGACAGGACGAAGTAGATGTTGTCGGTGCGGTCTCCGGCATGCAGCACAACGGTATGCCGCGGAATGTGCCGCAACATGGCCACGCGGGTCAGCGGCCTGAGGCATTCGTCGTCGAGCATCTCGAAGATCGGCAGCGCCCGCAGAATGGTCAACGAAACTCCAGGATTCGGCGACATCAAGACATATCCTCCGTGAGAACTGAACATGCATCCGGTGCAACGCTGCATCTGGCATATCCGGACCAGATGCAGCGGCCACGACAAAAATGCACGGGAGCCAAGTGTAATCCGGAATAGAGCCGTTACGCCCGGCGCGCCTGAGTGCCGACCGTGCCCGGAGTATCCGGCAAGTGTTCTGGTGCCGGGGGGGGAAGTCGAATCCCCATGCCTTGCGGCGGCGGTGTTTGAGACCGCTACGTCTACCGATTCCGTCACCCCGGCCCGGGATGCCGCAGCAAGGAAACCCTTCTGCGCGAGGCGCGCATTATCCGACAAACGCGACCGTCCCACAATCTCCACAATCCCGCCCTCTCCGGGACGGGCAAACGCGCGGCAATTGGCCAGTGCCCGCTGCGCGACCTCGACTGGCTGAGCGGAACTGGTGCGCCGGCGCTTCAATACCACCACCCTGTGACGAGACATTGCCAATCTCAAAGCGCCTATAATTCTATTATGGTGCAGAGCAACATCGCCGACGACAGAACGAAACCCCGCCTCGCCGCGATCTCCGTGGCCGCCATGGGCGTGGTGTATGGCGACATTGGTACCAGTCCGTTGTACACCATGAAGGAAGTCTTCAACGGCCCGCACGCCGTGGCGGTAACCGCGGACAATCTGCTGGGCATCCTCTCGCTGATATTCTGGGCGCTGACCATCACGGTTACCCTCAAATACGTGATGTTCATCACCCGCGCCGACAACCGAGGCGAAGGCGGCATCATGGCGCTGACTTCGCTCGCCTTGCGTACCCGGGGTGCGGGACCGGGCCTGTTGTCGCTGATGTCGATCCTGGGCATATTCGGCGCGGGACTGTTCTATGGCGACGCAGTGATCACACCCGCCATGTCGGTGATGTCCGCAGTGGAAGGGCTGGAAGTCGCCACACCGATGTTCAAGCCCTACATCGTGCCTATCACCATCGTCATCCTCTGCGGCCTCTTCCTGTTTCAGCCAAGAGGCACGGCAAGCGTGGCCGCCCTTTTCGGGCCGGTCATGCTGTTCTGGTTCGGCACGCTCGGCATACTGGGCATCTGGAACATTTTCAAGCACCCCGCGGTCGTCGCCGCAATCAACCCCTGGTACGCGGTGCACTTCTTTCTGGAGAACCGCTCTCACGCGTATCTCGCGCTGGGGGCGGTCGTGCTGGCGATCACCGGTGGAGAGGCGCTGTATGCCGACATGGGCCATTTCGGCCGGCGACCGATCAAATGGGCCTGGCTGGGATATGTATTTCCCTGCCTCTACCTGAACTACCTGGGACAGGGTGCCTTGCTTCTAGATCACCCGGCCTCCGTGAAGAATCCGTTCTTCATGCTGGTTCCGGAGGAGTTGCTTTATCCGATGGTCGCGCTGGCGACGGCCGCCACCGTCATCGCCTCACAGGCGGTGATCTCCGGCGCTTTCTCGCTCACCAGCCAGGCCATGCAGCTGGGCTACTGCCCGCGCATCCAGGTCAAGTTCACCTCGGAGCGCGAAAAAGGCCAGATCTACGTTCCCAACATCAACTGGCTGCTGCTGCTGGCCGTGATCATCCTGGTGCTCGGCTTCAAGTCGTCGTCGAATCTGGCCTCCGCCTACGGCATCGCCGTCACCCTGACCATGATGATCGACACGCTGCTCGCATTCGTCGTCGTGCGCGCATTGTGGAACTGGAACTGGTTGCAGGCCGGCCTTTTCCTGGCGTTGTTCATCGTGGTCGACTTCGCCTTCTTCTCCGCAAATCTGATCAAGGTGCTGGATGGCGGCTGGTTCCCACTGGCGGTCGGCCTCGGCATCTTCACCCTGTTTGCGACCTGGAAGAAGGGACGCGCCCTGCTTTACGAAAAGCTCCAGCAGGATTCCATCCCGCTCGATGCCTTCCTTTCCAGCCTTCAATACGGCGGCCCGCATCGGGTCGCCGGCACCGGCATCTTCATGACCACGCGCCCCGACGGCGTGCCGCGTGCGATGCTGCACAACATGCTGCACAACAAGGTACTGCATGAGCGGGTGATCCTGCTCAACGTCAACATGCAGGACATCCCGCACGTCGACGAAAGCGAGCGCATGCTGGCCGAAAAGCTCAGCGAGGGCTTCTACCGGGTCATCCTGAACTATGGGTTCAAGGATGACCCCAACATCCCCCTGGCGCTGCAATTGTGCGAAAAGCACGGCATGGCCCCGGTCGAAATGATGGAAACATCCTTCTTCCTCGGCCGCGAAACCATTGTTCCCAATCGCGTACCGTCCATGACCCTGTGGCGGCAGGTGCTGTTCATGTGGATGTTCCGCAATGCGGATACGGCGACCGACTTCTTCAAGCTGCCGACCAATCGCGTGGTCGAGCTCGGCACCCAGGTTGAACTTTGATCTGATCAACCAACACTATCAGGCTGGCTGATTTCCGCATTACCTGAGATGATTTGCCAAACGGTGCAAAGAACGAAAGAATCCGTCACACCTGTTTAGTATATATTTCAGGCCTAAAGAGTAGTCACTCGACAAGAGGAGGAAGTCATTCAATGAACACAACTCGCAGAACGGTGCTCAAGAGCGCCACGGCCAGCGGCGTGCTCGCCGGCCTGATCGCCGCCGGCGCCTTGCGCCCGACACAAGTCCTGGCGGCCGACTGGAACAAGGCAGCGTTCGATGCCCACGACACGGCCAGCGCGCTCAAGGGCATTGGCGCCGGAACGCCCGCCGACAGCAAGGACCTGATCCTCAAGGTTCCGGACATCGCCGAGAACGGAGCCGTGGTCCCTGTGGATGTCGTCAGCAACATCCCCAACACCACCTCGATTTCGATTCTGGTCGACAAGAACCCATCTCCGCTTTCCGCATCCTTCGATTTTGCCAACGGGGCCCTGCCCGAGGTTTCGGCACGGCTCAAGATGGGTCAGACGTCCATGGTAAAGGCAGTCGCCAAGGCCGACGGCAAGTTCTATACGGCTCAAAAGGAAGTCAAAGTCACCGTCGGCGGCTGCGGCGGCTGATACAAGCAACGAGACAAAAAGGAACACACCATGGCAGATCCGATGAAGATTCGCGCCCAATTGAAGGGTGACGTTGCAGAAATTCGTGTCCTGATGGGCCACGCGATGGAAACCGGCCAGCGCAAGGATGCCGCGGGCAAGGCCATTCCCGCCCATTTCATCCAGTCCCTGACGGTGGAGGTCGGCGGCAAGAAAGTGGTCGACGGCCAGATCGGCACCTCGGTGTCGCGCAATCCCGTGTTCGGCTTCAAGGTCAAAGGCGCCAAGGCCGGCGACAAGGTCGTCGTCAGCTGGGTCGACAACAAGGGCGACAAGAGGACTGACGAAGCCGTAGTAGCCTGATCGTATCCGTAGCCCTGCCGCAGCCGGCAACCAAGACCGGCGGCAAGAACCCTGGAGGAGAGACCATGAAATACCGTATCGCAGTAATGGCAGTGCTGGCCGTCGCCTGGACGAGTCCGGCTCTGGCCCAAGCCAAGGACCCGACCATCGCCGGTATCGAGAAATACCGCGAAATGCTCGGCGACGACAATCCCGCCGAACTCTATGAAGCCCGCGGCGAGATTCTCTGGAAGAAAGCCGCCGGTCCAAAAAATGTTTCGCTGGAAAAATGCGACCTCGGCCTCGGCCCGGGCATCGTCAAGGGCGCCTACGTGCAGACACCGCGCTATTTCGCCGACGCCGGCCGGGTGATGGACATCGAGACCCGCATCAACTGGTGCCGCACGACGCTGCAAGGCTTCAGCGAAGCCGATGTGCGCAAGCGCCCCTTCGGCAGCGCCGACAAACCGTCGGAAATCGAGGATCTGGTGACCTACGTCGTCACGGCGTCGAAGGGAATGAAGGTCAACGTCCCCACCAGCCATCCGAAGGAAGTCGAGGCCTACGAACTCGGTGAGGCCATGTTCCACTTCCGCGCGGGTCCGTACGACTTCTCCTGCGCCAGTTGCCATGGCGAGAGCGGCAAGCGCATCCGCCTGCAGGATCTGCCCAACCTGACCACGACCGCCGACGCCAGACGCGCCTATGTCGGCTGGCCCGCCTATCGTGTCTCCACCAGTCGCGTGCATACCATGCAGTGGCGGATCAACGACTGCTTCCGCCAGCAACGCTTCCCCGAGCCGAAATACATGTCGGAGGCGGTCGATGCCCTGATCACCTACATGGCACAGACGGCCAATGGTGCCGAATACAAAGGCCCGGCGCTCAAGCGCTGAACGACGGAGGACAGACATGATGAAAACCAATATCGCCAGACTTTCGATTGTTGCCGCATCCATCGCCGGTGCCACCGCGCTGATACTTGCCGGTTGCGCTTCGCAAAACTCGCAGAGCCAGGCTTTTCCGAACCATGCCTCGCCTGCCGCCATGAAGAACGCCACGATGGCATTCAAGCGCGACTTTCAGGCCAAAGGCATCGCCGGCGTCGACCGCCTGACCACTGACAAGCTGCAGGACGTCTGCAACCGTTCCGCCAACAATCCTTCGCCCGATATCGCGGCGATTCTCGAGCATGAGGAACTGGATCGGATCAAGTATCCCGCCGACGGCAAGCTCCTCGGCGATTGGAAGGCGGGCGAAAAGCTGGCCCAAAGTGGAACCGGCATGACCTGGTCGGACAACCCGGAAAAGCCCGTGGGCGGCAACTGCTACAACTGCCACCAGTTGTCCAAGACCGAGATTTCCTTCGGCACCATCGGACCCAGCCTGCTCAACTACGGCAAACTGCGCGGCAACTCGCCGGAAATCCAGAAATATACCTACAGCAAGATATACAACTCCAAGGCCTACAACGCCTGCTCGGCGATGCCGCGCTTCGGTCATGTGGGCGCGCTGAACGAAAAACAGCTCAAGGACCTGGTGGCATTGCTGCTCGATCCTGAATCGCCGGTCAACCAGTAACGCGCATCACCTCCCGAAAGCCTGGCCTCGGCCAGGCTTTTTTCATCCTGAGGAACCCTTCATGTCATCCATGAACCGCCGCGAATTTCTGCAGATTCTGGCCGCCGCGTCAGCCGCCGGCTTCGCCCTCGACGCCCCTGCCGTTTGGGCCGCCGGCAAGGGCGACAGCCTTTACGAGTTGAAGAAGTTCGGCAATGTTCATCTGCTGCATTTCACCGATTGCCACGCCCAGCTGATGCCCATTTATTTCCGCGAACCAAGCGTCAACCTCGGCATCGGAGGGGCGCTGGGCAAGACCCCGCACCTGGTCGGCGAGCATCTGCTCAAGACCTTCGGCATCAAGTCAGGCGGCATCGAAGCCCATGCCTTCACCTGTCTGAACTTCGAGAAGGCGGCCAAGACATACGGCAAGGTCGGCGGCTTCGCCCATCTCGCGACGCTGGTAAAGCGCCTGCGTGCTGAGCGTCCGAATGCACTGCTGCTCGATGGCGGCGACACCTGGCAGGGCTCCGCCACCGCGTTGTGGAGCAAGGGCCAGGACATGGTCGATGCCTGCAAGCTGCTCGGCGTCGACATCATGGCCGGGCACTGGGAATTCACGCTGGGCGACAAGCGGGTGCTGGAGATCGTCGAAAAGGATTTCCGGGGCAAGATCGATTTTGTGGCCCAGAACATCAAGACCAGCGACTTCGGAGACAAGGTGTTCGAGCCCTACAGCCTGCGCGAGATGAACGGTGTCAAGGTAGCCGTGATCGGTCAGGCCTTTCCCTACACGCCGATCGCCAATCCGCGCTGGATGGTTCCGGACTGGACCTTCGGCATTCAGGACGACAACATGCAGAAGACGGTCGACGACGCGCGGAGCAAGGGCGCGCAGGTCGTCGTCGTGCTCTCCCACAACGGCATGGACGTGGATCTCAAGATGGCAAGCCGCGTCAACGGCATCGATGCAATTCTGGGCGGCCACACCCATGACGGCGTACCTCAGCCAGTGATTGTCAAGAACCGCGGCGGCCAGACGCTGGTAACCAACGCCGGCTCGAACGGAAAGTTCCTCGGCGTGCTCGATTTCGACGTAAGGAATGGAAAGATCTCCGACTTCCGCTACAAGCTGCTGCCGGTGTTTTCCAACCTGCTGCCGGCCGACGCCGAAATGGCCGCGCTGATCGACAAGGTGCGCACGCCTTACAAGGACAAGTTGAGCGAAAAGCTGGCGGTCTCCGAAGGCCTGCTATACCGGCGCGGCAACTTCAACGGCAGTTGGGACCAGTTGATTCTCGACGCCATCATGGAAGTGCAGGGCGCGGACATCGGCTTCTCGCCCGGCTTCCGCTGGGGCACGACGATCCTGCCCGGGCAGGCCATCACCTTCGAGCACCTGATGGACCAGACGGCGATCACCTACCCCCACGCGACACTCAACGAGATGAGCGGCGAGCAGATCAAGACCATTCTCGAGGACGTGGGGGACAACCTGTTCAATCCCGATCCCTACTACCAGCAGGGCGGAGACATGGTGCGCGTCGGTGGCCTGCAATACACCTGCGAGCCCGACGCAAAGATGGGCGGCCGCATCACCGACATGCGCCTCAACGGCAAGCCGCTCGAAGCCGGGAAGAAGTACAAGGTCGCCGGCTGGGCGCCGGTGGCAGAGGGCGCAATGGGCGAACCGGTATGGGACGTCGTGGCGCGTTACCTGCGCGACAAGAAGACCATCACGTCGCGCAAGCTGAACCAGCCCAGGCTGATCGGCATGAAAGGCAACCCCGGTATCGCGTAACACCCCGTTACAAGCCCGAGGGAGGGGATCGTCTAGAATTGCTTCCATGAAAACCTCCTCCCGTCTCGGGCTCGTCTCGCTCGCCCTGATCATTCTCGCCGCCGCCGGTTACGCAGCGTGGCGCTATTACGGCACGGCAGGCGACGCCCCCAAGCTCAAGTTCGCCAAGCTGGAAAGCGGCCCCCTCACGGCCGCCGTCTCTGCCACCGGCACATTGAATCCGGTGGTTTCGGTGCAGGTCGGCTCACAGGTCTCGGGCCAGATCAAGGAAATCCTGGTCGACTTCAACTCCCCGGTGAAATCCGGCCAACTGATCGCGCAACTGGACCCGGAAACCTATCAGCATCGCGTACGCCAGGCCGAGGCGGACGTAGACGCGGCCCGTGCCGGTCAGGGCGTGCAGCAGGCGGAAGTGGCCCGCGCCCGCTCCAGTCTGGCAAACGCCCAGCGCGACTACGAGCGCAAGAAGACGCTGGTGGAGAAGAACTTCATTTCCCCGGCCGAGCGCGATACGGCGCAGAACAACCTGGACGTGGCCCGTGCGTCCCTCGCTTCAGCCGAGGCTCAGGTGAGGAACGGCGAAGCTGTCGTCCGCCAGCGCGAGGCCCAGTTGGCAGCGGCACGTGTAGATCTGGAGCGCACGACGATCAGGGCGCCGGTGGACGGCATCGTCGTCAAGCGCAGCATCGAGCCGGGGCAGACGGTGGCTGCCAGCCTGCAGGCGCCGGAACTGTTCATCATCGCCAAGAACCTGACCGATATGCAGGTTGAAACCTCGATCGACGAGGCCGACGTGGGTCGTGTCCGCGTCGGGCAGAAGGCCACCTTCACGGTCGACGCCTTCGCCGGCCGCCACTTCGAAGGCGAAGTGCGTCAGGTGCGCAAGGCGGCTACCGTGGTATCGAACGTCGTGACCTACATCGTGGTGATCTCGGCGGCGAACCCCGATCTCACCTTGCTGCCGGGCATGACTGCCAACGTGCGTATCGTCACCGCGCAAAAGGACAAGACGCTTAAGGCGCCCAATGCGGCACTGCGCTTCCGTCCGGCGGGCACGGCTGACGAGAGAAGGACGGCCGCCGCCGTATCGCCGGCGCCGACTTCCTCGGCGTCGGGTGCGTCTGGTGGCGCCGGGGGGGGAGGAGGTCTGAGCCAGCTGCGCGACCGCCTGGTGGCCGACCTGAAGCTCGATGCGGACCAGCAGGTCAAGGTGGACGCCATCTTCGCCGCCATGCGCGACAAGTTCAGGGCAGCCCGCGACCTGTCCGAGGCGGAAAAGGCCAAGGCACAGGAACGCAATCGCGCCGAGATCCGGGAGCAGATCGCAGCCATTCTCAAACCTGAGCAGAAGAAGCGCTACGACGAACTGGCCAGCGAAGCGCAGGCCGCGCGAAGCGGTGGCGGCGGCGGCAGCGGACGTGTCTGGATCCTCGGCGAGGACGGCAAGCCCAAGGGCATAGATGTACGGCTCGGCCTCACTGACGGCACCATGACCGAGATTGTTTCCGGCGATGTCAAGGAAGGCCAGGAAGTCATCGTCGGACAGACCTCGGCGACGGCAAAGGCAGGCGCGCCCGGCCCGCGGCTGTTCTAGGAGCCTTCAGCCGTGAGCGAACCGCTGATCCGGGTCGAGGGCCTGACCAAGGATTACGTGATGGGGACCAACGTGGTTCCGGCACTGCGCGGCGTCACGCTCGATATCGCGGCCGGCGAATTTGTCGCCGTCATGGGGCCGTCGGGCTCCGGCAAATCCACCTTCATGAACCTGCTCGGCTGCCTCGATCATCCGAGCGCCGGCAGCTACCGGCTCGCCGGCCAGGAAGTCTCGGCACTCTCCGGCGACGAATTGGCTGCGGTGCGCAATCGCAAGCTGGGCTTCGTGTTCCAGCATTTCAACCTGCTGGCGCGCACCTCGGCGCTGGACAATGTCGCGCTGCCGCTGCTGTATGGCGGGATGCCGCCGCAGGAACGAAGGCGACATGCGGAACAACGTCTTGCCCAGGTCGGTCTGGCGGAGCGCATGGACCACCACCCGGCGCAACTCTCCGGCGGCCAGCAGCAGCGCGTCGCCATCGCCCGTGCGCTGGTGAATGATCCGCAGCTGGTGCTTGCGGACGAACCCACGGGCGCGCTGGATTCGCGCACCAGCGTCGAGATCATGGCGCTGCTGCAGCAGCTCAACCGCGAGGGCATCACCATCGTGCTGGTGACACACGAGCACGACATCGCGAATTTCGCCGGCCGCATCATTTCCTTCCGCGACGGCAAGGTGGTCGAAGACCGGGCGAATGCCGCCAAAGATGCGGCGGCAGCGCTATGAACTTCGCCGCCACCCTGCGCATCGCCCTGCTCGCCCTGCGCATCAACAAGCTGCGCTCGGCGCTGACCATGCTCGGCATCATCATCGGCGTCGCCGCCGTGATCGTCATGATCGCGGTCGGCAACGGCGCCCAGGCGCGTGTCGAGGACCAGATCCGCAGCCTCGGCTCCAACATCATCATGGTGCTCTCCGGCTCGATGACCTCGGGCGGTGCACGTGGCGGCAGCGGTTCGCAGCCGACCATCACCGAAGACGACGCCTATGCGCTGAACCGCGAGATCGATGAAATCCAGGCCGCCGCACCGTCGCTGCGCGGCAGCGGACAGGTGGTGCTGGGCAACACCAACTGGTCCACGGTCTTCTACGGCACCTCGCCGGAATATCTCCAGGTACGCGACTGGCCGGTGATCGAAGGCCGCGGCTTCGAACAGGCGGAAATCAATGGCGCCGGCAAGGTCGCCCTGATCGGCCAGACCGTGGCGCAGAACCTGTTCGGCGAGACCAACCCGCTGGACCAGGTGGTGCGCATCAACAAGGTACCGCTGACCATCATCGGCGTGCTCGATCGCAAGGGCCAGAACATGATGGGCCAGGACCAGGACGACATCGTCCTGATGCCGATCAGCACGGCCAGGAAACGCGTGCTCGGCTCGAGCCGTTTCGCCGCCGGCCGCAACGTGGGCTCGATCATGGTCAAGGTCAAGGACGGCGCCGACATGGCCGCCGCCGAGGCCCGCATGCGCGAACTGCTGCGCCAGCGCCATCGCCTGCAGAACGGTCAGGACGACGACTTTTATGTGCGCAACCTGTCCGAGATCCTCCAGGCCCAGGAAGCCTCGTCGCGGGTGATGTCGCTGCTGCTGGCGGCCGTCGCCTCGGTCTCGCTGCTGGTCGGCGGCATCGGCATCATGAACATCATGCTTGTCTCGGTCACCGAGCGCACGCGCGAGATCGGGCTGCGCATGGCCGTCGGCGCCCGGGCCAGGGACATCCTGACCCAGTTCCTGGTCGAAGCGGTCACGCTGTCCCTGATCGGCGGAGCCATCGGTATCCTGCTCGGCGTAGGCGGTGCAACGGCGATCGCCGAGTTCGCCGGCTGGCGCACCGAACTCTCCGGCGGCTCGATCGTGCTCGCCGCGGGCTTCGCCGGCGCGATCGGCGTCTTCTTCGGCTATTACCCGGCAAGGAAGGCCTCGCGCCTGCTGCCCATCGAGGCGCTGCGCTACGAATAGAGCGGCGTCGCGTCGCTCCAATGGTCTGCGGCCGGGATCATGGATAATGCATGCTTTCCATCGCGAAAACGGTCATGGCTGAAGAAGTCGAACTCAAACTCGCGCTCGCAGCAGGCCATCAGTCGCGCTTTCTGCGCCACCCGCTGCTGAAACAATCGGTCGTGCGTCATGTCGAGAACCTCGACAACATCTATTACGACACGGCCGATCTTTCCCTGCGTCGCCGCGGCATCGCCCTGCGCCTGCGCCGCAAGGGACGCGATTGGCTGCAAACCGTCAAGCTCGCCGGCAGTTCGGCTGCCGGCCTGAGCAGCCGGCCCGAATGGGAAACGCCCTACACCGGGCATTTCGACTTCGCGGGCGTTGACGTTGAATCGGTGCGCGACTGGCTGCAGCGGCCGAAGCTGCTGAGCCGCATCATCCCGATTTGCGAAACGCGCTTTCGCCGCATCACCTGGAAAATGCCTGCGGCACGCGGCGCCGTCATGCTGACCCTCGACCGGGGCTGGATCATCGCCAATGGCCGCCGCGAAGCGGTCTCCGAGGTCGAACTGGAACTTGCCGGCGCCCCGGTGCGCGCGATCTTCGAAATTGCCGCGAAACTCGCCGAGCGCGTGGCCTTGACGCCATCGGTATTGTCCAAGGCCGAGCGCGGCTACCGCCTCCACATCGGCGCACCGCCGATGCCGTTCAAGGCCGAGGTCGTGGCGCTGTCGGCCGGGATGCCGCCCTTCGACGCCTTCCGCCACATTGCGCTGTCCTGCCTCGAGCACCTGCAGCAGAATCATGCGGGCGCGCTCTCCAGCGACGACCCGGAATACATCCACCAGATGCGCGTCGCCACGCGCCGGTTGCGTGCCGCGATGCGGCTTTTCGCGCCCGCGCTGCCGGAACATCTTTCCGAGTCCCTGCGCTTGCCGCTGTCGGCGCTGACCAGGGAACTGGGTCGCGCGCGCGACCTCGATGTGCTGCTCACCGAAGTCGCCAACCCGGTACTGTCCGCCCTGCCCAACGAACCGCGCTTGCTTGCGCTGGCCAGCGACATCACCAACCGTCGCTACACGGCACACGCAGAGGCTGTCGCCATGCTCGCCGCGCCGGACTATGGACGAATGCTGCTGACCGCGCTCGAGTCGCTGCACGCCATGCCGGCGACCGAACCGCCAATGATCGCGCTGCTGAGCTTCGCCGCCGAGCGCTTGCGACGCCTGCGCAAAAGACTGCGGCGGCTGGCCACGGCAGCCGATATCGGTGATCCCGCATCGCTGCATGCCCTGCGCATCGGGGTTAAGCGCCTGCGCTATGCGCTGGAGTTCTTTTCCCCCCTGACTCCCGAGCGTGCATCGCGCCCGGTACTGAAGCAGCTCACCACCATGCAGGACACGCTCGGCCAGCTCAATGACCTGACCAATGCCGGCGCCCTGTTGATGGACTGCGCCGGAGACGACCCGCGGCTGCGCGAAGCCGTGACCCTGATCGGCGGTTGGCATGGGCCCCATTATGCGAGCCTGCTGGTCGCCATAGCGGGCGAACTGCCCCGCCTGGCGCGGTTGCGCCTGCCGGCACTTGACCAGCCCGACGAGTAATGTGGACGTCACGCCCGTGATTCAGACTTGGCAGCCACCGATGGAGAGACAACAATGGAATTGATACTCTGGCGTCACGCCGAGGCCGAGGAAGGCGACGGCACCGTGCCCGACAAGAAGCGGCGACTGACCCCGCGCGGCGAAAAGCAGGCGAAACAGATTGCGCGCTGGCTGCACCAGCACTTGCCGCGCAAGCGGAAGGTGATTGTCAGCGGCGCCGAACGCACCCAGCAAACGGCTCACGCGCTGGATCTGCCCTACGAAATCGAGCCCAGGCTCGGCCTCGGCGCCTCCGCGGCCGATGTGCTGAAAGTCGCGGGCTGGCCCGACAAGGAGGGTGCCGTGCTGATCATCGGCCACCAGCCGACACTTGGCCGCGTCGCGGCGCTGCTGCTGGGCGGCGAAGAGGCTGACTGGACGATCAAGAAGGGCGGCGTCTGGTGGTTCTCCAATCGCATGCGCAACGATGAAACCAGGACAGTCCTGCGCGCCGTCGTGAACCCCGACTTCATCTGATGCCTCCCTTCCGGCGTCCAATGCCAATTTCATTGCAGTTGCGGAAACAGCCCGCTTTTGATACTTTAGGCGTCGATATTTTCATTGTGCGTCACCAACCAGAGCTCCGCCTACATGTCGAAAAAATCCGTTCCTGCCGCGTCCGATACGGAAACGCGCGCCACCTCCGAACACGCGCCTGACCTGCGGCTCTGGCTGCGCATGCTGGCCTGCACCAATCTGATCGAGAACCACGTCCGCTCGCGCCTGCGTGCCGAGTTCGACATCACGCTGCCGCGCTTCGATCTGATGTCCCAGCTCGAGCGTTCGCCGCAGGGGCTCAAGATGGGCGAGCTGTCCAAGCGCATGATGGTCACCGGCGGCAATGTCACCGGGATTACCGATCAGCTGGTCGGCGAGGGGCTGGTTGTTCGTGAAGACAGTCCCAAGGACCGTCGCGCCTACCTGGTCAAGCTGACACCGGAGGGCCGTCGCAGCTTCCGCAAAATGGCCGACTCGCATGAAAAATGGATCCTCGAGCTGTTCAGCGGAATGGACGAGAGCCAGCGCGGCCAGCTCTACGGACTGCTTGCGGCGCTGAAAACCAGCGCCTCCCGGGTGACCGGGAAAAAGTGATCTGAATCCGGATCGCGGCGGCTTGCTGCAGCAGCGCAAATGCAATGCCTCGATCGCCAGCAGCGCTGATGCCCCCTGCCCCGCGGACGGCCCCGGGGCAAGACTGGGGGACACCCGAGCAGCTCGACCGGCAATACAATGCCCGCGCCGCAATTCCGGACCATCCGGAAATATTCGCGCGATGGCGAGCGGGCTCGAGTGCCGCCCGCGATGCCCTGCGCTGCGAGCCTGACTATCGTTACGGTCCGTCGCCCGCCGAATCGCTCGACTTCTATCCCGCCGCCAGGCGCAATGCACCGCTGCTGGTCTTCATCCACGGCGGCTATTGGCGCTCCCTCGACAAGCAGGACTTCTCCTTTCTCGCGCCGGCCTTCGTCCGGGCCGGTGTCGCCGTCGCCATGCCGAACTACGGCCTGGCTCCCGCCACATCGGTCGCGGACATCGTGCGGCAGATGCTGCGCGCCATGGCGTGGCTTTACCGCAATCTGCCGCAGCTCGATATCGACACGCGTCGCATCGTGGTCGCAGGGCATTCCGCCGGCGCGCACCTCGCCGCCATGATGCTGGCCGCTGACTGGCCGCTCTGGGCGCGCGACCTGCCCCGGGACCTGCTGTGCGGCGCCGTCTGCATTTCCGGAATCTATGACTTGCGACCGCTGGTGAATGCCCCCTTTCTGCGAGACGATCTCCAGCTCGACGAGGGGGCGGCGCAGCTCGTCAGCCCCGTCAGCTATCGCCCGCGACATGCCACGCCCCTGATTACAGCCGTCGGCGGCGCCGAGAGCGCCGAGTTTCGGCGCCAGAACCGGCTGATCCGCGAGGCCTGGCCGCACTGCTTCCGCCGCGACCTGCCGCTGCCCGGCCGCCATCACCTGGCGAGCGTCGAAGCGCTGGGTGACCCGAAGCATCCCTTGTTCCATGCCACGCTGCGTCTGCTGGGAAATGCGCCCTGACAGCCGCGTAGCTCACCGCGGCTGCGGCAAACCCGCACCGCGACACGTTTCAGCGTGGGCATCGCCGCCTGTAATACAATACATGGCATGTGCGCCCTGCCGGTTGGCGCCCGATTCGGCATTTCGCCGCATTTCCCTCAAGCGCTTCGCCGCCTGAACCGGTTCCCCGCGAGGGGCAGGCCGATTCAGGAGTTCATTTGAACGCGACTACACAGAGCACGACCCCTTCCGCCGTCAACGACCAGGACGACAGCACGACCGCCGTCCCGCCAGCGCCGACTTTCGACCAGCTCGGGCTCCTGCCCGAACTGCTGCGCGCCATCAAGGACGCCGGCTACACCACCCCGACGCCGATCCAGGTACAGGCCATCCCGATCATCATGGCCGGCAAGGATGTCATGGGCGGCGCCCAGACCGGCACCGGCAAGACCGCCGGCTTCACCCTGCCGCTGCTGCAGCGACTCGCGCGCCATGCCAGCAGTTCGCCGTCGCCGGCCCGCCACCCCGTCCGTGCGCTGATCCTGGCACCGACACGCGAACTGGCGATGCAGGTACATCAGAGCGTGGTCACCTACAGCAAGCACTTGCCGCTGCGTTCCGTCTGCATCTACGGCGGCGTCGATATCAGGCCGCAGATCGCCGAACTGCGCGAAGGCCGCGAAATCGTGGTCGCCACGCCCGGCCGGCTGCTCGATCACGTGCAGCAGAAGAGCGTCAGTTTCAACGCCGTAGAGGTGCTGGTGCTCGATGAGGCCGACCGCATGCTGGACATGGGTTTCATCCCCGACATCAAGCGCATCCTGGCGATGCTGCCGAAAGAGCGGCAGAGTCTGTTGTTCTCCGCGACCTTCTCCAACGAGATCAAGAACCTCGCCGACAGCATGCTCAAGGCGCCGCAACTGATCGAAGTGGCGCGACGCAACATGGTGACCGAGACCGTGACCCACCGTGTCTACCCGGTGGCGTCCGATCTCAAGCGCAGCCTGCTTGTGCATCTGCTCACGCACGACGAGGAAAACGCCAAGCAGGTACTGGTCTTCGTCGGCACCAAGTTCGGCGCCAGCCGTCTGGCGGTCTACCTCGAGCGCCAGGGCATCGCCGCCGACGCCATTCACGGCGACAAGAGCCAGCAGCAGCGCACCGAAGCTCTGGAAGGCTTCAAGTCCGGCAAGATTCGCGTCCTGGTCGCCACCGACGTCGCCGCGCGCGGGCTCGACATCGACGACCTGCCCCACGTCATCAACTACGAACTGCCGCACACCGCGGAAGACTACATTCATCGCATCGGCCGCACCGGCCGCGCCGGCAAGCTGGGCAACGCCACCTCGCTGTTCGCCCCCGAGGAAACACAGCGCCTGACCGACATCGAAAAACTGATCAAGCGCAAGATCGAGCGCGTCGAAATCACCGGCTTCAATCTCGGCACGGCGACGCCGGAACGGGACCGCGAGCGCAGCGGCAGCGGCCATCGCCGCGAGCATGAAGACCGCCGCCGCGAGCGCGAGCGCGAGGTCAAGCAGCACGACCGGCGGCCGCCGCCGCATCTGCCCGCCCCGGCCGCCCACGTGCCGCGACTCGATCCGCGTCTGCCGAAGCTCGACTTCGACCCCACCAAGCCCTACGTCAGCAAACTGGAGCCTGTGGAAACCAGCACCGAGAAACCCGCCGCGACGCGACCGCAAAAACCGGTCGCAGCGCTCCTCGGCGGCCTGGGAAAGAAATAGCCGAAAGAGACCGGCCATGCGGGACAAGGCAGCGTGGCAGCTCGAAGTCCGGCCGTCCAGTACCGACACGCTGGTCATCTGTCTCGGCGGGCGCTGGTGCGTTGATCAGAATCCGCCCGCACCCGACTCCCTGAAAGACCGTCTCGACGCTTCGGTGCGCCGGGTCAGCTTCGACGCCAGCCGGCTCGCCGATTGGGATTCCGGCCTGCTGAGCTTCGTCTCCGAAATCAGCAAGTCCTGCGCGAATCGTGGCATCGCGGTCGATAGCAGCGGGCTGCCGCCGGGAGCGCAGCGTCTGCTGGCAATGGCGCAGGCGATACCGGAACAAAAGCTCGCGCGGCGCGACAGAGGCCCGCGGGGAACGCTTGCCCATGTCGGCACCGCCACTCTGGAGTTCTTTCGCGGCTTGCCCCGGATGCTGGACTTTCTCGGCGAGGTCGTACTGTCGGTGCTGCGGCTGCTCTCCGGCCGCGCCAGCTTCCGCATCCGCGACCTGTGGCTGGAGATAGAAGAAATCGGACCGCGCGCCTTGCCGATAGTTTCGGTGATCAGCTTCCTGGTCGGACTCATCCTCGCCTATCTCGGCGCGGATCAGCTGAAACTGGTCGGGGCGCAGATATTCATCGCCGACCTGGTGGCCATCGGCATGGTGCGCGAGGTCGGCGCACTGATGACCGGCGTCATCATCGCCGGCCGCACCGGCGCCGCCTTCGCCGCGCAACTCGGCACCATGCAGGTCAACGAGGAGATCGATGCCTTCAAGACGCTCGGCATCTCGGCCATCGACTTCCTGGTGCTGCCGCGCATGCTGGCACTGATGCTGATGGTGCCGCTGCTGACGCTCTACTCGGGCTTCATCGGCATGCTGGCGGGACTGCTGGTCTCGGTCACGATCTTCGATATCGGCATCTTCGAGTACTACACCGAAACATTGCGGGCACTGGATTTCAGGCAATTCGCCGTCGGGCTGTCCAAAGGTGCGGTCTATGGAGCGATGATCGCCTTCTCCGGCTGCCTGCGCGGCATGCAATGCGGACGCAGTGCCGAAGCCGTCGGCCATGCCGCGACTTCCGCAGTGGTCACCGCCATCCTCCTGATCACGATTGCGGCTTCGATCATGACCATCGTCTACTACCAGCTGGGCATCTGAACGGCAATGGCCCCCCAGGCTCGCAAATCCTGCTCGCTGCTCCCCACAAGGGGGCGCATGTCTTCCTGGGGCGGCCCGGCGAGGACATGATGCCCGCAATACCGCACATCGAAGTCCGCGGACTGAGCATGGCCTACGGCGACCACATCGTGCAGCGCGGCCTCGATTTCGTCGTCAACAAGGGCGACATCTTCGTCGTCATGGGCGGCAACGGCTGCGGCAAGACCACGCTGATGCGCGCCCTGGTCGGCCTGCAGCGGCCGACGGCCGGCTCCGTGCTATACAGCGGCGAGGACTTCTGGAACGCCGGGCCGGCGGCACAGCAGACCCTCAAGCGCCGGCTCGGCGTCCTTTTTCAGGGCGGTGCGCTTTGGAGTTCGCTGACCCTGGCCGAGAACGTGGCGCTGCCGATTGCCGAATACACCGGCCTGCCGGCGAGCCGCGTGAACGAGATCGTGGCCTTCAAGCTGGCGCTGGTCGGGCTGGCCGGCTGCGAGGACCTCTACCCCGCCGAGTTGAGCGGCGGCATGAAGAAGCGCGCGGGACTCGCGCGAGCGATGGCGCTCGATCCCGACATACTGGTCATCGATGAACCCTCGTCGGGCCTCGATCCCCTGACCGCGCGGCGTCTCGACGAGTTGATCATGGAATTGCGCGACAGCCTGGGCACCACCATCGTCGTCGTCACCCACGAACTGGCCAGCATCCTCAGCATCGGTAACAATTCGATCTTTCTCGATTCCGAAAGCCGCACCATGATCGCCACCGGCCACCCGCAGGATGCGCTGAAGAACGGCCACCCCAAGGTGCGTCACTTCCTCACGCGAGGCGGCGAAGGTTCGCCTCCTCCCCGCAACGACTCTTCGGAGACGCCATGAGCCGCAAGGCCAACCCCACCCTGATCGGCGCCTTCGTGCTCGGCGCGGTGGCGCTGATGGTCGTCGCGACGCTGCTGCTGGCAGGCGGCAGCTGGTTCGGCGCGCGGCAGCAGCACGTCATGTACTTCGAGGGCGCGGCACAGGGTCTGCAGGTCGGCGCGCCGGTGGTTTTCGTTGGCGTCAAGGTCGGCACGGTCAAGGATATCCGGCTCGGCCTCGACCCGCAGAGCCGCCGCTTCCTGGTGCCCGTGATGATCGAACTGGACCCTCAGATCGCGCGCACACGCAGCGGCGAGCCCATCGACCTGCGCGATCGCGCCACGGTGCGGCAACTGGTCGCGCGCGGCCTGCGCGCGAGGCTGCGGATGCAGAGCCTGCTCACCGGTCAGCTCTACGTCGATCTCGATTTCCACCCCGACAAACCGGCGATCTACGCCGCACTCGATCCCGAACTCAGCGAAATTCCGACCATTCGCACGACCGGGCAGGAGCTGACGACCAAATTCGAGGGCTTCCCCACCGACAAGTTCCTCGCCGACGTCGCGGCGATCAGCGCCGCAATCAACAGGCTCATGTCGGCGCAAGCCACCCAGGACCTTCCGCAACGTCTCGACGCAACGTTGCGGCACCTTGAATCGCTCGCTGCACGCTTCGATGCCCGGAGCGGCCCGATCCTGAAGGACGTTCATGGCAACCTAGCAGAGATGCACAAGGCGCTGGTGGCGGCGCAAGCCGCGCTGGCCAGGCTCGACACCGCCGCCGACCGGGTCGCCGACCTGGCGCGATCCGACTCGCGCATGGTTGCGGGCATGACCCAGGCCAGCGAGGATCTCGCCAAGGCCGCAAGCGCGGTGCGCAGCCTGACCGAGCAGGAATCGCCCACGGTGCAGAACGTCAATGCCGCGCTCAAGGAGATATCCCACGCGGCCGACGCCCTGCGCCTGCTGGCGGAAACGCTGGAACAGCAGCCCGACGCCATCTGGCGCGGCAAGCGCCAGAAGTCCGTGCCCTGACCAGGACACACTGCAACGCCCAATCCACGAGGAGAAGAAATGAAACTGGTTCGCTACGGCCTGAAGGGCCGCGAAAAGCCCGGCTTGATCGACGCTGCGGGCACGCTGCGTGACCTTTCCGGTCATGTCGCCGACATCGGCTGGAACGAGCTCTCGGCGCCCGGGCAGAAGCGCCTGCGCGCCCTGAACCCGGGCACGCTGCCCGCAGTACGCGGCAAGCCGCGCCTGGGCGTGCCATTCACCGGCATTTCGAAAATTGTCGGCATCGGGCTCAACTACCGCGCACATGCCCTCGAGGCCAAGATGCCGATCCCGGCCGAACCGGTGATGTTCATGAAGGCCACCACCTGCATCACCGGCCCCAACGATCCGATCCTGATGCCCATCGGCAGCACCAAGCTCGACTGGGAAGCCGAACTCGGCATCGTCATCGGCCGCGAGACCCGCTACGTCACCAAGGCAAAGGCACTCGATCACGTCGCCGGCTACTGCGTGTTCCACGACGTCTCCGAGCGCGCCTTCCAGATCGAACGAGGCGGCCAGTGGGACAAGGGCAAGGGCTGCGACAGCTTCGGTCCCATCGGGCCCTGGCTGGTAACCAGCGACGAGGTCGCCGACCCGCAGCAGTTGCGCCTGTGGCTGGACGTCAACGGCCAGCGCATGCAGGATTCGACCACCGCCGACATGATTTTCTCCTGCGCCGAAATCGTCAGCTATGTTTCGGGCTTCATGACCCTGCTGCCGGGCGACGTGATTTGCACCGGCACGCCTCAGGGCGTCGGCATGGGGCGCGGTTTCTACCTGAAGCTCGGCGACCGGGTCAGGCTCGGCGTCGAAGGCCTGGGCGAACAGGAGCAAACCGTCATCGCAACAGCGCCGAGGTAAGAATCGGCACTGGTGGTACGGTGAACCGCCGCAGGTTTCGGTAGTATCGAGCCGCCATGAGCATCGACTACCTCCTTGCGATCGACAACGGCACGCAGAGCGTGCGCGCGCTGATCTTCGATCTGCGCGGCCATCTGGTCGACAAGGCGCAGGTCGACATCACCAGCTACCAGTCGCCTCAGCCGGGCTGGGTGGAGAACGACCCGGAAGAGTTCTGGGCCGCGTTGTGCCAGGCCTGCCAGCACCTCTGGGCCAACACCCGGGTTCCCAAGAGCTCGATCCGCGGCGTGGTCATCACCACCCAGCGCGCCAGCGTCATCAATCTCGACGCCCGCGGCCAGCCCCTGCGGCCGGCGATCATCTGGCTGGATCAGCGGCGCGCCGACACCCGGCCCGAGCTTGCCTGGTGGTGGGAACTGGCCCTGCGTGCGATCGGCATGCGCGACACCATCGCCTACTTCGCGCGCGAAGCGGAGGCCAACTGGATCGCGCAGCACCAGCCCGCGCTCTGGGCGCGCACCGACAAGTACTTGCTGCTCTCCGGTTACCTGAACTATCGCTTCACCGGCCGCTTCGTCGACTCGGTCGCCAATCAGGTCGGCTACATTCCGTTCGACTACAAGCGCGGGCGCTGGGCATCTGCCTGGGACTGGAAGTGGCAGTGCCTGCCGATCCGGCGTGAAATGCTCCCGGAACTGGTCCCGGCCGGAACACAGCTCGGCCTCGTCGGCGCAGAGGCCGCGCGCGACACCGGCATTCCGCAGGGCCTGGCGGTGATCGCCGGCGCCGCGGACAAGGCCTGTGAAGTGATCGGCGCCGGTTGCCTCACGCCCGAAATCGCCTGCCTTTCCTACGGCACCGCGGCTACCATCAATACCACGACGCCGCGTTACCTGGAGGCGATCCGCTTCATTCCGCCCTACCAGGCCGCCGTGCCCGGACACTACAACACGGAAGTCCAGATCACGCGCGGCTTCTGGATGGTGAACTGGTTTCGCGAGCAGTTCGGCCTGCATGAAGAACAGGAGGCGCGCAGTCGCGGCGTCGCCCCCGAGAGCCTGTTCGATGAACTGGTGAATGCGGTGCCGCCCGGCTCGATGGGCCTGATGCTGCAACCCTTCTGGAACCCCGGCATCAAGGTCCCCGGTCCGGAAGCCAAGGGGGCCGTGATCGGCTTCGGCGAGGTCCATACCCGCGCCCATCTCTATCGCGCGATTCTCGAAGGCCTCGCCTATGCACTGCGCGAAGGAAGAGAGCGCATCGAGCGGCGCGGCGGGACGCGCATCGAGCGCGTGCGCGTCTCCGGCGGCGGCTCGCAAAGCGACGCGGCGATGCAGATCACCGCGAACATATTCAATCTGCCGGCCGAGCGTCCCCACCTCCATGAGACCAGCGGACTCGGCGCCGCGATAATCGCCGCTGTCGGCCTCGGCCTGCACCCCGACTTTGCCACCGCCGTGCGCGAGATGACGCGTGTCGGTCAGGTGTTTGCGCCCGAGCCACAGCACGTGCGGATCTACGAGCAGCTCTATCGCAAGGTGTATTGCCGCATGTACCGGCGCCTGCGCCCACTCTACCGGGAGATACGCGAGATCACCGGCTATCCGGGCAGCGAGGCATGAAAGCCGCCGCCGCTACGATCAGGCCGCCAGTGCCTTCTTGAAATAGGCGATGGTTTCCTTGAGGCCGTCCTCGAGCGACACCTTGGGTTCCCATCCGAGCTGCGACCTTGCCAGCGAAATATCCGGCTGACGCTGGCGCGGGTCATCCTGCGGCAACGGCTCGAACACCAGCTTGGAACTGCTGTGCGTAAGACGGATGACTGTTTCCGCCAGCTCCAGCATGGTGAACTCCTTCGGGTTGCCCATGTTGATGGGCCCGGTGACGCCTGCCGGCGATTCCATGAATCGCATCATGCCGTCCAGCAGGTCATCCACGTAGCAGAAACTGCGTGATTGCTGGCCGTCGCCGTAGATTGTGATGGGATTTCCCTTGAGCGCCTGCACGATGAAATTGCTGACGACGCGGCCATCGTTCGGGTGCATGCGCGGCCCGTAGGTATTGAAGATGCGCAGCACCTTGATGTCCAGATTGTGCTGCCGGTAGTAGTCGAAGAACAGGGTTTCGGCGCAACGCTTGCCTTCGTCGTAGCAGCTGCGTATTCCGATGGGATTGACGCGTCCCCAGTAGTCTTCGGGCTGGGGGTGGACTTCCGGATCACCATAGACCTCGCTGGTCGATGCCTGGAGAATTCTGGCCCGGGTGCGCTTGGCCAGACCCAGCATGTTGATGGCGCCATGAACGCTGGTCTTGGTGGTTTGCACGGGATCGAATTGATAGTGGATCGGGCTGGCCGGGCAAGCCAGATTGAATATCCGGTCAACCTCGACATACAGCGGGAAGGTGACATCGTGGCGCAGCAGTTCGAACAGCGGATTACCCAGAAGGTGGGCCACATTGCCTTTCGAGCCCGTGAAGAAATTGTCGACACACAGCACATCGTGGCGCTTCGCGATCAGCAGATCGCACAGGTGGGAGCCCAAGAAGCCCGCGCCGCCGGTGACCAGTATCTTTGCCATATTTGCCTTCGCTTTCAGAATTTCGTCAGGTCATTCGGATCGAGCTTCAGCTTGGCGCCGAGATAGCGGTTGCCCTGGTGGTGTACCTCGAGAAAGGCGGCATTCTCACGCACCGGCTTATAGACGCGGAACGTCCGCGTGATGCCGAGCGTGGCGGCGCTTTCTAGCGGACCGGCAAAGCTGGTGTCGCAGTCGAGGAAATAGGGCTTTGCTGCCCACAGGGCCATCTGCCGGCTGTTCAGGAAAAAGCACCCGCTGTGGGGGTTATTGACCCGGCTGAAGGCAAGGCGGTCGCCGAGAAATTCCGATTCGAGCCGGGGATGTTCGCGCACGTCCTGAATTCGCTCGCTCATCGACGGGTCGGCGAGGTTGCCGTCGATGTACAGCTTGACCAGGGGCTGGAGAGGATGGAGCTCGTAGCGATTCGGCTGGAGCAGGCAGTCGTCGCCGAAATTCGATGAAAACCATTGCAGCTTGCGAAAGAAATACGGGTCGCCAAGCAGAATGTCGTCCTCGAGATAGACGTAGTAATCGTAATGTCCCAGTCCGTTGCGCAATACATCGTGGCATTCGAAGCCCAGCCGCATCGGATCCGCCGCGGTCGGATGATGGCGAAACAGCCCCGCGATGCCGGCAAGCCGGTCCAGTACGTGGCGTCCGCCTGTGGTGCAGACCACCACATCGACCTGCTGCGCGATGGTCGGGTTGGTGGGCACGATCCGGCGCCGGCTGCCGTCCAGCAGGCCCTGCGCGGCGCTCAGATTGTGGTGCAGGCCGAGGATGGTGCCGGCCAGCGCGGCGACTCGCGGCGCGGGGTCGGGCTTGAGCGAGCCGTAGAAGCCGCCTCCCTTGTCGTTGTAGTAATGGGCAATGGCAAACAGGCCGCGCATGGCTCAATCTTCCGGCAGCAGGAACAGGTTCTTGTAGCCGATGCCGGCGAATTCGCGCTCCAGGCGGTAACGATGGCCGCGCATGGCATCCACAAAGCGCGCCACGTCGGATTCCCGCACCTCGATCATCAGCACGGGGCGGCAGCGCCTCAGCGTCCCGGCCATGCCCTGCAGAACATCGAATTCCATGCCCTCCACGTCGATCTTCAGCAGGTCGATACGCCCGAGGTCCAGATCATCGAGCGGATAGACCTCGATGTTTCCCGACGGGGACGGCGCCAGTCTTGCCAGGACGAGATCGCCCTGTGACGGCATGTCAATCGCGAGCCGGCCGCGGGCCCGGCCGATGCCTATGCCCAGATGGCGTTCATCGACGCACGCGATCCGGTTCAACGCAATGTTCTCCCGCAGCAAGCGAATCGATTCCGGATGGGGCTCGATCGGAAAAATGCATTCTGGCGCCATGAAGCGGGCAAAGAAGACCAGATGGTTGCCGACGTTGGCGCCGACATCGACGATCACCGCACCCGGTTCAATCAGTTCGCGGCAATGTTCAAGTTCCGGCGCCTCGAAGAAGCGGCCCGCAACATGAAAGATATCGAGGCCGAGGTTGTGATCCGCAATGCGGAAACGCACCGGCTCACCCTCATACACGAATTCTGCCACCTCCTTGCCCGACAGCCTGAACCGGGTATAGGCGGCCAGTTCTGCCGCAAGGGAAATCGCGGGATCGTGGGCTGCTGCAGCCTCCAGCAAGGGCAATGCCTCGGCGGTGCGGCGCATGCGCAGCAGCAGGTAGCCGAGCGAAAACTTGAGCTTGGGGTTTTCTGGCGACAGCTGGACGGCCTTCGCATAGCAGCTCGCCGCCTCCTCGCGGCGGCCGGCCTGCTGCATGAGGGCAGCCGCGTTGGCATTGGCTGCGAGGTGATCGGGAAACTCCCGCAACACCTGCTCGTAGTCGCGCAGCGCCTCCGCGATCCTGCCCTGCCGGTGCAAGGCCACGGCCAGCGCAAATGCGTCTTGTGTTGAGTTCTCCGCCACGCCGCCATTCTACAGAACGGCCGCATCGATGGACGGGCAGACGATCCAATCCGGATATTCAGCCCTGCCGCCCCGGCAGTCGGCGCTGGCGACACGGCGACAACGATGCCGCCGGCCATGCGACCACCCTGGTCCTAGTTCAGGTAATCCAGCCGCAGGCGCTGCTGCAGCGTGCGCACCTGGCGAAAGGCTTCCTTGAGGATTTGCCGGTCGAGCTTGTGCAGGTGATCCGGATTCAGCCGGTTAACGGCGTCGGGAAACTCGCCCGACACCTGATTCTGCAGGCGCAGGCGCTGTATCTGATAGAAGGCCGCCGCCATCGCTGCCGCCTCCTCGACCGGCATGCCCAGCGCCGGACGCACTCCGCGCAAGCGTTCGACGGTATTCGTGTGCTCCACGCCGTGCGCCAGCGCCAGTATCCGCACCGCATCGACGAACAGGCGTATCCCTTGTCCCTTGAGGTCGAGGGTGTGCGGATACTGGCGATTGTCGTTGCAGCGGAAGTCGCGCCACCAGCCCAGCGGCGGCTCCTGCTCGAGCGCATTGACGGCCATCGCCCGCACGAAAGCGCTGTTGCCGCGGATGTGCTGCAGGAGCCAGTCCTGCAGTTCTGTGAGCAAGTCCTCGCGCCCGTACAGCGGTCTGAAGTCGAAAAAGATGCTGGCGTTGAGCAGGGCCTTGGGCTCGGGCACCGCGATCCAGCGGCCAAAAGTCTGCTTCCATTCGTCGAGGGAAAGGCACCAGGTCGGATTGCCGGCCATGATCTGTCCGGTGCACAACCGGAACCCGCAGGCGTCCAACGCCGCATTGACGGCCCGGGCGAAGGGAAGGAACAGTTGCCGCAGGTCGGCGGCCTCCCCTGCCGATGCCGCCGCGAAGACGATGCCATTGTCCTGGTCCGTCACCAGCGTCTGCTCCAGCCGGCCCTCGGAACCGAACACGATCCAGCACCATGGCACGTAGGGGAGCTCGAACTGGCCCTCGATGAGGTCGATGGCCTGCAGGGCGATCAGATCATTCAGCGCGGCAATCCATTCGCACAGGGCCTGCGCCCCGCTGCCCTCGGCCAGGCGGCGGGCGGCGAAGCGGCGCATGGCCGCCGTCTGCGCCGCCAGCTCGGCGACGCTCCTCGTGGCCAGGATGGCGTTGGCCAGGCTCGCCGAATCCGCCGCCTGCATGCCGTACAGATCGCCCTGGGAAATCACGTTGAACAGGCGTCCATCGGAACCCGTCAGGATCAGATGGCGCATGCCGCGGCGGAACATCAGCACGGTCGCCTGATGCACCGTCGCCTCCGCGGCCAGGCTGGCCAACCCGCCCGTCATGATGCCGGCCACCGGCCCTGCCAGATCGCAATCCCCGTTGATGATCGCGCGCAGCGCATCGCGCAGGGTGACGATGCCGAGCGGCACCGAACTCGCCGCATCGACGATGACCGCGACCTCGGCCCCGCGGGCGTCGATCGCCTGCAAGGTCTCGCGCACGGTGGTGGCGGGATCGACAACCAGCGGCGGGTCAAGAGGCAAGGCACGCAAGGCGGTGTTGAGATTCACCGACACCGCGTCGAAGCTTGCCTCAATAGCGGATGCGGGCATGGTAGGTCTTCTCGCTGGCCTCGCGGGCTTCGCCCAGCGTGCGGATGCCCCGCTCCTGCATCAGCGGCAGCATCTTGAGAAAGACTTCGGCGGTGACGATGGCGTCGCCGACCGCCGTGTGGCGGCCCAGCACCGAGACTCCGAGCCGCGCGGCAATCGCCTCGAGGCGATGCGACTCCTGATTCGGAAACAGCACGGCCGACAACAGGAAGGTGTCGAGCACCGGACGATCGAATCGGATGCCGGTGCTGGCTTCCTTCAATTCGAGAAAGCGCATGTCGAACGCGGCGTTGTGCGCCACCAGCACGGTGTCGGCGACGAAGGCGCGGAAGACCGGCAGCACCTTGGCGATCGGCGGCTGACCGGCGAGCATTTCTGCCGTGATGCCGTGGATCTTCACCGATTGCGCCGGCAGGCTGCGTTGCGGATCGATCAGCTGTTCGTAGGTTTCGTGGCTGAGCAGGCGCCGATTGACGATGCGCACCGCGCCGATCTGGATGATTTCGTCGCCCGCCGAGGGTTCGAGGCCGGTGGTCTCGGTATCGAACACGGTGTAGGCGAGCTGCGCCAGGAGCCTGTCGTCGAGCGCCAGGCCGGTGTCCTCGGCCTTGAAGAGGTCGAAGTCATAGAACTCGGGGCGGCTGTCGACCATCGCCGCGATCGCGGCTGGGGCAGTCTCTGCCTGCCCGCTGACAGCCGGCAGCAGGAAGCGGAAGTAGGCGCGATAGGAGGCGTGATCGCGCTGAAACCACACCTCGGCGCCGTTGCGCGCGACGACGTCGCGCACCGTCAGCGGCGTCGACTCTCCCGCCACGGTCATCGGATCGAGTTCCCATGTCATCACGGTCTCGGTGCTCATGAACACTCCCGACCAGATCAGGTCGATCTGCGCCATCTCGCCGTCCCGGGTCAGCCGCAGACTCAGATCCCTGATCTGGTATTCGTCGTGCAGGCGGCCGGCGAAATAGGTCAGCGCCTGCAGCAGGGAGAAGCCGTCGACCTTGATCCATGTCCCGGGATCGACGTCCTCCAGGCTCACCTCTACGGAATGGCGGCCGGCGATGCGGTGACGGGCCGCGACCAGCAGATCGGAGCCGAGCATCTCCTCCAACGGCCAGCGCGCCTTGAGCACCGCGGCATACTTGCGCGCCGCGGCCTCGATGCGGTCGGCGAGGCCTTCGGCCTCGGCGCGGACGACGCCGAGGAAGCGCCGGTGATCCTCCGCGCTCATGTCGGCATAGTCATGTAGCGTCTCGGCTGCGGCCCGCAGATTTCCCACCGGCCCGCGGCTGCTTTCGGTGAGCTCCTGCAACATCTGGTCGCGCGTGGATTCGCTGTCGAATGCCTCAGTCATGTCCTCGATCATGGTCATGTAGCCCGAGATTCCATGCGCTGCGCCAGCTTCCGCGCCGCCCGCGGCCCCGGCCCCCGCTTCCGGAATCGGCGCGACGAGAACGCGCAACAATCGACCCGACTCGGTCGCCGTGACGAAGTGGCGGTGATTGCGCCGCCGCACATCGATGTTCTCGAGGGCGTAGGCAATCAGGTGGCGATCGAACAGGCCATAGATCGAACGCCCCAGGCCGAGGGCAGCCATGCCCTGCCCCGAGGAGCCGGCGAACAGGGCGCGGGCACGGCGGTTGTAGAGCAGCACCAGCCCGTCGGGATTGCAGACGATGACGCCCTGCGCGAGTTCCGACATGAGTACGGCGAAGCGGTTGCGGTCGGCCTCGGCCGAGGCGTTGGCAATGCGGATGCGCGCCTCGATAGTTTCGTCAAGGTCGTGGTGCTGCTCCGCAACGCGATTGACGGCCACAATCAGGGCCTGCAGCTCGCTGCTGCCCTGCACGGTCAGGCGGGTCGCCGGCTCTTCAAGCATTGCGCGCGCCTCTTCGGCCGCACGTGCCGGCATCAGGACCAGAAACTCGTGCGCCGCGCGCAGCATTAGAAACAGGAATACGCAGGCGAACAGGGCGATCATCAGCAGGACGCCGAGGCGGCGATCGAGCATGGCGGAGAAAAGCGCCCGTTCCTCTCCTTCAAGCCCCGAACCGAGGACGAAGCCTGCCGCCAGCAGGACCGCCAGCAGATAGAGGCAGGCGACTGCGGCGGCGGCGATCAGCTTGGCCCGGGAACTCATGACTGCATCGACTCAATCAGGGGCCGCGACGGCTCATGCCCTCTCGAGCAGCGCCTTGACCTTGGCCAGAAGCTCTCGCGTCGAAAACGGCTTCGTCATATAGACGTCGGCACCCAGGGCGAGGCCCTTGGAGACCTCAGTGTCGCGCCCCTTGGCGGTCAGCATCATGATCCGCAAATCCCTGAACTCGGGATCCTGACGCAGATCCTGGCAGACTTCAAAACCATTGCGCGCCGGCATCATGACGTCGAGGATCGCCAGATCGGGCCGCTCGACGCGGACCTGCTCGAGCGCTTCGGCACCGTTGTGCGCGACCACCACGTCGTAACCTTCGCGCTTCAGCAGAAACTCAAGTGAAATGACGATATTCGGCTCGTCGTCGGCGATCAGAATCTTCTTGGCCATGCACCCCCTCCTTCGTGTGGTTCTTCTTGTTATGGGTCAAAGAATACACTGCGTCGGAGCCTTGGGCCATACCTGCAGTTCGTGTGCGAGCCCGCCCTGCCGAAGGTGGTCGCCTGCCCGCAAGGCGGCATCCCTGGCGTGCAGAGCGCTGTCTGCGGCGGAGTGCGGCGGACACAAAAGAAAAGCCCACCGCAAGGGTGGGCTCGAACGTCGCCCGATCGGGTGGATCAGGCTGCCGCTTGCGCCGGGATCTGCCGGCTGTGGTGGGTGATGCGATTTCTGGCGTCGACGTACACCAGATCGGGTTCGAACTTCTGCAGTTCGATCTCGTTCATCATGACGTAGGTGGCGATTATCAGCAGGTCGCCGCTGGCGGCCTTGCGCGCCGCGGCGCCGTTCACGGAAATCGTGCCGCTGCCGCGCTCGGCGCGAATGGCATAGGTCGTGAAACGCTCGCCATTGTTCACGTTGTAGATGTCGATCTGCTGGTATTCCTTGATGTCGGCCGCTTCGAGCAGAGCTTCATCAATGGCACAGGAACCTTCGTAGTGCAGTTCGGCGTGCGTCACCGTAACGCGGTGGAGTTTGGATTTGAGCATCATGCGTTGCATTGTCAGACCTTTCTCATGCAAAGGCGGCAATAAATCGGGAGTTCGCCCCGAAAGGGAACGACATTCCCACCTGTTTCGCTTCTGGCACACCGCCGGCATGAGCGCATCGCAGTGGCCTAAACTTCCAGATTGTCGATGAGGCGCGTGCTTCCCAAACGCGCCGCCGCCAACACCACCAATCCGGAATCGTGAGCGGATGGCAATTGTAGATCAAGTTTTTTACGCAATGCAACATAATCCGGAGCCCAGCCACTGGCCTGCAATTCGAGCATCGCCCCCTGCTCCAGCGCGGCAAAATCCCCCGATCCGGCGCGCACGGCCTCTACGACTTTAGTTAAAACCCTGAAGAGGCGCGGCGCCTCGGCCCTTTCGGCGGCCGACAGATAGCCGTTGCGCGAGGACAGAGCCAGGCCGTCCGGAGCCCGAACCGTCTCGCCGCCGACGATTTCGATGGGCAGATTGAATTCGCGGACCATGTTGCGAATAACCATCAGTTGCTGATAATCCTTCTTGCCGAACAGTGCCACATCGGGCTGGGCAATCTGGAACAGCTTCATGACCACCGTGGCGACGCCACGGAAATGTCCGGGGCGGAACTCGCCGTCTAGGATGTTCGCCTGTTCGGGCGGCGGTTCGACCTGATAGGTCTGCGGCTGCGGATACATTTCCGCCTCGTCCGGCGCGAAGAGGTGCTCCACACCGGCCGCCGCAAGCTTTTCGCAGTCCGCAGCGAAGGTCCGCGGATACTTTTCGAAGTCCTCGCCGGGACGAAACTGCAGGCGATTGACGAAAATCGTCGCAATGACCTGGTCGGCATGGCCCCGCGCCTGCGTCATCAGCGCAATATGGCCATCGTGAAGGTTGCCCATGGTGGGTACCAGCGCCACCTGGCCGGCCTTGCCGCGTGCCGCGCGCAGGCTGGCGATCGTTTCGTGAATCTGCATGGCTCGGAGCCGCTTCAGTATGTGTGTTCGGGCGCCGGGAAACTGCCGTCCTTGACGGCCTTGACGTAGGCGGTCACCGCCTCGTCGATGCTCGTCGCACCTTCCATGAAGTTGCGCACGAAGCGCCCCTTCTTGCCAGGATAGACGCCGAGCATGTCGTGCAGCACCAGCACCTGGCCGTCGCAGGCCAGTCCGGCACCGATGCCGATGGTGGCGCAGACCTTCAGCAATCCGGTGATTTCACCGGCAAGCTGGGCCGGCACCATTTCCAGCACCATCAGGGCGGCGCCGGCCTGTTCGAGCGCCACGGCTTGGCGCTTCATGCGCGCGGCGCCCTCTTCGCCGCGGCCCTGAACGCGGTAGCCGCCCAGCGCATGCACCGATTGCGGCGTCAGGCCGATGTGGGCGCAGACAGGTACGCCGCGCTCGACCAGGAAGTGCACGGTCTCCGTCATTACCTCGCCGCCTTCCAGTTTGACCATCTCGGCGCCGGCGGCCAGCAGCTTTCCGGCATTGCGGATGGCCTGCTCCTTCGACTCGTGGTACGCGCCGAAGGGCAGATCCGCGACCAGCATCGGCCGCGACGGCAGCGCGGCGACGCAGGTCGTGTGATAGACCATGTGCTCCATGGTCACCGGCAGCGTCGATGTCTTGCCCTGGATGACGTTGCCCAGAGAATCGCCGACGAGCATCACATCGACCCCGCAGCGGTCCTCCAGTGCGGCGAAACTGGCGTCGTAACAGGTGAGCATGGCGATCTTCTCGCCTTCCCGCTTCATGCGGCCCAGTTCCGGCAAAGTGATCGGCTTGTTGCTGGCGAGATAGGTCATGGCGATCGGAAGATGAAGTAGACGGCGGCTAGGATACACAAACCTGCCCAAAGATAATCGAGCTTCAAGGGCTGCTGCATGTAGTAGACAGCAAAGGGAACGAATACGGTGAGAGTGATTGCTTCCTGCAGGATCTTGAGTTGCGCCAGCGACATCTCATGGTGGCCGATGCGATTGGCCGGCACTTGAAGCAGATACTCGAACAGTGCGATGCCCCATGATGCCAGGGCGGCGATCCACCACGGCCGGTCGTTGAGGTTCTTCAGATGGGCGTACCAGGCGAAGGTCATGAAGACGTTCGATGCCGTGAGCAGCAGCGCGGTCTGCCAGACAACCGGAATCTGCAACGGCAACACCATGGCTCAGGCGACCTGCGGCAGTATCTTCTCGATCTGCTGGTCGGCGCAGAGCAGCAGCAGATCGGCCACGCTGCCGCGGCCGGGAATGATCAGCCGCGGCTCGATCTCCGCCATCGGCGCCAGCACGAACGCGCGCTCGTGCAGGCGCGGATGCGGCAGCGTGAGGTAGGGGTCGCCGCTCAGTTCGTCGCCATAGAGCAGCAGGTCGAGATCCAGCGTGCGCGGGGCGTTCTTCACGCTGCGCTGGCGACCGAAGCGCGCCTCGATCTCGAACAGGGATTCCAGAAGAGTCGGCGCTGGCACCACGGCGATCAGTTCGACCACGGCATTGATGAAATCGGGCTGATGCCTGAGGCCGACCGGCGCCGTTCGATACAGCGAGGAAGCCACGATGAATTCGGTCCCCGGCAGCTCGCGCAGGGCAAGGACGGCCGCCTTCACCGTCGCCACCGGATCCCCCAGATTGGCGCCCAGCGCGATGAAGCAACGCCGGCCCACTTCAGTCCGCGCCGGGCGGGTTGCCTGCCGTGTCGCCTGTGCCCGCCGCCTTCTTGCTGCGGACACGACGGCGACGCTTCTTGGGGCCGCTGTCGGGAATGAGCATGGCCTCGCGGCCCTCGTGATCGGCATTCTGGAACTCATCCCACCACTCTGCAAGTTCCTTGTCGATCTCGCCGCTCTCCGCACGCAGGACCAGGAAATCGTAGCCGGCGCGGAAACGCGGCAATTCGATCAGGCGGTAGGGCGACTTCCCGGCGCGCTTCTCGAAGCGCGGCTGCAGTGCCCAGATGTCCTTGATGTCGCCGACGATGCGGCGCGTGATCGCGAGCTTTTCACCCTGCACGTTCAGCACGTCTTCCATCGCCTCATACAGGGCCGGAATGGATACTTCGCCTCGCGCCTTGCGCGCCTCCCACGCAGCCAGAACTTCGTGCCAGAGCAGGGTGGCGAACAGATAGCCGGGCGACAGCGATTTGCCGGCCTTGACGCGCGCATCGGTGCTTGCCAGCGCGAGCATGACGAACCTCTCGCCCAGCGGCTGCTCGAGAATCACGTCGAGCAGCGGCAGCAGCCCGTGATGCAGGCCGTCGTCGCGCAGACGCTTGACGCATTCGACCGAGTGGCCTGAAAACAGCAGCTTCAGCATCTCGTCGAAGACGCGCGCCGCCGGCACGTTCTCCATCAACCCGGCCATCTCGCGAATCGGCGCACGCACCGCCGGATCGAGCGTCAGGCCGAGTTTGGCGGACAGGCGCACCGCACGCAGCATGCGCACCGGATCTTCGCGGTAGCGCAGCTTCGGCTCGCCGATCATGCGCAGCGTCTTCTGCTGCAGGTCGGCGACGCCGTGGTGATAGTCGATCACCGTCTCGGAGGACGGATCGTAATACAGCGCATTGACCGTGAAATCGCGGCGCGCCGCATCTTCCGCGATCGAGCCGAAAACATTGTCGCGCAGCACACGGCCGTGCTCATCCTTGACGGTATCGGCATCGTGCGCGGCGCGGAAAGTGGATACCTCGAGCGTCTCGCCGCCCTGCATCACATGCACGATCTGAAAACGGCGGCCGATGATGCGGGCGCGGCGGAACAGGGAACGCACCTGCTCCGGCTCGGCGTCGGTGGCGATGTCGTAGTCCTTGGGATCGATCCCGGCGATCAGGTCACGCACGGCGCCGCCCACGATATAAGCCTTGTGGCCCGCTTGCTGCAAGGTTTCGCAGGTGCGGCGGGCACCCAGGGACACATGCTCGCGGCGAATGCCATGGCGGGCCACGGGGATCATGGCCGGGGCGTGGGACGAAGGGGAATCGCCGCGACGAAACACGCGGCGCAACAGCTTGCGGATCATCGAATGGGAAAGGAGATCATGCGGGGCTTGCTTTGAGAGGCGGCAATGATAGCGGAAATCCGCCTGCAGCCGCAGATTTGCGCGTGGTGAAGCACCGGCATCCGCTAAAATTGCGACTTTTAGCCCTCTGCAAGACTTATGGAACTCGCCAAGAGCTTCGAACCCGCCGAAATCGAGCGGCGCTGGTACCCGATCTGGGAGTCGCGCGGCTACTTCGCCGCCGGGCTCGATACTGCCAAGACGGACAATTTCTGCATCCTGCTGCCGCCGCCGAACGTCACCGGCACCCTGCACATGGGCCACGGCTTCAACCAGGCCATCATGGATTCGCTGACTCGCTACCACCGCATGCGCGGCGACAACACGCTGTGGCAGCCGGGCACCGACCACGCCGGGATCGCCACGCAGATCGTGGTGGAGCGCCAACTCGACGGCCAAGGCATTTCGCGCCACGACCTGGGCCGCGAGAAGTTCCTGGAAAAGGTCTGGGAGTGGAAGGAGTACTCCGGCAACACCATCACCAAGCAGATGCGCCGCCTCGGAACCTCGCCCGACTGGTCGCGCGAGCGCTTCACGATGGATGCCGGGTTGTCGAAGATCGTCACCGAGACTTTCGTCCGCCTGCACAAGGAGGGCCTGATCTATCGCGGCAAGCGCCTGGTGAACTGGGACCCGAAGCTGCTCACCGCCGTATCCGACCTCGAGGTGGTGAACGAAGAAGAAGACGGCTCGCTGTGGCACATCCGCTACCCGCTGGCCGATGGCAGCGGGAGCCTGACGGTAGCGACGACACGTCCGGAAACCATGCTCGGCGACGTCGCCGTGATGGTGCATCCCGAAGACGAGCGCTACGCTCACCTGGTCGGCAAAAATGTCGTGCTGCCGCTGTGCGATCGCGAAATTCCGATCATCGCCGACAGCTACGTAGATAGGGAATTCGGCACCGGCTGCGTCAAGGTGACGCCGGCCCACGACTTCAACGACTGGCAGGTCGGCCATCGTCACGGTTTCGCGCCAATCGGCATCCTGACGCTGGACGCGCGCATCAACGAGCACGGCCCCGAGAAATACCGCGGCATGGACCGCTTCGAGGCGCGCAAGGCTGTCGTCGCCGACCTCGAGGCCCAAGGCCTGCTGGACAGCGTCAAGCCGCACAAGCTGGTTGTGCCGCGAGGCGACCGCACCGGCGTCATCATCGAACCGATGCTGACCGACCAGTGGTTCGTCGCCATGACCAAACCTGGCGCCGACGGCACCAGCATCGCCGGCAAGGCACTGGCATGCGTCGCCGCGGGCGAGATTCGTTTCGTCCCGGAGAACTGGGTCAACACCTACAACCAGTGGCTCAACAACATCCAGGACTGGTGCATTTCCCGCCAGCTCTGGTGGGGCCACCAGATTCCTGCCTGGTATTCGGACGACGGCCGCTTCTATGTCGCCCACGACGAGGCCGAGGCCCACGCACAGGCAAGGCTCGACGGCTACACCGGCGGTCTCGAACGCGACCCCGACGTGCTCGACACCTGGTACTCGTCCGCTCTGTGGCCCTTCTCGACGCTCGACTGGACCCCTGACTGGCCGGCCAAGTCGAATACCGCACTCGATCTCTATCTGCCCTCGACCGTGCTCGTCACCGGCTTCGACATCATCTTCTTCTGGGTGGCGCGCATGGTGATGATGACCAAGCACATCACCGGCAAGATTCCCTTCAGGGACGTCTACGTCCATGGCCTGATCCGCGACGCGGAAGGCCAGAAGATGTCGAAGTCCAAGGGCAACGTACTCGACCCGATAGACCTGATCGACGGCATCACGCTGGACGAGTTGGTGCAGAAGCGCACCACGGGCCTGATGAACCCGAGGGATGCGGCCAAGATCGAGAAGCGCACACGGAAGGAGTACCCGAATGGCATTCCCGGCTTCGGCACCGACGCGCTACGCTTCACTTTCCTGTCGCTGGCCTCGCCGGGACGCGATATCAAGTTCGACATGCAGCGCTGCGAGGGCTATCGCAACTTCTGCAACAAGCTGTGGAACGCCTCGCGCTTCGTGCTGATGAACTGCGAAGGACAGGATTGCGGCCTCGCCCCCCACGGGTCGGATGCCTGCACCGGCAGCTACCTGGATTTTTTGCCGGCGGACCGCTGGATCGTCAGCCGGCTGCAGAAGGTCGAGCAGGAAGTCGCGCAGCACTTCGCCGACTACCGCTTCGACCTGCTGTCCCGCGCCATCTACGAATTCGTCTGGGACGAGTATTGCGACTGGTATCTGGAACTGGCCAAAGTGCAGGTGCAAACGGGGACCGAAGCGCAGCAAAGGGCGACGCGGCGCACATTGGTGCGCGTTCTGGAAACCGTGCTGCGCCTCGCGCATCCGCTGATTCCGTTCATCACCGAGGAACTCTGGCAGACGGTCGCGCCTTTGGCCGGCAGGGCCGCCGAGACCGATGCAGAGAGATCGCTGATGCTGCAGGCCTACCCGAGAGCCGACCTCTCGCGCTGCGACGCCGCTGCGGAAGCCTGGGTGGCGCGGCTCAAGGAAATGGTCAATGCCTGTCGCAGCCTGCGCGGTGAAATGAACATCTCGCCGGCCCAGCGCGTGCCATTGGTCGGCGCTGGCGACACGGCGGTTCTGGACGCCTATGCGCCCTACCTCGCCGCGCTGGCCAAGCTTTCCGAAGTCGCGACGGCAGACGCACTGCCGGATTCCGATGCACCCGTGCAGATCGTCGGAGAATTCCGGCTGATGCTGAAAATCGAGATTGACGTCGCCGTGGAGAAGGAGCGCCTCGGCAAGGAACTCGCCCGGATCGAAGGCGAAATGGCCAAGGCGGAGAAAAAGCTTGGCACCGAAAGCTTCGTCTCCCGCGCCCCGGCAGCGGTCGTGGCCCAGGAGCGAGAACGTCTGGAAGGCTTCGCCGCCGTTTGCGAGAAACTCAAGGCGCAAATCAAGCGGCTAGGCTGAACGCCAACAAAAAGCCCGGCTCATGGCCGGGCTTTTTTCATGCAGGACCGCGTTCGATCAGCGAGCGTCCTTCTTGCCACCTACCGTAAGTGCCAGCGCCTCGCGAATGGCCTCGGGCGACTTCATGATGTTCATGAAGCTGTTGGCGCCCATCATCGACAGATCAGGGAAGCTGACCGCGATGCGGAAACGGGCGTACTGGCCGTAGACCTTGTTGTCCGAGACGAGGATGTCATAGGGCAGATGGGCGGCCGACTTCACGTCCTTGAAGTCGATCTCGCTCATAAGATAGGTGTCGTCCATCATCTTGCTGTCGCCCGCACCCTTCATCGCGACGCCGAACAGCACTTCCTTCTTGCCGGCGACATCGACGCGATAGACCTTGGTCACGCCGTGCTTTCCTGCCGCCAGGCCGGCCTCCACCGCCTTGACTGCCTCCTCGTGGCTGCCGTACTTGGCGAACTCATTGTCTTCATTGAAGTACTCCATGCCGAAGGCGTAGTGGTACTTGCGCAGTTGCTCCGCCGTCAGACCCTTGGCGCCGAACTCCTCGACCTTGCCCAGCGCGGCCTGGAGTTTGGCGGCGGTGTCCTTCAACTCTCCGCCCATGCGGTAGACATTGGCCCAATAGGGCGGGTTGGTGTAGGAAACCTGCACCTCATCCTTGACCTTGACCACGGCTACGCGCATCGCTGCGCCATAGCCGCCACGCTCCGACTTGGCGGCGGTGCTGCGCAGTTCGTCGTTGGTGACGCCAATGATGGTCGTGTTCGCATAGGGCGAATAGCTGCCCGCCACGGTGAACCCCGCCTTGGCCAGCGCGGCCTTGGTGGCGTCGACTTTCTGCGCAACATCGCCGGCTCCCTTCGAAGCCAGCACGAAAGGCTTCAGCACGGCATCCTGGGCAAAAGCCACAGCGGCGCTGAATGCAAAGAACAGCAAACTCAAATTCTTCCAGATTTTGGACATATCTCTCCCCCTTGGAAACGGTGTATTAGGAATTTTGGAGACAAAAAGGGCTGAAAGCGTGGCCGCTTTCAGCCCCTGTCTTGAAGCCGCTAGGTTATCGCTGTATCAGCCGATCAGAACTTCAGGCCGTAGGCGATGCCGAGAGAATCCTGGGACATCTCGATCTTCTCCGTGCCCGACGTGTTGCCGGTCCAGGTGTTGAAGAGACTGGAGCCGGACACCGAGTTCTTCGCGGCATGCATATAGGCCATGGTCAGTTCAGAATCCTTGGTCACGTTGTACGTAAAGCCCAGCGTGTAGTGATCCTTGATGACGCCGGGGGCAAGCATGTTGAACGTGACGTCACGCGAGGAGATCGGATTCTTGGCCTGATTGTAGCCGGCACGCAGGGTGAGCGCGCTGTTGTACTGGTACTCGACCCCAAGCTTGATCACATCGATGTTCGACCAGCCAAAACCCCGGCCCGAGGAACCGCCCAGCGTATTGGCAATCGTCGCCCCGCCGTTGGTGCTCGGATTGCCGACTGAATTCACGGCACCGTAGTTGATCTGCTGGTAGTCAGCCGCCACTTTCCACTGTGCATTCGGCTTGAAGGCAATGCCGATGCTCCAGTTTTCCGGAATGTCGAAGCCACCCTCCTCGGCAAACAGGCCCTTGTACATATCCAGCTTGCCCATCTTCAGTTTCGGGGAATAGGCGGCGCCCATCGAGACCTGGTCGGTAAGCTGGCCCATCCAACCCACGCGGAGGCCAACGCCGTTCGACTTGTCCCGGCCGAGGTTGCTCAGGTTTGCCGGATTCGATGAGAACCCGGCAAACGACTGGATGCCGCTCGCCTTGAATTGCTGGTGAGCCAGCAACAGCGAAACGCCGAACGAATGCTGTTTGTTGATCTTCATCGCGAAGGTCGGTGCAACGACCAGTTGCATCATGTCGATGCCCAAGGTTCCGTTGCCGCACAGCAGGTTGAATCCGTTGGGGGCGCCGGCGGGCAGGAAACCGCCGCAAACCGGATTCGCAGCGGCGATTTGTCCACCCGGGAAGTCCGTATTCATACCGCCGTTGCCATACACGGTGACGCCAGCCGACATATCCCAACCGAGCATTTTGTTGTAGCCGAATTCGGGGACGTAATGAAGATTGCTGCCGCTGTTTGCGGAGCCATTCATTCCGGAAGTGCTCCCTGTGCGTTCGATGCTCCGCTTCGGGGAAAACAGATCGACGCCGACATCCAGCCGGTCGCCTGCCCAAACCATGCTGGCGGGGTTGTTGGCGCCACCCATGGAATCCGAGGCCATGGCAGTGGACGCGCCGCCCATACCCTTGGCCTTCATGCCATAGCCATGCGGGAAATAGCCGTCGGTCGCAAACGCGGAACCGGATGCGGCGGTAATAGCCAGCAATGCTGCAATTTTCTTCAATTTCATTCTGATCTCTCCCCGAGGGCGTTTGATTAATTTCAACAGGTTATACGTATAAACTAAGGTTACTTCAGAAGTCCAGACGAACCGCTCATTCGTCTCGACCGTTGTTGCCTTATTGCTACATGAACAGACTGACATCCGCCTTTTGGGCCACCGGCAGGAAGGTCGCCGCGCCGGCGTAGTCGACGCCGGAAAGGAAATCGTCGTGGCTGAAACCGAACAGTTCGACCGTCATCTGGCAGGCAATGAACTTGACGTCGGCCTCCTGCGCCAGCCCGCGCAGTTCCTCGATCGTGGCAACGCCGTTATTTTTGATGGTTTGCTGCATCAGCATGGTGGCGACGGTCTCGAAGCCCGGCACGCCCGCCTGGATGATGTTGGGAATGTTCCAGTTGATGCCCTTGAACCAGTCCGGCCCGAATGGCATTTTCATCGGCATGCCGGGGTTGCCCAGCGGACTCACCTTCAGATCCGAGACATCCTTCTTCAACAGGTTCAGGCCATAGAAGGTGAAGAAGATCGACACATCCCAGCCCAGTGCGGCAGCCGTGGAGCCGAGGATGAAAGGCGGATAGGCCCAATCCAGCGTTCCCTTGGTGGCGATGATGGCCATCGACGGGGTTTTCGATTCCTCGCGTTGGCGCAATGCCTCCTCGAGCTTCTGCGGCAGCAATTCTTCCAGGCGACGATTGACGAGCTCTTCGACGTTGGCTATTTCGGGTGTGGCGCCCATATCTCTTCTCCGGGTCAAAATGACCAATATTTTTGATGATTAAACAAATCGCAGTGCAACAACCAGACGAATATTTCTATACCCCTATAGCCAACGATGATAGAAGTCGCTACTGGAGGTGCGGCAACTCGCATCGGGATGCGGCACAATGAGCACGGCCCGCCCGAAGGCAGGCCGTTTCATGCCGCCGGCGCACGAAGCGAAATTCCCGGCGATCGACTCCTTGCACAAGGCGGGGACCGTATCCCTTGCCGCGGCCGAAGCGCCGTAGCCTATTTGCGCTTCATGAAGAATTCGAATTCCTTGTCCTTTTCCGCGCTGGCAAGAAGTTCGTTGCCGGTCTGCTTGGCGAACGCGGCGAAGTCCTTCACCGAACCGGGATCGGTGGAAATGACGCGCAGGACCTGGCCCGGCTGAAGCTCGGCCAGCGACTTCTTGGCGCGCAGAATGGGGAGCGGGCAGTTAAGGCCGCGGGCGTCGAGTTCCTTGTCAAAGTTCATGTTTTCTTCCTCTCTCGTGACTTGGTTATGGTGATGCGGTTCCGTACTTTAGTAATTCATGATAAATCTAAAGCCCCTGCACAACAACAGGGCTTAGGCAATGGCCTGGTAATACAAGTTCTGCGGATGGTTGGCCTGGGCAAAAAAGAACCAGCGTTCGGCTAATAACCCAGCGTACTGCACAATGAAGGCCACCACCAGCATGGCCGTACTGTCTTGCACGGCGGACAGCAGCAACAGCAGCGGCACCGGAAAAACGGCGACGATGAAGAACCACTTCACCCCCCGCAGCACGGCGACCGGCTGCCCGTGAAAGAACTCACGCGTGTTGAAGCTGCCGCCCATGAATCCCTGGGTCTTTTGCACGATCATTGGATGCTTGATGCCGATCGCGGTCTGCAAGGTTGACTTCGGCTTCAGCCGCGCATTGCGATAGAGCGAGGCACTACGGCTGACCAGCCCGAGCAGGGTGATGATCGCGGCCCAGCCGGCAAGGAAACTGACCAGCTCCGGCGCAGTCATGGAAGCGAAGGCCGCGGCAAGCGTGAAACCGGAAGCGCCGCCGAGCAGGATGTAATTGGCAACCGTGAGAGGTGAATGCCATTCACGGAGAAACTTCAGGCAGGCGTAGATCATTGCCGTGCAGACGAACAAGGCGAAGGCGAGCAGCGTGCCCGCCACACCCAGCATCGCAGTCGGATCCACCGGCATTCCGCTGGGCAGGGTCATCAGCACCGGATGCCAGTCAAGCCAGTGAGCCAGTCCGTAGAGAAAGACAATCCCCATGAAGGCCGGCAACACGATCACCTCGCGCGATAGCCATGACGTGCGCCACATGGTGGCGGAACGCCATGCGCGCTCGGGGCGGCCCAGATGAAAGAACGAGGCGACCAGGCCGGCTACCAGAAGCACCAGCGCGAGGAAGCTGCCTTGACCGTAAAAGGCATGGGCATCGGGCTGCGGCAGCAGTTTGAAAGCGGCGTAGGACTGCGCGGTGAACAGCGCAAGGAACAGCCCCTGCGCAGCGCCGATCAAGGTAGTCAGAAAAATGACGGAAAAGGCTGGATGCATGTAGTGTCCGCTTACCAGGTGGTGACGTCGTCGAGGGTCGGCTCGCTCATGGCCGGCTTGGGCAACTGGCGATCGACCTTGAGCGGATTGTCGGCGCGCTCGAGTTCGTCCTCGTGAATCTTGATGCGGGTCTTGCGCCGCGGCAGATAGTGATTGGCGGGATGCGTGCCCCACTCCGGCATCAGCGGATAGCCGCCGCTTTCGCGGATTGCGATCGACACCGCGGAGTCGGGGTCGTGTATGTCACCGAACAGCCGCGCCGAAGTCGGGCAGGCCTTGACGCAGGAGGGTTTGCGGTCAGCCTCGGCCATCGAGGTATCGTAGATTCGATCGACGCAGAGGGTACATTTCTTCATCACTTTCTGCTGCTCGTCGAGTTCGCGCGCACCGTAAGGGCAGGCCCAGGAGCAATACTTGCAGCCAATGCATTTGTCGTAATCGACGAGAACGATGCCGTCCTCCTTGCGCTTGTAGGACGCGCCCGTCGGGCACACCGGCACGCAGGGAGGATCTTCGCAATGCAGGCAGGATTTCGGGAAATGCACCGTTTCCGTGCTTGGGAATTCGCCCACCTCGAAGGTTTGCACCCGATTGAAGAAGGTGCCGGTCGGATCCGCGCCATAGGGATTCTGATCGACCATTGGCCCGGCGCTGCCCGCGGTGTTCCACTCCTTGCAGGAGGTCACGCAGGCCTGGCAGCCGACGCAGACGTTGAGGTCGATGACCAGAGCGAGCTGGGTCATAGCGAGCGTTCCTGACTGGCGAGCTGCGTCATTTCGGCTTGACTCCGAGGAAGGCCAGAATGCTGCTGCGCGTCTTCATTCCGGGATAGGGCTTCATGGGCTCGAACTGGGGCGACGTCTGCTCCGGCTCGCCGGCCTCGGCCTTGCTGATCCTCACCCTGACGTCGTACCAGGCTGCCTGCCCGGTGATCGGGTCGGAGTTGGAAATACGCTTGGAGCCGGCGCTGGGCAGCTCCTCCGAAATCAGGTGATTGAGCAGAAAGCCCTTCTGCGATTCATTGGCGTCGGGCGTCAGGTTCCACGCTCCTGCTGCCTTGCCGATGGCGTTCCAGGTCCATACCGTACCCGGTTCCACCGCCTCCGAGTGACGTGCCATGCAGCGCACCCTGCCCCATTGCGACTCGACCCAGATCCAGTCGCCGTCGGCGATGCCCTGCTGGCGTGCGGTGAGGGCGTTGACGTAGAGATAGTTGTGGGTGTGGATCTGGCGCAGCCAGGCGTTCTGCGAATCCCAAGAGTGGTACATTGCCATCGGCCGTTGCGTCACGGCCGCCAGCGGGTACTTGTGTTTGTCGGTGACCTGCGATTCGAGCGAATCGTAGTAGAAGGGCAGCGGATCGAAATACGTGTCGATGCGCTTCTTCAGGTGCTCCGGCGGCTTGCGCGTCAGACCCTTGCCCTGGGCGGCACTGCGGAAACGTTGCAGCACTTCCGAGTACAGGTGGATCAGGATCGGCTCGGCATAGCGCGTTATGCGGTTGCGCTGCGACCATTCGAGATAGCCCTTGTTCCAGTTGCGCATGTACTGGTAGGACTTGGGTAACTCATAGTGGAACACGCAATTGTTCTTGGCGTACATCTCCCACTGGTTCGGGTTCGGCTCGCCACGCAGGAACTTCTCGCCGCCCTTGCCGCGCCAGCCCGCCAGAAAGCCGATGCCGGATCCCGGTTCGGTCTCGTAGTTCACGATGAAATCGGGATAGTCGCGGAACTTGCGCCCGCCTTCCTTCGTCACAAACGCGGGCAGCTTCAGTCGCGTGCCGAGTTCGATCAGCACCTCCTGGAACGGCTTGCAGTCGCCGCTCACCGGCACGACCGGAATGCGCACCGAATCGACCGGCCCGTCGAATTCGGAAATCGGCCGGTCGAGCATGGACATCACGTCATGCCGTTCGAGATAAGTCGTATCCGGCAGGATCAGGTCGGCGTAAGCCGTCATTTCGGAATGGAAGGCGTCGCAGACGACGAGGAAGGGAATCTTGAATTCGCCGGCGTTCGGCCCCTCTGTATCCTTGTCATTCAACATCTGTCGCACTTCGGCCGTGTTCATGGTCGAGTTCCATGACATGTTGGCCATGAAGATCAGCAGCGTGTCGATGCGATAGGGATCGCCGCGCCAGGCATTGGTTATCGCGTTGTGCATCAGGCCGTGCACCGACAACGGATACTCCCAGGAGAAGGCCTTGTCGATGCGCACCGGGCTGCCGTCGTCATTGACGAACAGGTCGTCCGGATCGGAAGGCCAACCCAGCGGCATGCCATCGAGCGGGCGGTTGGGCTGCACTGCCCGCGGATCGTTGGGGGTGCGGGCGCAGGGCGGAATCGGACGCGGGAAAGGCGCCTTGTGGCGGAAGCCGCCTGGACGATCGATAGTGCCGAGGAGCGACATCAGGATCGCCAGCGCGCGAATGGTCTGAAAGCCGTTGCTGTGCGCCGCGAGGCCACGCATCGCGTGGAAGGCCACCGGATTGCCGGTCACCGTGTCGTGCTCATTGCCCCAGGAATCGGTCCACGCGATCGGCAGTTCGATCTTCTGGTCGCGCGCGGTGACACCCGTCTCGTGCGCCAGTTGACGAATCACCTCGGCAGGAATGCCGGTGATCTGGCTCGCCCATTCCGGCGTATAGTCCTTGACCCGCTCCTGCAGCAGCTGGAAGGCCGGCTTCACCGGCGTGCCGTCCGACAATTTGAATTCGCCCAGCAGGTAGGGATCGGCGCCGGGCTTGTGCGTCACGACCGCGCGGTCGGTGTTGCGGTCCCACCAGAGCTTGTCCTGCGGCTCGTAGCAGGCTTCCTCGGTCGGCACTTCGGTACGCACGAAAAAGCCGAATTCGTCGTTGGTCTCATTGACATTGACCAGCTGCCCGGCGTTGCTGTACTTGACCAGGAAATCGCGGTCATACAGCCCGGTGGCGATGATCTCGTGAATGATCGCCAGCAGCAGTGCGCCATCGGTGCCGGGCCTGATCGGCACCCACTCATCGGCAATTGCCGAATAGCCGGTGCGCACCGGGTTGATCGAAATGAAGCGCCCGCCGTCGCGCTTGAACTTCGACAGCGCAATCTTCAGCGGATTCGAGTGATGGTCTTCGGCCGTCCCGATCATGACAAACAGCTTGGCGCGATCGAGATCGGGTCCGCCGAATTCCCAGAACGAACCGCCAATCGTGTAGATCATGCCGGCTGCCATGTTCACCGAGCAGAACCCGCCATGCGCCGCATAGTTGGGCGTGCCGAACTGGCGCGCGAACATGCCGGTAAGCGCCTGCATCTGGTCGCGGCCGGTGAACAAGGCGAACTTTTTGGGATCGGTCGCGCGGATCTTTCCGAGGCGCTCGGCCAGCGTGGCGAAGGCCTCTTCCCAACTGATCTCCTCGAAGTCGCCGGCACCGCGCTCGGCCCCGGCCTTGCGCTTCAGGGGCTTCAAGAGGCGCGCCGGAGAGTACTGCTTCATGATGCCCGACGAGCCCTTGGCGCAGATCACACCCTTGTTGAGCGGGTGGTCAGGATTGCCGTCGATGTAGCGCACCACGCCGTCGCGCAGGTGCACCCGGATGCCGCAGCGGCAGGCGCACATGTAGCAGGTGGTGTTCTTGACTTCCTGAACCGGAGGAGAAGATGTGATGGCGGCTTGCATTGAGTGAGGTCGAGAGGGGGCCGAAGCGATATATTAGAAAGTCTCAATATTCTGACTTTAAGCACTGACCCCGCACAAGGGGATAATTTCTATTTTTGGATAAGCAACAGTGATTGCCCGAGGTCGACCGAGCGCTGTACAGTGGCCGACCCATGCATGAACAGCCCCGCGTGAAAGCGAAGACCCATGAGCATTCCCGAATTTACCGATAGTGAATTTCAACTGGTCAGCCAGATCCTGCTCGAACGCTACAGCCGCCTGGTTCCGCTCCAGGCAGTCGAAGTGGAACTGCTGCTCGACCCGGAGGACAAGGAACCGACTCCCTGCCCCGCGCTCTACTGGAACGAACTGGGTGCGGAATTCATTGTCGCCAAGGTGGGTGATCGGCGCTTCCGCTGCCAGTTCTTCTATTCGGCGAACGAGATATTCGGCACCGGCCGCGACCTCTACGACGATCTCGGCGATTGCGTAACCATACTGCTGCAGGTCCAGGCCGACCATCACGGCACGCGCTCGGCCGCTTTGTCCGACACCATCGGCAACAAGGCGCCGACGCAGGACGAGGACTACCACGGTCCGGTCATCATATGACCCTCGAAAAGGCACGCCAGCTGCTGAGCACGCAGGTCAGCTTCGGCGGCGGGTACAACCGCAATGGCGCGCGCCTGATCATCGCCGAGGTGGCGCGCGAGCATGGTCAGGAGGCCGCCGATACGCTGATCCGCGAGCTTGGTCTCGACCGGCTGTTCGGCTTCACGCCGGGTCAGGTGCCATGAAGATCTGCATCCTTTCCGACAGTCATGACCGCGGCCCCCTTATGGCGGCGGCGGTCGCCACGGCAAAGTCCGAAGGTGCCGAGCTTGTAATCCATTGCGGCGACATCATCGGCGGC
>Ga0207969_100057_pt1 | contig 82402 bp, 62 predicted proteins | sample LakWasMet25_LOW6_2_FD_183869 | JGI IMG/M metagenome (GOLD analysis project Ga0207969, IMG submission 183869) | Freshwater sediment methanotrophic microbial communities from Lake Washington under simulated oxygen tension - Sediment Metagenome... | ecosystem: Environmental > Aquatic > Freshwater >...
GGCTCCCAGCGCTCCGACCCCCGCCGCCGCCCCGGCCGCTCCTGCGGCTCCCGCTCCCGAGGCGCCCGCCGCTCCCGCTCCCGCTCCCGCTCCCGCCGCCCCCGCCGCTCCCGCCCAGGCCCCCTGATTCCTCCCGGGCCGCGCCTGCTGCGCGTGCTCGCACCGACGGTCCTCGTCGTCGGCTGCGCCCTGCTCTGGTTTAGCGGCTTTCTCGGCATCTCCAACGATGATCCTTCGCGCGCACTGATCGCCTGGGACGTCGCGCACGCCCCCTCCCTCGACCCCACCCGATCGAGCTGGCTCCCGCTTCACAGCCTCCTCCTCGGCGCACTGATGGCGCTCGCAGGCGACCCCAGGACCGTTCCCTTCGCCGTGTCGTCAGGCTCCGCCCTCGTGGCGGTAGGAGCCCTCGCCCGCGCGCTGCGACGGGAGGGCGTTCGCGTCTCGGCGGTGGCGATCGCCCTCTCGTGTACGGCCTGCTGGCGCTGGAGCCTCTTCTCCGCCGCGGCGGGCGCCGTCCCCGAGATGCCCTCGGTCGCGCTGCTCTGTGTCGCCCTCGAGCGCTGGTGCTCCCGCTCCCGTGGAGCCTGGTGGCAGGCGGGCCTCGCGCTCACGCTCGCCGCGGGCTTCCGCTACGAGGCCTGGTTCGCCATCGCCGGCTTCGCCTTCGCCGCGCGGGACCGTGATCGACCCCGGTGGGAGGCGCCCGCGGCCCTCGGCCTCGCGGTGCTGGTCCCCATCGCCTGGCTGCTCGTCAATCGGCTGCACCGGGGCGACGCGCTCGACTTCGTGCGCCGGGTGGCCGCCCATCGCCACGAGGTGTCGACGCAGCTCGCGCCATGGTGGTCGCGCTGGACCGAGCCCCCGAGGGCGCTGCTCATGGAGCTCCCCTGGATCGCAGCGGGCCTCGCCTCCTTCACGGGTTCGCGCCGACGACCGAGGGCGGTCGACCTCGGGGCTGCGATGTCCCTCGCTGTGCTCGCGGGGCTCACGTTCGAGGCCGCGCGCGGAGGCGGCGCCACGCACCACGGCGCCCGCACCCTGCTCCCGGTGGCGTGGCTGCTCGCTCCGTCTTTCGCAGCGACGCTCGACGAGCTGATCCAGCGGGGCCTCGGTCGCGTGGTCGTCGTGGCCGCGCTGGGCTGCGCGGCCTGGAGCGCTCCTCGTCCCGGCGAGACGCGGGAGATGGGCGCCCGTGACGCATCGGCCGTGGGCGCGGAGGCGGCGCGCCGATGGTCGGGACGCCGATGGTGCCTGGAGCTGCAGCGGCAGGACGCGCTCTGGGTCGAGTGGCGCAGCGCCGGGTCGCGCCTCGTCATACCCGATCGGGTATTCGGCGGGGCGCCGGACGACGCCGCGCGGCGGGCGGAGCGGTGCGGTGACGCGCGCGGGGCGGTGACCAGCAGCTGGGAGTTCGAGGAGGCCCTACGGGCCCGCGGGTTTCAGCGGGTGATGAGGCGGGGCGCCTGGGCGGTGCTGGAGCGGAGGGAGTGAAGCGGCGGGGCGATCAGTTGCCGAAGACCTGGACGCCGAAGTCGCCGCTGCCCGAGTACATCGTGACCTCGAGGCGGTACTGGCCCGCCGCGGTGGGACAGAGCTGACGCTGGAGCCCGATGACCGGGAAGTTGTCGGTGGCGATGTCCTGGTCGACCACGGCGCTCGGGGTGCCGTCGGGGTTGGCCGGGGCGTAGAGCTTGAGGTCGAGGTCGGTCACGCTCGGTGCGCCAACGCCGATGATCTTGTAGCAGTGCCCGGGCAGCATGTTGACCGCGTAGTTCTGCGTGCCGCTGGTGGCCAGCGAGCCGCGAGCGATCGGGAGCACGGGGTTCATCCCAGCCGCGAACTGCGCCTGACGCATCTGCATCTGCGTGGCGATGAAGTCTCCCCCCTGCTGCATGCCCGGCTGCGGCACCTGCATCGGCTGCATTCCGGGCTGCATTCCGGGCTGCATTCCGGGCTGCTGCATCCCGGGCTGCTGCATCCCGGGCTGCTGCATTCCGGGCTGCTGCATTCCGGGCTGCTGCATCCCGGGCTGCTGCATGCCCGGCTGCTGCATGCCCGGCTGCATCCCGGGCTGCATCCCGGGCTGCATTCCGGGCTGCACGGCGGGAGGCTGAGCCGTCGGCGCGGTGGTGGGCGCGGTGGTGTTGGTGTTGGAGTTGTCGTCGCGGGTGCGGCTACGGCAGTTGTAGGAGACCAGCACGCTTGCGATGGCCAGGCCACGCACGATCCACTTCGAGTTCATCTGATTTCCTCCTCGGAATTCGGGCCATGTTCCATCGCGGCGTCGGCCACGCGCCGACCCCCCCGAAACACGGGGCGCGCCATGCTTTAGCGCCTCTTGGGCCTTAGCGTCCAGCGCGCATCGCCTGTGAGAGCGGCTCGTGGATCAACACCAGCATGCCGAGCGGCGGCAGCCGCAGCGTCACCGACACAGGCTGGCCGTGGCTCGCGACTTCGACGGTCTCCACAGCACCCGCGTTGCCTACGTCGCTCCCTCCGTAGATGGCCGAGTCGGTGTTGATCGCCTCGCGCCAGCGGCCCTCCCGGGGGACCCCGAGGCGGTAGTTCTCTCGCACCACCGGGGTCGCGTTGAGGACGCAGAGCGCCGCGACCTCCCCCGCGGCGCCGTAGCGCACGAAGGAGAACACGCTCTGCGCCTGGTCGTCGGCCTCGATCCAGCGGAAGCCCTCGCCGGAGTCGTCGAGGCGCCAGAGCGCGCCGGTGGAGCGGTAGAGCCGGTTGAGGTCGGTGAGCAGCGCCGACACGCCGCGGTGCATCGGGTCGTCGAGCAGCGACCAGTCGAGGCCGCGCTCCTCGCTCCACTCCGCGGGAGCGCCGAACTCCGAGCCCATGAAGAGCAGCTTGCGCCCCGGGTGGCACCACATCCAGCCGTAGAGCGCGCGCAGGTTGGCGAAGCGCTGCCACCGGTCGCCGGGCATCTTGGAGAGCATCGAGCCCTTCCCGTGCACGACCTCGTCGTGGGAGAGCGGCAGCACGAAGTGCTCGCTGAAGGCGTAGAGCAGCCCGAAGGTGAGCTCGTGGTGGTGGTGCCGACGATGCACCGGGTCGTGCTCGAAGTACCGGAGGGTGTCGTGCATCCAGCCCATGTTCCACTTGAGGGTGAATCCGAGGCCGCCGACGTAGACGGGGCGGGTCACCGCGGGCCAGGCGGTGCTCTCCTCGGCGATCACCGCCACCCCCGGGAAGTCCCCGTGGAGCAGCGCGTTGAGCTCGTGGAGCAGCGACACCGCGTCGAGGTTCTCTCTTCCACCGTGGGGGTTGGGGACCCAGCCGTCCTGGGTGCGCGAGTAGTCCAGGTAGAGCATCGAGGCCACCGCGTCGACGCGCAGCCCGTCGAAGTGGAAGTCGGCGATCCAGGCGCGCGCGCTCGCCAGGAGGAAGTTGCGCACCTCGCGGCGGCCGTAGTTGAAGACGAAGGTCCCCCAGTCGGGGTGCTCGCCCTGCCGCGGGTCGAGGTGCTCGAAGAGCGCGGTGCCGTCGAAGCGACCGAGGGCGAAGGTGTCCTTGGGGAAGTGCGCGGGCACCCAGTCGACGATCACCCCGATGCCGCGGCCGTGAAGGTGGTCGACGAAGGCGCGCAGGTCGTCGGGGTCGCCGTAGCGCGCCGTGGGGGCGAAGTACCCGGTGACCTGGTATCCCCACGAGGCGTCGAAGGGGTGCTCTCCCACGGGCATCAGCTCGACGTGCGTGAACCCGAGCGAGGTGACGTGGTCGGCGAGCAGCGGCGCGAGCTCGCGCCAGGTGAGCCAGCGGTCGTGCTCGCCGCGGCGCCATGAGCCCGCGTGGACTTCATAGATGGACATCGGCGCGGACTGCGCCGAGCGGGACGAGCGCGAGGCGATCCACGCGTCGTCGCGCCAGACGTGGCGCGAGGCGAACACCACGGAGGCCTGACCCGGGCGAAGCTCCGCGAAGGAGGCGTAGGGGTCGCTCTTGCGGAGGGACTCGCCCCACGAGGTGACCAGGTCGAACTTGTAGCGAGCCCCGGTCGGAACATCGGGGATGAAGATCTCCCAGAGGCCGAGGCCGCCGATGCGGCGGAGCGGGTGCGTGGCGGGGTCCCAGAGGTTCCAGTCGCCGATGACGCTCACGGCGCGGGCGTTGGGGGCCCACACCGCGAAGGAGACGCCGGGCACGCCGTCGACCTCGCGGGGGTGCGCTCCGAGGCGCTGATGGAGGTTCCAGTGGCGCCCCTCGCCGAAGAGGTACTCGTCGACGGCACCCAGCGTGGGGAGGAAGTTCCATGGCTCGAGCGACGACCACGAGACGCCCTCGAAGACGCTCTCGATCCGGTACCGCCGGTCGGTCACGACGGACTCGGTCCACACCGCCCAGAGCCCCGCGTCGTGTATGCGCTCCATCGGCAGCAGCCGTCCATCGCCGAGCGAGACGGCCACCGCATCCGCGCGCGGACGCCACGCACGAAGCACCGTCCCGCCGTCGACCGGGTGCGCGCCCAGCACGCGGTGCGGGTCGGCGTGGTCTCGCTGCGCGAGGTGATCGACCTCGCGGTCGGTGATGCCATCCCAGAGTCGCGCTCGCTGCTTCACGACCGGGGACGTTTCACCGCGCCGCGCCCCCCAGGCAAGCGCCTTCGCGCCGGAAGCGACGCCACGACCACCCTCGCCCCCTCCCCCTCGGGCGCTCGCCCCGCCGTCACTCCGTCGCCGAGGACGATGCGAGACCCGCCCTGCCCCGGCACGCGCGGCGCCCCGCGGCCCCAGTTGGCGTTCACCACCGCGCACCCGTGATCGAGCGCCAGCGCCGGGAGGATGGAGCCGCGGGCGTCCTCGTCTTCGTTCACGTCATCGACCCAGGCGCTCGGGAAGAGCAGCGCGTCGATGTCGTCGAGCACCTCGCCCGCCTCTCTGGAGACGAAGTGGACGTCGAAGCACACCGCCACCGCGACCCGGCGCCCGTGGATCGTCGCCACCGGGGTGCCCAGGTCTCCCGCCGTGGCCCAGGTCTCCGGGAACCATGGGTGGCGCTTGCGGTAGTGCAGCACCGTCGCGCCCGCCTCGTCGACCAGCGCCGCGCTGTTGAAGCACCGGGCGCCGTCGCGCTCCACCCACGAGGCCAGCAGGGCGACCTCCCGGGCGACCGCGATCCCCGCCACCGCCCGGAGGAGCGGCCCGTCGAGCCCCTGGGCGAAGCGCGACACATCGAAGTCGCCGCGGGGAGAGACGTATCCCGTGAGCGCGAGCTCAGGCAGCACCGCGAGCGTGGGGCCGCCGGGAGGGAGCGCGGAGAGCGCCCGGTCGAGCGCGCGGAGCTGACCGTCGGGGTCGCCGTAGCGCGCTGGGAGCTCGATCGCCGCGACTCGCACGGGTCAGTCGCCCTCGCCCGAGGGGATCACCATCCGGGAGCCGGTCTGCGGGTCGACGCTCACCCTCACCGGCACCCCGAAGGCGGCCTCGATCGCGGCCTCGGTGAATACCTCCTCGGGTAAGCCGAAGGCCACCAGCGCTCCGCCTCGCAGCAGCGCGACGCGGTCGCACCATCGCGAGGCCGCGGTCAGGTCGTGGAGCACCGCCACCGCCGCGCCGCCGGCTCGCACCCACGAGCGCAGCCTCCGGCAGCACGCGACCTGCTGGCCTAGGTCGAGCGCCGCGAGCGGCTCGTCGAGCAGCAGCACCCCCGCCCCCTGCGCGAAGGATCGCGCCAGCGCGCACCGGCGCAGCTCGCCGCCGGAGAGCGTGGAGACGTCGCGTCCCGCGAGCGGGAGCAGGGCCCACTCGGAGAGCGCCGCCTCGACCGCCCGCTCGTCGCTCTGTCGCAGCGCGCCGGTCCAGCTCGTGTGTGGGGCGCGGGACTGGGCCACCCATGCGCGCACGCTCCAGCCCTCGGGCGTGGGCTCCCGCTGCGGCACATAGCCGAGGGACCTCGCTCTCTCCCTCCCCTCCCAGGCGCTCAGGACCCGGCCGTGGAGGCGCACCTCGCCCTCGTCGATGGGGATCAGGCCCGCAAGGGCTCGCAGCAGCGTGGTCTTGCCCGCGCCGTTGGGCCCGAGGATGCCGAGCAGCTCTCCCGGGCGCGCCGCGAGGTCGATCGGCCCGACGGCGCCGCCCGAGTCCGAGACCCTGCGACGCAGGCCCCGCGCCTCCAGCACCGACTCCACCCGTCCTGTCTCGGCAAGCGCTAGGGGCATCATCCGCGGCGAGGATTCACAGGTTGCACATCGTAGCCCGGAGGGGAATCCTCCGGCGCCCCAATGGAGCCTCGCAGAGCCCGGTGAGTCAGGACCCCTTCGACGAGCTGCACGCCAGGAGGAGCCGCCGATGGATCGTCGTCGTCGTCGTCCTCGCGATCATCGCCGCGGGCGCGGTCGTCTACGCCCGCCGCCGCAGGGCTCCGACGGGGCCGCGCTACCTCACCGCCGCGGTGGGCCGCGGGGAGATCGTGGCCTCGGTCGAGACCAGCGGCTCGCTCCAGCCCGACGTGCAGGTGCAGGTCGGCAGCCAGGTGAGCGGCCGCATGGCGCGGGTGCTGGTGGACTTCAACGCGCGCGTCACCCGCGGTCAGCTCCTCGCGGAGATCGACTCCACGCCCTTCCGCGCCGCGGTCGCGCAGGCCCGCGCCGCGGTGCTCTCGGCGCAGGCGCAGCTCCAGCGGGCGCAGGTGAACGTGCGCATCGCCGAGACCAACTTCGCTCGCGCCACCGACCTACGGTCCCGAGGCCTCAACGCGGCCGCCGACGTGGACAGCACCCGCGGCGCGAGAGACCTCAGCCTGGCCGACGTCGCCGCCGCCCGCGCGGAGATCGCCCGCGCCCGGGCCTCGCTCAGCAGCGCCGAGACCAACCTCACCTTCACCCGCATCACGGCGCCCATCGACGGCGTGGTGATCCAGCGGTCGATCGACGAGGGGCAGACCGTGGCGGCCAGCTTCCAGGCGCCGACGCTCTTCCTGATCGCGGCCGACCTCACCCGCATGCGCATCGTCGCCAACGTCGACGAGGCCGACGTGGCGCAGATGCGGGAGCACCTGATGGCCACGGCGCGCGTCGACGCCTTCCCGGGCGAGACCTTCCGGGGTGAGCTCGTGGAGCTGCGCTACGGCTCTCAGACCACCAGCGGCGTGGTCACCTACCCCGCGGTGATCTCCGTCGCCAACCCCGACATGAAGCTCCGCCCGGGGATGACCGCCACGGTGACGGTGGTCGCCGCGAGGCACCCTGACGTGCTCTTCGTCCCCAACTCGGCGCTGCGCTTCCGGCCGACGAGCGCGACGGCCGACGGCGGAGCGCCAGCCCCCGCGGCGGAGTCCGACCCCCACCGGGGCACGCTCTACGTGCTGCGCGGGGGACGACCGGCCGCGGTGCCGGTGACCCTCGGGCTGCACGACGACCGGCGCACCGAGGTCTCGGGCGCGGGCCTCGCGGTCGGTACGCAGGTGGTGACCGACGAGATCGAGCAGAGCGCGACCGGGAGCAGCCCTGGCGGCGCGCCCGGCATGGGCGGGAGGCGGAGGTAGCGACCGTGGGCGCGAGCGACGCGGTCATCAAGATGGAGCGGGTCGAGAAGGTCTACCGCAGCGGAGAGCTGATCTTCCACGCGCTGCGCGGCATCACGCTCGACATCGGGGCCGGGGAGTTCGTGGCCATCGGCGGCCCCTCGGGCAGCGGCAAGAGCACGCTCATGAACCTCATCGGGTGCCTCGACCGGCCGAGCGCCGGGCGCTACCTGCTCGCCGGCCACGACGTCTCCGGGCTCGACGCCGACGCGAGGGCCTTCGCGCGCAACCGGCTGATCGGGTTCGTGTTCCAGGGCTTCAACCTGCTGGCGCGCACGACGGCGCTGGAGAACGTGGAACTCCCGCTGGCATACCGCGGCATCGGCTCGAGAGAGCGGCGTCGGCGCGCGGCCGAGTCGCTGGCCCTGGTCGGCCTCGGCGACAAGCTCGACAACACCCCGGCGCAGCTCTCCGGCGGACAGCAGCAGCGCGTGGCCATCGCGAGGGCGCTGGTCACCGACCCGAAGGTGCTCCTCGCGGACGAGCCCACCGGCAACCTGGACTCGCGCACCACGGAGGACGTCCTGGCGCTGATGCAGCGGCTGCACCGCGAGCACGGGCTCACCATCGTAATGGTCACCCACGAGCCCGACGTGGCGGCCTGCGCCGACCGGATCATCGTGGTGCGCGACGGGCTCATCGGCAGCGACGCGCCCAATCCCTCGCCGAGGCGCGCGGAGCTCAACACGGGCTCGGACAACCCGCTGCTGGCGGGGGGAGCGTAAGGCCCCCAATGGGGATGTGGTGGATGGCCCTGCGCCTCGCGCTGCGCTCGCTCACGCGCAACAAGCTGCGGGCCTCGCTTACCATGCTGGGTATTCTCATCGGGGTGGCGGCGGTGGTGGCGATGACCGCGCTCGGCGACGGGGCGAGCGCCAGCATCCAGAACCAGATGGGGGCGCTCGGGGTGAACCTGCTGTGGGTGTTCCCCGGGGCGACCACGTCGAGCGGGGTGCGGGGCGAGGTGGGCAGCCGGCCGACGCTCTCCGAGGACGACGGCGAGGCCATCGAGCGGGAGCTGTTCACGGTGCAGGCCGTGGCGCCGGTGATCACCGCGAGCGCGCAGGTGGTCGTCGGGGCGCGCAACTACGCGACGCGCATCACCGGCACCACGCCGGACTACCTCCGGGTGCGCGCCTGGTCGATCGCCCGCGGCAGCCCCTTCACCGACGCCGACCTCCGCATGGCGGCTCGCACCTGCATGATCGGCGAGACGGTGCGCCGCGCCCTCTTCGACCAGGGCGACCCTATCGGGCAGACCATCCGCATCGGGCGGATGCCATGCACCGTGGTGGGTCTCCTCGCCCCGAAGGGACAGGGGAGCTTCGGGCAGGACTACGACGACACGGTCGTGATGCCCATCTCCGCCGTGCGCGCGAGGCTGCGGCACACGCCCGGTCGCGAGGTCGACCAGATCATGGTGTCGGTGCGCGAGCAGGACCTCATGGCCCGCGCCCAGGAGCAGCTCACCGCCCTGCTCCGGCAGCGCCACCGCGTGGCCGAAGGGGAGGAGAACGACTTCATGGTCCGCAACCTCCAGGACCTGATGGCGACGCTCGAGCGCACCCGCTCGACGCTCTCCACGCTGCTGCTCGCCATCGCCTGCATCGCCCTGCTGGTGGGCGGCATCGGCGTCATGAACATCATGCTGGTGAGCGTCTCCGAGCGCACCAGGGAGATCGGCATCCGCCTCGCCATCGGCGCCCGCTCGGCGGACATCCTCGCGCAATTTCTGGTGGAGGCCGTGACGCTCTCGACGGTCGGCGGCATCGCGGGCCTCGCGCTCGGCGTCGGCGCGGGCGCCCTGCTGGGCCGGGCGATGGAGTGGACCGTGCGCTTCTCTCCGACCGCGGCGCTCGTGGCCTTCGCGACCTCCGGCGGCATCGGCGTGGTCTTCGGGTTCTTCCCCGCGCGCCGCGCGGCGCAGCTCGATCCCATCACGGCCCTGCGGCACGAGTAGCGCTGCCCCGTCGCGGCGCATGGGTGTTGTCTCCCGGTCGAAACGGCCGCAAGGATCCGCGCAATCCCATGGCCCGCCCCCCTGTCAGCACCCTGCCGCAAGGCAAGACCGTCCTCCTGCTCGGCCTCACCGGCTGCGTCTCCCTCGTCGGGGTCATCCTCGCGATGCGCGCCTGGGACGTCGAGCGCGGCGCCCGCCGCCTCTCGGCCGACCTCTCCTCCGTCGAGCGCGGTGGGCGCGCGTCCCGCCTCGCGCAGCAGCCCGGCTGGGAGGCCGAGGCGCTCCGCTCGGCGATCGCGGCCGCGAAGGCTCCGTCGCGCACCTCGCTCGCCCGCTCTCCGACGATCTTCGAGGGGCTCACCTCCGCGGTGGTCGCGGCCGATCGGGTGCGCACCCTCGCGTCCGCGGCGGGCGCCGCGGCGGACGTGGCGGTGTCCTCGGACGGCGCTCGCGCCCTGGTCGGCTACGCCGACGGGACGGCGGTGCTCTGGTCGACCGGGGGCGCGCGGGTCGCGGAGCTGCGAGGGCACACGGCCGCGGTGACGGCGGTCGCGCTCTCGGCCGACGGCAGGCTGGCGGTGACCGGCAGCGCCGACCACACGGCGCGCGCGTGGGCCATCGAGGCCGCCGGGGCGAGGGAGATCGCCGTGCTGCGCGGCCACGAGGACGCCGTCGCGGCGGTGGCCATCTCACCCGATGGGACGCGGGTGCTCACCGCGGGGCGGGACCACAGCGCGAGGCTCTGGGCCTCGAGCGGCGCGGGCGCTCCGGTGGTGCTTCAGGTGCCCGCGGGGTGGATCGAGTGCGCGAGCTTCTCCGCCGACGGATCGAAGGTGGTGACCGGCGGCGGCGACAACCTCGCCCGCATCTGGAGCACCGCCGACGGCGCCCTGGTGCAGACCCTCACGGGCCACGTGGGCGGCGTGCTCGACGCGCGCTTCGTGGGCGACGGGTCGAGGGTGATCACCGGCTCGCGCGACCGCAGCGCGAGGCTCTGGGACGCCGCGACGGGGGCGACGATCCGCGCCTTCGAGGGGCACCGCGGGGTGGTGGTGAGGGCGAGCGCCAACCCGGCGGGCGAGCGGGTTCTCACGGCGAGCGCGGACGGCACCGCGGCGATCTGGCACGCCGGGACAGGGGCCATGCTCCAGACGCTCACCGGGCATCGGGGCGCGCTCTTCGACGCGCGCTGGTCGGCCGACGGGTCGGAGGTCGCCACGGCGGGCGAGGACGGCACCGTGCGCCTCTGGCGCGGCGACGGGGGACGGGCGGTGACGACCTTCCGAGGGCACGCGGGGGCCGTGCGGGCGGTGAGGTTCCTGCCTGGGAGCGGTCGGCTGGTGAGCGCGGGGGACGACGGGGCGGCGCGCGTGTGGCGCGACCGGGCGGACGGCTCGCTCTCGGTCTTCGCGGAGCATCGTGAGCCCCTGCTGGATGTGGCCTTCTCCCCCGACGGTCGTCGGCTCCTCAGCGCCGGCTGGGACAACGAGGCGAGGCTCTCGGACCCGCTGACGGGCCGTGCCGCGGGCACGCTGGAGGGCCACGAGGACCGCATCCTGATGGCGCGCTTCTCCCCCGACGGGCAGCGCATCGCGACGGCCTCGGCGGACCACGACGCGAGGCTCTGGACGGCGCAGGGCGTCTTCGATCGCTCGCTCCGCGGCCACGGGAGCTGGGTGCGCGCGGTGGCGTTCTCTCGCGACGGCGCCACGCTCGCGACCGCCGGCAACGAGGGCACCACGCGGCTCTGGCGGGTCGCCGACGGCACGGCGCTGTCGACGCTCGCGGAGGGCGCTGGCGAGGTGCTGGCGGTGGGCTTCTCCCCCGACGGACGGCGCCTCGTGACGGGCTCCGGCGACCGCGTGGTGCGGGTCTGGGACGTCGCGACGCACCGGCTGGTGCACTCCTTCACTGGGCACCGCGAGGCCGTGACGCAGGCCTCCTTCACGCCCGACGGTGAGCGGGTGCTGAGCGGCAGCGCGGACGGCACCGCGAGGCTGTGGGACGCGCGCGGCGGGCGGGCGCTGGCGGTGATGGGCAGCCATGACGACGGGCACCGCGGCGCGCTGACGGTGGCGACCTGCAACGAGAGCGGGCGCTTCATCCTGACCGCGGGTGTCGACGGCACCGCGCGGGTGTGGAACTCCAACAGCGCCCGTCGGCTCGCGGTGCTGATGGGCCACACGGGAGCGATCCACGCCGCGGCCTTCGCGCCGGAGGGGGACGTGGTGGTCACCGGCGGCGAGGATGGCACCGTGCGCCTCTTCCACGGCCCCTCCGGGGAGCTGCTGGCGACGGCTCCAGGGCACGAGGGCGCCGTCCGCGCGCTGGCCGTCGCTCCCGACGGTCAGACCGTGGCGAGCGCCGGAGACGACGCGACGGTGCGGGTGATCCCGCTCAGCTACGCGGCGTGGCTGCGGCGAGCCTGCTCGCTCTCGGCCGGACGCGACGACGCGGACACCCGAGCGCTCTGCGCCGGGGGCGAGCCCTGACCCGGCCTTCGATCTCCCCACTGGGGCGAGGACTCGGCGTCGCGCGTTGACGCCTCCCTCCCCCGCCACGGTAGCGTTGCACCGTGATCGTCCTCCGTCTGACCGTCGCGGTCGTCTCTGCGTTCATCCTGGCTGACTGCGGCGGCATGCACGCCTGCACCTCCGACGGCGTCCCTTGCGGCGAGCCGTCCCTGCGCCCGCTCGCCTCATCGCAAAGCAGCGGCGGCGCGCGGCCGACCCAGCCGCCGGCGTTCCCCGCCGCGACCGTCGCGGCGTCGAGCGCCCCGTTCGTTCCGCCTGCTGCCTTCGACGCCCCCGCGCCCTCGCCTGCTGCGGAGCCCGCTCCCGCAGCGGAGCCTGCGCCCGCCGCGCCCACGGCCTCGGTTACCGAGACCACCGTCGCCGCCGTCGAGGAGGACGAGGGCTCAGGGCGCCACGGACGACACCGTCGCCACCGCGGACGCCACCATCGCAGCGGCGGGAGCAGCGGGTCACACTCGCGACACCACCGCCGCCACCGCTGAACGACGCTTCAGACCTCCGGGCCCGCGGGGTTGATCGACCGCTCGCGGCGGTTGTTGTTCGGGGGCTCCTGCGGAGCGCTGCCCGTCGGCGGTGCGCTGCCCGTCGGTGGCTGCGTGACCGGGGGCTCGGGGTCGCCCGGACGACGGTCGGGAGCGCGCTCGGTCGGGGGCGGAGCGGGGCGACGCACCACCGGCGGCGGGGGCTCGCCGAACTCGCTGCGCAGCTTGCGGGCGAGCCTCGTCAGGATCAGCGCCTCCACATAGGTGGGCATCTGCGGGATCTGCACGATGACCCGCGCTCCGGGACGGCCGTCGACCTCGGTGCGCACCATCTCCACCGATCCCTGCACCGAGCGGGCGCCCTCACGATAGGTGAAGGTGAAGAAGCCCATGTCCTGGTCGCGCTCGAGGATGGGCATCCCCATGTCGATGCGCACCAGGCGCACGGCGGCGTTCCAGGTGGTCTCCATGGAGTAGGGCTCGTCGCGCACCGTGCGGGCCTCCGCGCTCGCCGAAGCCAGCGAGAGCACCACCGCCGCGAGACCGCCGAGCCGTTGGGACCACATCGTCGACGACCCTGACGGGATCGCGCGAGGGAGCGCAAGTAACCGACGGGCCGAGGGGACGAAGATCAGGGCGCGGGAGGCGGCACCGAGGCGCTGTCCTCGTCGAGGGCGGTGCGCGGGTCGATGCGGGCCCACCAGAGCGAGCCGAGGCCGGTGATGGTCGTGAAGGTGAACTGGCAGGCGTACATCAGGAAGACGTAGACGCTGCCCTTCGAGAGCACCTCGGACTCCGGGTAGAACATCCGCAGCGCGAGGTAGATCGAGTACTGGAAGGGGCCGAAGAGCCCGGGGCCCGCCGGGAGCAGGATGCCCATCGCGAGCACGCCCATCACGGCGAAGCCCTGCGAAGGGGTCATCGGGAGCCCGCAGCCGTAGCCGAGGAGCCACATGCCGAGGGCGTTGACGGTCCAGTACACCGTGGTCTGGAGCATGAAGGGCCCCATGAGCGACGGGTCGGGCAGCGAGCGCAGGCCGTCGGCGAGGTCGCCCACCATGCGAGAGAGCCGGGCCGCGAGGCGCTTGCTGACGACGCCTACGATCGCGGCGGTGAGCCGCTCGGCGAGCTTGCGGGCCGCGAGGAAGAACGCGAGCACCCCCAGCGCCGCGGAGAACACGGCGACAGTGAGGTAGCCGTAATGCACGACCTGCTCGACCGGGAAGCCGCCGAATACCACGCCGTGTAAGGGCAGGCGCGGCACCAGCCAGAGCGTGGCGGCCAGCAGGAGCGCCACGAAGAGGCCGTCGAGCACGCGTTCGGCGGCGATGGTGCCCATCGCGGCGGAGCCCGAGATGCGGCCCTCGCGGCGAAGGAGGATGGGGCGCACCACCTCGCCCATGCGCAGCGGGAGCATCATGATGGCGAAGAAGCCCACCCAGGCGTAGGCGATGATGCGCCCTTGGGGGACCTTCGCGACCGGGCGGAGCAGGTAGGTCCAGCGCCAGGCGCGAAACCAGTGGACCACCAGCAGCGACGCGAAATACGTCGGCACCGTCCACCAGCGGACGTACTTCAAGGCGTCGCGGTCGGGGAGCACCGGGACGCCCCCGCGCTGCATGAACAGCAGGAAGGCGCCCGCGACGAGCAGGGACACGAGCAGGCGCATCCGCCAGGGGCGGTGCTTCGGGGCCGCGTCGGTCGGCGTGGAAAGGTCGCTCACTCGTTCGCTCGTGCCTCTACACCCGCCCCGCCGCCAGGATCTTCGCGGGGCCGTCGACCAGCAGGCGCCGCACCTCCGCCTCGCCCTTCGCAGCGCGGAGCGCCGCGATGCCCTGCGCCACCACCGGGACGTCGGAGGCCTTGTGCGCGTCGGAGCACGCCGCGGTGTACTTCCCCGCCGCGAGGATGCGCTCCGCCGCGACCTGCGCCCGGCGGCCGTACGCGCCCACCAGGGACATCAGGTCGAGCAGCAGCCAGGCGCCCGCGCCGACGAGCTCGTCGAGCTTGTCATCGGACTGCTGCACCGGCGTGTACCGCTCGGGGTGCGCGAGCACCGGACGCACCGTCTTGGCCATGCGCCAAAGGTGCAGCTCCACCCGCATCGGGATGTTGTCGTAGGGGAACTCCACCAGCGCCGCGCCGCCGCCCGGGTAGGTCAGCGCCTCGCCCTTGCGCAGCAGGTCGTGGAAGACGTCATCGAACATGTGCTCGCCCGCGAGGAGCAGCGTCGGGAGCGACTCACCTCGGCGCCGGGCCTCGGCCATCACCGCTTCGAGCACCGCGTGCGCGGCGGCGCGGCTCTCCAGTCGGTTGTCCCACACGCCGCTGCGGACGTGCGGCGTGGCGATCACGGTCTCGAAGCCGAGGCCGTGGAGACCCGCCAGCAGCGCAGCGCCGTCTTCCGCCGAACGGGCGCCGTCGTCGATGCCCGGGAGAGGATGGCAGTGCAAGTCGATCCAGCCCATGGCAGGTGCGGCGGTCAGGTAACACCGTTCACGCGACGCGTCGAGACGCCGCGCTCGGGCGTCAGCGGATATAGAGGGTGAAGCGCCGCGAGGCGCCGCACTCGTTGGCGCTGCCTCCAGAGTTCCAGGACACGTCGCTGGTGACGCAGCGGTCCGCGGTGCCGACCGCGAAGGCCGTGTAGAAGGGCGCCGGAGAAGGCGTGATGCAGAAGCGCCCGAAGTTGCCGCCCACGCCCCAGGCTCCGGCGCAGTTGTCGATGAAGCCGCCGTAGCCGTGGCGCAGCGTCCGTTGCAGCGGAGGGCCGCCGTCGAAGGAGACCATCACGGACAGGTCGACGTTGCTGACGTTGAGCGGCGCCGCGGTGCGCCACCCCGTGGGGATCGCAAAGCTTACTCGCAGGAGCGAAGGGAGCAGCGCGAAGGAGGCGTCGCGGAAGGCAACGAGCGTCGTGGTGGCGAGCCCGGGGGTCACCAGGGCCGCGGCGACGTCCGCGCGGGTCCAGGGCACGCCGACCTGGTTGAAGTTGGTGGTGCCGGAGTCGAACACGAGGGTCCAGCCTCCGCCGTCGGTGGTCATGTCGCAGCGGACGGTGGTCGCAGCCCCGGCCCCTGCCCCGTCGAGGTCGACCATGTACTCGCCGCTCGGCAGCGAGGGGTTGAGCGTGTGCAGCTCCCGGCAGTCTCGCGGCAGACGGCACGCCCCGGCGCTGCAGAGGCGGTCGCTCCCGCAAGACGTGCCGCAGCCCCCGCAGTGCGCGCTGGAGGTCGAGGTGTCGGTCTCGCAGCCATTGGTGGTCATCCCGTCGCAGTTGCCGCGACCCGGGTTGCACGAGGCGATCACGCACGCGCGGGCCGTGCATCCGGCGACGGCGTTGGGGAAGGAGCATGCGGTATCGCAGGCGCCGCAGTGGTTGACGTCCGTCGCGAGGTCGAAGCAGGTCGTTCCGCAGAGGGTGCGCCCGGTCGGACACACCGGGGGAACATCGACCGGGACGTCGACAGGAACGTCCACGGGGACGTCCACAGGAACGTCCACGGGGACGTCCACAGGGACGTCCACAGGGACATCGACCGGGATGTCCGCTGGCACGTCGATGGGGACGTCGACGGGCATGTCGATCGGGACATCGGCGGGGACATCCACCGGGACATCCATCGGCACATCGACGGGGACGTCGATGGGAACATCCACCGGCACGTCGACAGGCACATCCATCGGGACGTCCATCCCCGCGTCCACGGGCACGTCGACGGGGACGTCCAGCACGGGGATGTCGACGGGGACATCGACGACGGGCACGTCCGCGCCGACATCACCCGGGAACACCAGATCGGGGTTTCCCAGCCCGCATCCGCTGAGCAGCGCGAGCGCGCCGATCCACCTCGCCCGACCGTGGCTGCGACCTTCCCTCATGGTCGCCCCAAGGTATGGAACCTTCCGAGCGAAGGCAACGACCAATCCGCCCGAGCGCCCGCGGAGATCAAACCTCCGGGCGGGCGCTCAGCGCGGGGGGGTATGCGCCTCGCGGGCGAGCTCCATCAGCACCTCCGGGGTGTTGCGCGAGGGGTCGTCGAGCACCCGCTCGAGCAGCCCCGAGAGCAGCGTCCCCAGCGCTCGCGAGGGGGTCATACCCAGCGCCGCCATCACCGCGTTACCGTCGATCGCGAGCTCGGCCACGGAGAGCGGGACGCCCGCCGCGAGGGCGGCCTCCACCCGGGCGCGCAGCCCCTCCAGCGAGTCCTCGCCCCCCAGCGAGGCGGCGACGTCGAGCACCTCCCTCGCCGCGCCGCGCCCCACCTTGCGCAGCCAGCGGCGGACCTCCGCGTCGCTCCACCCGCCCGGCGCTCCGAGAGGCAGCGCGCGGCGCAGCGTCATCACCGTGGCCCGCTCGTCGTTGGAGAACTTCGTCATCTTCAGCCACGCCTCCAGCAGCGGGGCCTCCACGGTGTGCAGCAGCGCCGCGAGGCGCGAGGTCGACGGCGGGGGGCACGCGTCGACTGCGCGGAGCGAGCGCTCCCACCCGGCGGGATCTTTACTCGGCGCGGTAAGCGCCGGGATGTTGACCGCGAGGATGCCGGTGCGCGCCATCACCGCGAAGGCCCGCGACGGCGCTGGGGCCTTGAGGGCCTTGAGCCACTCCTCGCGCACCCGCTCGGGCGACACGCGTCGCAGCACGTGGAGCGCCCCGGGGATCGCCGCCTCGGTGGCGGGCTCCAGGTCGAAGCCCAGCGAGGCCGTGAAGCGCGCGCCGCGCAGCACCCGCAGGCCGTCCTCGCCGAAGCGCAGGGAGGGGTCGCCCACGGCGCGGAGCAACCCACGGCGCAGGTCGTCGAGGCCCCCGTGGGGGTCGACCAGCACGCCGGAGATCGGGTCGTACGCGATGGCGTTGACGGTGAAGTCCCGGCGCGCGAGGTCGTCGGCGATGTCGTCGAGGAAGCGCACCGCATCCGGGCGGCGGCCGTCGGTGTAGTCGCCGTCGCCGCGCAGCGTGGTGACCTCGAAGTGCTCGTGGTCGCGCACCACGGTCACGGTGCCGTGCGCGATGCCCGTGGGGATCGTCCGGGGGAAGAGCCGAATCACCCGCTCGGGTCGCGCGCTGGTGCAGAGGTCCCAGTCCGAGACCGCGCGCCCGAGGAGGTGGTCGCGCACGCAGCCGCCCACCACCCACGCGCCGTGCCCGTCGGCCCGCAGCGCCGCGCAGATCTCCCTCGCGGGCGCCGGGATCGCCGCGGGGTCCACCTCGGACCGCACCACCCGCCCGCTCAACGGCCGCGCGCTCCCGGCGAGGGGACGCCGTCCGGGGGGGTGTCGTCGCGCTCCCGCTCTCGCCCGCTCGGCGGACCGAGGTCGACGCGCTGGATGCCCGGGTCGGTGGTCCCGCCGCGGATGCTCCGGTCGCGGCCCGCGTTGGCGGTGTCGTGGTGCAGCCGCGCGTAGATCTCGTCCGAGCGCACCCGCATCGACTCGGCCTCGGCGAAGGCGCTCTCGGGCACCGCGCCCGCGGGCGAGGTGCTGAGGAAGTCCGCGAAGGTGCGCGCGGTGCGGGCCAGCTCCAGCTCCGCGCCGAGGGCCTCGAAGGCGGCGAGCGACTTGCGGAAGAGCGACTCGGCCCGCTTGCCTTCCTCGGACTCCGCGCCGTAGGCCGCGAGCACCTCGGCGAGCGAGCGCTGCGCGATGCCGACGTGAACCTTGGAGCGCACCTGCTCGAACAGCTCAAGCGCGTTCTCCAGGTAGCGCCGCGCGGTGGCGAGGTCGTTGTTGAGGAAGTAGGCCTTGCCGAGCCCCCGTCGCGCCTCGGCGAGCAGCAGCCGGTCGCCGAGCTCCTGGCAGTGCAGCTCGACCTCCGTGAGGATGCGCAGCGCCTCCTCGGCGTCGCGCATCCGGTAGCGGGCCTCGCCCACGTTGAGCAGCAGCACCGCCTGGCGCCGACGGTCGCCGACCTCGTGGGCGAGCTCCAGCGCCTGCTTCCAGATGGTGATGGCCTCGTGGTCCTCGCCGCGGTCGGAGTGGATCGTCCCGAGGTTGTTGAGGGTCACCACCAGCCCCGGCAGGTCGCCCGCCTCGCGCCGCAGGTCGCGCGCCTTCACCAGGGCGTCATACGCGGCCTTGTATTGCCCGCTGTCCTGGAAGACCAGGCCGATGTTGTTCCAGGAGAGGGCGATGGAGCGCTTGTCTCCCTGCGCCTCGCGCCGCTGCAGCCCGTCCTGCAGGAAGCGCAGCGCCGTCTCGTAGGCCCCGCGCAGCCAGTGCGTCTTGCCGATGTCGTCGAAGCTCGCCGCGATGCCCTTCTCGTCGCCCGCCGCCTCGAAGAGCGCGAGCGCGGTGCCCAGGTGCCGCATGCAGTCGTCGAGCTTGCCCGCGTCGCGGTAGAGCCGACCGATGCGGTTGTGCGCCGCGCCGCCCTTGGCCTTGAGGTCGAGCCGGTACGCGAGGCGCAGCATCTTCTGGAAGTGACCGAGGGCCTCGTCGCCGCGGCCGAGCAGCGCCAGCACGTCGCCCAGGTGGTGGTGCGCGTCGAGGCGCAGCCCGATGTCGTGCTCGCCCAGCATCGTGAGGCCGAGCTCGTAGTGCTCGAGGGCCTTCTGGTTGGCGTAGCGTTCGCGGGCGAGGTCGGCGCTGGTCAGGTAGCACCGCGCGGCGCGCAGCGGTCGGCGGCCGCGCTCGTACTGCCGCGCCAGCAGGTCGAGCTGCTCCTCGCCGCGATGCACCAGGCGAAACTCCAGCCACTCGGCCAGCACCAGGTGGAGCTGCTCGGCGTCCTCCGACGGGACCAGCGCCGAGAGGCGCTCGCGGTCGAGGTCGTCCTTGAAGGAGTACGCCTCGTCGCCGGTGTCCGTCGGGCCGTTGACCCGCGCGACGTAGCCGCGGTCGACCAGGCCCTTCAGCGTGTCGCGGTACTGGAGCGCGAGGTCCTCCCCGCCGCCCCAGAGCGCCGGCGGCTCCTTGCCCGTGCGACCCAGCACCACCAGGCCGCCCACCCAGAACACCCGGCCCATCATCGCCGCCCACTTCAGGAGCTCCAGCTCCGAGGGGGACAGCGCCGCGATGCGCGTGGTGGCCGCGTCCTCCACGGACATGGGCAGCGAGATGCGCTCCAGGCGGTCGAGGTCGATGGTCGCGATGCCCTCGTCGTCGACGGCGATCACCCCCTGATCGAAGTAGATCCGTACGATCTGTCGGATGAGCAGGGGGTTGCCGCCGCCCAGCGCGACGGCCTTGCGCACCAGCTCGCCGGGGACATTCTCGATGGTCGAGAGCAGGGCACGGGCCATCACCGTCGACTCGCCCTCGTCGAGGGGCGCGAGGTCGACGCGCAGGTGTCGGCCGGAGGGGGTGGCGCAGAAATCGTGGGCGGTCGCCAGGAGCTCGGGGCGGGTGGTGAAGAGCACCGTGATGGGCGCCGCGCGCAGGCCCTCGATCAGGCTGCGCAGCAGGCGGATGCCGTCGGCGCCGGCGAGGTGCACGTCCTCGAAGACGAGCAGCAGCGGGCTGCGCTGCGCGTCGACCTCGAAGAGCCTGCGGAGCACCGCGCGGGCGACGTGCTCGGAGGCGCGCGGGTCTTCGAGAAAGGCCTCCGCGAGCAGCGTGGCGCCGAAGCGCATGCCCAGGAAGACCCCGAGGAAATGGAGGATCTCGTCGACGCGCCGGTCGCCGAAGAGGTCCATCACCTGGGCGCAGACCTCATTGGCCTGGGCGTGGGCGTCGCTGCCCTCGTGCAGGGCGAAGCGCGACCGGAGGATCGTCGCGATGGCCGCGTGGGCCCCACGGTCCTCGCGGGCGGCGCCCCGGTAGACGCGGAGCATCGGCTGGTCGACGGCGAGGTCGGCCACCAGCTCGTCCACGAAGCGGCTCTTCCCCACCCCGGCGGCCCCGACGAGGGTGACCACCTCGCAGCGCGCCTCTCGCACGGCCCGCTGCACGGCGGCCTTCACCGCGACGCGCTCGGCCACGCGGCCGATGAAGGGGGCCCTGCCGATCGGCAGGTGATCGTCGGGGGGACGCTTGGGCCCTGGGTCGCTCATCGGAAATTCCTTGAAAACGGGGGTGCTGGACGGAGGGGTGACGATGCCAAGGGAGGGGTTATACGCTGACTGGCCGCGAGGTCGCACCACCGGGCTCGATGGGCGTCGCGGAGTGGGCCAACGTTCCGTTGCGATCGCGTCTCGCGGTGGGGTACCAGTCAATCCCAGGAAGGCAGCGCTGGTGACCATCAGGCCCGCGGGATCGCACATCGGACCCTATACGCTCGGCGAGCGCCTTGCGGTGGGCGGCATGAGCGAGGTGCACCTCGCGGTCGACGCGTCCGGGCGCTCCGTGGTCCTGAAGCTGCTCGACCCGCGCAACGTCCGCGACCCCGCGTGGCGCGCCCTGCTCCGAAGCGAGGCCGCGCTCGCGACGGCCGCCGCCCACCCCAACGTGGTCGCGGTGCTCGAGTGCCACGTCGACGACGACGAGCCCTTCCTCGCCATGGAGTACGTCGAGGGGGTCGACCTGGCCTCGCTCATCCGGGCGCTCCAGCAGACCCAGCGGCGCATGGAGGCCCCGCTCGCCTGCCACGCGGTGCGAGAGCTGCTCACCGGGCTCGGCCACATCCACCGGCTCAACCTCGACGGGGTGGGATTGCTCCACCGCGACGTCTCCCCGAGCAACGTGCTGCTCTCCGTCGACGGATCGGTGAAGCTCGGCGATTTCGGGCTCGCGATGACCATGCGAGGCTCCAACCCGCCGGGCCCGGCCGGGACGCCCGCCGCCGCGGTGGCCGCGCTGCGACTTCAGCGGGGCAAGGTCCCGTACATGGCCCCGGAGCAGCTCCTGGGGATGGCGGTCGACGGTCGCGCGGACCTCTACGCCGCCGGGGTCGTGCTGGCTGAGCTCCTCACCGGGCGCCAGGTGTTCGTGACGCCGCCCGAGGCCGCCGCGCTGCTCTCCGCCCGCGACGCGCAGCTCGAGGGGCTGCGCGAAGTGCTGAGCGACCACCCGGCTCGGCTGGTGTCCGTGGTGTTCCGCGCGCTCTCGCGCTCTCCCGCCGATCGCTTCCAGACCGCCGCGGAGTTCATCGTGGCGCTCGAGCCCTACGCGGGCGACCCGGTGGAGTCGCGGCCCCTGCTCGCCGCGCTGGTGCAGTGGGCCCGCACCGCCGCCCGCTCGGTGCAGCCCCCGTCGCGGCGGCCGTCCAGCGAGGTGCACCCCAGCCACTCGCAGACGCCCATCTCCTCCCGCTCTCACTACGGCGAGTCGCTGGAGGCCGAGCGCACCCGCGAGGTGCCGCTGCTCTTCTACGAGGTCGTCTCCGAGTCCGGAGAGCCGCGAGGGCGCTTCACCTTCGCTCGCCTCGTCGAGCAGGCCGCCGTGGGGAGGCTCACGGGCCGCGACCTGCTGCTCGCCCCCGACGGATCATCCCAGCGCGCCGAGGACTGGGCCGAGCTCGCGCCGCACCTCGTCGTGCGCTCGGAGACCACCTCGGAGGTGGCCGAGGCGCAGGCCGACTGGGCCGACGCGATGCCGACCTGCACCTTCCTTCACGCGCTCGCCAAGCTGGTGCTCGCCGACGAGTCGGGGATGCTGGTGGCCGAGGCCTCGCCCGCCCGCAAGGAGATCTACCTCTTCAAGGGGCGCCCGACGCACTACACGAGCAACCTGCCGGGCGAGTCCATCGGCGAGTACCTGGTGCAGCGGGGCCTGCTCAACCGGGGCGAGCTCGACATGGCCCTCGCGATGATGTCGCGCTTCAACAGCAACCTCTCGACAGCCCTGGTGCAGCTCGGGCTCGTCGACGAGACCCTGCTCGCGCAGCGCACCGACCAGCTCGCTCGGGAGCGCTTCACCGAGCTCTTCCGCTGGCGCCGGGGGACGCTCCGGTTCTTCCGCGGGGTGCTCCCTCCCCCCGGCGCGCTGCCGCTCACCCTCGAGCCCTCGGAGGTGCTGCGCGCGGGCGCCGCCGCGCTCGAAGACCCGGTCGCGCACTTCGTCCACGCGCTCGACCGCAGCGTGAAGACCGGCCCCGCGGCCCCGTCCACGGTGCTCGCCATCACCCCGCTCGGCGCCGAGCTCATGGCCGGTGCGGAGTCCACGCCCACGCTGACCCGCCTCATCGCTCGCACCTCGCAGGAGCGCCGGGTCACCACCGTCGACGCGCTGCGCGAGCTCTATTTCCTGGTCGAGGTCGGCGCGCTCGCGGTGGTCGATCCATGATGCACGCGTTGCGTTGCGCTCGGGTTTCCGGGTAGAGCGCTACGGGTTTCCGGTGCCAGAGACCTTCAGCTCACGAACCGTCGCCATCGTCGCGCTCGCCTCCCTCCTGGCGGGCTTCGTGGTGGTCTTTGCGGGCGGCATGGTGCTCTTCGCGCCCGCCACGACCGTGCCTCAGGCGCCGCCGCTCGGCCGCGACGCAGGCGCTCGCGTCGCCGCCCCCTCCCCCGCGCAGGTCGACGCGGGCGAAGGCCCCGCGGCGGTCGACCCCTCGGAGCCGGCGGAGGCGGGCGCTCCCGTGGCGGCCGAAGGGGCGGTGCGCTTCGCTCCCTCCGCGGTGTCGCGCTGCTGGGACGCCAACAACCCCGCGGTGCTGCCCGGGGCCACGTGCGACAGGCTCCAGGCGATCGACGACCACTTCGCCTCGAAGGCCGCCGAGATCGCCGGCTGCGCCCGGGGGCACGGCCGCCTCGCGTTCATCATGGACCTGCGGTTCTCCACGGGGTTCGTGCGCTCGTGGGGAGGTCCGTCGAGCACCGTCGCCAACGCCGGGACGGTCGTGGCCTGCGTTCGACGGGTGACGCAGCCGCTCCCCCTGGCGGCGGCCGCGCACGCGCACGACCGCTACCTGATGGTGCTGCCCATCGAGTGGTGACCGATCAGGAGACGCGGTCGGCGAAGGCGCGCATGAAGTCGGTGAGGACGTGGACGTCCGAGAGCTCGACGGCGTTGTAGAGCGACGCGCGGATGCCGCCGACGGCGCGGTGGCCCTTGAGGCCGACGATGCCCTCGCGCTGCGCCTCGGCGACGAAGCGGTCGTCGAGGTCCGTCGAGGGGAGGTAGAAGACGACGTTCATGCGGGAGCGCGAGCCGGGCTCGACGGGGCAGCGGTAGACGTCCGGCCGCGCGTCGATGGCGGCGTAGAGCGCGCGGGCCTTGGCCTCGTTGCGGCGCTCGACGGCCTCGACCCCGCCGAGGGACTTCACCCAGCGGAGCACGTTGCGCATCAGGTAGACCGCGAAGGTAGGGGGCGTGTGATAGAGCCCGTCGTGCGCGGCGTGCGTCGCGAAGCGGAAGATGGTGGGGACGTCGCTGCGGGCGGTGTCGAGGAAGTCCCGCTGGATGACGAAGACCGTGAGCCCGGAGGGCCCGAGGTTCTTCTGCGCGCCGGCGTAGATGAGCGAGAAGCGCGAGGCGTCGATGCGGCGCGACAGGATGTCCGAGGACATGTCCGCCACCAGCGGCACCGCCCCCTCCGGGAAGCGCTCGTACTGCGTGCCCTCGAGGGTGTTGTTGGTGGTGATGTGCAGGTACGAGCTCCCCGGCCGGGTGGCGTGCGTGGACATCGTCGGGATGTGGTCGTAGCGCCGGGACATGGAGAGCGCGTCGGCCGCGTCGCCGACGTTGAGCGCCTCGGCGAGGGCCTTCTCGCCCCAGCCGCCGGTGACGGCGTAGTCCGCGCGGCCGCGGAGGAAGTTCATCGGAACGGTCGCGAAGGCCCCGCTCGCCCCCCCTTGGAGGAAGAGCACCACCGCGTCGGGGTGCAGGCCCATGAGCTCACGCAGCAGCGCGCCCGTCTCGTGGTGCACGCGCTCGTACGCGGCGCCCCGGTGGCTGTGCTCCATGATGGACATCCCCGTGCCCTCGAAATCCAGCAGCTCGTCCCTCGCCTGCTCCAGCACCACGCGAGGGAGCGCCGCCGGGCCCGCGTTGAAGTTGATCGCGCGTTCGCTCATGGCGGCGGAAGCTAGCGCCCGTCGCGCCGACTCACCAGCATTCGTATGTCGCTGCTACGTTGTGCGCCGACATGAGCGTTCCCCCCATCGGTCCGACCGAGTTGACCCCGATGCTCCCGGAGGGTCTGCGCGACCTCCTTCCCGAGCGCGCCGCCCGCCGCCGCGCCGTCGCCCGCACCGTGCTCTCCGCCTTCGAGCGCTACGGCTACGCCACCGTGGTTCCGCCCGCCTTCGAGCGCGAGTCCGTCGTCGCCCGGGGCGTCGGCGGCGCCGTCCGCCGTGAGCTCCTCCGCTTCCTCGACCCGGAGGTCGGCGACGTCCTGGTGCTGCGCCCCGACATGACCCCGCAGATCGCGCGCCTCGTCGCGACGCGCTACCGCGAGCACCCGGGGCCGATACGCCTCTCCTACGAGGGCAGCGTGGTGCGTCGCCCTCGGGGCCGCGCCCGGCGCCAGCGGCAGCTCTCCCAGGCAGGCATCGAGTGCATCGGCTTCGCCCCGCCGCACGCCGACCTCGAGGTCATCGTCGCCACGCTCGAAGCGCTCCACGCCCTCGGGCTGCGCGACCTGGTCGTCGAGCTCTCCCACGCGGGCGCCCTCTCCGCCGTCATCGACGCGCTCCCCGCGGCGGTGCGCGAGCCCGTCGCCGACGCGGTGGCCGTCCGCGACCACACGGTGTGGCGCTCGCTGCTCTCCGGCGCCGAGCTCGCCCACGTCGAGCGGCTGGCCTCCTGCGCCGGCGAGGCCTCCGAGCTCGATGGCTGGAGCGCGGGGCTCCGCGCCCTCGGCCACGCCGACGTCGTCGACGCGCTCTCTGCGGTGGTCGCCGGCCTCGAGGGCTCGGGCTCCCGGGTCATCGTCGACCTCGGCGAGCTGCGCGGCCGCGGGTACTACACCGGGCTCTTCTTCGAGGTGCTCGCCGACGGCGTGGGCTCCCCGCTCGCCGGGGGCGGGCGCTACGACGCGCTGCTCGGCCGCTACGGCGCGCCCCGCACCGCCACCGGCGCGGCCATCGACCTGGAGGCCGTCGAGTCGGCCCTCGCGCAGCGCGGGCTCGACCACGACCCGAGGCCCTCGAAGGTGCTCGTGGTGGGCCGCGCCGGCGCGAGGGCCGCGACGGCGGCGAGGCTGCGCGCCGAGGGCCGCGCGGTGTCCGAGTGCGACCCGGTGGACGAGGAGACGCTCTCGAGGCTCGTGGCCTGGGAGGGCTACACCGAGGTGCTGCGCCCGGAGGGCGGTTGACGCGGGGGAGCCCGCGGTGCCATCGATCCCCGCGATGAACCACGCGGGGCCCGGAGCGACGACATGCAGGCGGTGATTCTCGCGGGCGGACGGGGCCGTCGGCTGGCGCCCTTCACCGCGGCCTTCCCGAAGCCGCTGGTGCCGGTGGGCGACCGCGCCGTGCTGGAGGTGCTCATCCGCCGGCTGGTGGCCGCCGGGGTGGTGGAGATCGTGCTCTCCGTCGACCACCTGGCCGAGCTCATCATGGCCTACGTCGAGGGCCACCCCGGGCTGCGCTCGCTCGCGAGCTACCGCTTCGTCCGAGACGAGCGCCCCGGCGGCACGGCGGGTCCGCTCAAGCGCATCGCGGGCCTCGGGCAGACCTTCCTGGTGGCCAACGGCGACCTGCTCACGGAGCTCGACCTCCGGGCGCTGGTCGCGCACCACCACGAGCGCGGGGCGGCGCTCACGGTGGCGGTGCATCGCAAGCCGGTGAAGCTCTCCCTCGGCGTGCTCGACATCGACGCCGACGGCAACATCGCGAAGTACACGGAGAAGCCGGAGTACCTCTACGACGTGTCGATGGGCGTGTACGTCTACGACGCGAGGGCGCTCGGCTACATCACCGAGGGCGAGTACCTCGACTTCCCCGACCTCGTGGCGAGGCTCATCGCGGCGGGAGAGACCGTGGCCGCGTACCGCACCGACGCCTACTGGCTCGATATCGGCAACCCCGACGACTACGCGCGGGCCCAGGAGGACGCCACCGGCGGCCGGGGCCCCGCCGCGATGCAGGAGCAGCGATGAACTGGAAGGTTCCACTGACGGACGTGACGCTCGGCGAGGAGGAGGCGCTCGCCGCCGCGGAGGTGGTGCGCTCGGGATGGCTCTCCCAGGGCGAGCGCGTGGCGGCCTTCGAGGCGGCCTTCGCGGCGATGGTCGGCGTCCCCCACGCGGTCGCGGTGAACAACTGCACTGTCGGACTGGAGGTCGCCTACGCCGCGGTGGGGGTGGTTCCTGGCGACGAGGTGGTGATGCCCGCGCTCACCTTCGTGGCGACCGCCAACGCGGCCCGTCGCCTGGGCGCCACGGTGGTCTTCGCGGACATCACCAGCGACGACGACCTCTGCGTCGATCCCGAGGACGTGCTCGCCAGGGTCACGCCGAAGACCCGCGCGGTGGTGCTGGTGCACTACGCGGGCTTCGCCGCCGACGTGGCCGCCGTGCGCGCCGGGCTCGCCGCCATGGGCCGCGCCGACGTGGCCGTCGTCGAGGACTGCGCCCACTCCCCGGCCGCCGGATCGCGCGACGGCAGCGCCCGCTGCGGGGCGCTCGGCGACGTCGCGGCCTTCTCGTTCTTCAGCAACAAGAACATGACCACCGGCGAAGGGGGGATGCTCACCACCCGGCGCGCGGACCTCGACCAGGCCCTGCGGCTGCTGCGCGCCCACGGCATGACCACCACCACCTGGGACCGGCACCGCGGTCACGCCTTCACCTACGACGTGGTGCGGGTCGCCACCAACGCGCGCATGGACGAGATCCGCGCGGCCATCGGGCGCATCCAGCTCGGTCGGCTCGCGGAGGCCAACCGCCGTCGGGCCGAGGTTCGCGGCTGGTACCTCGACGCCATCGCAGAGCGCTCCGGGCGCCTCTCGGGGCTCCACGTGCCCTTCGTCGGAGAGACCTACGGAGAGAGCGCGCAGCACCTGTTCGTGGTGCTGCTGCCGAGGGGCGTGGAGCGCAGCGCGGTGATGGCCGCGATGCGCGCCGCGGGCGTCCAGACCAGCGTGCACTACCCCCCGACGCACCGCTTCTCGGCCTACCAGGACGTGCCCGCGAAGCTCCCCCGCACCGACGCGGTGGCGCCCCGCCTGCTCACGCTGCCGCTCGGCCCGGCGATGACCCGAGAGCAGGTCGCGCTCGTGGTCGACGCCCTCGCCGACGCGCTCGGCGGTTGACGCCCCGGGGCGGAGTCGGTTTGTCTCCATCACGATGACTCCCTCCAGGCCCCGTGGCGTTCCCCTCACCCTCCTGGCCGCCGCTGCGCTGGTGTCGTGCGGCAATGACGCGACGCCGACACCGACCCCGGCGGCCAACACATGGACCATCGCGAGCGGCGAGTACACGCTCGCCCCGGGCGAGGAGCGGTACCTCTGCACGACCGCCACGCTGCCGGCCGATCGCGAGACGGTCATCACCGCGATGACGCCCACCTACGGCACGGGCACGCACCACATCTTCTTCGCGCAGACGCTCGCCCCCGAGGACGCGGGCACCTTCGAGTGCCGCACGCTCTTCCGCACCACCTGGGCGCCGCTCTACCTCGGCGGCGTGCAGAGCGGGACGCTGCAGCTGCCTCGCGGCGCGGGCATCCGGCTGTCCGGCGGCCAGCAGGTGCTCATCCAGCTCCACCTGCAGAACGCCACCGCCAGCCCCATCCGGGCGCGCACCTCGATGACCCTCACGCTGGCCGATCCCTCCGCGCCGGTGGTCGCCGCGGGGGTGTTCGGGGTCGACAACCGCACGGTGCGCATCCCCGCCCGCTCGACCAACCACCGCACCGCCATGACGTGCCGTCCCAACCGCGACATGAACGTGTTCGCGGTGCTCGGTCACATGCACAAGTACGGGTCTCGGCTGGAGTTCGTCCGCGGCGGAGTCGACAGCACCGACGCCCTCTACGAGACCGACTGGAACTTCGGCGAGCAGCCCACCACCCCGCGGGTCTTCACGCTGCGCGCCGACGAGTCGGTCTCGCTCCGCTGCTTCCACAGCAACACCACCTCGGCGGAGGTTCCGTACGGCGAGAGCTCCGACCAGGAGATGTGCGCCTCGGTGATGTACTACACCCCCTTCGATCAGCTCGACGGGTGCATCGAGGACGGCACCGCGCGCGACGACGCGGGCAGCGGACCGGGCGACGCGTCGGTCCCGCTGGGGGACGGCGGGGTGCCCGTGGGGAGCTGCGTCCAGCCGGGTGAGACCGGCAACGAGCAGGGCGTCGGGCGCTTCTGCACCGCGCGCGGCAACCAGTGCGCCGGCAACGCGGCCAACCTCTGCCTCGCGGCGCTCGCGCCCACCGAGGGCCAGTGGTTCTGCACGCACCTCTGCACGATGGAGAGCCAGTGCGGCGCGGGCTCCGTCTGCGTCGGTGACTCTCGCGGCCGGGTCTGCATGCCCGCGAGGTGCGCCCCGTCGGCGGACGCTGGCCCGGCGAGCGATGGCGGCGCCGCGGACGCCTCGACGGGGAGAGACCAGTAGGATGCGCCGCGCGCTGTGGTGCCTGCTGGCGCTCGCGGGCTGCAACGAGGACGCTGCGACCGGGGTGGACGCCGGTCCGCCGACCTGGGACTCGGTGCAGGCGATCATGCGCCGCAGCTGCGTGTTCAGCTCCTGCCACGGCGGCCGCTCGGCCTACCCCGCCCTCGGCGCGGACGTGGACCACGCGGCGCTCGTCGGGGTGGCGTCGCGCGAGGTGCCGTCGCTCCAGCTCGTGGTGCCCGGCGACCCGGCCAACAGCTGGCTGATGATCAAGCTCGACGGGACCATGGCGCCGCGACCCGAGTGCCAGGCCGACCCGCGGGCGTGCGGCGTCTCGATGCCCCAGGGAGTCCCGGTGCTCGAGCGCGCGGAGCGTGACCTCGTGCGCGAGTGGATACGCCTGGGAGCGCCCGGTCCCCGCGACCCCTGACGGACTCTGCTCAGTCTCCGTGTTCGCAGGGCGCGTCGCGCTCGGCCCAGGACCGCAGCCGCTCGACCCGCTCCAGCGGCCAGCGGCTCCCCTCGGGCCACGTCGCCACCGAGGCGTCCGCCGCCGCCGCGAAGAGCCACCGCCGGGTGCGCGCCACGCCCGCGGCGTCGCGTCGGCAGTGCGCCCGCATCACCCGCTCGATCACCGAGCGCGCGTACGGCGCCCGCCGCTCGTCCCCGACGCGGAACACCTCCGCCACCACCCTCGCCCCGGCGGCCCCGTAGGACACCAGCCGACGCACCGCGGGCGACTCCCCAGGGTGCGACGGGTCGGCGTCGTCCGCGAGGTGCGCCGCCAGCCAGCGAAGCTCCGCGTCCCGAAGCGCCGGGCCAGCGTCCCTGTCGGCCACCACGGGCTCGTCCCCGGCCGCCGCAGGGCCCAGCGTGGGACCCGCCGGCGCGCTTCCCGCGCATCCGGCCAGCGCCGCGAGCAACACGGCGCCACGAAGCACCTCCCTCACTGCGCCCAGTCCGCCGGGGCGCCGTCGATCTCCAGCGCCGGGCGCTTCTCCAGCGTCGAGTACTTCACCATCGCGAGCAGCTTCGAGGCTTCGCCCTCCATGCCCGCCGTCACGCTGGTGACCTTGCCGACCACCTTGCCCTCGGCCATCACCTCCGCGCCGGCCGCGGGCGTCTTACCCGACTGGGTAAGCGCCACCAGCTGCTTCTGCACGTGGCCTCGCATCTGGAGCCGGCACACCACCTCCTGCCCCAGGTAGCAGCCCTTCTGGAACGACACCGCCCTCGGCGTGATGGCCGCCTCCTGGACGTAGTTGTCGACGCCGAAGTCCACGCCCCAGCGCGGCCTCGCCTGCGCCACGGACGCGGCGTCGAAGGCCTCCCGCGAGACCGGCGTCACCGCGTCGGAGCGCGGCGCCTCGCGCCCTTCGCCCACCAGCACGTCGACGCCCCCGAAGCCCAGCCGGTCGGCGATCGAGCGACCGGGCCACCCCTCGGTGAGCTCCACCGCCCTCGGCCCCTGCACCGTGAGCACCCGCTCGGGGGTCGCGTCGAGCAGCACGTCCTCCATCACGATGAAGCGCTCGAAGTGCGCCAGCAGCGCGTCCCGCTGCTCGGCAGGGACCACCACCAGCAGCGCGTCGTCGGTGCGGTGCACGAAGGCGTCGGCGAGCATCTTCCCCTTCACCGCGACGATGGCCGTGTAGGCCCCGTGGCCGAGCGCGATCGGCCGAAGGTCGGCGGTCACCACCCCGTTGAGCCACGTCAGCCGGTCGTCGCCGCGTACGGTGATCACCGCCCGGTCGTCGAGCCAGAGCGCCCCGGCCCCCTCTCGGAGCGCGCGGAGCTGGTCAGCGAAGGGAGGCGCAGCGGAAGGTTCCATACCCGCGTCCGTAGGCTCCCGCGCGAGGCGACGCAAGGCGCTGCTACGGATCGACGACCCGGATGCCCAGGTGGTTGCCGACGCGCCGCTCTACGCCGTCGCTGGGGCGGTTCACCACGCCCCCTTCAGCCGCGATGTAGAGCTCGGTGCTCCCCCCGCCGTCGAGGTTGATCGCGTCCGACACGCCGAACTCCTCCATCAACGGGATGAGTCCGAGCGAGGTCATTCCCGGGATGCCGTTGCGCCGGCCGTCGACCACGGCGATGACCAGGGTCGCCCCGCCGGGGGTGGAGCCGATCGCGGTGCGAGGGTGGAAGCGGTACATCCCGATGGGCTCCTCGGGCTCGAAGACCGTCGCGCCGCGGTCGAGGAGCCGGGGCCAGCCGGTGATCACCTGCCGGGCCCAGCCCAGCTCGCAGGTGGTGGGGCGGTCGACGCTGTCGAAGTAGGCGAGCCGCGTCCCGTCGGCGCACGGACCGAAGGCCAGCGAGGCCCCGCAGCGGTCGCGGTAGGCGTCGCGCCACACCCTGCCGTCGCCCATCGCGAGCCCGCAGGTGGAGCCGTCGTAGAAGTTGGCGTTGATGGCGATCTGCGCGGCGTACTCCTGCGCGAAGCCGCTGACCGAGGCCCGACGGTCGCCCGGCCGCGTCGCCACCACGTCGATGGCGGGGCAGCGCATGTCGATGAGCACCACGTGGGCGTCCTGGCCGGGCACCTCGCGGTGGATGTGCTCGACGCAGCGATAGGGGCGGGTGGTGCGGTCGACCGCGACCGCCGGGGCGGCCGGGAGCGTGAGGAGGCTGAGCGTGAGGAGGGAGGTGCGCGTCAGGTTCATGCGATCGGTCGGCGACGCCGACGGAGCGCCGCCACCAGGGAGCCGAACATGCCGAGGACGCCCCACGCAAGCCCCGAGGGGTGACCTGGCTGCGCGTTGCAGCCGAAGCCCATGGAGGCGGTCAACACCTGCGGCGCCGGCGGGGGTGCGGCGGCGGGGGCGGTCGGCGCGGCGGGGGCGCGCACCGCGACGTCGAAGCGGATGGGCTCATCGACCAGCAGCCCGCCCTCCGGCGCGACGAGCCGCGCCCGAAGGGAGGTGTTGCCGAAGGAGCGAGGCTCCCAGGAGACCTCGAAGCGCCCCACCTCGCCGGGAGGGACCTCCCCGGTCGGACGCGCCGTCCAGGTTCGTCTGCCGTCGGTGAGCTCCACCGTGGGGCCCTGCTCGCTGCTCCAGGCGCGGCGGCCGGTGTTGCGCGCCTCGACCCAGACCTTCGAGGACTGCCCCGCGGTGACCGACTCCGGGGCGCCGCGGCCGGTGATCTGCCCGGCGTACCAGACCGCGCCGGGGCGGAGGCGAATACCCAGGTGGGTAATCACCGCGCGCTCGTGGCGGTCGCTGGGGCGGTTGATGAGGTGCGAGTCCATCACCAGCGTGGTCGACCCGCCTCCGTCGAGGTTGATGGCGTCGTGGGCGCCGAACTCTCGGAGCACGTCGACGAGCTGGAAGCCCGTGAGCCCCGGCACGCCCGGGCGACGACCGTCGGCGCTGAGCAGGATCATCGTGCGGTGATCGGCCGAGAGCGCCGCCGCGGTGCGGGGGTTGGGGCGGTAGAGGTGCTGCGGGCGGACCCAGTTGCGGGGCGCCTGGCCGCCGCGCATCAGCCAGGGCTTGCCGCTCCAGGCCTCGGTGATCATCGAGGGCAGCGGGCCGTGGGGCGAGGCGCTGGTGTCGAGGGCGACGGCGTCGTTGCCGGGGCCCACGCCGAGGGTGGCGATGCAGCCGTCTTCGTAGATGCGGGGGTAGACCTCGCCGCCGCCGGCCGCGAGCCCGCAGGAGCCGCGGCCCCAGAAGTTGGCGTTGACGGCGACGACGGCGTCGTAGCGGCGGGCGAACTGGGAGGTGGTGATGAAGCGGTCTTCGGGGCGGGTCGCGACGACCGAGACCTCGGGGCTGCCGAGGTCGACCAGCACCACGTGGAGGTCGACCCCGGGGCGCACCCGGTGGAGGTGACGGATGCCAGGGTGGGGAGAGGTCCAACGGTCGACGGCCGAAGCCGCCGAGGGGACCGCCGTCATCGCCATCATCACCGCCCAGGCCCCAGCGCGCCACCGCTTGTCGTACATGTAGGCAGGTTCGGGGTGAGGGCCGGGGCGCCGCAAGATTCGGGCGGCAGAACCGGGAGCGCGTGCAGGTTCCTTGCGCTGGCGAGAGGACTTCAATCGGTGGCGCGACGATGCCACGACATCGGCCCGCGCGAAACTGCCATAGACCGCGGCGGCACGATCGCGCGTCCACGTGCAGACTGACGAGGACGGCGTGGCCGTCTCCCCGGAGGAGCTCGCGAGCATGAAGGTCCATTGGCGTCACTGGTGCGCAGCGTCAATCGCGGTACACGCGACGTTGATGGGTGCGCTCTCGGCGGCGCGACCGACGGCGACGCGCTCGCCGGTGACGAGGCCGCCGTCGCAGAGGGTGGTGGTCCCGGTGGACTTCGCCCCGTCCGCTCCGCCGGTGCCCGGCGCGACCGCCGCGAGGCCAGCGCCCCCTACGGCCCGAGACGCGCTGGGCGGCGCTGCCCACCGGCAGAACCTCGACGCCGAGCAGCCCGGAGAGCGGGGCGACGGACGCAGCCTGGAGCGGGGCCGTCAGATGGCCGCGCGCGCCGAGCGGGTCAACCTCGACGAGCGCCTCCTCGACGCCGACCACGGGGTGCAGGAGCAGCGCATCGCCACCGCGCGCCGCCGCGCATCGCCCCAGGACGATCGCCGCACCCCAAACCCCGGCGAGGACCCGTGGGTCTCCACCGGCGACGGGGTGCTGCTGCTGCGCGTCCCTCACTCGGCCGCCCTCCCCGCCGCGGGCGCCGCGGCTCCGTCGGTGCAGAGCGCCGCCATGCGCGCCGGTCCCGCGCCGACCGCCGCGGCCTTACCCGATGCTGTATTCGTCGGGCCCGGCCTGGGCGACCGCGACCTCGCGGAGCGGCCTCGGACGGGCATCGCAGGAGCCCGAGGGACCCGCTCCCGCGCGGCGGGCCCGGTGGCCACGCAGCGCCCGTCGGTCAACCGGGGCCACGCGTCGACCACCAGCGACCGCATCGCGCCTCGCACCAGCGACGACGCCGACGCCGCGCTGCTGGCGACCTCGATGCTGCGCGACCACCTCAACGCCTCGGTGCAGGACGGCCCGCAGCGCGCGGCGGGAGAAGGCGGCGTCGGCGGCGGAGGGGCGCCCGGCTCGGGCGGAGGCGTAGGCCGCGGCGGGGCGGCGAGGCCGCTGGGCGACGGCGACGGCTGGATCGCGCTGGGCACCGAGGACGCGCGGTACATCCGATACTTCCACGAGGTGCGCCGACGCCTCCAGCCGCTCTGGCGCGACGCCTTCCCCTACGACGAGGCGCTTCAGCTACGGCAGGGGACGGTGGTGCTGCAGTTCGTGATCGCCCGCGACGGCAGCGTGAGCGCCACGAGGGTGAGCCGCCGCAGCGGCGTCGATCGCTTCGACGCCAACGTGCTCGCGGCGATCTCCGGGGCGCGCCTTCCGCCCATCCCCGACTCGCTCGGGCGCTCGGAGCTCCGGGTCAGGGCGCCCTTCGAGTTTCGCAACCCGGTGGTGCGCTGAGCGGTCAGACGAGGCGCTGGGCGACGTGGGCCAGGGCGGCCAGGTCGTAGACGTCTTCGTCAAGGGTCGGAACCACCGCGTGGCGGGGCACCGAGGCCATCTCCCGCTGCGCCCGGGCCACCTCGAGCGCGTCGCGCCGGGCCCAGGTGGACATGTCCCGCCACGCGCGTGAGAAGGCCGCGCCGAGGTCCGTCGCGTTGGGGATGTTGGCGTCGGAGAGCAGCCCCGCGAGGCGGTCGGCGCTCGGCGTGGGGAGGTCTTCGGCCTGGCGCACCCGGTTCATCACCAGCGCCTCGGCGTTCATCCGGTGCTTCTGGAGGTGGTCGACGAAGAACATCGCCTCGCCGACCGCCATCGGGTCGGGCGAGCTCACCACCACGAAGGCCACCTCGCTGGCCATGAGGGCGTCGCGCACCTTCGAGGCGCGCTCGCGAAAGCCGCCGAAGAGCGACTGCAGGTCGTTGAGAAACTCCGCCACCTGGGAGAGGAAGTCCGCGCCGGTGAAGCTCCCGAGGCCCTGGAGCACCTTGGCCATGGCCTTGGAGAGGAGGTTGAGCGAGAGCTTGCCCGTGCGCTCGAAGGCCGAGACGAAGGCGCTGATGGCCGGCGAGTCGACCGCCTCGATCATCTTGTCGGGCGCCTCGAGGAAGTCGAGGGCGTTGGAGGTGGGCGGCGTGTCGAGCACGATGAGGTCGTACCGGGGGTCGTCGCGCAGGGCGTAGAGCTTCTCCATCGCCATGTACTCGGGCGTGCCCGCGAGCGAGCCGGAGACCTCCTGGTAGATCTGGTTGTTGAGGATGCGGTCGCGCGTCTGGGGGTTGTTGGCGTAGCGGGTGACGAGCGCGTCGAAGGTGCCGCGCACGTCGAGCATCATCGCGGTGAGCGTCCCCTCCCCCTCGGTACGCCACAGGGCGGGGTCGATCTCCTGGGCCTCGTGCGCCATCTCCCGCAGCCCGAGGGAGGTCGCGAGGCGCTTCGCCGGGTCGATGGTGAGGCAGAGCACCCGCCGCCCCCGCTGGGCCGCCGCGAGGGCAAGGGCCGCGGCGATGGTGGTCTTGCCCACGCCGCCGCATCCGACGGTCACGATCACACGCTTGGTCGTGAAGAGATCGCCGAGGCTCGTCAACATCGCGCGGAAGCTAGTCCGACCCCTCCCCCGCGCGCAACCGGCGACCGTGAGACACTCGCGGCGAACGCTACGACCGGAGGTAAGGGACGCTTTCATGAGCACACGAAGGATCCTGGGCGCGTGCGCGGTGACGCTCACGCTGTTGGCGGGCTGCTCGGAGGACGCGAGCGTGGTGGGGGGCGACGCGGGAGCAGACGTCCCCTCCGACCTCGGCCCGATGGATGTCGGAGCGACAGACACCGGAACGACAGACACCGGAACGACAGACACCGGAACGACAGACACCGGCCCTGCAGACACGGGAGCCACGGACACCGGATCGATGGACGCCCCCGACGACGTCCCGGTCGACGCTCCCTTCCGCTGCACGGCGAACGCGGACTGCGCGGGTCAGCCGGGCGGCGCGGCCTGCGACACCGCGACGGGCCGCTGCGTGGCCTGCACCGCCGCGAGCGACCTCTGCCCCGCCGGGCAGTACTGCGTCGCCGAGAGCAACACCTGCGCGTCGGGCTGCCGCGACGACGGGGCCTGCGCGGGCGGCGACGGCGGAGTGTCCGCCGACGGAGGGGCCGCCGGGGCGGGGCACTGCGACCCGGCGAGCCATCAGTGCGTGGGCTGCCTCACCGACGCGCACTGCCCCGCGTCGACGCACTGCATGGGCAACACCTGCGTGACGGGCTGCCTCACGGACGCGCACTGCGCTTCGGGGCAGACCTGCTGCGGGGGCGGCTGCGTCGACACCCGTGTCAACACCGCGCACTGCGGCGCGTGCGGGACAGCCTGCGCCCCGGCGAGCGCGACCGGCGCCTGCGCGGCGGGTGTGTGCGGGATCGGGAGCTGCGATCCCGGTCGCGGCGACTGCGACGGGATGGCCGCCAGCGGCTGCGAGGTGGACACCCGCGCGAGCGTGGAGCACTGCGGCGGCTGCGGGATGGCGTGCGCTCCGAGGGCCCACGCCACGGTGTCCTGCGCGGCGGGGGCCTGCGCGTTCACCTGCGCCGCAGGCTTCGCCGACTGCGACGGCGACGCCGCGAACGGCTGCGAGGTGGACCTCGGCTCCGACGTCACCCACTGCGGGAGCTGCTCGACCCGCTGCGCGGTGGCCAACGGGACGCCCGCCTGCACGGCCGGGGCGTGCGCCGTGGCGGCCTGCAACGCGGGTCGCGCCGACTGCGACGCGAACGCCGCCAACGGGTGCGAGGCCGACCTCGCCAGCCCGACCACCTGCGGGAGCTGCACCCGCCGATGCGCCTCGCCCGCGAACGCCAGCGCGACCTGCGCGGCGGGCTCGTGCGGCTTCGCCTGCGGGGCGGACTTCGGCGACTGCGACGGCAACGCGGCCAACGGCTGCGAGGTCAACGTCGCCAACGGCAACGCGAGCCACTGCGGCGGGTGCGGGGTGGAGTGCGGGCTGATCCACGCGGTTCCGGTGTGCGCGGCGCGGACGTGCCAGGTCGAGAGCTGCGACACGGGCTGGTCCAACTGCGACGCGATGCCCGCCAACGGGTGCGAGGCGAACACCCGCACCAGCAACGCCCACTGCGGGGCGTGCGGCAACGCGTGCAGCGGCGGGTCCTACTGCCAGACGGGGGCGTGTCGGCTGCCGGTGAGCTGCAACGCGCTGCGGACGCTCAACCCGTCGGCCACGAGCGGGGAGTACGAGATCGACCCCGACGGCGCGGGCCCGCTGGGAGCGCAGCGCGTGTACTGCGACATGGCCTCGCAGGGCGGCGGCTGGACGCTCGCTGGCTCGGTGGTGAACGGGGTGCCGAGGGCCTGGAACGCGCTCGGGGTCTTCACCGACCGCACGAGCTTCGGGTCGATCGCGACCCGAACCAGCGCCAGCTACAAGTCCCTGGCGTGGTCCGACGTGGCCGGCAACGACCTCCGGGTGGAGACCTCCGAGTACAGCTTCGGCTGGACGGGGCTGCTCGGCAACCGCTCGCTCGGCACCTACGTGGGAGCCAGCTGGCCTTCGAGCTGCAACACCACCTGGACCCGCTCGGGCGCCGACTTCTACACGGGCATCAGCGCGGCGCAGGCGGCGGCCTTCGGGTTCTCCCTCCGGGCGCTCGACAGCAACGCGTCGTGCTTCCCCTCGACGAACGAGAACGTGGCCATCGGGTTCTATGCGGCCGAGTGCTGCTGGGTGAACGGCCTCGGCAACACCCCCGGCGGCGAGGCTCAGTGGCTCACCCACGACCTCTCGCTGCTGCGCCTCTCTCGCATCGCGCCGCTGAGCTGCACCCCGGGAACCTGGCCCTGCAACGCCAACGGCAGGACCATCTCCGCCGCGGGCGAGTGCTACGGCTACGACACGAGCTGCAAGGCCAGCTACGCCCTCATCTGGGTGCGGTAGGCGTCAACGCAGGGCGAAGGCCTCGGAGAGCAGGGCTTCGCCGCTCGATCCCCACAACAACAGCACCTGATGCGCGTCGGCGATGGCGACGGCGTCCATGCGCGGGCCCGGTGTCCCGCCGGAGGGGAGGAGCGTCCATCGGCCGGTCGCGACGTCGAGCACCGCGCCGTCGTCGTGGACCCGGCTCTCGTCGCGGCCTCCCCAGAGCAGCACCCCCGATGGGGCGGAGACCGCGGTCACGCCCCAGCGGGAGGAGAACGGAGGCGGGTCGAGGCGTCGCCATCGGCCGGTGCTCCACTCGAAGATCGAGGCCACCTCGCCACCCACCGCCACAAGTCCTGAAGGAACCTCCACCGCGACGGGACCGCTGCGGGGGGGAGGCGCGCCTTCGAGGTCGACAGGTGTCCATCGCGACGTTGGGAGCTCCAGTATGAATGCGTCCTCGGAGCCGAGGGCCAGTGCCTCGCCCGCGCCTCCCCAGAGGAGCACCCTCGACCCGTCGGGCGACACCGCCGTCGAGGCCCCGTGCCTCGCCCTCGGCCCGCCCTCCGGGAGCGCGGTCCAGCGGCGGGTCGAGGCGTCGTAGCGGGCGCCGTCGGCGAAGTCGTTGCCGTCGGCGTCGCGGCCTCCCCAGAGGATCCACTCGCGCCCGTTGGACGCGCTCGCCATCGCGCCGCGAGCCGAGAGGGGCACCTCCCCGAGGGGCTGCCAGCGATCGGTAGATGGGTTCCAGCAGGCGCCATCGTCGAGGCTGTTGCCTCTCGCCTCGCCGCCCCAGATGCACAGCTCGCCCCCTGTCCAGGCGGCCGCGTGGTTGATCCGACCGCTGGGGGCGCCTTCGCCAGAGAGCGCCTGCCACCGGGCGCCGTCCCAGCGCCAGGCCTCCCCCATGGGACCGTCGGCCCCGATGCCCCCGAAGACGATCGCGCCCCCGGGGACGGGGGTCACGCTCGGAAAGCGCCGCGGGACGAGCAGCGCGAGACCTTCATGGGGAGCCCATCGGAGGGGGTCGGTCATGGGCCGGAGGCTACTGCCCCCGTCGTTGCCCCGGAAGTTGGAGCAGCCCGCCGCGAGCGCCGTCGCCGCGACGAGAACCAGGAGGCCGTGTGATGTGGTCATCGAGGGCGGTCATCGTTCTCGACCGCGGTGGCGTTTCGTACGCGTTAGACTCCGCCGACGATGAGCGGCGATGACCGAGACGGCGCTGGGGGACCGCAGATCCATTGCCACATCTGCAGCGCCTCGCTTCCGAGGGACGCGACCTTCTGTCTCCAGTGCGGATCCCGGGTCCGCGCGGTGCCTCCCGCCCCGACGCCCACTGCGATGGGCGCGCCATCCCCGCTCTCTCCACCGACGTCGGCACCGGCGCGACACGCCACGATGCTCGGCGTGGCCCCGACCGCTCCGACGATCTCGACGGAGACCATCCGCGAGGTGAGCCCCGCGGGGGCGATGGTGCAGCCGACGCCCCCGCCGACGGAGGTCGCGTCGCCCTCGCCGCCAGCCGCAGTACCCAACAAGCAGCGCACGATGATCGGGGTCGCCTTCGACAAGAGCGCCCTGCCCCCGGTGCCGGCCTCGGAGCCACCGCCGCCCGCGCCGTCTGCGCCGCCGCCTCAGCCCGCCGCTCCGGTGGTGGCGCCGCGCGCTCACACGATGATGGGCGTCGCGCCGCCTGTTCCGCCCTCCGAGCCGCCGCCGCCGGATGATCAGGCTGCCCGACGCCGCAAGGAGTCGCCGCCCTTCATCGGGGGACAGCGGCTCGGCGCAGCCCCTCCCAACCCGCCGCCCTCCTACGGGGCGCAGCGCACCGAAGACGAGCCCCTCCTCCCGAAGAAGACCCCGCTGGGCCTCTGGATCGGGGGCGCCGTCGTGGGCCTCGCGCTCCTCGGCGGCGCGGCGGTGCTGGCCTCGCGGCTGATCGGGGGCGGTGGTCCGCCGCCCCTGCAGGCGGAGGTGCGGCTCGCGGAGGGGCAGCTCCGGGTGCGCGCGACGCTGCCTGGCGCCGACTCCCGCTGGCGCGTGGTGTACCGGGGCACGGAGTTTCCCGTCGACGCTCGGGGCGCGGTGGACTTCCCCGTCGCGGGCCTCGACCCCAACGAGGTCGGCGAGATCGCCCTTCCCGTCGAGGTGCGAGACGCCACCGGCGCCCGCTCCCCGCGAGCGCTGCGCATCGTGATCGGGTACCGCGTGGTGGCCGACCTCGACCACCTCGGCGACGACCCGCCCCGCGTACACCTGCGCTTCCGTGTTCCGACGGGCGCGACGCTCTCCATCGCGGGTCAGCCGATCACCCTCTCCGGGCAGCTCGGCGTGGCGGAGATCCCGGCCCCGGCGCCCATCCCCATGGACTCTCCCACCGCCTCGCGCAGCGAGCGCTTCCCCATCGAGGTGCGCACCGCCTCGGGCGTGGTGATCCGCGGCGAGTACGAGCTTCGGCTCCCGCGGCTGCCGCTGCGCATCGAGGCGCCCGGCCCGCTGAGCCTCGTCAACGCGGCGATGGTCACCGTCGAGGGCTCGCTCCCTCGCGCGTCGCGGGTGTTCGTCGGCGCGCAGCCCGCCACGCTGATGGGCGATCACTTCCGCGCCGAGGTGCCCATCCAGCCGGGCGCCAACACGCTCACGGTGCGCGGCTTCGCCCCCGGCGGCGCGCCCGTCACCACGGCCCTGATGGTCTACCGCTCGGTCACCCCGCAGGACTACCTCGCCTCCGGGGGCGGCGACCGGGGCCTCGCGCCGCTCATCACCCCGGCGCCCACGACGGTGCGGCTGAGGGCGCGAGGGAGGGTGATCAACAGCACCGCGACGGCGGGCGAGCTTCCGTCCTTCCAGCTCCTGGTGACCGACCGCGCCTGCCCCAACCAGCAGTGCCTCGCGTGGGTCGACATGGCCCCCGGCTCGCTGGTGCGGGTCAACGAGAACGTCGAGGTGGTCGGCGAGACCCACGGCACCCGCACCTACGTGAACCAGACCGGGCAGCGGCGCACCGACACGGTGATCCGCGCGCTCTTCGTCCTCAGGCCATGAGCCCTCGTCGGGCCGGCGCCCGGGCGCTCTCGGGGGCGCTGCTCCTCGGCGCCGCCAGCGCCCTCGCCGACCCGCCGCGCGGCACGCTTCCCCCCGCCCCATGGACCTCGGTGGACCCCTTCCCCCTCCCGGGGGCCGGGGTGACCGCTCCACTACGGCTACCCGACGGGCGCCTCGCGGTGTTCACCCGCGCGCCCTCCACCCTCGCGCTGCTCGACGAGGCCAGCGGCACCGTGCGATCGAGCGCCGTGGAGGAGCCTCCCTCCGATCGCGTCGCGCCGCGCTGCGACGCCCGAGGCAGGCTGGTGATCCTCGGGGCCGGAGGGACCCTCTTCCGGCTGGGGCTCGACGGGCGGGTCAGGGTCGCCGCGCAGCTCCAGGGCGAGCTGCTCGGGGTGATCGAGCGCCCCGACGGCAGCGAGGTCGCCGCGGTCTCGAGCCACCAGCGCGTCGACTTCGTCACCCTCCGCGCGGACGGGAGCGTCGCCTCGGTGCGCTCGCTCTCCGCGAGCCCGATGACCACGCCTGCCACGCTCGGCGGCGGGCGCGTCGCCGTCGGCGTCCCTCGCGGCCTCGCGGTCTTCGAGCCCGCGGGCACCGTCCGCCTCGTGCCCTCCGTCGAGGGCTTACGTCACCTGGTAAGCGTCGACCGCGGCGCGCTTGCGGTCACCGCGACCGCGGTCTTCCCGGTGGACGCCGACGGGGTCATCGCCCCTCCGAGGCCGCTCCCCTCGCCGACCCGCTGGTGGTCCTCCTCCGAGGGCGCCGACGCGCTCGCCTGGGTCGACGGACCTCCGCCCGCCGTGCTGCGCGTCGACCGCACCGGGGCGTGGGTGCGCATCGACGCCCCGCCCTTCGCGGAGTCGGCGGTGCTCGACGAGTCGGGCGCGATGCTCCTGGCGAGCCGGCTGGGGCGGCTGGTGGCGCTCGATCCCGACGGCCGGGAGCGCTGGGTGGTCGACCTGCGCAGGGCGATCGTCCCCCGGGTGATCCTCGGGGAGCGCGGCGAGGCGTGGGTCACCGCCGTCGACGGCAACCTGTTGCGCTTGTCGAGCCGTAGCCCTTCGTCGCAAGAAGCACCGCGTGCGAACCGATGAGCTCCTCTTCGACCTGCCCCCCGAACTGATCGCCTCGACCCCGCTCGCCGAGCGCGACGCGAGCCGACTGCTGGTGCTCCGCCGCGAGGGCGGGACGCTGACCGACGACGTGATCCGATCGCTCCCCTCGCTGCTGCCCGAAGGGGCGCTGCTGGTGGTCAACGACACCCGGGTGATCCCGGCCAGGCTGCGAGGGGTGAAGCCGAGCGGCGGGAAGGCGGAGTTTCTGCTGGTGCGCTCGAAGGGCGAGGACGGCAGGCGCTGGGAGGCGCTCGGCCGGGCGTCCAAGCCCATGCGCGACGGCGCGGTGATCGAGATCGCGCCGGGGCTCGCGGTGCGCATCCTCGGGCGCGACGGGATGATGCTCGACGTCGAGCTGCTGGCCGACGACCCCTGGGCGGCGATCGAGCGTCACGGCGAGATGCCGCTGCCGCCGTACATGCACCGCGACCCGGAGGAGAGCGACCGGGAGCGTTACCAGACCGTGTATGCCGACCGGCCCGGCGCGGTGGCCGCCCCGACCGCGGGGCTGCACCTGACGGACGTTCTCTTCGCGGCGATGGGCGCCCGTGGCATCGAGCGGGTGGCCGTCACGCTGCACGTAGGCCCCGGCACCTTCGCGCCGGTGATGGTCGACGACCTCGACGAGCACCCGATGCACTCCGAGTGGTACGACGTGCCGGAGGCGACCGCGGAGGCCGTGCGGGCTGCGAAGCGCGAAGGGCGCCCGGTGGTGGCCGTGGGGACCACCGTGGTTCGGACGCTGGAGTCGTGGGCGCTCGAAGGGGAGCGCACGGGCGAGACGAGGCTCCTGATCCAGCCCGGGTACAGCTTCCGCGTGGTGGACGCGCTGCTCACCAACTTCCACCTGCCTCGCTCGACGCTGCTCGCGCTGGTGATGGCCTTCGGGGGCCCGGAGCGGGTGCGCGCGGCCTACGCGATGGCCGTGGCGCTCCGGTATCGCTTCTTCTCCTACGGCGACGCCATGCTTGTCCTGTGAGAGCCGCGCGCTATGGTCCGCGCCCTTCGATGATGTCCACCCCCGGCTTCTCCTTCGACATCCTGGCGCGCGACGGCCACGCGCGCGTCGCCCTCCTCCAGACGCCGCACGGCCCGGTCGAGACGCCCACCTTCATGCCCGTCGGCACCATCGGCACCGTCAAGGCGCTCACGATGGAGGAGATCGGCGCCACCGACGCGGGCATCGTGCTCGGCAACACCTACCACCTGTGGCTGCGCCCCGGCGCCGAGGTGGTACACGCCCTCGGTGGCCTCCACGGGTTCTCCCGGTGGCCGCGCGCGATGCTCACCGACAGCGGCGGGTTCCAGGTGTTCTCGCTGGCGAAGCTGCGCACCATGGACGACGACGGCGTCACCTTCCGCTCTCACATCGACGGCACCCTGAAGCGCCTCACGCCCGAGGAGAGCGTGAGGGTGCAGTCGCTCCTCGGCAGCGACATCGCCATGGTGCTCGACGAGTGCCCGCCCGGCGACGCCGACCGCGACGCCATCCAGCGGGCGATGGCGCGCACGACGAAGTGGGCGCGGCGCTGCCTCGACGCCCCGCGCGGCTCCCGGCAGGCGCTCTTCGGCATCGTGCAGGGCGGCATCCACGAAGACCTGCGGCTGCGGCACCTCGAGGAGATCGCCGCGATGCCCTTCGACGGCATCGCCCTCGGGGGATTGTCCGTGGGAGAGCCAGTCCCGGACATGCACCGGGTGCTGGGCGCGGTCGCCCACCAGATGCCCGAAGACCGGCCGCGCTACCTGATGGGCGTCGGCACGCCTCGCGACCTGCTGGTGGGCGCGCTCGCGGGCATCGACATGTTCGACTGCGTGCTGCCGACGCGCAACGCCCGCAACGGCCAGTGCCTCACCTGGCGCGGCCGGGTGAACATCAAGCAGGCGCGCCACCGCCTCGACGACGGCCCCATCGACCCGCTCTGCCAGGGGCAGTGCTGCAACGGCGAGGGCGGGCGCTACACCCGCGGGTACCTGCGGCATCTGTTTCTCAGCGGGGAGATCCTCGCGGCGCGGGTGATGTCGCTCCACAACATCTACTTCCTCGGGTCGCTGATGCGAGGGATGCGAGAGGCCATCCGGGAGGGACGGGCCGCCGCGTACGTCGACGACACGCTGCGAGGGATGCGAGAGGGCGACGAGCTGGGCCCTCCCTCCAACGGGTGACCGCGCGGCTGTCGAAAAGTGGGCGAGGCGCGGGCGATGGGCCAACGTCGCGCCCATGCAGATCGCCGACGTCTCCGCCTCCGACCGCCGCAACCGCCGCTCGGATGACCTCGCCACCGCGTTGAGGTTCCTGCTCGCCGCGCAGCGCGACCGGGCGGGGCTGACGCACCTGATCCTCGCCAACTCCGAGGGGATGCTCATCGCCTGGGACGGCGACGTGGCCGAGTGCGAGGAGCTCGCCGCGTACGCGCCCTTCATCGCGCGCGGAGAGGGCTACGTGCTCGACTCGCGGCGCCTCGCGGGCGTCTCGGTCCACACCTTCAAGGTGCGCAACGACGAGGAGCTGCTGCTGCTTCTTCGCGGCGACGGTGAGGCCGACAGCCTCGCCACGACGCTGCTCTCCAGCATCGAGGGCGTGGCGCGCATCCTCGCCCGGTAAGGGGGGAGCGCTACCCTCGGCGCACCCGCACGTGGCGGATGAACACGGGCGTCTCGGGGCGGTCGCTGGAGCTGCGGGGCAGCGCGGTGATGCGCCGCACGAGCTCGGTGGGGGTGCAGGTACCGAAGATCGAGTAGGTGCCGTCGAGGTGCTCTCGGGCCGTCTCGGTGATGAAGAACTGCGCGCTCCCGGTGTTGGGACCGCGATTGGCCATGCAGAGCTGACCCGCGGCGTTGTGCGGCTGCACGTGCTCGTCGGCGATGGTGTAGCCCGTGTCGCCGGTGCCCGAGCGGAGCTGGTCGCCGCCCTGGATCATGAAGCCCGGGATCACCCTGTGGAAGATCGAGCCGTCGTAGAAGGGCCGGGTCGCCCAGGTCGCGGCGACCGGGTCCCAGAAGGGGCGACGGCCGCGGGCGAGGCCCACGAAGTTGGCGACGGTGATGGGCGCCTCGCGCTCCGCCAGCGTGCAGGTGAAGTTGCCGAGGGAGGTCTCGATCTCCGCCGTGAGCGCGCCGGTGCCCTCGAGGCCCTCGGTGGCCTGAGCGAGGGTGAAGCTCCCGTGCGCCGGGTCGGGGGTCGTCGGCTGCGGGGTGCGGGCCTCGACGGGTGATCCGTCGAGCGCGCGGTCTTCGGCGGAGGGCGTCGGAGCGGCGGGGGCGGCGGGTGTTGGGGCCGCGGGAGTCGGGGCGACGTCGGGCGTCGCGGCCGCACCGGCATCGGCGAGGGTGGTGTCGGCCGCGGGGACGGGCTCCGGCGCGGGGTTCTTGGCGCGGTAGTACTGCCAGCCCGCGATGGAGACTCCCACCGCCAGCACGATGGGGATGATCACGTCCCCGGAGCGCCACCACGGGGTCTTCTCGGGGGGCGTGGCGTCGGGGCTGCCCTGGGTGCCCGCGGTCACGCGCCTCGGCGCGCGGGGCTCGCCCGAAGGGGTCTCCTTGGGAGGCGTCGGCCCTCGGGAGGGGCGGTCACGGAAGCGCGCGTCACGAACCTTGGGGGGAGTCTTCGACATGGGACCTCTGCCTCGCGGCGCGACGGTGGTATCGCGAGAGCCGGGGGTATCGCCAGTCACTCCTTCACTCGCGGCTCCACCGGGGCGACGCGGCGCTCGTCGGGGTGCAGCCAGGCGCGCACCTGGGGGAGCGCGTCGGCGAGGCGGGGCGAGTACCAGCAGAGGGCCTTGCCGTCGACGAGGAGCACCCTCCCCTGCGCGGCCGCGGGGATATCCAGCGCGCGGAACACTCCGGCGTCCGCTTCGGAGAAGGGGTGCGGCTCGTCCGGGAGGAGCACCACCTCGGGCTGCCGCTCGACCACCTCGTCGAGGGTCACCCGGGGGTAGCGGGTGTCTCGGAGGCCCACGCGGTCGTTGCTCCAGGGGGCGGCGCGGCCGAGGTCGGCGGCCAGGGGGTAGCGTCGGGGGCGGTCGAGGAAGACGTTCTGTCCGCCGCAGAGGTCGAGCACGTCGGAGATGAAGGTGTCGCCGTGGATGGTCATCAAGGGGTCCATCCAGATGGGGCAGAAGACCTTACGTGGGACGGTATGCGCCCGTAGGCGTTCCATCTCCGCCACGGCGTCGGCGAGGCGTACGAGCGCGGGGTGGTCGGAGGGAGCGCCCAGCGTCGCAGCGAGCTCTCTCATCAGCGCGACGGCGTCGGCGACGGTCTTGGGAAACGAGAGGTGAACGCGCAGCCCTCGAGCCACGAGGTCGCGGTGGATGGCCTGGGTGTTCTCCTCCTGGTTCACCAGCACCAGGTCGGGAGAGAGGGCGGCGATGGCGTCGACGTCGGCGTCCTTGGTTCCGCCGACGGAGGGGACGGCGGCGACCGCGGGCATCGGCTCGACGCAGTAGTCGGTGCGGCCCACCACCCGGTCACCGAGCCCGAGGAGGAAGAGGCTCTCGGTGACGCTCGGGACCAGCGAGACGACCCGACGGGGGATCACGCGAAGGCCAGCGCCCCGTCGAGCCAGGCGTCGTGCGCGGGGCCCTGGGTGGACTCGCCGAAGCGCACCCCGTGGCGGGCGAAGTCGCGTCGCAGCCGGCCCATCGAGCCGCGCACCTGGCGCAGGGTGCTCTCGTACGCGCGCTCCTCGATCTCCTCCTGGTAGAGGAACTTCATCGGCGACCCGGCCAGGATCTTCATCTCCTCGCCCTCGGGCCGGAAGATGTGGAACGCCACGCTCGGATACATCTCCGCGATGGCCGAGTGAGCCTTGTCGAAGCGCCCGTTGATGAGCGCCTTGAGACCCTGCATGGCGCCGAAGAGCCCGCCGCGGGCATGCACGTACCCCGCCTCGCGGGAGTAGATGGGCACCAGCGGGTCGACGATGAGGCAGAGCGAGGCGCCGTGCTTCACCGCGACGCGCATGTTGGTGGTGCGGGTGAAGGCGCCGTCGACGTACCAGCGGCCGCCGATGCGGGTGGGCGCGTAGAAGGGCGCGAGCGCGCACGACGCGCGCACCGCGCGGTGGATGGGCACGTCGGTCCAGCCGGGCTCGCCGAAGACCACGGCCTCGCTGGTGTCCTGGTCGGTGGCTCCGACGAAGAGCGGCTTGCGGGTCTCCTCGAAGTGGTCGCTCATCCCCGGGGTGCTGAGCGCCCGGGCGAAGTACTTCTCCAGCCGGTCGCCCGCGAAGATGCCGCTCGGGAGCGAGCGGTAGAGCGCCGAGAGGGGGTTGCGCGCGGTGCCCGACCCGACGAGGGCCCGGGCGAGTCCCACGGCCCGGCGGCCGAGCTCTCCGACGTTGGGGTCGAAGAGGTCGCCCCGTCCGATGCGGGGCACGCGGTCGTTGCCCTTGCGGAGCCCGTCGACGATCTCGTCGGGCGTGACGCCGTTGGCGAGCAGCGCCGCGAGGAAGCTGCCCGCGCTGATGCCGAAGAAGAGGTCGAAGTCGCAGAGCCGGCGGTCGAGCACGAAGCGGTCGAGCGCCCGTAGCGCCCCCACCTCGTAGAGGAGCCCCTCGATGCCGCCGCCCGCGAGGCAGAGGGCGATCTTGCCCCGGCCGTGGTCGGCGATGAGGGCCTCGACGGCGTCGAGCAGCTCTGAGCCGGTCGGGTCGAAGAGGGGCTCCCGGAGGCGGTGGCACCCGGCCCGAAACGCGACGGTGGCGCACGCGGCCGAGCGGTCGAGGAGGATGAGGGTGCGGTCGCGGGAGGTCAGGCCGTGGGAGTCGTCGTCGGGGTAGAGCCGGTCGAGCATGGCGGTGGCCTCCGCCAGGGGGAGGCCGGTCTCGGCGCGCGCGTCGAGGAGCACCAGGTCGACGGGGCGGGCGGCCAGCCAGCGCAGGGCCCGCGCGGGGTCGCGCTCGACGATCACCCGGAAGGTCTGCACGTCGCCGCGGTCCATCCGGCGCACCAGTTGAATCTCGCCGTCGCCCAGGCGCCGGGCCTCACCGTGTTCGAGGAGGGGCTTCGGGTCGAGGGCGAGCAGCAGCAGCGTTCGCATCAATGCTCCGGGGAGATCGCGCCGACGGGTTGAGGAGGGGCAGACGTGGGGAGGCGCGCGTCGGAAGTCCACCGTAGCGTCGGCGAGACGGCCCCCGCAAGCCGCGCCGTGACGCGCGACGGATTCGGAAGGGTGCACAGCGGGCCGGTGCGTGATGTAGAGTCTCTCCCGTGGACAAGGTGCAGCGGGCGCACACAGCGATCGACGTGAAGGAACTCAAGCGGGCGCTCGTCGCGACGGGGCTCGAGGTGTTTCGGGTGCGCGGCAACGAGGTTCACCTCGCCGAGCGGCAGAACCTCCATCTGATGGAGGCGCGGGTGCAGGTCGCGGGAGGCGGCACCCCGACGGTGACCGTGGTGCTGCACGCGCAGCGCAGCGACGCTCCGAAGATGGATCCGAAGAGCCTGCTCAACATCGTTCGAGAGCGCGCCGAGGTGCTGAAGCGCGACGGCTACGAGGAGGTCGAGGCGAAGCCCCGGGAGATCTGCTCGGTCAACGACGGCGCGGTGCTCGACGTCTGGTACGAGGTCACGCTGCGACGAGAGGTGTCCACCCTCGACGAGGCCGTGGCCGAGGCGCAGCGAGTCTTCTCCGTCGAGCGCTACGTCGTCCCCGGCCCGAGGGACTGAGCTTCAGCGAGGCTTGCGGCGGGCCAGTCGCTCGTTGCGGCGGGTGGTGGCCGCAGCGATGCGGGCGCGGTCGTCGTCGCTCTCGGGCAGCAGCGGAGGCACCAGGCGCGCTCGGCCCTGGTCGTCGATGGCCACGAAGGTGAGCCGGGCCTCGACGCAACGCCAGCGGGCGCCGGTCGCGGGGTTCTCGCCGTGGACGGTGACCTCGACCTCCATCGAGGTGCGGAAGGTGGCGTTGACGCGGCCCTCGAGGGTGACCATGTCGCCGATGAGAATGGGGTGCTCGAACTGCAGGTCGTCGAGCGCTGCGGTGACCGTGGTGCCCGCGGAGTGACGCATCGAGCAGATGCCGCCGCACATGTCCGTCCAGGCCATGATCTGGCCGCCGAAGGCCTTGCCGAGCGCGTTGGCGTGCTCGGGGAAGACCAGGAAGGTCATCACGGTGTGGGAGGCGGAGGCGGGCTTCGGGGCGGGGGTGTCTTCCATGGCGCCGCCGGTCTCCCATGGCCGACGCCGGGCGCGCAACCGGAGGTCGCGATGGGTTGACCGCGGGGGCGCTCGCAGGGCATCGACGGGGTGCCATGGAGATGTCCACCGACCCGCTGACGCACGACCCCAGCAGCCGACCGCCGGGCGCGCGCGCCGCGGACGAGGTCGCGGTGCTCGACCTCTGCACCTCGGAGGTGCTGGCGACGGTGCCGACGCACTCGGCGGACGAGGCCCGGGCGATGCTGCGCGCCGCCGCGGAGGCGCAGCGGGCGTGGGCGGGGACGGGCGTCCGGGCGCGCGCCTCGATGGTGCGGCGGGTGACCGAGGCGATGGTGCAGCAGGCCGACGCGCTGGCCGAGGCGCTCCAGCGGTCGCAGGGGATGTGCCGCTTCGACGCGCTGGTGAGGGAGATCCTGCCGTGCGTCGACGCGGGCCAGTGGTACGCGGCCGAGGCGCCCTCGATGCTGGCCGACCTCGCCGTCGAGCCTCACCTCCGCTCCCACCGCCGCGGCGAGGTGCGCTTCCTCCCTCGCGGCGTCGTGGCGGTCTTCTCTCCCTGGAACGCCCCGCTCGCCGAGCCCCTCACCCTGGTCTTCGAGGCGCTTCTCGCTGGCAACGCCGTGGTGTGGAAGCCCTCCTCGCTCGCCCTCCTCCCGGCGATGAGGGCTCGTGAGATCGCAGTGCGCGAGGGCCTGCCCGCCGAGCTGCTGACGGTGCTGGTGGGAGAGCGCGAGGCGGGCGACGCGATCATCGACGCCGGGGTCGACCTCGCCGTCACCATCGGCTCGAAGAACGCCGCGAGGCGCGTGGCGGTGCGGTGCGCGAAGGCGGCGGTGCCGTCGCTCTCCTCCGTGGCGGGCAAGACCGCGCTCATCGCCTGCGACGACTGCGACGTCGAGCGGGCGGCGAGGGCCATCGTGGCGGGGCGCTTCGTGCATGCGGGCCAGCGCCGCGACACGGTCGAGCGGGTGATCGTGCACGCGGGCGTGGCGGGTGAGCTCACCCGGCGGGTGATCGAGCTGACGGCCGCGCTGCGGGTGGGCGACCCGTGGCGCGAGGCGGTCGACCTCGGGCCGGCCAGGCACCCGACGAGGGCGACGCTGCTGAGGGTGGTCACCGAGGAGGCCATGCGGATGGGCGCCACGCTCTCCCTCGGAGGCGAAGGCCTGCACCGCGGCGGCGAGGGCTCGTGGTTCAACCCGACGGTGCTGGTGGGCGTGAACGAGGGATCGCGCGCCGCGAGGGAGATCCTTCACGGGCCGGTGCTGCCGGTGATGATCGCGGAGTCCAACGCGCACGCCCTCTCGCTTGCCGACGACGGGGTGGGAGGGCCCTTCACCTACGTGTTCACCGAGTCCGCCGACCGGGCGGCGGCGATGGCCGACGGGCTGCGGTCCTCGGTGGTGCTGCACGACGACGTGTTCGCCACGGAGGTCGCGGTGGACGCGCCCATGGACGCCGCGGGCCCCGGCGCCGCGGGGACGCTTCACGGCCCCGACGGGCTCGCGCGGATGTGCCGGGCGCAGCATCGGAGCGTGCCGAGCCTGGCCCTCCCGGCGCGCGACCCGGGCTGGCCGCCCTACTCGCCGCTGAGGGAGCAGGTCGCCATCCGGGCGCTCCGGACGGTGTTCGGGCGGCACGGCGTGGTGGGGCGCCTCGCGGACCTGTTCTGAGCCCATAGGGAGAGCAACGCGGCACCCACGCTGGGACGGATCAGCTACAGGCGCCAGAGCGCGCAAACTGCGAAGTTCATCGCGGTGTCCCGCCGCTGTCGCGCGGAGTTCCCGGCGACCCCGGTGGGGAGCTCAGTGGCGCCGTGCGGGCGTAGAATTCCGGGCGGACAGTCAATGTCCGCGGTGCGAGCGCCGCAGCGGGAGTGGTGAGGGTCGGACCGATGTGCGAGGCCGGGCGAGCGTGTGATAGAGCTTCGTGACCGCCCGATGCCCAAAGCCACCAACGTCACTGAAGCCGCCTACGAGCACTTCGCCAAGGTCGACCGCAGCGTGTGGGAGCTCGACCCCGAACTGCCGGGTTTCATGGATCTCTACGTCGATCGGAGGGAGAGCGACCCCGATCCGGAGCAGCCGACGATTCCGGTGTTCAATCAGATCAAGCACCAGATGCTCAACGCCCGGGGGCCGAGCAAGGTGTTCCTGACGGGGCAGAAGGGCAGCGGCAAGTCGATGGAGCTTCGGCGGGTGCTGGAAGATGGCGCGATCCAACAGCGCTTCGAGCTCGTCGGCGTGATCATCTCCGAGCGCATCGACATCCAGCAGCACGTCGACATCCGCTATCTGCTGCTCGTGTTGGCCGCCAGCCTCGCCGACCACATCGTGGAGCGGCGCTTCGATCAGGACGTCGGCTGGGTCGATCAGGGCGGGGCTTCGCTCGACCCCTGGATCCAGCACCTCGCGCGTTTGCAGAGCCCGGAGGCGCCCTCCACCGCCGACGACTTCAAGTTTGGGATCAAGATCCCGCTCGTCGAGTTAAGCGCCGCGCTGCGCAGCGACGAGCAGATCCGGGAGAAGATCCTCAAGAGCGACGCCTTCTCGGTCACCGCGGTGACACGGCTGGTGTCGGACCTGATCGTGCTGATCGGAAGGCTCGCGAAGCGGGACGTGCTGCTCATTCTCGACGACGGCGACAAGCTCACCGACCAAAAGACCGCCCGGGGGATCTTCATCGAGCACGCTGGCACGCTCGAACGGCTGCCCTGCCGGGCAGTGATCACCTTCCCATACTGGCTGCACTTCGATCAACGGTTCCACGCGGTGACGACCGAGCGGCCGGTGCACGTCCTGGCGAACATCAAGGTCGCCCACCGGGAGACGCCGCAGGAGGTCCTGCCCGGGGCCTTCCTGTTCTTCAAGACGGTCTACTCGCGCCTTGTCGAGCCGGGGGCGAAGCTGATCGAACCCGAGAACGAGGTCATCGCGGAGGCGGTGCGTCACAGCGCGGGGATTCCGCGGGAGTTCTTGAGGGTGTTGCAGCGCGGGTTCACCCTCGCCTCGGGCCTCGACGAGCCGGCGCTCACGCTCCCGCGCCTGAAGCAGGCGGTGGGCGAGCTGCGCCGGGGGATGATCCCCTTCACGCAGACGCGCGCGACGCGCCAGCAGCTGGAGCGCATCCGGCTGACCTGGAGCCTCGATCGCCCCGAAGACTGGGTGCTGCTCGACGCGCTGCTCGTGGTCGAGCTGAGCAACGACAAGCCCTGGTACGACGCGCACCCGATCCTACGGAAGTACGTTGACGAGCTGCTGGGGGAGCACCGGCGTCGTATCGGCGTCGGCCTCGACGACGCCGACGAGGTCGAGCGCCGGTTGCTGAGCGAACTCCTCGGCGATGCCGGAGATGCCTGACGCGCTGCCGGTCCCGTACGAGCGCAACGTCCGTCGCGTCGTGCGGGCGGTGCAGGCGAGCCCGCGGGGGGGGTTGTTCATCTGCGTGGGGCGCTCACACGAGGTGCGAGCGAGGGTCGAGGCCGAGCTCGATGTGCGGCTGGCGCCGGGTCGCGTGGTGGTGCGCGCCTCCCTGCAGGGAGCAGGCGGCGAGCCGTGGCGGGCGATCGTCGCGGCCCGCGACGGGAGCGGACGCGGGGCGGACGAGACGGTGCTCTCGGTAGGCGTCGGCGGAGGAGGGATGTCGGAGGCGGACGAGGCGCGCGACGCGGAGGTGCTGCTGCGTCTCAACGTTGGGCGCGAGGTGCGTGTGCAGCAGCGACTGCATCTCCTGCTGTGGGTGGAAGGTCTGGTGCAGCTCGATCGACTCCGGATGAAGGCGCCGGACCTATGGGCGTTCAGACTGGATGAGCTGTTCTTTCTGTCGAGATCCGACTTCCAAGGATTTTGGACAACGAACGAAGATCTCCGATGGAGCCACGCTGACGTTCTGGCCCGGATCGAACTGCGTCTCGCTAGCCCCCTCATCACGTCAAGCGAACGAGTTAATCTTCTGACCAGGAAGGCCGGACGACTCCGCGCGCTCGACCGTCCGGGCGCTGCGACACATGCAATCACCGAAGCGAAGGCGCTCCTCCGTGAGATTGATTGGTCCGATCGAGGGCACAACGTACTGCGCGTAAATTTGCTCAAGGCATCTCTCGACATCTCGCTCCAAGTCGGCCTGCTTAAGGAGACGCGCGACCGATCTCTCCAGTTCTTGCGGGAGGCGATCGGAACGAAGAACGTGCTCCTTCGAGGAGTGTCGTCATTCTCCTTAGCGCAAACCTACCTTCTCTGCGGCGATACCGCCGCTGCGATCGCTGCATGCGATGAGTTCATGTCGACTATTCCAGAGAGTGACCGAATCGGATATCCAGCATGGAACAGCGATGCGGACTCTCTGGTGGTGCGCGCCCGTGCATGGCTAGCCGCCGGGGCGCTAGACCGTTGCGTCGCCGACATTTCTGAAGGTCTTTTGAGGATCGACAGACAGAGCAGGAAGGATCCGTCTTTTACTGATCCTCTGGTCAAGCTAAGAGTGGATGCAACTCTCTGTGAAGTCGCGTTGCATCGTGGCCGCACGAGCGAAAATCTCTTCTTGGCGACCCGCGCATTCGATGGTCAATACGCCCTTGCTGGATGGCACGAAATCGACGAGCGATTTCGGGCTATCACTGAGACTCATCTGCGAATGGGGACAGTCGTTGACGGCCGATCCATTGTGGAAGTAGCCCTTGAACGTGCTCGTGCATGGGGAAACCCGCTCGCAATCGCCCGATGGCTTCACCGTTTGGGGATGATTCAAGAGTCGCTCTCCGCTCACGCCGAGGCACTGACTTGCCGCCGTGAGGCCATTGAAATGCTTGAGGGGCAGTGGAGTCGCGACCGGCGTTCGTTGCAAGGTGCTGAGACCGCCCTCCTCGCTGCCGAGATTCACGTCAACGCAGTTGCGCCGCTGATTGGCGCTGGACCAGCTACGTCGCACAGACAGCGAGCGGAGTCCCTTCTGCTCGACGCCCTGAGGTCGTCTCGCATGCAGCGGCACGTCGACCTGGAGCTCAGATGCCAGGAGGCCCTCGCCCGCCTATATGTGAGCACGGGTCGGTTCGACGCCGCGTCGAGGTGTCTTCACTCCGTGCTCAAGTCTGCCGAGCGCTACAAGGGCCCGTCGGCTCTAGCCGCCACCTGGATCGAGCTCGCCCGCGTCGAGCACGCCCGCGGCGACCTCCCCGCCGCCCTCACCCACTTCGACCACGCTCGCTCCCAGTGCGAGCGCGACGAGCCCCGCTACCGCTCGCGCTTCGTCTGGAAGCGCCTGATGGTCGAGCGCCACCGTACCGAGGCCGCCATCGGCGATCTCCGCGCCGCAAAGGCCTGCCTCGACGACGCCCTCGCCGTGCTCCGCGCCGAGGGCCTCCGCCTGGAGGAGATGGACGTGCTCCAGCACCTCGCCGAGCTCGCACCCTCGCCCGGGACCGACGACCACCGCGAGGGCGCCGCCTACGCCGCCCTGGAGATCGCGCGCGACGCGATGTTCCCGTCCGACGAGGCCCGCGCGATGCTGACGCTGGTCGAGCTCGGGCTCGCAGCCGGGCAGCCTGACGCCGTCGCGGGTCAGTACCGCGAGGCAGCATGGATCGTGCGGGAGCTGGGACCACGTGAACTCCGGCGCCGCGCCGAGCAGCTGGCGCACCACTTCGGCGGCGCCCCATGGCCTTGACGCGTGTCTGCGCCGGGCTAAGCCCCGCTGCTCGCCCACGCTGCACCCGCAGCGGTGCAGTCGGCCGCGCCAACAGCGACCGCGACCTGTCGGTGCGACCTCGTGAGGGCTCTGTTGGGCGACCTGAGATGCGGCGCGGTGCATGTTGGCGGCGGCGTCGCATTCGGCGCACGCCCCCGTGCACCGAGCGCCTCGCACGCAAGCGCCAGAGGGTGTCTCCGTGGTTCTTACGCGCGCCATCACGAGTGACGGCGCCCGACCCGAGGCCCTCGATGAGCGCCGCGCGCAGCATACCCGCGGAAGAGCTTCGCGAGCACCTTCACCGGGAAGAGGTAGCAGCCCTTCGTCGCCACTCAGCTCGCGGCCGACCTCCTGCGCCTGCTCGGCGGAGGCCGCGAAGTGATCGCGCACGAGTCCATGCACGACCCCGTCTCGGACGGGGTCGCAGGCGCCGCGGTGGCGATCGGTAGCGAAGTGCATCCACGCGAAGCTGATCGGCGTCGCCAGCGGGACAGCCGACCGCCCGCTCGATCACAACATATTGTGATCCCGCCGGTACGTCGTCCTTCCGACCGGCCACTTGACCCGGGCCCCTCGCGTCGCGTTGGCTCCCTCCCCTGATGCACCCGGGACCCTTTCCGCCACAGCGCCAGCCCTGGGAGGCGATGCCTCCTCCCCCTCCGGCCGCTCGCGGTGGCACCACCCGGATCCTCGCCTTCGGCTGCCTCGGGCTCGTCCTTCTCACGGCGCTCGGCACCGCGGCGGCGGTCTTCGTCTTCGGCTCGAAGCTCGCGGGGAGCAGCCTCGCCTCGACGCCCCTCGCCCCGGGCGCCCGCGCCTCGCTGAACTTTACCGACCCCGGTAAGGGCTCCACCGGCGTCTGGCTGGACGTGGACGTCGCGCACACCCAGGGCTTCCGGGTGATGGGGATGTTTACCGCCACGGCCAACGGTCGGGTGCTCGGTCAGTACAACCTCAACGGCGACCTCTCCGGGCGCTGCACCAACCCCGTCATCGGGCAGAACTCCTCGGCCTGCGTGAACTGGCGCTTCACCCAGGTCGGGGCCACCGGGACGGTCTCCGGTCGCACCCGGCTCTTCGAGATCCCCGCGCAGCCCTCGGGCACTGCGGTCTCGGTCATCGGGACGCTCTACCTCAACACCGGCGTCACCCCGCGGCGCGTCGCTCTCGACGCCCGGGACTGACCCCTACTGCGTCGGCGCCACGGGCATTGCGCGGGCGGCGCTCGCGGGGCGGCCCTCCTCCGGCGCGTTGGCGCGGGAGTGGCGCAGCTCGACGCGCGCTCCCGGCTGCGTCGTGCCCGAGTACACGCCGTGCCACCCCGCGGGCAGCGCCGGGTCGGCCCACAGGAACAACCACCGCGCGTCGGGCGGGCTCATGTTGATGCAGCCGTGGGACATCCTCCAGCCGAAGTAGCTGTGCCAGAAGGCTCCGTGGATCGCGTAGGAGCCGTGGAAGTACATCACCCACGGGACGTCCTCGATGCTGTACGGCCCGTCGCCCGCGGTGTCGCCGTCCATGGTGTTGGTGATGTGCCTCGACTGGATGCGGAAGCTGCCGGTCGGCGACTCGTAGTTGCGCACCCCGCTGTTGCGGTCGCCTCGCCCCGAGGAGATCAGCGTCGCGAAGACCGGGCGCGCTCCCTCGTAGGCGACCAGCACCTGCTCATCGAGGTCGACGTCGATCCATTTCTCGGTCGGCCCGACGCCCTCTGGGGGGGTGCGCAGCAGCGCCCGACGGACGTTGCGCTGGTTGACCGCGCGGCCGTCGACGGTGCGCCAGAAGGTCTGCGCCCCGGAGCGGATGGGCGGCGCGTCGGCGAGCACGAAGGGAGTGAGCCGCGGCACCCGGCGATGCGACGAGGCGCCGAGCCCGTTGGCGAAGGGCGTGTACTCCCAGCCCGTCTCGCTGACCATCCAGGCCAGCGGCAGCTGGTGCGTCTCGTCGAGCACCTGGCCCTGGAAGCGAGACCAGTTGCGCACCGGCGCCAGGCGCCCGTTGCGGACGAAGCCGCCGCTCTGGGTGCGCCAGTAGACCTCGTCGGTGCCGGAGCTTCGGATGGTGCGATCGAGCGCCACGTACATGCCCGAGAGCAGGCGCCGCACGACCGGCCCGCCGCGCTCGCCCGCCAGGTCTCCAAGCCGGGGAGGACCGCCGGCGTCGCGCACCTCCGCCACCCGCCTCGCGGCGCGGTTGTCGGCGGTGTCGCTCGGGTCGGCCTCGGTGCCCGCGGGGCTGGTCGGGGGAGTTCCTGCGTCGAGGCCCTCGGCGGCGGCGACCGGGCCCGCGTCGGGGGTCGATCGGCTGAAGCGCCACGGCTCGTAGACGCGCAGGTCGGCGAGCGTCGGGAGCCGCCGGTACATGATCGACTGGCCGTAGTTGATGCCGTAGGGGTACGGCATCCCGGCGTCGAGGTCGGGCTGCGTGGGCGCGCGATAGCCCCGGTAGGGCGCAGGCACCGCGAAGCCGCCGCCGACGCAGACGTAGCCGCCGCCGCGCACCCGGTACCAGCCGCCCTCGGGGTGGTCGCGGTGCACCACGCAGCCGTCGCGCCCTGCGGGGCCATCGAGGATGTCGACGGTGGCTCCCGCGCGAAGGTAGCCGAGGGCCTGGGCGTCGCGGCGGGGCTCGACCCGCACCGGGGTCCAGGTGGCGAGGGCGATGAGCGAGGTCGGCCGCTCGAAGGGGGGCCCCGCGTCCACGGGCTCGGCCGCGGAGGCGTCGATGGGAGGAGCGGCCGCGGCGGAGGCGTCCACGGGCTCGGCGGGGCGGTGGGAGGGCGGCGCGGGCTCGGCGAGGAGAGCCGGAGCGCGGGGCGCCGGAGCGCGGTCGGAGAGCGCGAACACCACCGCAGCCGGAATCGCGCCCCAGAAGGCTGCGCGGGTCGAGTGGAACCATGGGGAGCGTCGCACGCTGGGGGGAACCTGATCTGGCGCAGCGGGTGGTCAGGGAGTTGTCCACCCCTCCGGCAGGGTCACCACTTACCGCAATCTGGCCGTGGATCAAGCATCCCCGGGGCACTGGCCGAGGCACCCCCGGTCAGCGCAGAGACAACGACGGTGACCAGTACCGCCCTCCGTAGGTGTCGGTTACGGTCGAGTCGATCCACAGGGCGGGATCCGCGACCGGGAGGCCTCCTATGTCCATGAGCGATGTATTCAACCTGCGTGGCGCTGCGCTTCCGAGCAGCGCCCGGGTGCTGGCGTTCACCGGGCGCGAAGAGATCTCGCGGGCCTACCGCTTCGAGGTGTTCGTGCTCATCCCGCACGCCCTCATCGACGAGACCAGCCTCGACGACGCCATCGGCACCGAGGCCACCCTCGAAGTGCAGCGCGACGACGGCACCGCCCGCAACCGCTGGCACGGCGTGCTCTCGGAGATCTCCGTGCTGCACGAGCTCCCCGGCGCGGCGCTCTACCGGGTGGTGGTGGTCCCGCGCCTCTGGCTCCTCACGCTCACCCAGCGCAGCCGGGTGTACGTCGGCGACGCGCTCCCGGCGGTGCTGGAGAAGTCCCTCCGGGAGGGCGGCCTGCGCGACTTCTCGCTGCGGCTTCAGCGCAGCTACAAGCCCCTCGACCACGTCTGCCAGTACCGCGAGAGCCACTTCGATTTCTTCTCCCGCTGGGTCGAGCGCGAGGGGCTCTACTTCCACTTCGAGCACGGCGAGGACGCCGAGACCCTGGTGGTCTCCGACGCCCGCCCCTACGCGCCGCCGGTGGGCGCGCCGGTGAGGTTCCTCTCCGCGGCCGACACCCGCAGCGGGGTCGAGGCCGTCACGCACCTCAGCGTGCGCCGCCGCGTCACCGCCGCGGAAGTCACCCTGCGAGACTACGACCCGCTCAACCCCACGCTCGACGTCTCGGGCCACGGGGCCGTCGACCCGAGCGGCCAGGGCGAGGTGCGCCGCTCCGGCGACAACTTCCTCAACCCCGTCGACGGTCGCCGCTACGCCGGCCTGCGCGCCCAGGAGATCGCCGCGCAGCAGAAGGTCTACGAGGGCCGCGGGCGCGCCTTCGACCTGCGCGTAGGCCATAAGTTCTCGCTGGTCGACCACCCCCGCGCGGCGCTCGACCAGGACTACGTGGTGCTCTCCCTCGACCACCGGGGCATCAACGTCGCCGGGAGCCCGGAGCTTCGGACGCTGCTCGACATCGCCGAGCGCGACGAGCAGGTCTACTCGGTGAGCTTCACCGCCATCGAGGAGACGGTGCAGTACCGGCCCGAGCGGCGCACCCCGTGGCCGCGCGTCTATGGCATCGAGAGCGCCACCGTCGACGGCCCGGCGGAGAGCGACTACGCGCAGATCGACTCGCACGGGCGCTACAAGGTGAAGGTGCGCTTCGACGAGAGCGGCCTCGAAGACGGCGCCGCGTCGACCTGGGTGCGCATGCTCCAGCCCCACGGGGGCAGCCCCGAGGGCTTCCACTTCCCGCTGCGCAAGGGCACCGAGGTGATGCTGGTCTTCCTCGGGGGCGACCCCGATCGGCCGGTGATCACGGGCGTGGCGCCCAACGCGCTCACCCCCTCGCCGGTCACCTCGGACAACCACACGCTGAACATCGTCCACACGGGCGGAGACAACCATTTCGAGCTGGAAGACAGCGCCGGGGCGCAGCACATCGAGCTGTTCTCCCCGACGCAGACGAGCTTCCTCTCGCTGGGCGCCGTCCACGGCCACGCGTCGCACAACACCGTGTCGAGCACCGACGGCACCGGGCTCATCCACACCGGCGGCAACCACGACCGCACCGTCGGCGGCAACATGACCGAGGACGTGGTCGGGAGCGTCACCGAGACCTACCACGCGACCCAGGACACCACCGTCACCGGCCACTGGACCGAGACCATCCACGGCGGCGGGACGCAGACCATCAACGCCGGTCTCGCGCAGACAATCAACGCCGGGCGATCGCAGATCATCAACGGCGGCGACACCGTGCTGGTCAACGGCGGCCGCACGCAGACCGTCAACGGGGGCGTGACGAGCACCGTCAACGGCGGCGAGACCAGCACCCTCAGCGGGGGGCTCACCTCGACGGTGAACGCGGGCATCACCGCGACCAGCAACGGCGACGTCAACGCGACCGTCAACGGGACCGTCAACCTCACCGTGAGCGCCGGCATCAACGTCACCAGCCCCGCGGGCGTGCACATCACGGCGCCCGCCGGGTACACCTGCGTCGCGCCGGGGGGGGTGACCATCCTGGCCCCGTCGATCCACAACGAGCTTCACGTCACCTGGGTGAAGGTCGCGAGCGACAGCTCGGACTGGAAGCTCACCAGCGTCGGAGGCTCGGCCTTCAGCTTCAACGCGACGGGCGTGGGCATCGACGTGAAGGGCGTGTCCATCAGCGCCACCGGCGTGGACATCTCCACCAAGGGCGTCGACCTCAGCATCGGCGGCCCGGAGGCCAAGACCCGCGCGGTCAAGCTGGGCTCTCACGGCCTCGAGCTGAAGATCGCCGGCCTGCACGTCCTGCTCTGATGAAGACGATCAAGCCGATTCGCGCAGGGGTCCTCTGCCGCCCCTTCGAGCACCAGGGGCGGTGCCTCTTCGCGGTCGGAGTGGTCGCCTACTTCTCCCTCGACGGCGACGCTCCGGGCTGCCTGCTCCCGGAGGTCGCGCTCTGGCCCGACCTCGCCGAGGAGCTCGGCGCCGACAACATCTTCGACGAGTCCATGCCCAAGCTGCGGGGCGAGCTCCTCGTCACCGGAAGGGCCTTCGCGCCAGGCGGGGTCGCTCAGCCCGCGGTGCTGGTCAGGGCCCGCTGCGGCGACGTCGACAAGAGCCTGCTGGCGGTGGGCGACCGCCGCTGGGAGCACGGCGCCATGACCAGCCCGACGCCCTTCACCGAGATGCCCCTCTCCTGGGCGCGCGCATTCGGCGGCGAGGGCTTCGCGCTCAACCCCTCGGGCCGCGGCTTCGCTCCCACCCTCGAAGACGGCCGCCCGGTGCACCGGCTCCCCAACGTCGAGCGCCCCGATCGGCGCATCGGCGCCGTCTCCGACCGCCCCGAGCCCGCGGGCTTCGGCGCCATGGATTTCCGCTGGCCCCAGCGCTCCAGCCGACTCGGCACCTACGACGACGCGTGGCTCCGCTCTCGCTGTCCGGGCCTCGCCGACGACATCGACTTCGGCCTCTTCAACGTCGCCCAGGACGACCAGCACCACGGCGGTTTCTTCAGCGGCGACGAGGCCTTCCGGCTTGAGAACCTCCACCCCTCCCGACCGCTGATCGAGGGGCGGCTCCCCGGCGTCGCGGCGCGCTGCTTCGTCACCCATCGCACCGCGGAGGGAGACGAGTTCAGGGAGCTTCCGCTGCGCCTCGACACGGTGCACCTGCTCCCGGTGAAGGCGCGCGGCGCGCTGATCTTCCGAGGGCTGATGGAGATCGCCGAGGACGACGCCGCGGACATCGTCCACATGGTGTTGGGGCTGGAGCACCTCGACGCCCCGAAGCCCGAGGAGCACTACCGCGCCACCCTCGAAGCGCGCCTCGACCGCAGCCGCGGCTTCGTCCACATGCTCCGGGACGCCGACCTGCTGCCCGAAGCCCGGGGCGAGGTCACCGCCCCGAAGCTGGAGACCGGCGACCGCATGGAGGGGCTCACTTCGCCGCAGTTTCTGCTGGCGGGAAACCTCCAGCGGCGGGTGGAGCGCGACCAGGAGCGGGCCCGCGACACGCTGCTCGCCCACGGCCTCGACCCGGCGGACTACCTCCCGGAGGCCCCTCCGGAGCGGGCGCCCCCCTCGCTCGACTCGCTGCCCGAGCTGCTCGACGACGCCGAGCGCCTGCTGGAGGAGAGGAAGGCCCAGGCGGAGGCCGGCCGAGAGGCGGCGACGGCGCTCGTGAAGGCCGAGTGCGCGAAGCACGGCATCGACTACGAGGCGACCTTCGGGAGGCGGCCGAGGAGGCACCCGATCAGCTTCCAGGCGCGCGAGGAGATGGCGAAGCTGAGGGCGCTGCACGAACGGGCGCGGTCGCTCGACGCGAGCGCCCCGGAGCTCGACCGGATGATCGCCGACCCCGACTTCGAGGGCCGCATGATCGACGGCGAAGACCGGCTGAGGGAGGTCTACCGGGCGCACGCCCACCTGCTGGAGTCCGCCTCGCGGCGTGAGGGCCTCGAGGCCGACGACGCCCGCTCCATGGTGGTCGCCCGCCTCGCCCGGAGGGAGGGCCTCGCGGACCTCGACCTCACCGGCGTCGACCTCTCGGGCCTCGACCTTCGCGGCGTCGACATGCGCGGCACCTTCCTCGACAACGCCGACCTGCGCGGCTGCGACCTCCGCGGCGCCGACCTCTGGCGCGCCGTCGCCTGCCGCGCCGACCTCACCGACGCCCGCCTCGACGGGGCCCATGTCGCCGAGGCCAACTTCGGACGGGCGCTGCTCGCCCGCGCCTCGCTCAAGGGACTGCGCTTCGAGCGCGCGGTGCTCAACGGCGCCGACCTCACCGGCGCGGTGCTCGACGAGGCCCGCTTCGAGGGCTCCGACCTCTCCGAGGCCACGCTCAGCGGCGCCTCGCTGCGCGGCGTCGAGGCCCGCTCGCTGATGATGCTCGGCGTCGACCTCTCGCTCGCGAAGCTCGACGGGGCGAAGCTGGTGAAGTGCAACCTGCTCCAGTGCAACCTGCGGGGCGGGTGCTTCGACGGGATCACCCTCACCAGCTGCGTGCTGCTCTCCTGCGACGCCTCGGGGGCCTCCTTCGTGGGCGCGCAGGCGGACAACCTCCGCGTGGTGAAGGACTGCAACCTCGACGGCGCCAACCTTCGCGGGGCCTCGGTGAAGGGCGCCACGCTGCGAGAGACCAGCATGCGCGGGGCGGTCTTCGCGGAGGCCGACGTCTCCGGGTCGGACTTCTCCGGCAGCGACCTCACGGGCGCCTCGTTCTTCCGGGCGACGGCGAGGGAGGCGCGCTTCATCCGGTCGCGGCTCGACGGCGCGACGCTCACCTCCTGCGACCTGATGAGCGCGCTGCTCTCCAAGGCCAGCCTGCAGGACGCCGTGCTCGACGGGGCCAACCTCTTCCGCGCCGACCTCGCCCGCTTCCGGGGGAGGCCCGCCCGGCTTGAGGACGCCTTCGTGCTGCAGGCGCGAGTGATCGCTCCGAGGGGGACCGCGTGATGGAGGCCTCGGAGGTGATCTCGCGCGTGCAGCACGGGGACTCGCTGCGAGGGGTCGACCTCGCGGGCATCGACCTCTCCGGTGCCGACCTCGGCGGCGCGGTGCTGGAGGGCGCGGTGCTGCGCGGCGCCCGGCTGGACCACTGCAACCTCGTCGAGTGCAACCTCATCGAGTGCGACCTGACGGGCGCCTCGCTGCGCGCCGCGCGCCTCGATCGGGCGACGCTCTACCGGGTGCGCGCCCCGGGCGCCGACCTGGGCGGGGCCTCGCTGGGGGTGGCGAGGGTGGTCGAGTGCGACCTCCAGGGGGCGCGCTTCGAGGGCGCGGAGATGACCTCGCTGGCCTTCATCGAGTCGCTGGTCTCTCGGGCCTCCTTCGCGGGCAGCGCGCTCGACCGGGTGGCCTTCGTGGAGAGCGAGACCGAGGCGCTCGACCTGCGGGGCGCCTCGCTCAAGGGCTGCGTGCTGACCCGCACCGACCTTCGCAGCGCGCTGCTGGAGGGGGCGCGCTTCGAGCTGGTGGTGATGATGGAGTGCGGGCTCGCGGGCAAGGACCTGCGATCGGCCCGCTTCAGCGCGTGCCAGTTCAACGGGTCCGACCTGCGCGGCGCCGACCTCCGAGGGGTGACCCTGGAGCGCTGCAACTTCAAGGACGCCGACCTCCAGGAGGCGAGGCTCTCCGGGGCCAACCTGCAGTGCGCGCTCTTCCTCTCGGCGAAGCTGCAGAGGGCCGACCTCTCCCGCGCCGACCTACGCCTCGCGGTGATGATCGACGCCGAGCTCTCGCTGGCCGACCTCCGCGGGGCCAACGCGGAGCAGGCGCAGCTCACCCGCGCCCGCTGCATCGGCGCGCGCTTCGACGGCGCCAACCTCACCTACGTGGACCTCACCCACGCCGACGTCTCCGGCGCGGACTTCTCCGGCGCCACCGTGCACCGGGCGCGCTTCCACCGCACCATCGACGCCGGGGCGCTGGGCCTCGGGTCAGGCTGGCTGGGCGACGACGAGGCGCTCGCGAGTGCAGAAGATTTCCGCTCACCCTACTGAAGGAGGACCGATTCCCCATGAGCGCTCCCACCCGTTCGATCAAGGCACCGCAGAGCTTCCAGGACAGCGGCACCGTGCTGCGCGTCGAGGGCGACCGCGTCGTGGTGCGGGGCGCCGCGGCGGAGTTCCACTGCCGGCGCGCGGTGAGCTGCGTGGTCGACCCGCGCCCGGACGACCTCGTGCTCTTCGCGGGCATCGCCAGCGGCGAGCGCTACGTCCTCGCGGTGCTGGAGCGCGTCGGCGACCAGGCCGCGGTGTGGTCCGCGCCGGGCTCGGTCACGCTCGCGGCGCCCGACGGGCAGGTGGCCCTGGCCGCGCGCGACGGGGTGAGCGTGGTGACCCCGGCGGCGCTGCGGGTGACCACCGACACCGTGAGCGTGACCGCGCGCGAGGGAGAGCTCGCGGTGCAGGCGCTCACCTACGTGGGCTCCGCGGTGGTCGCCAGCCTCGACGACCTGAAGCTCACCGCGCAGCGCATCGACACCGTGGCCGAGCGGCTCTCCCAGAAGCTCAAGCGCGCCTACCGCACCGTCTCGGAGATCGACCAGCTCCGCGCCGAACAGGGCGACTGGAGCTTCCGCAAGACCCTCGGGCTTCACGCCGCCAACGTCGTCGCCACCGCGAAGGACCTCGTGAAGGTCGACGGCGACCAGATCCACCTGGGCTGAGAAGGGACCAACCAGACCAATGTTCGCCAACACGCAGATGATGGGCATCGACATGGGCTTCCCGGACGTGTGCCTCACGCCCGCGCCGCCCGCTCCTGCGCCCATCCCGATCCCCTACCCCAACATCACCATGGGGCCGCTTGGCGTGCCCGCCGCGTACAACGTCCTCTTCATGGCCACGCCCGCGCACAACATGGCGACCACCATGGTCACCAGCATGGGCGACAACCCCGGCGTCGCCACCGGCGTCGCGTCGGGCATGGTGATGGGCCCGACGAGGCACGTCACCGCGGCCTTCACGGTGCTCGTGGGCGGCATCCCCGCCACGCGCATGACCTCCGTCGGCATCCAGAACTCCACCAACTGCCCTGGCATCCGGCTCTCGCCCAGCCAGGTGAAGGTGCTGCTGCTCGCGCCGTGAGCCTGGCCCTCGACCTGCTCCGCGAGCGCCTCGCCGCGACGCCCCTCGCCCGCCGCGGCTTCTCCGTCGAGTCCCACGACGACGGCGCCCTCGGCTTCGCCCACGAGGGGGTCGACACGGGGCTGCGGGCGGCCGTGCGCGTGGTGCAGGTGCCGATGCTCGACGCCCTGCGCGCGGAGGGCCGCTGGGTGGAGGCGAGCGTGGCCCCGTCGCTGCTGGCCGAGGCCGCGAGCCCGGTGGTGGTGGTCGTCGTCGACGCCGCCGGGCACACGGTGTGGGCGACGCGCGACGAGCTGCTCTCGCGGGTCTACGACGCGCAGCGACAGGACGGCGGGGCGGAGTCCTGGCAGGCGAGGTTCAGCGCGCTCGCGGGCGCCGGGGGCTTCGGGCTGTATCGGATGTTCCTGCTGCTGGCGGCAGGGTGGCTGCGGCCGTCGCTGCAGGCCGCGGGGACATCACCCGAGCTGGTAAGAGCCAGGACGCTTCTCGGGCGCTTCCTCGACGACGGCGACGGCTTCGACGCCGCGCTCACGGAGCTCGATGCGCTGGGCGTCCCCCGGTGGTTCGTCGCGGCGGGCGCTACGACGAAGGACGAGGCGACGGTGACCTTCGCGACGCCGCCCTGCTTCGAGCGGCTCTCGGTGGAGCTTCGTAGCGCCCGGGAGACCCTCGTCGTGCGCGACTGCACCCTGCGGTGCGCCCGCGGCGGGGCGGCGCGCTCCACCTGGGTCAACGACCTCAACCCCGTCGCGGTGGGCCTCACGCTGCGCCTCGACCACGCTCGCACCTCCATGGAACTCCGCGCCTCGCTGCTGGGAGCGGCGGCCTCGGCGACCTCGCTCTCGGTGGCGGCTCGCTTCGTATGGCGCTTCGGGCAGGGCGGCCGGGTCACGCTGCTCCCGGGCTGTGCGGCGGCTGGCGTGGCCGTAGGGAGCGTGTTTCCTCCGCAGGAGCGAGAGGCCCTCAACCACGCCGTGGTGGAGACCCTCGACGCGCTAGCGGCTATCGAGCGAACGACCGGGGCGACCTTCGACATCGACCCGGCGAGCCTCGCGGACCCCGCCCAGGCCGAGGCGGTGCGGGAGCTGCTGCTGATCCGGTCGTCGTCGCGCATCGATCGGACGGCCCGGTCCATGCGGCTCTCTCTCAGCGGCGCGGAGGTGTCGCAGCTCCTCGATGCCTCCGGGATGCAGCGCAGGATCACCTTCCGCATGCCGCCCTCCCGGGTGAGCCAGACGGTGCTCGGGGCCTCCATCCCGCTGGGTCAGCGCGTGCAGGAGGTGACCGGGACGCTGGTGCAGCCGCCTGCCGAGCTCGCCCGGGTGGCGGCCTCGCTCGGCCCGGCGGAGCGCCTCGACGTGGAGCTCAGCGCGGTGGAGGTGCGGGAGTTCTACGAGCCCTCGTCGAAGGCAGCGCCCACCACGGAACGCCCGGCCGCTCGTGGTGCTCCCAGTGGTATCCGCCGAAGTGGAAGCACGTGAGAAGCGAGAGCGCGGCGCCCATGTCGTTGCTCCGGGCGCGGTGCCTGTCGGCGTAGCCGCCGGGGGGCTCTCGGTGCGGGAGGAAGGTTCCGAAGTAGAAGAGCTGCGCCGTGGAGGCGAGCGAGGGCAGCACCCAGAACACCAGAAGGTTCACCTGCGAGACGTGAACGAGGTGCTGGAGCACGTTGAAGATCACCGCGTGACCGAGCACCTGCGGCCATCGCAGGTAGTGACCGATGAAGCGCAGGTACCAGCGGCCGAAGCCGTGGTGAGAGCCGTCGTGGTAGTCGGGGTCGCTGTCGCTCGCGGGGTGCGCGTGGTGAAGCCGGTGCTCGCTACGCAGCGTGGCGTAGGGGAAGAGCGCGTAGAGCCCGACGGAGAGCGCGCCGACGAGCGCGTTGAGGCGGGGGTGGCGGGGCGCGACGGTGCCGTGCATGGCGTCGTGGGCGACGATGAAGAGGCCCGTGTGGGCCAGCGTGCGGAGCGCCACGAGCGGCAGCCAGAGGGCCGGGGGAATGGCCTCGATTGGGAGGCCGAGGGCGGCGACCAGGGAGAGCGCCCAGGTGAGGACGATGAGCGCCGAGAGCGCGAGGCTCACCGCACCGTGACCCGAGGCAGGCCGCAGCGGACGCCGATCGCGTCGAGCTCGGCGCCCGAGCGGCCGCTGAGGGTGGTGACCGCGGTGTGCTGGCCCGAAGGAGCGTCGGGGCAGGCGTAGGCGAAGACGCCGCCGCCGCCGCCGCCCCAGGTTCCGCGGGAGGCGGTGGGGAGCAGGTCGAGGCGCCAGCCCGAGGCGGGCGAGCCCACGACCTGCCAGTAGCCGCACTCGAAGGCGAACTGGTCGACGCGCGACCCCGCGCGGCCGCGGATGCCCGACACGAAGGCCCCGCCGTCGCAGAGCGCGCTGAAGGGGGTCCCGCCGCCGCCGCCGCGGGCGCCCGGGCTGCTGATCGCCCCGGTGGAGCGCACCGTGTAGCGGAAGGGCGACACGCTGCGGTCCTCGACGAGCTCGAGGCGCATGCAGCGGACGCCGAGCTGGTCGACGCGCGACCCGGCGCGGCCCTCAAAGCCCACCGCCACGCCGCCCGGGCAGACGTCCGCGAAGGAGCCTCCGCCCGATCCGCCGAACTGAAGGCTGCTGAAGCGGTCGCCGAGGTCGACGAGCCCCGTGGGGCAGCCGTCGTCGACCACGCCGTCGCAGTCGTTGTCCGCGCCGTCGCAGACCTCTGCCACGGTACGACCGCACGCCCCGCAGTTCGCCGGCGTGTCGAGCGGCGTCTCGCAGCCGTCGCCGTAGCTCCCGTTGCAGTTGCCGAAGCCCGCCGCGCAGGTGGTGATGGCGCACATCGAGGCCGAGCACCCGGCGGTGGCGTGGGGCACCGAGCAGGCCCGGCCGCAGGCCCCGCAGTGCGAGGCGCTGCTGCGCACGTCGACCTCGCAGCCGTTGGCCGCGTCGCCGTCGCAGCTCGCGAAGCCGGCATCACACTGGAGCGCGCAGGCGCGGGAGACGCACGCGGGCGCCGCGTGGGGGCGAGCGGGGCAGACGGTGTCGCAGGTTCCGCAGCGGGTGGGCGTGGTGACGAGGTCGGCCTCGCAGCCGTTGCGCGGGTCTCCGTCGCAGTCGGCGAAGCCCACCTCGCAGGTGATGCCGCAGCGGCCCACCACGCAGGTGCGCGCGCTCACGTGAGGCCCCGTGGGGCAGACGTTTCCGCACGCTCCGCAGTGGGCGACGTCGGTCTGCGCGTTGACCTCGCAGCCGTTGGCCGCGGCGCCGTCGCAGTCCGCGAAGCCTCCGGCGCAGGCGCTGACGGCGCAGCTCCCCATGCGGCAGAAGGCCACCGCGTTGGGGAGCCCGCAGCGGTTGTCGCACACGCCGCAGCTCACCGGGTTGGCCATCAGGTCGACGCAGGCGCCGCCGCAGCAGGTCTCCCCGCCCGGACACCCCCTCGACGGGCTGCAGCCCGCGATGCACGCCCCGCCGGCGCAGAGCCTCCCGCTGGGGCAGTCGCCGTCCTCCACGCACTGCACGCACTCGTGGCGGGTCGTGTCGCAGCGGAGCGCGGCGGCTCCGCCGTCGGAGCTCACCCGGCAGCCCTCGTCGGAGCGGCAGCCCTCCGCGCAGGAGAGCGTGGCCGGGTCGCAGTGCCTCGACGGCGGACAGGTGTCGGCCGTGGGAACACAGCCCACGCAGCGGCCGGTGAGGGTGTCGCAGACCCGGCCGTCAGGCGACGAGGAGCAGTCGGCGTCGCTGCCGCAGCGGGCGGGGCCGGTGTCCACGGACGCCTCGGGGAGGTCCATGGTCGAGGGCGCGTCGACGGCGACGGGGAGGTCGAGGCCGACGGGCACGTCGGGGCGATCGAGGGCGACCGGCGGGGCATCGACGGCGTCCTCGACGGCCCCGAGATCGACGCCGACATCGAAGGCCTCGCCGGCGTCCGGGACGATCACGCCGGCGGTGTCACCGGCCTCGCAGCCGAGGGCGCCAAGGAGGACGCCCGCACCGAGGAGGGTGAGGACCGGGACGCGTGTGCTGGGGCTCATCGGGCTCGAAGACCTCCGTCGGAGTGTGTGGGCGGCCGCCACGATAGGCCTGGCGCCAGCGCATCTCCAACCGGGACGACGGTGAGATGCCGCTCAACGGCCAACGGTCGCGAGCTCGCGCACGCACTCCGAGGCCTGGCGCTCGGCGTCGGCCGGGGAGAGCGCGTAGGAGCGGGGAGCCACCGTGAGCCGAGCGCGGTCGGCGCACATCGCCTGTCGGATCGCGAGGTGCCCCCTCGCCGTGGCCCGCACCCGGTAGGGATCATCCGCCGGGGCCACGAACGGGTGCGCGGCGAGGTCGAGCGAGAGCCGCTGCCAGAACTCCTCGTGGGCGCCGCCGCACATGGTCTCCAGGCTACGGGTGACGGAGGCCGCTCTCTGGTGGTGCTGCTCCGTCGCGATCACCCGCAGCGGGCGCGCCGCGAGCTCGTCCGACCAGCTTCGGCGGGAGACCGCCACGCGCAGGTCGTCGCAGTCCGACTGGAGCAGCGCCCGCTGCGCTCCGGCCACCTCGCCGAGGCCGCCGACGGCCTCCTGGGAGAGCCTCCCGAGGGCCCGCCGGGTGGACTCGCCGCAGGCGCAAACCCGCTCGGCTCTGCCCCACCACGCGGCGCGGCTGCGCCGGGCGCGGACCGCCGTGATGGTCGAGCCGAGGGCGAGCAGCGCGAGGGCGGCCGCCACGCCGAGAGAGCGCCGGGAGGTCACCGCGCTCACCGGGGGGGCAGCGGGTCGACGAAGAGGGGCAGCCGGAAGGGGCCGTTGAGGGAGTAGTGCTCGACCGGCGCGGTGGCGCGCTGGCCGAAGCGCCCCAGCACGAGGCCGGAGCCCTCCATCACCCAGGCGAGGAAGCTCTCCGCGGCGACGCGACCGAGGCGGGCGCACATCACCTCGGGGCGGTCGGACTCGCCGTCGCCGACCGAGCGCCAGGTCATGGCGAAGCGCTGGAGCGTGGCTAGGCGGTCCCTCGCCCGGGAGCGCTCGGGCTCGGAGCGCACGGCCAGGAGGGAGTCTCGCAGCACGTCGAGCGGCCGCTCGGCGGAGGGGAGCACCACGCGGCCGAAGAGTTCCTTGCCCTCGTCGGCGGTCCAGATGACCCGGGCGCCGTCGGAGCGGAGCTCGGCCTCGCCCAGGAAGTAGAGCCACAGCGCGAAGCCCAGCGCCCGGAGCTCGCCCACATCGACGACCCTCGACGGAGGACCGAAGCGCTCGACGAGGCCCACCGCGAGGGCCCCCTCTCCCCCGGGCACCGCCACGATGCGAGGCGGGGCGTCGCCAGGGGTCCAGCGGGCGAGCAGTGCGCCCGACTGCGGGGCCGCCACGCCGGGCTCCACGCGGGCGATCACCTCGCGGGAGAGGTGGATGCGCACGCCCCCGGCCTCGGCCTCGGCGGTCTGCGCCACCACCAGCCGGATGCTGTCGGGGAAGAGGATCGGGAAGGCCAGCACGTCGGCCTCGGTGACGGCCGCCCTCCTGTGCGAGGCCGCGGAGGCCGAGAGCAGCGGGTTGAGCACCAGCGAGCGGTAGCCCTGGGCGTTGGGGTGATCCTCCAGCCAGTGCGACTGGCCGTGGCCTCGGGCGACGTTGGCGATGGCCTCCAGCCGACCGACGCCCGCGAGGAGCTCGACGCCCGCGGCCGGGGCATTGTCGGCGCCGCCGCTCTTGCGACCTGCGCCGCTGTCGCGCGAGGCGTCTCGGGGGGCCATGCGCACCGTGACCACCGCGCGGCCGTTGGGGTCGACGAGGTCGACGGTGCCGGCCTCGCTGCGCACCGGCTGGAAGAAGAGCAGCTCGGCGAAGCGGGCGCCCCAGCCGGGGTCGCGCTGCGGCAGGTAGACGATCGCCTCGCGCGCGTCGCTGCCGGTGCGGGGCACCACCTCGAGGCGCAGCGGGCCGACGCCGCGCGCGTCGCTCGAAAGCGCCCCCACCGACGGAGCGGTCTCGCCGAGCAGCACCTGGAGGCCCTTCTGCCACGGCGGAGCGCCCTCGTGCCCTGGCGACCAGAGGCCGTTGCGCTCGAACCAGCCGCGCCACTCGGCCAGCAGCCGCAGTGCGTCGGCGCGCTCGGCGCTGGCGTCGATGCGGGTCTTGAGGTCGCTCCAGTAGTTCTCCCTGGCGACGCGGGGGGCGCACCAGAAGAGGCACATCGGGTCGGCGGCTCCCACGAGCAGTCGACGCCCCTCGGCGCCCTGGCGGCGCGCGTCCCGGAGCATCCCCAGGAAGCGGCACTCGGGGCGCAGGTCGGCCAGCATCGCGCCGAGGTTGTCCACCTCGGGCCGGAGCAGGTCGACGGTCTCCAGGGTGAGCTCTCCCAGCACCAGCCCCAGCAGCAGCAGCCGCCATCGCTCGAAGGACTGCTGGAGCCTCGGGTTGACCAGCTCGGGCTGCGGCTGCTGGGCGCCCGGATCGAGCAGGAGCTGGCCCAGCAGGTGGGACATCATCTCGGCCTGCGCGAAGGGCGTCGGGAAGCTCTTGGTGCGCAGGTGCGCGTGCGTCGGCTGCCAGGCGCCCTTCTTCTGGTCGAGGGCGAAGGTGTCGGTGGTCGCGGCGTCGTTGGAGCCTGGGATGAGTTGGATCACGGCGTCAGCTCCGGAGGGCGGCGAGCAGCGAGCGCTCGATCTTCATGGCGAGCTCGGCGTCGGGGGCGGGCTGGTGCCCGCGCTCCCGCTCGGCGCCTGCCGTGGACTCGAACTGGAACGCGTCGATGAGCAGCTTGAACGCGTCCGGCGCCTTCCACTGGCGGTGCTTTCGGAGGGCGTAGAGCTGCCGGGCGCGAGGGTCGCCGAAGAGCGAGAGGTCGACGTCGCCGAAGACCCTGGTGAACCACTGGGTGACGAAGCGGAGCTGCGCCCCGCGGGCCTCGAGGGCGTTGAGCACCTTGCGGGCGAAGGCCGAGTCGCGGTCGTGCTGGGCGCGGGCGACGTTGCTGATGAGCGAGCCCCAGGTGCTGCGGGCCTTCTCGTAGTCGAAGTCGACGAAGTCCGAGTCCTTCTGGCGAAACGACCCGTAGACCTCCTGGAGGACGAGCGCCTCGACGAGGCGGGCGCCGAGCGTGGCGTCGCGGGAGCCGCGCGGGGTGTTCCACTTGCGGCGCAGGGGCCAGGCGGGGTCGTGCTCGTCGTGCGAGAGGCCGTAGGTGCGGTGCATCCCGCGGGCCTGGGTGTCGGTCTTGTCCGGCAGCATCAGCAGCCCGTAGGCCGCGAGCAGCGGGTACATGCTCTCGGTCTCGTCGTTCTCCGCCGCCGCGGGCACGGCCTTGATGTGCGCCGTGGGATGGTCCGGGACGCCCAGCAGCGTCGAGGCGTCGAGCAGCGAGCGGGTATACCTGTAGAAGTATTCGAGCCCGTGGCCCATGCTGGCGAGCAGGGTGGAGGTGTCGACGGTCTGGCCGGTGGTGGCCGGCAGGTCGAACCAGCGCAGCAGGAAGGCCCCGAAGATGGGCTTCGCCGGGCCGACGGCCTCGCGCACCAGCTTGATGAGCTGGTGGGTGATGCCCGCGCCGGTGCCGCCGAGGAAGGAGCCCACCACGAAGATGCGCGCGGCGGTGCGGGCGCGGCCGAAGAGCGGGTCCATCGCGCCGCCCTTGCTCGACGCGAACACGGCGCTGCCGACGCTGGGGTTGGCGAACATCCCCTTGCCGATGTCGACGCCCGCGGAGACCCCGACGCCGCCGTCCACGCCGCCTGACTCCTCGTCGTAGAAGAGCTCGAAGAGCTCGCGCTCCAACGGGTCGGCCCGGTCGTCGAGGAAGATCCGCCGGAAGGCCGTCTCCTTCATGGTGTCGCGCGCGAAGGGCGGGACGATGGCCTCGGCGCCCTCAAGCGGGTGCGGGCACCCGGCGCTCACGGTGTTGCCGAAGGAGCGGAGCTTCACGGCGAGGCGCGAGTCGCTGTCGGCGTCGATGACGAAGGCCTCGATGGGCTCAGCCAGGGCGCCGATGCGCAGCAGCCTCGCGATGCTGAGGGCGATGTGCTGACCGCCCCCGCCGACGGCGATGACGAGATCCATGGCGGTACGAAGCTCCCTCTTGGGGTTTCAGGTGCGGTTGGCGACGAGGCAGCCGGCGAGCGTGACGACGAGCGTCGGGATGAGCCCGAGCACCAGCGCCCTCGCGAAGAGCTGCGTGCCCAGGAAGACGTACTGCGAGAAGTCCGCGGAGTGCATGCACTGCTCGAGGATGTCTGCGCGCACCGGGTCGAGGCCGGCGATGGTGGTGCCGACGACGCACGCGACGCCGACGCCGGTGAGGTAGCGCACGAAGGCGCTGCCCCAGAGGCGCTTTCGCATCACGACGAAGATCACGATGCCCAGCAGCGACGCGCCGACGGTGTAGCCCGCGGCGGCGATGAGACCGCTGCGGCTGGCCTGCTGGCAGGTCTCCTGGGAGAGGTAGCCCGAGCCCGGCGTGGTGACCGCGAAGGAGCCCCCGCTGTCACCCCCGGCGGCGGTGACGGTGGTGCCGGGAGCGGGAGCGGGCGCGGGCGTCGCGGCACCGTCGCCGTTGGCCGGAGGGGCCGGTTCGGCGGGCCAGCTCGGCGAGTTCGCGCGGGGTTGGAGCAGGAGGCTTGGGTGCATGCGGGCCGGGAGCGAGCCACGCCCCGTGACGAGCGTCAAGGCCGTCGCGCGGGCCACCGCGGGCACCGCCGCTTCGGTGTGCCCGAGAGGCGCCCTCTCGTGAGACAGTGGATGTCCCACACTCCACGGAGGCATTGGCGGACCTATGAGTCGACGCGCGTTTCGGGCGAGGGCCCTGATTCCGATGGTGATGCTCGCGCTGTTCGCGGGCTGTTCGGAAGACTCGCCCCCGGGCGTGCTCGACACCGACTCCGGGCTCGGCATGGATCTGGGGTCCACCGACCTTGGGGTCGATGGCTCGACCGGCAACGACGGCTCGATGGACGCCCCGATGGACGCCCCGGTGGACGTCCCGGTGGACACGGGTCCCTCTCGCTGCGCCGCCGACGGCGATTGCCTCGGCAACGCGGGCGGCCCCGTCTGCGACGTCACCAGCGGTCGCTGCATCGGCTGCCGCGTCTCCCCGGACTCCTGCCCCGCCGACCAGCACTGCGACGGCGCCTCTTCCCGCTGCGTCACCGGCTGTCGCGCCGACGAGGGCTGCCGCACCGGCGACGCCGGCACCGGCGGACTGCGCTGCGACACCACCACCCACAGCTGCGTGCAGTGCGTCACCGACGAGCACTGCCCCTCCGGCAACCTCTGCGTGGGCAACCTCTGCGTCACCGGCTGCACCGACACCCGCGGCTGCCCCGGCGGCCAGACCTGCTGCAGCGGCGCCTGCGTCGACACCACCAGCAACCTCGCCAACTGCGGCCGCTGCGACACTCGCTGCACCGCGACCAACGCCACGCCCGCGTGCCGCAACAGCATGTGCACCGTCGGCACCTGCACGGTCCCCTACGGGGACTGCGACTCGATGGCGAGCAACGGCTGCGAGACCAACACCTTCACCGACGTCTTCCACTGCGGCGGCTGCAACCGCCCGTGCGAGGCGCGGGCCCACTCCACCGCCGCCTGCAACGCCGGGAGCTGCGCGTACACCTGCGAGGCGGGCTTCAGCGACTGCGACGGCAACCCGGCCAACGGGTGCGAGACCAGCACCGCCACCGACGCCGCCAACTGCGGGGCCTGCGGGTCGCGCTGCATGCCGCCGAGGGGCACCGGGGCCTGCATGGCCGGGAGCTGCGTGGTCACCGCCTGCTCCTCGGGCTACGGCGACTGCAACGCCAACGCGGCGGACGGCTGCGAGACCAACACCAGCAACACCACGGACAACTGCGGCACCTGCGGCAACGTCTGCCCGTCGAACACCAACGCCGCCGCCGCCTGCGTGGGCGCGTCGTGCGTGACCTTCTGCGTCACCGGCTTCCTCGACTGCGACGGCCGTGACTCCACCGGCTGCGAGGTCAACGTCCGCACCGACCTCGGCAACTGCGGCGCCTGCGGCCGGGCATGCACCACCGCCAACGCGACGCCGGTCTGCCGGTCGTCGCAGTGCGAGATCGCGAGCTGCAACACCGGCTTCGACAACTGCGACGGCGCGGCGGCCAACGGCTGCGAGGTCAACCTCCAGAGCGACGCGTTCAACTGCGGCGGCTGCGGCATGCGCTGCCCCGTGGGGACCAACCAGCTCGCCACCTGCAACTCGTCGATGTGCGGGCTCGCGTGCGCCCCCACGTACGTCGACCTCGACCGCGACCCGGGCAACGGCTGCGAGTGTCGCAACACCGACCCCGACCTCCCCGACGACGGTTTCGCCGACACCAACTGCGACGGCATCGACGGCGTCCTGGCGCGCTCGATCTTCGTCGCGACGACCGGCAACGACGGCAACCCCGGCACGCCCGACGCGCCCAAGCGCACCATCCAGGCGGGCATCACGGCGGCGCAGGGGGCGCGCTTCGCGGTGCTCATCGCCGCGGGCACCTACAACGAGTCGATCACCCTGGCTCCCGGCGTCAGCCTCTATGGCGGGTACAACGCGGCTGACTGGTCTCGCGGCAGAGGCAACATCGTCACCATCCAGGGCGCGAGCGCCACGGCGGTCTCCGGCACGGGCCTCAGCGCCAGCCTCGAACTGCAGCGCCTCTCCATCTTCGCAGGCACGGCGACGGGCGTCGGGCAGAGCAGCTACGGCGTGCGGATCGTCAACTCCGCCGCCTCGGTCGCCGTGACGCTCCGCGCGTGCGTGGTGACCGCGCGCGACGGAACCAACGGCCAGTCGGGCGCGAACGGCGCCACCGGCGGCGGCGGGAACAACGGCGGCGGCGGCGGCAACGGCACGCCCGGCGGCGGCGGCGGCGGATGCCGCGGCGGCGGCGCGGGCGGCGCCGGCAACAACGGCGGCTCGGGCAACGGCGGCTCGGCGGGCGCGGGCGGCGGCGGCGACGGCAGCGCGGGCTCGCCTGGAAGCGGAGGCAACGTGAGCGCGGCGTGTCGCGTCCCCGGCGGCGCCTCCAATGGCAACCCCGGCGGGCCGGGTGGCGCGGGCGCGCCCGGCAGCACCGGGGCCGGGGCGTCGGCGCAGGGCTCGCTCTCGTCGGGTCTGTACACGGCGCCGCAAGGTGGGGCAGGTAGCAATGGCTCCTCCGGCGGCGGCGGCGGCGGCGGCGGCGCGGGCGGCGGCGGCCGCTACGCGTGCGGCTTCCTGAACACCAGCTGCTGCAGCAGCACCGGCGGCGGCGGCGGCGGCGGCGGCGGCGGCGGATGCGGTGGTGGCGCGGGCGGCGGCGGAACCGGCGGCGGCGGCAGCTTCGCCGTCGCGGCCGTGTCCTCGCGGGTCACGATCGAGGCCTCGACCCTCGCCACCGGCCGCGGTGGCGCGGGCGGCGCGGGCGGCGCGGGCGGCGCGGGTGGCCGCGGCGGCGGCGGCGGCGCAGGGGGTCCCAACGGGGGCAACTCGTCGGCCAACGGCGCGGGCGGCGGCGGCGGCGGCCTGGGCGGCGCGGGCGGCGGCGGCGCCGGCGGCCCCGGGGGGCCGTCAATCTGCGTGGCGTACTCGGGCTCGATCGTTCCTGCGTTCGCGGGCTCGACCTGCACGCCTGGCAGCGGCGGCGCGGGCGGCGGCGGTGGCTCCGGCGCACCCGCTGGGCCCGCGGGTCTCGGCGGCGTGTCGAACAACCCGGTGCGCGCCCTGCCCTGACGGCGGCGTCCCGACGTCCGCGGTTGCGACGCGCGGTGGTGTCCTTCACCCTCGCGCGTCGTGACCGAGGGCAACGATCCCAAGCGCGACGCCTGGCTGGAAGTCAGCCCCGACGCGCCCTCCCCCCTCGCTCCCTCTCCCTCCTCCGAGCCGCCCATGGCGTGGCTCCAGCCCGAACCCGAGGACGCACCCCGAGAGCCTGGCCGTAGGAAGGTCCGGGCCTCGGAGCGCGCGGCGCCCACCGCGGCGCAGGACGCCGCCTCGCTCGCCATCGTGGGGGCCCTTCAGAGAGAGCTCCCCCTGATGGCCGCGCTCTGGCCGGACGTACGACCCGCCGAGCTCCTCCGTTCGCCGCCTCCCATCGAGGCCTTCCAGGCGCGCTGCGACTTCGCCCGCCGCGCCATCGACGCCGTAGGTCGCCGGGACGCCGAGGCGCGCTCCAGGGCCGAGCTCGCCCAGCGCCGGCTCTCGGACGAGCTCGCCCGGCTGGGTCAGCACGGATCGCCGCTCGACGCTGCGCTGGCGAGCCTGGAGGCGATGCAGGCGCGGGAGCTCCTCGACGCCGTGCGCACGCTCTTCCGCGACCAGCGCACCCTCTTCGCCGGCGATGTCGCCCGGGTTGACGCGGCCGCCGTGGAGGTCGGGATCACCCCGGCCAGGGCGCGGGAGATCCTCGCCGCCGAGGGCTTCACCCTGCAGTCCGTGGAGTCCCGGCCGTGGTCGCCCTTCGCCCAGCTACCGGGCGCTCCCGCCACGATGGACCAGCTCGCCGTCGCGCTGATGGCGCACCCCGCCCAGGCCATCGAGCTCTTGCGCCAGGGCGCCGTGCTCGACTGGCTGCGCGCCAACGGGGCGAGCCCGATGGTGATCGAGCGCTCCCGCGAGGCCCGGATGTCCGCCGAGCGGGGCGCCTCGCCGATGCTGGCGGTGCACCTGCAGACCTGGGCCCTCGGCCGCCGCGAGCTGCGCCTCGGCACCGTGGCGGTGCCCACCCCCGACTCGCTGGGCTCGCTGGTGCGCTCGGGCTCGCTCTCCCTCGATGCGCTCGCCACGGCGGCGCGGGAGGGCCTGCTCGCGACCTGGCTCCGGATGTCCGGTTGGATCGTCGCCGCGGGCGCTGCGGACCTCGTCGCCCGCAACGAGCCGAGCGGCCTGCGTCGCCTCGCGTGGTCGCTTGGGGAGCCGCTCTACCTGGGCTCGGCGGCCATCACGGACGTCTCCTCCCTCGCCCGGATGGTGCTCGCGCAGCCCTCGCTCCGAGAGGCGCTCCCTGCGCTGCTGGCCTCTGGCGACCTCGTGGCCTGGATGGAGTCCCTCCCCCCGCCTCGCCGGGACGACGCCTGGCTCGACACGCTGCGACGCAGCCAGGGCGACCCCCAGCTCCGAGGCGACACCCTCGCCTTCTGGACCGGCGTCCACGCCCTGACCCGCGCGCCTTCGCTGGAGGTCCTCGACCGCCGCGGCGAGTCGCACGGCTTCCACGGCGTGCAGTCGCTCACGGTGACCGCCGAGCTCGCCGGGGCCTGGGACGGGCTCAAGCGCAGCTACCGCAGCGGTGAGCTCGTCGCCTGGGTGGGCACCCAGCGCCCTGAGCAGGCGCTCCCCTCGCTCCCCCGGCCGCCGCGCGAGGACGAGGCCGAGCTCAACGAGTTCCTTTGGGCGCTCGGGCACCGCGGGCTGGTGCTGGAGTGGGGCGACCGCGACCTCGCCATCAGCGCGCCGACCGACCTCGTGAGGGCCTACCGCGACGACTGGCGCAACCTGGAGGCGCTGCTCGCTCGCGGACACATCTTTGCGTGGATCTCCCGCTTCCACGGCGACCGGATGCTGGTCCCCCGCGATCGCGAGGGACACGGGTTCAGCGTGGCCGAGGCGATGGAGGCCCTGCGCTCCGAGCTCCCGAGGCTGCCGTCGGGCTTCGGGGCGCTCAAGATCGCCCTGCTCTGCGGGCTGCGGGCGCTGCCCACGGACCCTTGCCGGCCCGGCGACGACGCCACCGTCGAGGGCTTCGTCGACATCACCATGAAGCCCGACGGGGACGCCCGCGCCTGGGACCCCTTACGTGCCCATGTACTCCACGGGACGGCGCTGCTCTGGGTCGCGCTCGACCCCCGGGTGCGACGTCCAGTGACCCGCTCGCTCCTTCACGCCGCCTTCGCCGCGTGGAACCCTGGCGCGGACCAGGTCGAGCACACCGAGCGCCTCATGGCGGGGCTCTCTCGCAGCTTCGGCCGGCCGGTGCCCTCGCCTACGCTCGAGGCCAGGCTCGCCCAGGTGACCCGTGAGGAGCGGCGCTCGCAGGAGATGAGCCGCGAGCTGACCGACGCCCGCCGCGGTCGGCGTCGGCTCGGGGCGCTCGCGATCTTCTTCTTCCTGGCCCTCTGCGGGATGGCGGCGCTGCTGCTGCGCCCCGCGGCGGGCGTGGGAGCGCAGGACCCCGGACCCGACGGCGACGCGCTGGTGCGCCTTCGGGTGGAGGTGACGATCCCTCGGGCCCAGCGCAACCACCCGTGGGACCCGGACGGGAGCGGCCCGGAGCTGCACCTCGCCCTGCAGACCCGTGACGGCCCGGTGGAGATCGGCCCCTGCGTGGCCGACCGGGAGTGCGCGCAGACCTTCGACAACGTGCGCCTCGCCGCCAACACCCCGCTGCAGCTCCTCGTGGACGAGGACGACCTCGTCACCCGGGAGCTTCTCGGTCGCATCTGGCTGCGCTGGCAGGGCGGACGGCAGGAGACGCTGCGGAGCGTGGTGGGCCCCTGCGTGGTGACGGTGGAGGTGCGCCGGGTGCTCCAGCTCCCATCGCCGACGCCTCCGGTGGTGACGCCACCCCCGGCGCCCGCCGTCCGCGTCGACGCCGGGGCGCCCTCGACCACCCGCCCCCGCCGCTCGACCCGCTCCCCTCGTCGGTCGGCCCGGTAGCGTTCGTTCTCCCCAGGCGATGGTGACGCCCGCGCCCTGAGGGAGGAGCTACTTCTCCACGGGGCAGGTGCTGATGCCAGCGAGGCGGTAGAGCGGACAGAAGCCGAAGGCGCCCGTGACCAGGGGCACCAGCCCGACCAGGCCCCAGAGCGTGTGAGGGCCGACGAGGGTGAGCGAGAGCAGCGCGAGGCCGAGCGCGACGCGGGCGGCGCGATCCCAGGTGGCTTCATTGATCTGCATGGCGAGGGACTCCTTGCGGACTGTGAGCCAGCCATCGGGGGAAAGGGTTCGGCCCGTCGCGACGAATCGCCACCTGGGCGGGAGCTCGGCGCCCGCTTCCGCGCTCGCCTCGGCCTGCGCTGAGGGAAGTCCGCCGCTGGTACAGTCCGCGCCCCAGAACCCCATGACACACGCGATCTTCAGCTCCGACGGGAGCGCCCTCCTCTTCGCCGACGTGTTCGGCGTCACCCGCTTCGCCCTCGGCAAGACCGTGAAGGTGAAGCACACCGCGAAGGTCTCCTCGGCCGTGGGAGACCTCTCCATGAACGCCTCGGCGACGCTCGCGCTGGTGCGCGGCCGCGCGCAGACGGGCGCGTATGGAAGCACCGCCGTGGTCACCGTCGGGCTCCCGGCGCTCGGCATTCGAGAGAAGCTCGCGGCGAACCACGACCCGCACGCAATCACCACCACAGAGGCCGGCGACCGCGTCGTGACCCTCGCCTCGAATGACGCGCTGATCGTCTACACGCTCCAGGGGGGCGCCCTCTACGAGGAGCGCAAGCTCGACCTCGCGGCGAAGTCCTCGCGCTCGCTCGACGCGAGGGCCGTCGGACCGCAGGCCGAGGGGCACCCCCACAACGCGCTCTACGTCGCGCCGGACGGGCGCTTCGTCGCACGCGGCCACAAGGCCGTCTACGCGGGGCGCGTGGGCGCCGACGACGCCCGCGACGAGGTGTGGTGGCGCCTCCGCCTCTCGGCGCACTGCAGCGCCGAGGTGACGCTCTCGATGGCGGGCACGACGGCCTGGATCTTCGTGCGCGACGCGGCCGCCGAGCTGGTCTACGCGCTCTCCGTCGAGCGCGACGGCGCCGTGCGAGAGGTCACCCGACCGAGCCTCGCGGCGCCCGCCGTCGACGACGCGGTGATGCTCACCCAGCCCGACAGCCACACCGTCGTGGCGTGGTCGCTCGCCGACGGGAGCGAGCAACGCTACGAGGTCTCCGCGTGTAACGCGCACCCCGCCGAGGAGCCTGAGGGGAAGGCCTATCCGCGGGGCGTACCTCCGATGCCGACGCGCCTCCCGGGGGTGCTCGCCGCGCGAGGGGCTCAGCGGTGGTTCGTGCCGTGGCACCGCGAATTCGCCGTCGACCTCGCGCGCAGCGCGTCGCACCCGCGCGGGCTCGACGCGGCGGCGGGGCCCTTCCGGCGGCTCCTCATGGAGCGTTTCACTCAGCTCAACGAGTCGCTGCGCTCACTGCACGTCGAGGTCTGCCTCTCGGCCTTCGAGCGCCACCCGAAGGAGCCGCGCGTCTCGCTCTCCTGCTGGAAGCCCCCGGTCGCGAAGGGCCTCGCGGGGCGCGTCGCCGACGCCCTCGTGCAGGACCTCTACAACCGCGTGGAGCTCGGTACGCACGGGCACCGTTGGTCGTCCTTCGGCAGCGAAGGGGGCTACTCGCAGGAGTCAGGCCCCGCGTCGCTCGACGAGGTGCGCGCGGTGCTGGCGTGGATGATCGCGCACGACGTGATCCCGACGGACCTCGCCCGCATGCTCGGGAGCGCCTACGACAACGGCCTCGGCATCCCGAGCGGGCCGCGTCCCGACGCGTTTCCCTTCGAGGCGGAGGGAGAGCGCCTGGTGCTGCGGGCGGCGCTCGAGACCCTCGCGGCCAACGGCTGGCCCGCGGCGTCGATCCCCGACGCGTGGCGCACCGAGCCGATCACCCTCGACCTCGCGCGCGCAGTGCGTTCGAGGCGCGAGGCCTTCACGCGCTACCTCAACCACGACACGTCGCACATGCTCTCGAAGATGATCGCGCGTCACCTCGACGCCGAGGGGATGCCGCTGCTCCTGGCGTTCTTCGAGTCCGCGGTCGTGGCGCCCCTCGCGAGCGACGACCTGCGGCGCTTCGGCGAGGCGATCGCCTGGGTCGCGCACCACCACCCCGAGCTCCGCGACGAGGTCCTCGCGCGCGTCGACGCGCTCCTCGCCCGAGGCGACTTCGGGCAGCAAAGCGTCCGCTACGACCTCGAGCTCACGCGAGAGCGCGTGGCCCGCGGCGCGAAGCACTTCTGGTCCAACGCGTAGGGGATCAGGGGTCGGCGCAGCCGGGCGTCGCGCGGATGAGCCGGAGGAGCCTCGCCCGCTCCTCCACCGAGAGCGGCGCCTCGTTGGCGCACAGGTGCAGGAACGTGCAGCGCTCGACCCCGCCGAGGGCGACGCGAGCCCGACACGCTCGCCACGCATCGTGGCGCCCCTCATGGGAGATCCCGTGCACGAAGCGGAGGGCGACGACCGCGAAGGCGACGCGCGCGAGGAGCGTGAGCAGCGCCCTGGTGCGCCCGGCCCTCCGGCGGGCGATCGCAACGCAGGAGGGGGGTCTGGATCACCCACGGAGAGTCCTGTCATGCGGCGATCGACTCGACCCTGGCGACATATCGCCGACAGAGGTGCCTCCAGAAGCTGGGAAACCGGTCGCTTTGGTGGATGGCGCGGAGCGTGAG
>Ga0207969_100058_pt1 | contig 81459 bp, 67 predicted proteins | sample LakWasMet25_LOW6_2_FD_183869 | JGI IMG/M metagenome (GOLD analysis project Ga0207969, IMG submission 183869) | Freshwater sediment methanotrophic microbial communities from Lake Washington under simulated oxygen tension - Sediment Metagenome... | ecosystem: Environmental > Aquatic > Freshwater >...
GTGCTGGTCCGTATTCTGGGCAAGCAGCCAACAGTGGCTTTCACCGATCGGGATTTGCAGTTTTAGTAATGTTGCCGGGGTACGTCGACTTTCTTTGCGGCCAAAGCGCAGGCATAAAAAAAGCACTTGGTTTTTACCTAAGCGCTTGATTTGTATGGTAGCGATAGGTGGGCTAATTATGTGAAGCGAGCAGCGCTATTAAAATCAAGCTTGAGGAAATATTCCAAATATGAGAGTTGTCTCACATTAATAACTTCACGCCTATCTGTGTCTAGCTGATAGCATTAGCCGCTATTGTATTTATCCAACTTTCCAAGGTACTTATGCACGTATTAAGCGCTCTGTCTAAGCTAATGAAATCGCCGCTGATGTTTGCCGTAGCAATAATGATGACGATAAATATATCGGTTCATGCTGATACCGGAAACGACTGGCTGATGGCTCAGTTTCAAGCAAACGGGAGCATAACCACTGATACCGGTATAGCCACCGCTTACCAATCGACGGCAGAGACCTTGCGCTTATGGAAAGCCAATGGTGACAATAAATCCATCATTCCAACGGCGGTACAATTTCTTGAAAACAATAGCCATGGAGGAACGGAAGATTTAGCGCGTTTAATCCTGGCCAGGGACGATTCGGGGCTAAACGTAGTTAACCAGATTGACGAATTGAAGTCTCGCGTCAATGTGGACGGCGGATTTGGCGACCTAGCTAATTCCAGCAGCACCGTACTGGATACGGCGTTTGCTTTACATGCGCTCAACAGTTCCGGTTACGGCAATGTTTAGGCAGCCAACAGCAGCGTTGGGTTTCTGTTGAAAACCCAAAAGCCGGATGGCGGATGGGCAATAGGCGCCAACGACGGCAACGTTTATGTTACGGCGCTTGCTGTGATTGCGTTAAGCCCTTATAAATCCTCTTTTTCAGGAGTATCGGCTGCATTAAATGCCGCCCGAAACTTTTTGCTATCAAAACGCGATGGCATCGGTTTATGGGGTGAAGATTACACCAGCGCTGTCGCCCTGATAGCGCTGTTATCCGATGGCACCGAGGCCTCGTTATTCCGGTCAAGCGCAGAAGCATTAAACAACAAGCAGGCAGTAAACGGGAGCTGGTCGGATGATGTTTACACCACGGCATTAGCGTTAAGGGCTTTGGCGATATATAACGCTGCCGGTTCAGGCGTTTCAGGAACTCAAACCGGAACGGTTGAAGGATATGTAGTAAAAGAAAATAGTCGTGAACCGCTTGCCAATGTCGAGGTATCACTGGCTTCTGTTACGGGTTACACCGTTCTGAGTGATAGTACCGGTTATTTTAAGATGGCTGGCGTACCTGTTGGTACCCAAACCTTGGTTGCGCGAAAAAACGGTTATAACAGTCTCAGCCGTATCGTGACCGTTGTATCCGGGCAAATTTCCGATGCCGGAACATTAGGTCTATCTGCCGACCCGCAAACGGGGGCAGTGCTTGGACACATTGAAGACAATCAAGACCATTCAGCGCTAGCCGGAGCCCTGATTACACTGACCGGAGCCGAATCGCGCACTACGGTCAGCGATGCGGCTGGCAATTTCGAATGGTCGTCGTTACCGCCAGGCGATTATACAATCCAAATTGACAAGACGGGCTATCATTCAGCGAACGGTATGCTGACCATGGCAGCTGGCACGAGCGTAACGCTGAAACAAGCGCTGATCAAGGCCGATGTCTTTTTGGACACAGCACCGGGCAATATTTTTGGCAAGATCGTCGACGGCGAAAGCGGCGAGCCCATAAGTGCGGCGCATATTGAGATGGCCGGTAGCACCGCGGTAACCGGCAGTGATGGCGGTTTTGTGTTCAATGCCTTAGCGCGCGGCAGCTATCAGGCACTGCTGTCAGCAGATGGCTATCAAAGCCAATCCATTTCGTTTGTCTACAGCCCAGGGTCAAACGGCGATTTAGGTCTCTTACGCCTGTATCGTTTAGGCGGTTCCGTGGTGCCGTCCAGCTTAACGGTATCAGGCCGGGTGGTTGACGGCTTGAGCGGGTCGGTGATCAATAATGCGACAGTTACATGGGGCGAGACTGGAAAAGCCGTACAAACTGGTGCTGACGGCACTTTTGCAATAGCGGGTATCGATACGCTAAATTTCACGCTGACCATGACTGCGACAGGATTCGTTGATCGGACATTCAGCTTAAGCGGTACTGGGTTTGGGGAGCTTTTCCAAGAATTTCCATTGCCACCCATGCCACCTGTCGGCAGCGATCCCGCTGCCACTAACAGTATTTTGAGTGGCCATGTCAAGAATAGCCTTACCGGGCTGCCTATTGCCGGTGCGAAAGTAGCGATGATTGATGGACGAGGTCTGACAGTGACAACCGGTAGCGACGGTCAATTTGAATTCACGGGCATCACGAATTTGAGTTTTTCATTGAATGTATCGGCAGAAGGCTATTTTGCCTCCATGCAGGAGGTAACTTTATCTACACACGGAGCTTATACGACCGATATTGCCGTTGAACCATTGGCGCAATCAGAAGCGAAAAGCGTCCAAATCGTATCGCTAATGCCGCCGGATAAGCCTGCCCCTGCAAATGAAACGCTGCTGTTTACGGCACAAATCGCCAATTTGCTGAATGAAGCTCAAGAAGTGATCATTCTAGGCGAAATCGTTAATGCGGAAGGTATCAGTATTGCAACGGTGTCGCCTTATGCAGAGGGTACTACTCAACTGACGTCCCAGTTCGGCTTTAACTCCAAAGAAACCAAAACGCTTACCGTGCCGTGGAATACTGCGCAAAACGAACCGGGGACTTACCGCTTGATGATTCGTGCGATTAAGCCCAATACGATCAATCAGTCATTACCGTTCGGTGAAATATTGGCTGAAAATCAAACATTCGGACAGATCACCGCAACCAGTTCTTTCGGCGGCGCATTGGGTCTCGATCCTCCGTTGACCCAAGCAGGATCGCAAACTCCGGTTAAACTTGAAGTCTTCCTGGGCAACACCGGCAATATAGACTTGAAGAATGTCCCTCTGACACTCACTATTGAGCAATCTGGAACCGGAAACGTCCTGCACCAAGCGACGGCCACGCTCGACCAACTGGCCGTCAACGGTTACCGCTATCTATCATTCGGTAACTGGATTCCGACGGTTGAAGGCAATCTTCCGATAAAAATTCGGGCGACCGGCGGCGCAGTCAGCGGTGAAATCAACGGCACCCTCTATGTCGGCGACAAAGCGGCCGGCACTTTCAACGTCGACAAAACCATCGTCCCGGAAGGCAACCAAACGGCGCATGGCAAAGTAACATTGGAAGGTGTGGATACCGCAAGCGGCAAAGGGACCGATCCCTTATTTGTTGCCGTACAGAACGCCGTCAAAACCGGCAGCGTGTATACATCCAGCGGGGCGATGCTCTGGCAAAAGAGTAATCGTTGCACTGGATGTCATATCCAAACGCAAAGCTTGGTCGGTGTTGCCTCCGCGTTCCAAAAAAACCTGGGCGATGAAACATCAGCGATTAATTTATACAATACCGTGGCGAGCAGCCAGCAAAATGACGGTGGACTGAGAGCAAATCATCCCGAGTTTACCAAAACACAAACTGTTTTAGGTGCTTGGTCGTTGACCGCCTGGAACGCAGAAGAATCTTTCAGAACTTTGTATCGCGCAGCCCAACACCTCTATAACAAACGGGTTCAATCCGGTAATCAAACTTGGTGGACTCCGGATCACGCTTCTGGCTGGTGGTACTCCAATGAATCGCATACGGCATTGACGGTTAAGGCTTATGCCCAGCTATTAAAAACCGCTCAAACGGCTGATCTGAGCAAAATCAATGACTATCGTCTGGATAGCAAGGCTCTACTGAGCACAGGAGCCTATCCACGCGACATAGAGTTAGCGAAAGACGGCTTTCTTTATACGGTCAAGGCAGCGGGTGATATTGTCCGCATTAATACCGAGACCAACGGCGTCGAGTCCGTCGCTAAGTTGGCCATCAGCGACGGCTACGGCACCGCTGTTGCAGAGGATGGAACGATTTACGTTTCCGGCAACGACGGCAAATTGCTGCGGCGTAATCTGGACGGCGCGGTCGATACCTTGCTGTCAGGTAGCGCCATTTTGACTGATGTCGAAATCAGTCCCGATGGACATGTCTACGTGGTTGATAACACCAATAAGCGTATTTTAAGGAGTAATAGCAGTGGCCAATTCGAACCTTGGGTGACTGGCGGTGTGCTTAATTCTCCTTACGGTATGACTTTCGATGAAGCCGGCAATGCTTACGTTGCCAATTTCGGTGGATTTAATATTGTCAAGATCGATCCCGACAAGAAAGTATCTATATTTGCCGATGGCTTGGCGTACCAACCGCTCTATATCGACCATAAACCGGGCGGCGGTTTCTATTATTCTTCATATGAATATTCAAATTCCGGCCAATACACGCCATTCGCCATTAATTCACTCAGCTCTAAAGGCGTGGTTGAACGCTTGGCATCCATGACCAAGTTAATGATGGGCGTAGCCGTCAATGGGGATGGGCAGGCCTACGTGGTCAATTCGGGTGAAAACAAACTTTATCAACTTGCCACGCTTGCATTAAACACCTCGCAATTAACCAATTTCGCCACAGAGGTTACCCGTGCCAGCAATTACTTCTTGGCTAATTACAAAGACGGCAGCACGGACAATATTGTCCAAGCCATGCGCCTGACGGGATTGGCGGAAGCTCGTAAAGTAATTAGCGATGCGGCTTTAAAAGCCCAAATCGACACCGCTATAACCGCCATCAGCAACACTTTGCGTGCTCGCCAGCGCGCAGACGGCGGCTGGGGACGCTATACGGGTTGGGGTAGCGACGCAATGGTTACCGCATTAGTCGGATTAGCGATAGATTATACTAACCCTTCCGCAGACGACCCCATAGTACGCAAGACCATTCAATACTTATTGTCCGTGCAACAAGCCGATCATTCTTGGCTGAGCAGCAATAATATTTTAACGACCCGTTTGGCTTCGACCAGCTTGGTTGTGAGCTACTTGCCTATCGCGCTGGAAAGGCTGGGCGGTATCGATGTCGATTTACATGTTAACTTTCCGGCATCGGTCCTGTTAAGCAATCCGGTGCCGGCGCCGACTTCCCAAACGGCAAATGCCAATGGCGGAATCGATTATTTATGGAAGCTGGTAGGCGTAACAGCCAACAAGCGTACGCTCGATTTTGACTTGGCTCTGAAAAATATGGTGCTCAAAGAGCAGCGCGATGTTGCCAGTGCCGCCTATATTGAATTCAACAACTCCTTCACAACCGAAAAGCTGCGTATCGACCTTGATATCCCCACCATCAAGGCAGCGAATGGTTTAGCCTTAACGTTAACCACTGACCGCGACAGCTACACTGCCAATGAGTCAGTCCTGATCAGGCCTGTAGTGGCAAATACCAGCCTAACTGCCGCTGAAGGCACCGTGAAAGTCAACATCCGTGCGGTAGGAAGCCAGGAAAACTTGGTTACACTTAATCCTCTCACCGTGCCTAGCATGGCAGCTGGCGCTAGCCTTGACCTGGAAACACCTTGGAACACGGGCGCTACCCTAACAGGCAGCTACGAAGCCTACGTACAGCTTTTGGATGCCCAAAACAGGGTAGTGGATGAAGCAACCGCACCGTTCCAAATAGTCGCAGGGGGCGCAGCGCTCATCAACGGCCGCGTGGTCACTGACAAGCCTGCCTATGCCGCCTGGGATAGCGTCAACATAAGTGCGCGGGTTGAAAATACCACCGCCAATGCGATCCAGCCGCCGACCCGTGTAGAAATCACTACCACCACGCCCGCTGGGAAAATTATCCTTAACGAAAGCACTACACTTGGCGAGCTGGTGCCGAATGCATTGCGGGATTTGCAGTTTACTCTCAATTTGGCCGACGTCATCAGCGGCGATTACGCCGTGATGATGACTGTCAAGGATGCCGCCAGCCGTGCAACCCTGATCACCCGGGCAACGGTTTTCCATGTCGAACGGCAGGCGATCCAAGCCCTGAGCGGCAAAGTGGATGCGACGCCGGTGCAAGTGCATCAGGGCGATCCTGCCAGCTGTCTGGAAAGCATCCAAAACAAAGCGGCAAGCTTATTACCGAACGTTCTGCTGACCAGCAAACTCGTGTTGGCCGCGACCCAACAAGTGCTGAGTTCCGAAACGCGGAACGTGGATTTCGCCGCTAATGCGCAGCTGGCTAAAAGCCGTAACATCGCGACCGGTGATCTGCCGATTGGCGGCTACGCCTGTCTCTTGCTAGCCGAAGTCGGGGGGCAAACTGTGCAACTGGGAGCTGCCTTGTTTGACGTGCTCGAACCGCCGATCCGCATCAATGCCACTCTCGAAGCGGGCAAACACGGTCGTATCTTGGCCTTACTGGACCCCGATACCGGCAATGACCCGTTAGGTCCCAACCACCTGCCGACCCTAACTGTACAACGGGCCACTCTGGAAAAACTATTGGATGACGCCGGCTGGTCTTACACCTTGGTCACCGATGCCGATGCTTTCGCCCGTGAACTGCGCAGCGGCGGCTATGTCACCTACCTGTTGCTGTCCGAAACCGTCAAACTCGCTGAAACGGTGCAGCAGGAACTGCGCGAAGCGGTCAACCGCGGCGAAGGCCTGATTGAAGCCGGCGGCCATGACCAACGCCAAGGGCGCATTGACGAAGCGTTAGGGCTTAAGTTCAACGGCATATACCCGCGCATGACCGGGATCGCCATCGACGGTGACGGTTTCACGGCTACCGGCCAGATACCGCTGCAACTGACCGATAGAACCCTGAACTTCACGCTGGACGGCGCCGCCGCACTCGGCCGGTTCCTGCAGGACGGTGTGATGACCCCGAACCTGTCGCTCGCCGAACGGCATTATGGACGGGGCCGGGCTTTCCATGCCGGCTATGACCTGCTGGCCGAAGCGTCCTTGCCGGGTGCCGATGCTCGTCACGGGCAACTGCTGCTCGATGCCTTAAACCGTACCCATCCGGACCCTTTGGTGCCTTATGCCCACAGCGTCTATCCCGTCACTGTCAAATTGGCTAACCTCGGTATCGCCACACCCGGACGAGTCGTGCTGAACCTGCCTGCCGGCATCGCCGTGATCGATGCCGGCGGCGCAAGCCAAACGGACAGCCAACTGGTTTGGGACTTCAACCTGGCTGAAAAAGCAGAGGCCGAGTATACGGCCTGGCTGAAACTGCCCGAGGTGCCGGTCACCGTGAAGGTCACGGTCGAAAGCGGTAGCGGCAGCAGCTATAAACTCCAGCAAGCACTGACGCTGGACATTGACACCGTGTCGGCGAACGACCTGCAAGCCGCGCTGGAGGCCATTAGCCCGTTGACAGACAAAGCCTATAAACAGCCGCGTAGCGACCTGCAACAGGCCGAAAGCCAGCGTTTGGCCGGTAACTGGCCGGCAACCCTCGATGCCTTGCGCAGCGCCGCTGACCGGCTGAGCGCAATCGAAACCGCCATCGCCGCACAAATCCGCCTCAGCACAGACCGTGCGTTGCGCAACGTTTCGATCAAAACCGTAACACCTTAAACTTAAGAGATTTTACAAGGATAGCCCACGATGACTGCCCCCATGCTGACCCGCATCAGAGACACCCGTCCCTTCATGCGTTCGACCGCGCTGACCGTACTGGTCGCCTTTTTCATGCTGATCCTGGAGCCCACGGTCGCCGCCGCGAAGGCCAACGCTCCGGCTGCCAGCGCCCCGAAGACAGCGGCTGCCCCCAGCGACGACCAGCGCTTCTCCCAAACCTTGCAGCACATCGAAGTCAAGCTGCAACGGCTTCAGGAAAAGCTCAACAAACAACAAAGCAGCGCTCCTGAACGCGGCGAATTGCAGCAATTGCAGCAGAGCCTTAAGCAACTGGATGTTATTGAACGGCAAAGCTTCAACAACATCGAACAGCAGCTCATCGACCATCGCCTGCCCAGCGAAATTCTGGCCCGCCACCAAGACATGGTGGACCACTACCAAGTTGAATATGACGCCCTGATGGCGGAACTCGATGCCATCCGCACAGCAGCTAACGATACCGATCGGCTGATCCGCGTACAAACCGCGCTGGAGCACCTGAAAGCCAAGCCGAATAAGAAAAAACAGCAGCCTTTCGACCCCAACCAACTGCCCAACCAAACGCTGAAAGCCGACCCTAAAAACAAGGCCAAGGATACCGCCGAACAAAATTCACCCACGCCGGCTATTTCGATACGCCTTATCCGCAACTGGCCGCTCTGGGCGATTTCACTTTCGACAAGCTGACCGGAGCGACGAATCCTGCGTATCTGGCCGAAAGCGATGAAATCAAGCTCACTCCCGCCATCCGGGCCAAAGCGGCCGAGCTGAACCACGATCCGGTCAAGATATACCACTGGGTCAGGAACAACATCACTTGGCAGCCAACTTGGGGCGGCATCCAGAATGCCGACCTGACCTTGTCCGCGCAACGCGGCAACGCCATGGACATCGCCAGCCTGACGATCGCCTTGCTGCGCGCTGCCAAAATCCCGGCCCGTTATGTGCACGGCACCATTGACGTATCTAGCGAGGCTTTCAAGAACTGGGCCGGCGGCTTCACCAGCATTCAGGCAGCGGCCGAATACGCGGCCAGCGGCGGCATACCCGTCACTTCCATTGTCTCCGGCGGTGCCATCGGCAAAGTCCGCCTCGAGCATGTCTGGGTCGAAGCGGCGATTGATTTCCACCCGTCGCGCGGCGCCAAAAACAAAGCGGCCGACAGCTGGGCCAGTCTGGATGCCAGCTATAAGCAATACCAACACCAACCCGGCCTCGATGCCGTTGCGATCAGTGGCATTAATCCCGAGCAACTGGCGCAAGACTTCATCGCCAGCGGCACCGTCAACGAAGCGGAAAGCTGGGCGACCGGCTTCAACGCGCAACTGCTCCAAGATGCCCAAACCCAGGCGCAGCAAAAACTGCAAACCTACATCGAAACCCAGATGCAAAACCCCACGGTCGGCGATGTGATCGGCGGCGCCAAGACCATCATCCAGGAATTCCCGATGCTGCCGTCCGGCCTGCCCAACCGCATCGTCGCCACCGGCGCCCGTTACGATAAACTGCCGGCCGGCCTGCAACAGCATATCCGTTACAGCTTCGGGAAGGACATCGAAGGCGCCATGATCGATCCCATCGACTTTGCGTTTGCCAACGTCAACAATGCCAAAATCACCTTATCGTTCAAACCGGCCACGGAAGCCGACGAACAAACCCTGCAATATTTGTTGCCGCAAGGCGTGCTCGATATAAGTCAATACACCGGCAATATACCTAGTTATCTGGTCAAAGTGGTTCCCGAATTGAAGCTCAACGGACAAACCGTCAAAACTGGCAATGCCATGAAGCTCGGCGAAGAACTGCCGCTGGTCACCGCAACCAGCTTTGCGGGACGAGGAACCGTGCAAGCCCCACGGACTTACAATGTCATTGCAGGCTCTTATTTAGCTGTGAATGCCTATGCGGGCAATGTATCCCCTGCGTTGCTGCATAGCGTAAAAACTAAGCTAGAGGAAACAAAATCTAAAGCAGAAAGTGAAGATCCAACGCAAGTATTATCACTGACTCGTGAGGACATAATAGGGGATCTTTATTATGCCGGTAGCTTGGGTTATTTTGGTCAAAATTTAGCTATTTTAAGAACTATAGAGTTACAAAATGGGGGATATTACCAACTTGGTTCTGGAACCGGCACCATAGGTTACGAGCCAAAAGTCAGCTATTTCTTCGGCTTTCCCAAAGCCATCGAGCCCGGTGGCGTTGTGTTCGATATCCCGTTGTTCAACATCGAAAGTGTTAACGATGGCGAGCAAGTCAAGGCCAAGCAATTCGTGCTGCAATCAGGCCTGCTCAGCTCCGCACTGGAACATGCCGTGCCCGAGCAGCTGTTCGTCAACGCGCAAAACCCCGGCGAAGCCATTTCCGCCGTCAAAGCCTTGCAAAAGGCCAGTGCCGCCGGGCAACGGATTTACCACCTCACCCCAGCTAACCAATCGACTACACTGGCCAATATCCACCACGACAGCGACACGATGGCTGAAATTCGAAACGCGCTCAATGCCGGCAAGGAAGTCATTACCCATACCGATGCAGTCAGCGTGCCGGGCTGGTCGGGCGCGGGTTATATTATTACCGACTCTGACACGGGAGCAGGGGCTTATAAGATTGCAGGTGGCGCAAACGGCAGTGCGAAGGAGGGTCAACCAACAAACTCACCTCCTTATGGGGCAATTTTGATGGTGGGTTTTACTGAGGTTTTAAAGGATAGCCCTGTGCTAATTGGTAGAATTGCTGTTGGAATTGTTGGACTTGGAGTTGGTGCGATTGTGGGCGGATTAATATTAGCTATCATTTTGGTGGTAGTAATTTCCGCAGTTGTTGATCATATTAAGAAGGCTCGAGAAGAAGCGCTACAAGAAGTGATTGATAGAGCTGCATCAAATCCACTGAGTAAAGATTTTCCAAATGATAACTGTAACTTAGGTAAAGTCCCTGACCCTAAAAAAGTTATCGGTTGGTTCTCCTGTGTTTATCAATGTAAAACATCTACTCCACGTGATTACTATATTGAGAGATTTATTCCAATTGAATATGGTTGCCCTGCTCCAGTACCTTGTGCTCCAGGTTTGGATCCTTTAGATGAGAGAATAAAAACAAGAACAATGTTTAATCCGAAAATACTTGATGCTCTAGAGTGCAAAGGAATATATTAAAGTGAATTTAAATATATATAAATTAAAATATAGAGGTATATATGTATACATACCAAATATTGAGCGTATTTACGATTTTTGTAAAAATATTGATATTGACAATTATTTCTGCAAAGGCAGCAACAATGAAAATTTAGTTGGTTTTTATAATGAAAATACAGCAAAAGAAGTAATAAAAAGAGATTTAAGTACTCTAATAAATAATGATATATTTAATGGTATAAAATTTACAAATTATTCTGTTGTTGAAATAGATTTAGACAATATTATTGATTGGGTGAGTGGCTGTAATTCAATATTGCCAAATTCGGAAGAAATAACGAATTTTCATAGTTTAATCATCTCGTTTTTGTTAGCCATAAAAAAACCTTATCCAGAACAATTTAGCATTTTTTGCGATGGTTATATTATAAAAATCGGAAGTATTTTGACAGAAATCTTTCAGATAATCGCTTATCAAAAAGCTAGACAAATAAACGCTTTAGACAAAAAAACATTAGTTTTCGTTGAAGCTTCTAGAAAACAAATTGATAATTTTTTGAAATGCCCCCCTATCAAAGATGAAGCTAAGGTTTTAATTGACTTTTTTGAGAATCACTTAGAGTTAATTTCTTAAAAGGTCCTGCTTTGCATGAAAAAATGCTTGGGGGTCAAAATGCTTGGCTAGAGTAGAGGACAGGCTCTCGCCTGCCCTCCCTCATCAAACCGTGCATGCACTATTAACGCCCACGGCTTTCCGATGTTCTTCACACCAAGGCATGCGCTGTTTTCCAGCCAGCCTTTGTCGGAACCTTGTACAGCCCATATTTCGCATAAAGCTGCTGGCTCGGGATCGACCAAGGCCAATCCTACGATCTTTGACCTTGTGCCGTTTCATCAGGTGCTTTCGAAAACGCTCTTCAGCATGCCCCTTCACCTTTTCCAATACACCATTGGAATTGCGATAGTGAAAATAGCCTGTCCAGCCACGAAGCCTGGCATTCATACTGCCAACTATATCTTCCAACGAACCACAGGACGGGGTCTACCATTGTATTTGTAGCATTTGGGGCAGCAACAAATAGGTTTGCCTCACAATTACCTAGTGATAATTGTAATTCAGTCCCAGCGGTGGAAGCGGTAAAAACAGTTGGATGGACTGAATGTAATTATAAATGTAGCACAATTAATCCATCGTCTACACTTATAGTCCGTTACATGCCTACTGAATTTGGATGCCCTACACCTGTTCCATGTGCTCCTGGCTTACATCCCACTGATTCAAGGGTTAAGGTAACTAGGATAATGTGGAGGGACAAGATAGACCCTTCAGACTTAATGTGTATAGGATTGTATTGATGATTTTAATTATTTTTAAAATTAAAAATAGTGATGATGACTATTTTTTCATACCGTTAGTAAATTTAAGAAATAGTTCTAAAGAAACAATAATCCGTTATGGATCAGGGGGGTTAAATTTTTTTCCGAATGCTATGGAAACAAAAAAATTGCATGGATTTAAATCATATAGCTCAGTTATTAAATATATTGAAAGTTATGACTTTATAGTTACTGATTTTAAATATATTGATATTGACTACATCAATAAGTTTATTAATGGATTTTATAAAGACATAAAAATCGATAATATCGCCAATCTTTTTAGCTTGATTACAAGTTTTCATATTTTTGTACATTCTGATGATATTGATTATGATAAATTAAAAATAATTGTTGATTTATCTGTACTTATAAAAGAAAAAGAAGTATATGATGAATTTGTTAATAACATTAATTCAGGATTATATTCAGACTTTGATTTAACAAATATAGAAATGGAGCAGCCAAGTGATGAAAAATTTGAATTACTATTAAAAGATTCTAATTTAAAATATGAGCTTAAATATTTAATAGGCATATTTAATAGCATTATTTTAATCAATTAAACGCGATAATATGCACTAACTATAAGATGTTGCCGACACAAGAAGACGCATTGATCTGGAATGATGATGTTGTATATATTGGAAGTATTATATGATTCTAGGTTGTTATTTATTCCCTATATCTATAGTGAAAGCATACAAACAGATTCAAGAATGCTTTTTCCTAAAGAAAGCTGTAATAAATTCACCGCTTTTGAATTATTAGATGATGCAAGGAAATATTTTTTTCAGCTTGGCTTCCACTGCGAAAGTGAATTAATAACAGAAATAAATATTGATAACCTGGTAAATTGGGTAAAAGGTGATGAATCGTTGAAAATGGATTACGATAAAATAATGGATTTTAACTCATTTGTTTTTGATTATATTATGTATACGAGTGGAGTATTGCCAAATGATTTTATTGAAAAAGATTTTAGCAAAATTAGAAAGTTAATGGATATCACTATTTCGAGAGCAATAATTGAGTCATATTATGATGCTAAAATAAAAAAGCCAGAGTATGTTGATTTTGATGTTAATCGAATTAAAACTTTTTCAGATGATGAAATAAAGGAGACGATAGAGAGTCAATAATTAAAGGTGGAAGTTGATTTTCTACTTTCTTTTTTTAAGAGCCATATATATATTAACTGAATAAGTACCTAATTATTTTTAAAGCTAAGTAGCTGTTTAGTCAAAATATTAATTGATCTTAATTGGAAGAGAAATAGTAGGTAATTTATTACTACGCTCAACTGATCGAGCTTAACCACGTCATGGGCTTGCAAGCCGGCGGCCATTACCAACTGGGGGCCGGTACCGGCACGGTCGGTTACGAGCCGAAAGTCAGCTATTTTTTCGGCTTTCCCAAAGCCATCGAGCCCGGCGGCGTGGTGTTCGACATCCCCTTGTTCAACATCGCCGGTGTCAACGACGGCGATCCGGTCAAGGCCAAGCAATTCGTGCTGCAATCAGGCCTGCTCAGCTCCGCACTGGAACATGCCGTGCCCGAGCAGCTGTTCGTCAACGCGCAAAACCCCGGCGAAGCCATTTCCGCCGTCAAAGCCTTGCAAAAGGCCAGTGCCGCCGGGCAACGGATTTACCACCTCACCCCGGCCAATCAATCGACTATACTGGGGAATATCCACCACGACAGCGATACGATGACAGAAATCAAAAATGCCCTGAACACCGGGAAAGAAGTCATTACCCATACCGATGCGGTCAACGTGCCGGGCTGGTCGGGCGCGGGTTACATCATCACCGACCCTGACACAGGAGCCGGGGCTTATAAGATTGCCGGCGGGGGGAATGGATCGTTTTTTCTGGGTTTGTTTATAGGTGTTGCGTTGGTAACAGCATTGATTTTAGAAACGGCGGTGCTAGGCCCGGGGGGAGTGTTAGTAGCATCGTTTATACTTTCAGCTTCTTTACATGCTGCTTTAATATCCTTGTTAATCATCGTCGACGCAGGTCAAATCGATCCATATTGTTTGGCATCCGGACTTGCTTGGGGATTAACAGCAGGTGGATTATTTGGAAGTTTACGTGGAATTCTTACGTCAACTTTAGGTGATGTAATGACAAAAATTGGACTAGTTAGTAGCTTTTCTGATTTACCAAGTGCTAAGCAGTGTACAGGAGTAGGCTTCTAACATGTTTATAAAATTTACGAAACTTGAAACCATACAACAGGTTTGGATTATTGTAATTTTCTCAATAATAATTGCATTTCAATTTGTTGGTAGAAAAATAGAAAAGCATGGTCATATTTTTTATCGTGGGGGAGCCGCTTTAGGATTATGGCTTTTTGTGTTGTCTCAATTTGTTCATCCAGGATTCTTTGAGTCATACTCCTATTTTTCTTTTTATATGATATCGATTTTAATAATCATAATTACATTAGTTTTACACAATCGTGCAAATTAAGCATGGAAAGCAGTAAAAGCAGGGTCAAGTCTTGCATTGTGCATTAACGATGCTTTTATTTTAGAGGTATGCACGATGCAAGACTCAAGACTTGACCCCCGCTCCCCTCGGCGAAGCGATCTCCGCCGTCAAGGCCCTGCAAAAAGCCAGCGCCGCCGGGCAACGCATCTATCATATTACCCCAGCCAATCAATCGACTATACTGGGCAATATCCACCATGATGCTGATACGATGACTGAAATCAAAAATGCCCTGGCTGCCGGGAAAGAAGTCATTACCCATACCGATGCGGTCAACGTGCCGGGCTGGTCGGGCGCGGGTTACATCATCACCGACCCTGACACAGGAGCAGGGGCTTATAAGATTGCCGGCGGGGGGAATGGCGGGTTTTTTCTACTTGCCGCTTTCTTTTTTGCAATCATGACATTTATTTTTCTATTTTTTGCTTCATTGCCTGCTATTGGTTTATTAGCTGCAACTATTCTTTATAGTACTGTGGCTTTCAGTATAATAAGTTTTATTGCTTCTATTATTGCTTTACTATCTCTTGCTGACGCTGACGCCGATAGGACCGCATTTATAGATTGGGGTGGTTTAGCAATGGCCACTTTAGGGGTTACGGCTGCATTTGGAACAGCGGGTTTAGGTGCCGCATTGTTAGGGTTTACGTATGCACTTGCTGCAGTCATAAATGATTTTCCAAAATGATTTATTTACTTAGTATATTAGCAATTGCAATTTCGATAATTTGGGCTACATATCGTGCTGTCCAAGATTTAATAAAATCTGGTGATAAAAAATTGTTTAATGCTGGAGTTGGGGTTATTGCTAGTGTTTGGATTGGGGGAGTCAGGTTAATTTTTATATTAATAGAAAAATTGTGATCATAAGAAAGACGGGTAGAGAACAGGCAATCGCGCCTTGACCCGAGAAAACCTATTGAGCGACCTGTTCCGGGACCATGGGCTTGCAAACTGGCGGCCATTACCAACTGGGTACCGGCACTTTCGGTTACGAGCCGAAAGTCAGCACCTTTTTCGGCATCCCCAAAGCCATTGAGCCCGGCGGCGTAGCGTTCGACATCCCGCTGTTTACGATTGCCGGGGGCAACGACGGCGATCCGGGCAAAACCAAGCAGTTCGTGCTGCAAGCCGGCATTCTCAGCTCGGCACTGGAACATGCCGTGCCGGAGCAGATTTTCGTTAACGCCCAGAATCCGGGGGAAGTCATCTCCGCCGTTAAAGCCCTGCAGAAAGCCAGCGCCGCCGGGCAACGGATTTACCAGATTACCCCAGTCAATCAATCGACTATACTGGGCAATATCCACCACGACAGTGATACGATGGCCGAGGTCCGCAACGCGCTCAGTGCCGGCAAGGAAGTCATCCCCCCGTTATTTTATTTAGCAATGCTTTCGAGGGCGCTCGGGAAGTGGCTTTGCTGGGTATGCACAAGTTTTTCGAAAAGGACGCCAAAGTGCTGGATCTGCTGAGCAGTCCAATCAACAGTTTGCCGGGTATTGTTATTTCAGGAGAGGAGGGTGCAGCGGGAGCAATTTCAAAGAGCGATACGCACGGGGGCTTTGACAACGATCCCAATACCATGAATTCGGTGCTGGTCCGTATTCTGGGCAAGCAGCCAACAGTGGCTTTCACCGATCGGGATTTGCAGTTTTAGTAATGTTGCCGGGGTACGTCGACTTTCTTTGCGGCCAAAGCGCAGGCATAAAAAAAGCACTCGGTTGTCACCTAAGTGCTTGATTTGTATGGTGGCGATAGGTGGATTTGAACCACCGACCCCGGGGTTATGAATCCCGTGCTCTAACCAACTGAGCTATATCGCCATTTAAACAGGTCGTTTAAAGAGCGGGAATTATAAATACCCGCTCTCGCTTTGTCAAACGTTGAATCTGAAATGCACGACGTCGCCGTCTTTAACGATGTAGTCTTTGCCTTCAAGTCGCCATTTTCCGGCGTCTTTGGCACCTTGTTCGCCTTTGTAATCGATGAAGTCCTGGTAGGCAATGACTTCGGCGCGAATAAATCCTTTTTCAAAATCGCTGTGGATCACGCCGGCCGCTTGGGGTGCGGTTGCGCCCACCGGAATCGTCCAGGCCCTGACTTCTTTTACACCCGCAGTAAAGTAGGTGGCTAGGTTCAGCAGTTTATAGCCGGCTCTTACCACGCGGTTCAGGCCGGGCTCTTCCAGTCCCAGATCATCAAGAAACTCTTTCTTTTCTTCTTCATCCAACTGGGCTATTTCGGCTTCTATGGCCGCGCAAATCGGCACTACCATGGCGCCTTCTTTTTCGGCCAGTGCTTGTACTCTATCCAGTAACGGATTGTTTTCGAAACCGTCATCCTGAACATTGGCAATGTACATGGCCGGTTTGAGCGTCATCAGGCACAAGTCTCTGATCAGGGCTTTTTCGTCGTCAGTTAACGGCAGGGTTCGCGCAGGTTCGCCAGAGTCCAATTGCTTGAAAACCTTTTCCAGCACGTCTTTTTTTGCCTGTTCGTCCTTGTTGCCGGTTCGGGCGGCCTTGCTTGCACGCGTCAAGGCTTTTTCGACGGAAGCCATATCAGCCAGCGCCAATTCGGTATTGATAACTTCGATGTCGGAGATCGGATCGATTTTTCCGGCGACATGGATGACGTTATCATCATGAAAGCAGCGCACAACATGGGCAATAGCATCCGTCTCGCGGATATTCGCCAAAAACTGGTTGCCCAAGCCTTCGCCTTTTGATGCGCCGGCAACGAGACCGGCGATGTCTACAAATTCAATCGTTGTAGGCAATACGCGCTCGGGCTTTACAATTTCCGCCAGCTTGTCCATTCGAAGATCGGGCACCGGAACTACGCCTACATTGGGGTCGATAGTGCAAAAAGGGTAGTTTTCGGCCGCGATTTTCGCACGGGTTAATGCATTAAATAAGGTTGATTTCCCTACATTGGGTAAACCGACGATTCCACAATACAGCGCCATAGAGTTCTCTGAGATTTTAAATAAGAAGTGAATGCAGCAAGATATCAAGCCGAAACAAAGAGGGATTATACAATCTATTGCTTTGATCTAAAAAACTAAAACAAATAACGAGCGAGCCGCTGGGATATAGCCTCGTACTCCGTGTCAGCCATTTGCTATTGCCGTTGGTAAATGATGGAACAAATCGCTAAACTAAAGCTTGCTTACAAGCCACGATAAATACCTATGTTAAAACAAACGCCAATTTACAATCTTCATCTTGAATTGGGCGCCAAGATGGTGCCGTTTGCCGACTATCTTATGCCGGTACAATACGGCAAAGGCACGTTACATGAGCATCTGCACTGTCGTAGCCATGCAGGCTTCTTCGATATTTCCCACATGGGGCAGTTTCTGATTCTGGGAGATGATGCGCTTCATGAACTTGGAAAACTGATACCCAGTGACATTTCCGGGCTTAAACCCGGCGAACAAAAATACACGGTGCTGACCAACAATGACGGCGGGATTATGGATGACATCATCATTACCCGTACCGAAACGGGTTTGATGATTGTTGTGAATGCCGCCTGCAAAGACAAAGACTTTAATTACCTGTATGAGCATCTATCTGACCGATGCTGCTTTAATGAACTGACCGGCCAAGCGTTATTTGCCTTGCAAGGCCCTGCAGCCGCATCGATTATAGAAAAGTTTTCAGAAAAAGCCGCTGCACTTTCCTTTATGCAGGCCTGTGGCATCAATATCAACGGCATAAAATGCAACATTAGCCGTAGCGGCTATACCGGCGAAGACGGTTTTGAAATCTCGGTAGCCCAGCCGTATGCGGAACAGCTTGCCCGTCTGTTGCTGGCCGAAGTCGATGTCGAGCCGATAGGCTTGGCGGCCAGAGACACTTTGCGCCTGGAAGCGGGGCTATGCCTGTACGGCCATGAACTTAACGAATCCGTTACGCCGGTAGAGGCCGGTCTTCGGTGGCTGATTAAAAAAGGCGATCACCAGTTTCCCGGCATCGACAAAATCCGGGCTCAGTTGCAACACGGGCCGGAAAAAATCCGCGTCGGTTTGCTGATCGACAGTAAAATTCCGGTGCGGGAAGGTAATATCATTTGTAATAGCGAAGGCATCGCCGTAGGCTATGTTACCAGCGGCAGTTTTTCTCCCAGTCTGGGGCGGCCGATTGCTATGGCCTTTCTTGACCCGTTTACCGTTGAATTGGACGGTCCTTTATATACAATGGTTCGTGATCATCGGATTTCAGTTACCATGACCTCGTTGCCTTTTGTCCCTCATCGCTACCATCGGTGACCTTATGACTACATCTCGCTCCGACTTGGCTCAATTGGAAATGCGCGGTAATTTCATCAACCGCCACATCGGACCCAACCCGCAGCAAGTGCAGGCAATGCTGGCAGAGCTGGGCTTAAGCGAACTGGAAGACATTATCGGAATGGCCATTCCGGCCAATATCCTGAACCATGAACCGTTAAAGCTGACCGAAACGATCAGCGAGCGCGCCGTGATCAGGCATCTGCGCAAAATGTGCGAGCGCAACAAAGTGTTCACCTCAATGATTGGCATGGGTTATTACGACACCACCATGCCGACGGTGATTAAGCGCAACGTACTGGAAAATCCGGGCTGGTACACGGCTTACACGCCGTATCAGGCTGAAGTCAGCCAGGGGCGGCTGGAAGCGTTGCTCAACTATCAGCAAGTCATTATCGATTTGACCGGCATGGAACTGGCCAACGCCTCGCTGCTGGATGAGGCCACAGCGGCCGCCGAGGCCATGACCATGTCGCGGCGCTTGTCGAAAAGCGCTGCCAACAGCATAGTCGTTGATCAGGACTGTCATCCGCAGACCATTGCCGTCATCAGGACCCGCGCCCGCTCCCTGGGTTATGACGTTATCGTCACCGACCCTTATCACGATCTGGAGCAATACGATTTCTTTGCGCTGCTGCTCCAATATCCCGGCAGCAAAGGCGAGATAAAAGACCTGACCGAAGTCACCGCCATCGCCCAGGCCAAGTCGGCGTTAGTGACGGTCGCGGCCGATTTGCTGGCGCTGGTGCTGCTTAAACCGCCTGCCGAGTTCGGTGTCGATATCGTGGTCGGTAGCGCTCAGCGTTTTGGCGTACCGATGGGCTACGGCGGTCCTCATGCCGCGTATTTTGCCACCAAAGATGAATACAAACGCTCGGTTCCCGGACGCATTATCGGAGTGTCCAAAGACAATCACGGCCAGCTTGCGCTACGCATGGCGCTGCAAACCCGCGAACAGCATATTCGCAGGGATAAGGCCACCAGCAATATTTGCACATCGCAGGTGCTGCTGGCCGTGATCGCCGGGTTTTACGCGATTTATCACGGCGCGGAAGGCTTACGCCTGATTGCAGGACGGGTGCATCGTTACACACAAATTTTGGCCGCAGGCATCACCCAGCTGGGCCACCCTGTGCTGAGCGATTGTTATTTCGATACGCTGCTTATCAGTACCCCGAACCGGGCAAAGCGCATCGCCGCCCAAGCCGCAGAAGCCAATATCAACCTGCGCATTATTGATGCGGACCATATCGGCATCTCGCTGGACGAAACCACAACGCGGGACAACTTAAGAAGTGTCTGGCAGGTTTTTGCGCCGGCCACCGCTGATATTCCCGATATCAACGGCTTGAATGCTGCGATAGACGAATGTATTCCGGAAGCTTTGCTGCGTAACGATCCAATTCTGCAACATCCTGTTTTCGACCTTTATCATTCCGAAACCGAAATGATGCGTTATATGCGCCGTCTTGCCCGGCGCGATATAGCGCTGGACCGATCGATGATACCGCTGGGTTCCTGCACGATGAAGCTGAACGCCGCGACCGAAATGCAGGCCATTTCCTACACTGAGTTTAACGGGCTGCACCCGTTCGCGCCGCTGTACCAGACTCACGGCTATCAGCAGCTGTTTGCCGAACTGGAAGATATGCTGTGCGACTTGACCGGCTTTGACGCTTTTTCGCTGCAACCTAATGCCGGCTCGCAAGGCGAATATACGGGCCTATTGGTCATCCGCAAATATCATGAAGTCCAAGGCCAGGCGCAACGCAACATCTGCCTGATACCCGCTTCCGCGCACGGTACCAATCCAGCCAGCGCCACAATGGCCGGGCTTAAAGTCGTGGTCGTCGCCTGCGATGACAACGGCAATGTCAGCGTTGAGGATTTGCGCGCAAAAACCGCCGAATATCACGACACGCTGGCCGCGTTAATGATTACTTATCCGTCCACGCACGGCGTGTTTGAACAGGCGTTCCGGGATATCTGCGATCTTGTCCATCAGCACGGCGGACAGGTTTATCTGGATGGCGCCAACTTTAACGCGCTGGCAGGTTTAAGCCGTCCCGGCAAAATCGGCGCCGATGTCGCTCATCTTAATCTGCATAAAACTTTCTGCATTCCGCATGGCGGCGGCGGCCCCGGTGTCGGTCCGATCGGCGTGGGTGCGCATCTGGCGCCTTTTCTGCCCGATCACCCGGTTGTTAAAGGCGTCAATCCGGCCAAAGGCGAGCACGGCACCATCGGCACGGTAGCCGCCGCTCCCTGGGGATCGGCCAGCATTTATTCCATTTCCTGGGCGTATATCGCGATGATGGGGGCCGCCGGTTTAAAACGCGCCACTTTGACCGCAATCCTGAATGCCAATTACATCGCTAAACGGCTGGCGCCTTATTATCCGGTTTTATACACTGGCCAAAACGGCTGGGTGGCGCATGAATGCATCATCGATTGCCATGCTTTCAAAAAGACCTGCAACGTCACCGTTGAAGATATTGCCAAGCGCTTGATCGACTATGGCTTTCATGCACCGACCGTGTCGTTTCCGGTTGCCGACACCTTGATGATTGAACCTACGGAAAGTGAAAATAAAGCCGAGATTGACCGCTTTTGCGATGCGTTAATTTCCATTCGCGAGGAAATCAAAGCCATAGAAACCGGTTCTGCCGACGCCGAAAATAATCTGCTGCATAATGCGCCGCATAGTCATCGTTTGTTGCTGGAAGAATGGACGCTGCCTTACTCGAAACAGCAGGCTTTTTTTCCGAACCACTATCAGCATGATGATAAATACTGGCCGCCGGTAGGGCGCATCGATAATGCTTATGGCGACCGGCATCTGTTTTGCAGTTGTCCGCCCGTGCTGGATGATGAGGAACTAATGTAAGAATCACACCCGCAATGGCGTAACTTCTCCGGTCATTCGGTAGTTTTTATAATCTTCTACAACCTGGGCATGGTCGAACGCCAGCACTGCGGGAAGATTGTCGAAAGTAAAAATGCCCAGATTCTTGGCATCGTCGGCAGCTCTCGGCATTCCGCTAGCCTCGGCAACATAGACGGCAGTCACGGTATGGTTGCGAGGGTCTCGTTCGGGATTGGAGTAGATGCCCAGTAAAGCCGTCAGGGTGATATCCAGGCAGATTTCTTCTTTGGCTTCGCGAATCGCCGCATGTTCCAGGGTTTCGCCAACATCGACAAAACCGCCCGGCACTGCCCATCCGTAGGGCGGATAGGCGCGTTCGATCAGCACAAAGGGCCGATCTGGTTGGTCTACCAGTTCAACCAGAATATCGGCTGCCAGCAAGGGAGTGACGGGTTTGGACATAGGATCTCCTTAAAATGCGGTTATGAATGGTTAAGTTTTCGGCCGAGCGAAGCTTCGATGAAATATACCATGGGCTCTTTACTTTGTGAGCAATCGCGTGGCGGGTAAGCGCTTTCCAAGTTTCAAAAAAGGAAAGAAACGGTTAAAGTTAAGGCGCTCGAATTTAACCGTAACCTGACCAATAACTATGAACAATTGTCCCAAGTGTTTACATGAGCTGAATCTGCAAACTGAAATCTGTCCCCATTGCGGTATCGTATTTGAAAAATACCTGAAATATCATTCTGAGCAGACAAATCGACAGGATGTTCAGCCGGTTATTGTGATGTCAGACGATGAAGCCCAGCCGCTGACGCAGATTCTGTTTCACGAGTCGCAACAACACAACTTGTCATCTTTAGTAGGCAGGTCGATTATTTTCGCAGGCCTCATTATTTGGAGCTGGCAGTTGATCAGCTCATCAATCGACAGCAACGCGGCCGGCGATTCCTTCCTGCATCTGGTCAATCTGCCTTTTCATGAGGCCGGGCATATTATTTTCAGGCCGTTCGGCTCATTTATCACTTCGTTAGGCGGAACACTGGGGCAGCTGTTAATGCCGTCGATTTGCATGGGCGTGCTGTTGCTCAAAACCAGGGATCCGTTCGGCGCGTCGGTAGCGTTATGGTGGATCGGCGAGAATTTTCTGGATATCGCGCCGTATGTGAACGATGCGAGGGCAGGGCAGTTGCCGTTATTGGGCGGTAATTTCGGTCATTCGGCACCCTATGGCTTTCATGATTGGCAATATCTTTTGACTGAGTCCGGGCTTTTGCAATACGACCATTTTCTGGCTAAAACGGCCTTTGCGACAGGAGCAGTCATTATGCTGTTGTCATTGCTGTGGGGCGGTTTTTTGCTGGTTAGGCGATACCAAAGCCTAAATCGTCTGTATTGAGCTTGTCGAAGCATGAGCCATTTAATCGTTGCGTGATAGGACTCAACAGCGCTGATCCTTCGACAAGTCCAATACGAAGTCAGGCTACCTGATAGATAACCGCGAATAATATAAAATTTTTGGCGGAAGCAAAAAAAGATCATTAATGAAACTTTTTTTCCGGTAAAAGATTCTCTGCCGCTTCGCAATACATAACCATCGTTATCAGTTCGGCGACATTTTCAGCCTGCATTTTTTCCATGATGCTTGCTCTGTGTACGTCGACAGTGCGGTTGCTGATATTGAGTATTTTTGCGGATTCCTTGTTGGAATGGCTTTTGACTATCAGCCCCAGGACTTCCTTTTCTCGCGATGTCAAATGATCGATTCGCTCCTGTATACGGCGTTTTTTGGTGAATTCTTCCCTGAACGCAATGTCCTTCTTAATCGCCTCACTGATCCGTTCCAGCAATACGTCGTTATCGAACGGCTTTTCCAGAAAGTCGATAGCGCCGGATCTGAATGCCTTTGCCGAGTCAGCAATATCGGCATGACCGCTGATGAATATGATGGGAATATTAATGCCTCTATTTAATAACTCGGCCTGAAGTTCGTGGCCGGTCATTAAAGGCATCCGAACATCCAGAAGCAGACATCCCGGCTGATCAGGGACGTAGTTGTTCAAAAACTCTTCAGCGGACTCAAAGCTCCTGACGGTTTGCCCTGTTGATTCGATTAAGAGGGCAAGCGAGTCACGTATTGCGAATTCATCATCAACTAAATAAACAACGGGTGTTGAGTTATCAATACTCATCAGATTTTCTCCTTATGGGGATAGTAAAATAAAAGGAAGTGCCTCTTCCAGGTTCGCTATTGAAATGCAATGTTCCCTCATGGGCTTCAACCAGTGAGCGGCTGATGGAGAGTCCCATACCCATGCCGTCTGCTTTGGTGGTGTAAAAAGGCGTCAATATTTTTTGTTGTTGCTCCTTATCCAGCCCTAGTCCGTTGTCTTTCACCCTGACCTGTATACAGTTATTGAGCGTCAGCCGGCTTTGGATGGATATTTGGGGTTGTTGTTTTGCGGGTAAATTTTTTAAGGCGTCAATGCTGTTTCGCAGCAGGTTGATAATGACCTGCTCGATTTGGATATGATCGACATAGACAAGCGGCAGATTATTTTCCAGCTCAAAGGTCAACCTTATGCCGTTTTGTTTAAGATCGGCAATGCATAAGCCGACAGTCTCATGAATCAACGCATTAATATCCGCACTGGAACGATGTTTTGAATGGGACTTGACGAACTCCCGCATGCGATGAATGATCCGTCCGGCCCTTAACGCTTGTTGCTGGGTTTTGTGTAGAATCTCGGTCAGCTTCACCAGATCAGGCGTTTCAGTGTCAATCAGGTTTAAGCTGACTTGCGTATAGCTGGCAATCGCCGACAGCGGCTGGTTGACTTCATGAGCGATGCCGGACGCCATTTCCCCCATCAGCCCCAGGCGCGTGACATGGGCGAGTTCGTCCAGGTGCTCCTTGTCTTGCCGTTCCCGGTGTTTGCGTAAACTCACGTCGCGCACGATATGGGTGAAATAGTGCGCATTGTCGATGGAAAACTCCGCTACGGACAGATCCAGAGGCACCACAGAACCGTTTTTGTGCAGGCCTTCAACTTCCTTGATCTGGCCGGCAAGTTTTACATGAGGAAAGCTGCAATCGCTAATGTCTTTTGGCGGTGACGGTATGAGTTTGTTGATATTGCAGCCAACCAGCTCTTCCGGCTGATAGCCGAAAATGGTTTCCACGGCGGCGTTCGCGGACACGATGATGTTGGATACGTTAATAGTGATAATACCTTCTACTGACGCATTAAAAATGGAGTTGAGCTTGGCTTCCCGCTCCAGAAGTTGATGTTTGGAGCGACGGAGCTCTTCAACTTTTTTCATTAAACTCAAATTGCTTACAATCAGTTCGGTGGTTTGTCTGCGAACTGTTTCTTCAAGCTTTTCATTAAGATAAGAGATAGTTTCTTGCGCTTGTTGACGTTCGGTTATGTTATTAAGGGTTAAACATATTTGCAACACGTTTTTGTCGTTGTAAACGACCCTTGCGTGACACTCAATAGTTAATGGTTTGTTTTTATCGCCGGGTTGCGCTTTGTCTGTGCAAAGTTGGAAGTATTTGCATTCCAGATGAGTAGGTGGGTCGCTACTCGCATTTTTGGTTATTGCGTTAAGAGCTTGGCCGGCTCTGTGGGCTAAAAGATGGTGAATAAACAGCTCATAATTATTTTGGTCAGAGAGGTGAATAAATTTCACCAATTTCTTGTTGATAAGCTCTTCCTTTGATCGGCCTAATAGGGCTGCTGCCGTAATATTGACTTTTTGGATGATCCCCGCTTTATCCAAGGTCAGGTAACCTACAGGAGATAAATCATAAAGCCGTGCATAGGCATCGCGGGATTCCGTTATCTCTTGATGTGCCTTGCTTAATTCCTCATTCTGCTTTTTAAGTTCTGTTTGATGAGCCTGAAACTCAATCAACAGCTTTTTAATGTTGTCAGCAGACATTTCGGCGATATCGGCATCTGAATACCGGAGCATGATTTCTGCTTTTTCTCGGACAGCTTCGCGATGCTTATCCGGTAAAAGCTCTGCTTTGTTATCAAGGTCTCTAATATTTAGATGCTCATTAGCTGACTTGGTCATGAATCAATATCCGTTTCTGCTGGTTAGCTAAAATAAGATGATTCCCTAGAATAAACACGCCATTTCTCCTCATTTTGGTAAATATTTCAGTAGCATGTCAGTTTTACAGGGTTTGTCTTTATTTTGTGTATCTATTTGTGCAGTTCAAATAAAAATTCCAGTTTTTAAGTCACTGTTGAATAAAATATGTTATTGCCTGGCTTCTTCTTGACTTCATCTCGCCGCCATTTTATATAGGGAAATGATGGAGCAATGCCAATGCATCAAGTGCGCACTCTATGTAAATGCACGCCTTCTTTTTTCAAAGCCCGCCATACCGCATATTTACTGGCATTAAGTGCCTCGGCCAGTGCTTGGCTATTCCAGCGTACGAGACCTTCAGGCGGCTCTTCTTCCAGCTTTAATAAAAGAGCATTTTTAAATGTCTCCCCATAGATTGCCGGCTTGCCGGAACGTCGGGCATCTTCAAGTCCGGTAATGCCCTCTTCGGCAAAACGGCTACGCCATTTACTGACGCGCGGTAATGACATTTGATAATCGAGTGCGATCTCCCGGTTCTGCTTACCTTCGGCGCAGGCCAAAATAATTTTGGCTCGCTCAACAGACCTTAGTGCGGCGCTTTGGTTTCGCGCTATGTCTTCAAGCTGGGCTTTTTGCTCTTCTGATAGTTTGATTTCTGGAGCTTTTTTGGGCATAACGCCAAGTATAACCTATAAATTTTAATGCAATTAGCAACTGGCCTGACATTCCTCCCGATCAATCAGCATTATTTGTAAAAAACACAAGAATCTATGGATATTCGGCAGGGACGGCAGCTAAAAATCAACTGCTTGATAAATCATATGTTCCCGGCAAGCTCTTGTTTTAGCGTATTCCGATAGTACGGCATTAATTAGTGAAAATACATAAGCAAAACTACCTAGGTATGCGTACGAGTTTTACCGCTTTTTTCTTTGCTATAAGATTCAGCCAGAAGTTGATGGGGGCCTATATGCGCCTGTTTGTCCATAGCAACCATTGTTTAGTGTCTAAGCTAACGAGACTGTTATAAGGCTGTCAGGTTCTTGTCAATTTTCAAGACCAACGCTAGAAAATTCGGAGAGTGATATGGCAGTAATAAATTTAGAAGATGGCATCCAACAGTTGGGTACAGATTGGCAATATAAAATTTCCGGGATTGATATCGAGTTAAAGGAAAAGCAATTTATGAATGCTGAGCTTGAGTATTACAAAGAAGTAAAAACCAAATTGAAGAAAAACATGCATGCAGAAGATAGAAAACTCAAATTTTTCCGTTGAAGAAAAAATAAGTCTGAGAAATAAATTGTGCTTGTAAAAAGCTAAACCCTAGTAACTGTCGGCTCATCTTGGCTGTAGCCCGTATGCCACGCCCGCTTTACCGAGTTAGCTTTTTCTTTGACGGAGCCTCTGGGTGAAGCCTGTCTGGCGGTCTATTTTTTATTGCTGGCTATTCTGGGTTCTTAAAAAGATTTTTTAGAGATCACCTGTCAAATGAATGTCTTTGATTATCCAAGGAATAAAAATGCAATGTTCGACAAACTTAAGGAATATCTCGGCATGTTTAATTCGTTCTCTTTTACTATGCCTCAACTAACCAACCATAGCCTGGCTATCGATACCTTGCGGATTAGTGAGGCGCGGTATCGCAGTTTATTCGAAAACATTGATCAGAGTGTTATCTATCTGGATACGACCGGTGTTGTGATGGCGGTGAACAAAGCCGCTGAGCAACTTCTCGGGCTTCCTCGCGATGTCATCATAGGGCGTAAATTTGTTGATTCTTGCGTTAAGTTTATCAAGGAAGACGGCTCAAACTTTCCGGAAGAGCAGCAACCGTCAGCATTGGCTGTACGTACTGGAAAACCGGTGGAAGGTGTGGTTATGGGGCTGTTTAATTCCGAACAGCAAAATTACCTGTGGGTTGTTGTTAATTCAGTGCCTGAATTCAGGGCGGGTGAGCATCAGCCTCACCAGATATTAATGACATTGACGGATATTACCCGGCAAAAGCAATCCGAAGGCAAGCTGAGCATGGCGTCGGTGATCTTTAATAATATTGGCGAAGGCATATTCGTTACCGATAAAGACAAAAAAATCATTTCGGTTAATGAAGCGTTTATAGCCATAACCGGATTTACCCATCAGGATGTTTACGGGCAGAGTGCTCATTTTTTGCAATCCAGAAAAAACAGCATAAAAATTGACGACGAATTAAATGGGCTTACCGGAACGGTCAATAACTGGCAGGGTGAAGTATGGCGTCGCCATAAAAGCAATGGAGACTTCCCGTCATGGACGACCGTCAGCGAAGTAAAGGATTCAAGCGGAGAAGTAGCCCATTATGTTCATGTTTTTATGGATATCACGCATTTTAAGAAAGCCCAGGATCATCTGGGTTTCTTGGCCTACCATGATCCGCTGACTAAATTGCCGAACCGACTGTTATTGAAAGATCGAATTGATCATTCATTACAAAATGCACTCCGGGAAGGTTCGGAAGCAGCTGTATTATTTCTTGATCTTGATCGCTTTAAAGGCATTAACGATACTTACGGCCATGCTGTCGGCGATGGCTTGTTGAAAGAGACGGCAAAACGCATCAAAAACCTGGTCAGGAAAGAAGACACGGTTTCGCGTTATGCCGGTGATGAATTTGTCGTGTTTATGGAAAACATTCCCAATGCTAAAAACCCTGCCAAGCTTGCGCGAAAGCTGATCGATACCTTTAACGCCCCCGTTTATATTAAAGGACACCGGTTGAAAATATCGACCAGCGTGGGAATAAGCTTGTTTCCACAGGATGGACATGACACGGAAACATTGATTAAGAATGCCGATGCGGCTATGTACCGGGCCAAAAAGGAAGGGCGGAACAATTTCCAATATTACAGCCTGGAGCTGACTTCCGAAGCTTTTGAAAAAATGTCCATGGAATGTGCGCTACGCCAATCTATAGAGCGGCATGAATTGATTTTGTATTACCAGCCGCAGGTTTGTCTTAAAACCGGGAAGCTGGTAGGCGTTGAGTCCCTGGTGCGTTGGATGCATCCAACGCTGGGATTGATATCACCCAAGCAATTCATATCTATAGCTGAAGAAAGCGGGTTTATCGTGGCGCTCGGTGAATGGGCATTGAAAAACGCATGTTTGCAAATGATTCGATGGATGGATGAGGGTTTACATGTCCAAAAAATGGTTGTTAATGTCTCTGCGATTCAGTTTCTGCGTTCCGACTTTGTCGCCACGGTTGAGCGCGTATTAAGTTCGACAGGACTTGATCCGTCTTATCTCGAGCTGGAACTTGTCGGTAGCGGATTTATGGATAATTCAGAGCAAACCATAAAGGCACTCAACCAGTTGGTTGCTTTAGGAATAGACCTGACTATTGATGATTTCGGTATGGGCTGTTTTTCGTTTAACAACTTAAAACGAATTCCTGTAAAAAAACTGAAAATTAATGGCTCGCTTGTCGTTGATAGCTTGAACAACATCAATGACGAAGACATTACCCGCGCGGTGATAGCCTTGGGCCATGGATTGCATCTAAAGATCATTGCCATGGGGATTGAGTCGCAAACTCAACAAAACCGATTGACGGAGTTAGGTTGCGATCAAGGGCAAGGTTACCTTTACAGCTCTCCGGTATTACCCTGGGCAAACATCTTCCGCAAATTATCCAAATAAGAATAGGGCCTAGCCGCTCAGGGCTTCTGGATTTCTGCAAAAAATTCTATTTGATTCGAGTCAGCTAAAAGTCGGCGTTAGAATTGCTAAGTAATCGTACGAATTGTTCCACTACCTCCTCCTCCATAAAATGCCAACCGAAAGATGTTTTTCCGAAAGGGGCAGGAGGTAAGATTGTGGCCGATTTTAACGTAGTTAAAAAGTCAGACCAGGAGGTTATGGATAAGGAGAAACTTCAAAAAATGATTGCGGAACGGGCCTATTGCAAAGCCGAAAAAAGGGGATTTGTCGGTGGTCATGAACTAGAAGACTGGCTGGAGGCCGAGTCAGAGATTAAAAACCAGTATTTTTACTGGTTTCAGGATGTGGAGTAATTTTTATGGATCACAATGTTTGTTGAATAAAGCTATGGTGTTGAATATGAAACGAAATAAAATAATTGAAGCTCTTGGTCAGGATAAATTGATAGAGCATAAACAGCGTGTCGCTTTTCATGAAGCGGGACATGCGGCGGGTATTCATTTAAACAACAAAGCCAGACAGTTGCCCCCTATTTTTTTTAAAATTATTTTCAAGGACATGGGTGCGGTGACAGATGCTGATGTCATGGCTTATCAAACAACACATGATGATTGCATTGCGCGAGTAGAAGGAGGGCGGTTAATCGAATCGTTGCCGCTTTCTATTGACAGTCTGGTGCGTGAATTAACGCAGCACAACGACGCAATGACGCAACTAATGAATGATTATATGAAGGCATTTGAGGCGGATATTATTAATCTGCTGATCGGGCCGCTGGCTGAAGCTAAGCATGTCGCTGACACTGATGATGAGCTATTTAATCAAAAATTAGTCAATCTGAAAGCACTAAAGAATTATGGCGGCAGTTCCGATCTTGCCTTGGCTAATGAATATTTACACAGCTTCTCAAGCAATGAACAGCAACGAGAAGAAAAGTTGGATGAGTTGTATACCGCCGCATTTAACTTTGTAAATGACCAAGCCAACTGGGCGGCAATCACCAAATTGGCCAATCATATTCTTGGTGATAGTAAGAATATTATTGGCTGTGAAGAAATTGTTTCAATGCTTGATGAATCGATAGATCATTTTCAAAATCGGAGAGTCATGACAGGATATCAATAAGATGGATGATTCCAGAAATATTGTTAAAACGGTGCTCACATTGTTGGGCCATCTTTTCAACTACCTGAAGGATGTAGTCATGACTGGCTTAAGTTATCTATCCAAACAGGGGCCGAAGAAGGAGCTCAATAAGCCGGAAGATCAAGATGGCGCCGGGACCAAGCAAAAAAGAATCTTTTTCTTTGCAATGATGTTCATCTTGTTGCTGACGTTTTTTAACAGTATTCGGGAAGTGCAGCGTGACGAAATTCCTTTCAGCCAGTTTATGAAGCTGGTCAAAGAAGGGAAAATCGACAAGGCGGTGGTGACCGAGCGCTATATTACCGGGGTTATCAGGTCGGACGATCCGCAACAGTCGCCCCAAAACTTCATGACTGTTCCGTTGTGGCAAAATGATCTTGCCCAAATGCTGGAGCAGAACAAAGTTGATTTTGTGGTTAGAAGCAGCGAAAACTGGCTAACCAATATGCTTTTCAACTGGATTATCCCGATGGTCATTCTGGTGTTTGTCTGGTCATGGATTATGCGTCGCAGTGCGGCTGGCGGCGCACAATCTTTTCTTAACCTGGGTGACAAAATCCACATCCATCAGGACACTCAGGCCAAGATTACTTTCGATGATGTGGCTGGCGCCGATAGCGCCAAACAGGAACTCAAGGAGTCCATCGACTTCTTGAGATCGCCGGAAAAAATTCAAAGACTGGGTGGGCGTATGCCTAAAGGCGTATTGCTGGTCGGTCCGCCCGGAACCGGTAAAACCCTGCTGGCGCGCGCCGTGTCCGGGGAAGCGCAAGTGCCGTTCTTCAACATCAGCGGTTCCGAATTTATTGAGCTGTTTGTCGGCGTCGGCGCGGCCAGAGTGCGTGAGCTTTTTGTACAGGCGCGGAATAAAGCGCCCTGCATCATCTTTATTGACGAGCTTGACGCTATTGGCCGGACACGCGGCGGTCCGGTGATGATGGGCGGCCATGACGAGCGCGAACAGACCTTAAACCAACTGCTGACCGAAATGGACGGTTTCGACACCTCCGTCGGCGTAGTCGTGATGGCGGCAACCAACCGTCCGGAAATTCTCGATAAAGCACTGTTGCGCTCCGGGCGTTTCGACCGCCAGATTGTGGTTGATAAGCCGGATATGCGGGACCGTATCGAGATTCTTAAATTGCATACCAAAGGACTGGTACTGGCTAAGGACATCGATTTGGAAATCATCGCCAAGCGTACGCCGGGCTTGGTTGGCGCAGACCTTGCCAATATTGCCAATGAAGCGGCGATTATGGCGACGCGGGTCGGTCATGATAAAGTCGAAAGAGAAGACTTCGAGGCGGCTATCGATCGCATATTGGCCGGGCCGGAAAAAAAGAACCGGGTTTTAACGCCGGACGAAAAGCGCCGGGTCGCTTTCCATGAGTCAGGGCATGCGATGGTCGCCGAGCATGTGCCGACCGGCCAGCCGGTCCATAAAATATCGATTATTTCCCGCGGCGTGGCGGCATTGGGTTTTACGCTGCAATTGCCGACCGAGGAAAAGTTCCTGTCAACAGAAGATGAATTGAAAGATCAAATGGCCATATTACTGGGCGGGCGCATGGCTGAATCGGTTGTATTCGGAAACATCTCAACCGGCGCCCATAATGACCTGGAAAAAGTCAGCGAGATTGCCCGCAACATGGTTTGCAGCATGGGCATGAGTAAAAAAATGGGTGCGTTGACTTACGGCAAGCGCCAACAACTCCAGTATCTGGAAACAGACATTTCGGAAAGCCGCAACTATTCCGACGAGACCGCCAGACTTATTGATACTGAAGTCATGGCGCTGGTCGAAGAGGCCGAAACACGCGCGCGTGACATTATCACCAAACATCGTCCGGCACTGGAAAAACTCGCTAATTATTTACAGGAAAAAGAGGTGATCAGCCGGGAGGAAATGCTGTCATTGCTGGGAAGCTGAGAGGAATTTCTCCGTTATGATCATTGTAAAAATACGATTTTTATTGTGGAACGGAATTGCCGTCGCTCCAAGTTTGAAAGTGTAGGGCGGGACATTTTCTGGAAAATCGTGACGATATGCCGGAAAGCGTCTGTTGATATTGCTTTGCCGTTCGGACAAACGTTTTCCGATCTACAGGGAGCTGGATTTATGGGGAATGAAATACCATTAGGGCCGTTTCAGTCCCGTTTGCCGGAAACGCCAGTTCTCGCTGTCGCTCGAACCTGCTTACTTGTGCCCTATGGGTATTCCACAGCCTACCTTCTGTGAAAGTATTATCCATATCAGGCGGAATGGATTATTTACCACAGAGAACACGGACGACTGCACGGACGCAGGAGGTAGAGCAACGCAGGGAGCAGTTGCCGAGAACGCAGAGAAAATAATCCAGTTAATTCCAGTTAATTCCAAAACTCCGTGTTCTCTGTGTCCTCCGTGGTGAATCTTTTCCTTTAAACAGACTACTTGCACAGTCTCTGGAGCTGAGGAACTGCGAATTGTATTTAGCCGGAGGAGATTGAAAGTGAGTAGTCTCGAAATAGGTATTATCGGTAATTGCGGTTTCAGTGCTCTTATAGACCAGAGAGGACGCGTGGTCTGGTGCTGCCTGCCCCGTTTCGACAGCGATCCGGTGTTCAACAGCTTGATAAACGGTAACGATCCTGAACACGGCTTCATGGACATAGCTGTCGAGAACTTCGACCGCGCGGAACAGCACTACGAACATAATACGGCGATTTTGGTAACCCGGCTTTTCGATCGCTCCGGCGCTAGTCTTGAGATTACCGATTTCGCTCCCCGCCGCATACACTACGAACGCATTTTCCGTCCCGCGATGCTGGTCCGGCGGCTGCGTCCCCTGAACGGCACGCCGCGGATACGCGTCCGGGTGCGGCCGACCCAGAACTACGGGGCGGAACGTATGCCTGCCGTCGCCGGCTCCAACCATATCCGCTATCTGGGGACGGAGCTGGCCTTGCGCCTCACCTCCGACTTGCCGATAACCTATATTCTGCAAGAAATCCCTTTTCTGTTGGAAGACACGGCGGACCTGCTGTTCGGTCTGGACAAACCGCTACGCCGCCCGATCACCACTGCGGCACGCGAAGAATACGAGCAGACCCACAAGTACTGGCGCGGTTGGACGCGCGGCCTCGCCATTCCCTTTCAATGGCAGGACGCGGTCATACGCTCGGCCATCACCCTCGAACTTTGCAGCTTCGAGGACAGCGGCGCGGTCATCGCCGCCATGACCACCTCCATTCCCGAGGCTCCAGGGAGCACTCGCAACTGGGACTACCGCTTCTGCTGGCTGCGCGACGCCTACTTCGTCATCAACGCCTTGAACCGCCTGGGGGCGACCCGAACGATGGAAAACTACCTGACTTACATCGTCAATATCGTCGTCAGCGCCTCGCGTTCCCACCTACAGCCGGTTTATGGCGTAACTCTCGAGGAGCGGCTCGAGGAGCGCAAGGTCGAGACGCTGGCCGGCTATCGCGGCGACGGACCGGTGCGGGCAGGTAATCAGGCCTACGACCAAATCCAGAACGACATTTACGGCAGCATCATCCTCGCCGCGGCGCAGATATTCTTCGACCGCCGCCTGGCCCACCCCGGCACCTGCGCGCTGTTCGACCGCCTGCAGCCGATCGGCCAACAGTGCATCAAGCTCTACGACCAGCCGGATGCCGGCTTGTGGGAATTCCGCGGCATTGCCAGGGTACACACCTTCTCCGCCGTGATGTGCTGGGCAGGCTGCGATCGGCTGGGCCGTATCGCAGCCGAGCTGGGGCTGAACGAGCGTGCCGCCTACTGGCACGGCGAGGCCAAGACCATCCGCGATGTCATTTTCGAACGCGCCTTTGATACGGCGCGCAACACCTTTGTCGGGAGCTTCGGCGGCGATGAGATGGATGCGAGCCTGCTGTTATTGCACGACTTGCAATTCCTGGCCGCCGACGATCCCAAATTCGTCGGTACGGTCGAAGCCGTGGAACAGGCATTACGGAAAGGAAACCATATGATGCGTTATATCGTAGCCGATGATTTCGGCTATCCCGAGCACGCCTTCAACATCTGCACGTTCTGGATGATAGGGGCGCTGGCGGCAATCGGCCGGCGTGACGACGCCGTGGCGATGTTCGAAGACATGCTGCGCTGCCGCAACCATCTGGGGCTGCTGTCGGAAGATACCGATCCCCGCACCGGCGAGCTATGGGGCAACTTCCCCCAGACCTATTCGATGGTCGGGCTGATCCACTCCGCCAGAGTGTTGTCCAGACCTTGGGAAGAGGCATTCTGAACGCCTGGTTTGTAAGTCGGGCAGCGCTTTTCTGCCCAACATTTCAGAACCATTATGCGTCGAAGATGCCGGACACGAAGAACAGCACGCCCTCGTGAGATTGTCATCGCAAATCCTCCGGCACTGGAAAAACCGGCTAATTATTTACAAGAAAAAGAGGTGGTCAGCAGAGAAGAAATGCTGACATTGATCGACAGTGACACCAAGCAGTCACGCAGGAAACCGGCATAAGCGAAGCGGTATTGATTAATCTAATTCTCTCAGGCCAGCGTTTCTAACAAATTGATCAAATGTTGACCGAAGCATGCGCCGCTATCGCCAGTGTAATTATGACATGGCTCTAGAGCTTTGTCCGTGCTGACAAGCCCTGCATGAGCCTTCTGGTCATAGCAGGATTTCGCGTTTCTCGTCACACCCCCGCCTTCCGCTTCAAGGAAAATTACTTTCTGTGTACCCTAACGTACATACTTTGGCGAGTTAAATACCTACAGTAACTTGAAGAATTTTATAGTTCGTCCGTAGCTTGACTTTAATCAAAGTAAATTGCTCAGGAGAAATACGATGAATCAACCTAAGCAAATTGAACAGGCTCTGAACTTTGCCGTATGTTTCGGCTTTAGCCTGATATTTTCCATTATGCTGACAGCCTGTGAACCATCTGCCGAGTCTTCGCTTCAACCGGAAGGTCAGGGCAAAACTGCTAAAACGGAGATGCTTGAGATGGGAGCCGCCATGTTTCAAGCCAACTCGCCGTTGAAATCCCTGGATATTTACCTGGACGGTTTTCATGCCAGTAAAGATGACCCGAGCCATCAAATGGAAGCCCATCATTACTGTCATCAGGTTAATGAAGAGTTTGCCCAATGTGCGCTGTTCGACGGCAATACCCGCCAGGCAAACCTGATCGGCATTGAGTACATCATTTCGGAAACCCTGTTCGAGTCTTTGCCCGAACCAGAGAAAAAATACTGGCACCCGCACAATTACGAGATTTTGTCCGGTTTGCTTATCGCGCCTGGCATACCGGGAATGGCGGAAAAGGAACTCATGAAGGGCAAGATGAACAGCTACGGTAAAACCTGGCATGTCTGGAATTCAGCGCCATTCGGAAAAACCGGCGACAAAATACCCTTAGGGGACCCCAGCCTGGAGTGGTCGTTCAACCATGACGGGGAAGCTTTGCCCGGTTTGATCGAGCAAAGAGATCGGCGACTGAACGTCATGACCAGCGAGCAGCGCCAAAAGCGTTCCGAATTAAGTTCTTTGGCCAAGCCTCAAATGGGCGTCGATGCTTTAACAGGGAAATTCCCAGGGCCTACAACATCGCTTCCCGGAGTTGCAGATAAAAATGCTAAAAGTTTGAAATAGCTATATCGCAACTATTCAATGCAATAGCTAATAAAAGAGGAGAATAATTATGCCCACATCACCACTACCTCCAGAGACGGATCGGGTCCGGCTACATACCCCTTCCGAAATTAACAAGCGCATTGATGCCGATATCGATTGGACAATACAGCGCTATAACGGAGCAAGCCCGGAAGAAATAACGCAACGCATTGATGAATTGGACAGGGAATGGGATATAGAGCGGGTGTTGGAAACTAATGCCGCAACCGTTGCTTTGCTCAGCCTTATGTTGTCGAGGTCGAGTAGCCGCAAGTGGATGTGGCTGACCACCGGCGTGGCGGGTTTCCTGTTGCAGCATGCCTTGCAGGGCTGGTGTCCGCCAATCACGATATTTCGAAGGCTCGGGATACGGACACAGGGAGAAATTGACCGCGAGAAATATAGCCTAAAGGTTCTGCGCGGCGATTTTCAAACCTTACATTAAGTCTCATCAAGGAGATGATCATGAACCGTAACCGATTGACCAGGCCATCCGATTATTTTTTGAGGATGGCGATGGTAGTGTCCGGAATGCTTCTAGGCAGTTGCGCAGTCGCGTTCGCCGAAGCACCAGCCGACAGTTCCAGACGCGCTAACGATGCCGTCTTCGACGCGCAAACACCGAGGACGGTCCGTAGCGACAGGCCCGAGCAAAAGAAGACCGACCATGACCGTTCAGATACTTTCTATGCGCCCAAAGCCACGGCTGTGTCGCCGTCCGTCAAGGACCAACCGAAAGAAGGCAAGATATCGGGCTTCGATTTTTATCGGGATCCCTTGAATGCCGACCAGCCTTTTCAAAAACCCGAAGACATTATGAAAAAAGAGATGGCCGGTAAAGCCGGTGTCATGGATGCGCAAAAAGCATTATTGGAGCGGCGCTATAACCTAGCGGTCAAGACCGATCCTGCGGCCAAAATGTCACGGGGCAAACCCCTGGCAGTAGGCCCCACGGCCCGATTGGCCTCCGGAATGACCTGGGAGAAACTTGCCGAGACTACCCCGGAAGAAATCAAGAGTCAGGGGATATTCCCTTACCCTTCGTTGCCGCACCCGTTGCATGCGAACGGCGGCCAGGTATTCCCGAAAATGCAGATCGACATGTTCCCGCGGCTTGAACGTTTTGACGTGGATTTCGACCTGCCCGAAGCTTTCTTGCCGGAGTTCCCGCCTGCCATATTCTTGAACAACCGTCCGGAGCTGGGCGACGTGTCGCGCGGCGAGGTTGTGTCGATCAACAACTACTACCGCTTGTTCAAGGACATCCTGACGCCGGTGCAACTCGACGGTTTCAGGATGCTGCTGACGCCGTTCCCGCAAGAGGAATTCAATCCGACCGATGACCGCAAAAGCAAAGAACCCAGCCTTGGCGTCACTTGCCTGGATTGCCATGTGAACGGCCATACCACCGGCCAGTTCCATTTAAGTCCCGATATCCGGCCGCAGGAGCGGCGTTTCCGGCTCGACACCACCAGTCTTAGAGGCGTGTTTAACCAGCAGATCCACGGTTCCAAGCGCAGCCTGCGTTCGGTCGAGGACTTTACCGAGTTTGAACAGCGCACCGCCTATTTCAACGGCGACCACATTCATGCCGCAAAGAAGGGCATGAACATCCTGGACCGCATCCCGGTCAGCCACATGGCGCAAATGCAGAACATGTTCGATTTTCCTCCCGCGCCCAAGCTTAACCCGTCTACCGGCAAACTTGATCCCGCCAGAGCCAGCGAAAGCGAGGCGCGCGGCGAACAAATCTTCTTTGGCAAAGGGCAATGTTCGAACTGCCATATGCCGCCGACCTACCTGGATCACCAAATGCACGACTTGCATTTGGAACGCTTCCTGAAGGACGAACCGGGCGATGGGCCGATCAAGACCTTCACCTTACGGGGCATCAAGGATTCACCGCCTTATCTGCATGACGGCCGTGCGCTGACGCTGGAAGATACCGTGGAATTTTTCAATATCGTTCTACAACTCAAGCTCAACGCTCAGGAGAAGCAAGACCTTGTGGCATTTATGCGGCAATTGTAACCGAGCCGGAATCTGAAGACGGATTGTCCCGTTCCCACGCATATGTTATTGCCATTAAGTTAAATGGATTAGGCAAAATCATTGTTGATGTGGGGCGGCTGAAGTCGCCCCCACAATCATCGTGCCTTAACTTAGACAGTAACGCGCGATGTGGGAACGGGATATAGTGCAATGCCACGGCATTGAAAAGCTTCAGGCTTTTCTCAGCTGATCCCGGATAGGCAGTTGGCGGATGCGTTGGCCGGTAGCGGCGAAAATCGCATTGCATAATGCCGGCGCAATGGGCGGGACGCCCGGCTCGCCGACTCCGCCGAGCGGCGTATCGAACTCTGCCGTAGGCAGCAGATGGATCCGGATTTCGCGGGGCGCACTGTCCATGCGGGTGAGTTGGTAGTCATGGAAATTATCCTGCATCACCGCCCCCTCCTTGAAGCTGATTTCGCCCAGTGTAGCCAGGCTGACGCCCATAATGCAGGCGCCTTCGATCTGCGAACGTATACGTTCCGGATTGACCTGCGGGCCGCAATCCACGGCCACGTCAATACGGGGTATGCTTAATTCGCCGTCGTCGTTGACGGCTACTTCCGCCACCACTGCAACATAAGTGACAAAGCTGTAATGGGACGCCAAGCCCAAGCCGTTGCCTTTGGGAAGCGTGCGTCCCCAGCCCGCCTCGTTCGCAACGGTTTCGATTACCCGGCGCAGCCGCCCTGTGTCCACAGGGTAAGCCTCGGGCGATTCGCCCTGGTTCCAGGTATCGCCAAGGGTGCGCGGGTCAATACGGCGGGCCGGGCCGATCAGGTCCAGCAGGAAATCCCTATGATCGTGTCCTGCCGCAGCGGCCAGTTCGGCGACAAATGACTGGATAGCGAAGGCATGCGGGATATTGGACACCGAACGAAACCAGCCGATGCGGGTATGCGCTTCGGCCTCCGGGTTTTCAACCCGCAGATTAGGGATGGCAAAAGGCACGTTAATAACGCCCATGCCCAGTTCGACCGGCATCTGGTGTTTGGTGTCGGGAGCGAAAGTGGACGAAATGCTTGGCGCCACCGTTCTGTGCAGCCAAGCCACCGGTTTGCCTTGATCATCCAGGCCCGCTTCCAGCCGCTCGACTGAAACCGTATGGAAATAAGCGTGGTGCAGGTCGTCCTCGCGCGTCCAGACCAGCTTGACCGGCTTGCCATTCATCGCCTGCGATATCAGCGCCGCTTCAATGACATAATCGGGCATGGATTTGCGCCCGAAACCTCCGCCCAGCAGGGTGACATGCACCGTGACATTGTCCTCCGGCAACTTGAGCCATTTGGCCACGCGTTCCCGGCAGAGCTGCGGAGCCTGAGTGCAGGCCCATATTTCGCATTTGCCCTTGACGATGCGCGCAGTCGTTGCCGGCGGCTCCATAGGGGCGTGGGCGAGATGCGGGGCATAATATTCCGCTTCCACCCGTTTGGCCGCGCTTTTAAGCGCCGCATCGGCGTCCCCATCGTTGCGCACGACTTTGCCCGGCTTGCGCGCGGCCGCTTCGAGCTCGGCTTTGTAGACTACCGAGTCATAGATGCCGTGCGGCCCTTTGCTCCAGTCGATCTTCAGCGCCTTGCGCCCCTGAATGGCCGCCCAGGTATTGCGGGCAATCACGGCGATGCCCCCAAGCGGGTTGAAGTCGGCGGGAGGAGGGCTGCTCGGCAGTTCGATCACTTTCACCACGCCCGGAATTTTGAGGGCATCTTTGGCGTTGTAGCTCATGAGCTTGCCGCCGAATACCGGGGGACGGGCGACCACGGCGTAAAGCATGTCTTTGAGATGGGTGTCGAAACCATATTGCGCCCGGCCGGTGACGATATCCTGCCCGTCATAAAGTCCGGTCTGACCCTTGCTGATGTAGCGGAATTCCGCCGGCTGTTTCAGGCGCAAGGTTTCACGGGCAGGCACCGGCAGTTTTGCCGCAGCCTTAGCCAACTGGCCGTAGCCGAGTTTTCTGCCGGTAGCACTATGAATAACATGATGCTGCTCGGCGCGGACTTCCTGCACCGGCACTCGCCATTGCGCCGCTGCCGCTGCTTCCAGCATGGCGCGGGCAGCTGCACCGACCCGGCGCATGGGCATAAAGAAATGGCGCATGCTTCGTGAGCCATCAGTATCCTGGTTGCCGTAACGTACTTCGTCGCCGGGCGCCTGCTCGACACGCACCCGCTGCCAGTCGGCTTCGAGTTCGTCGGCCACCACCATTGGCAGACTGGTGCGTATGCCTTGGCCCATTTCCGAACGGTGGCAAATGATGGTCACCGTGCCGTCGTTTGCTATGGCGACGAACACCAGCGGGTCGTCTATCCATCCGTGCGGCATGGCGTCGGCGCCATACTTTTCCGGTTGCGCAGGGGCGGCGGTTTCATCTGACCAGGCCAGCGCGGGAAAGCCGGCTGCTAGTACGAACCCGGTCAGGGCCATATCCTTGAGAAAAGTGCGCCGGCTGATGTTGGCGATAAACAGGCTGTCGTCGTCGGCAGTCAATTCGGGACGATCCAGTGGCTTTTTCATGGCTGCACCTCCGTGGTTCCTGCGACGTGTTTGATAGCGGCGCGGATGCGGCAGTAGGTGCCGCAGCGGCAGATATTGCCGCTCATGGCCTTGTCGATATCGGCATCGGAGGGCTTGGGATTTTGTTTGAGCAGCGCCGTGGCCGCCATGATCTGGCCGGGCTGGCAATAACCGCATTGCGGTACGCCCAGCGTAACCCAGGCTTCCTGGACCTTTTTGCCTGTTTCATCATGGCCGACGCCTTCGATGGTGACGATTTTCTTGCCGACGGCAGCGGAGATCGGAACCACGCAAGCGAAAGTGGGTTTGCCGTCGAGATGCACCGTACAGGCGCCGCATTGTGCCATGCCGCAGCCGAATTTGGTTCCGGTCAGGCCTAACGGGTCGCGTAAGGCCCAAAGCAGGGGCGTATCCGCCGGTAAGTCGACTTTATGGGGCTTGCCGTTGATATTGAGCGTAGTCATCGGATATTTCTCTTTGCTGTCATCAGAAGTACAAGGCCCGCAACGCTTTTGTAACAGGGCGCAGATGGATTTGGCGAAATCTTACTCGGGTTGCATCGGCCAGTAAAGGAACCTGAGCGGAGGATCGCAACGGAATTTTAATCGGCTGTTTAATCCTGGGAAAAATCATTTGATCCACGAAAACCAAAAGTAGGCGCCTCTAGGCGACACGAAAAGCACGAAAAATATTAAAGACAGATCAGTTTTTAGCACCGTAGGGTACGAAGCTGTGAAAGTATTATCCGAATCAAGCAGAAAAGATAATTCACCACAGAGAACACGAACGACTGCAGGAATGCAGGAGGTAGAGCAACGCAGGAGCAGTTGCCGAGGACACGAAGAGAATAATCCTGTTAATTCAAAGCATTAAAAACTTCGTGTTCTTCGTGCTCTTCGTGGTGACTGCTTTGCTTTTGTTCTAATACGAATACTTTCACAGTCTCGTACGCATCGCGTACCTTACTTAATCTTGGAGCAGTTGAAATGGTACGCGATGCGTACCCTACCGCCTGCTTTCGTGTGTTTCGTGCTTTTCGTGGACTATTGGCATTTTTAAGGTTAATTATTCCGTTGCCGATAGCTCCTGACTCAATGACGCGCCGCAGCCGCCCCGCCGCACCAGTACCATTTCGCTAATGATGGACAGTGCTATTTCCTCCGGCAGCTTCGCGCCCAGGTCCAACCCGGCGGGAGCCCGTACCCTGGCAAGGGTGGATTCCGGGAAACCTTCCTTGGCTAGGCGCGCCAGTACCAGATTCGCTCGCTTGCGGCTGGAAACCAGCGCAATATAAAAGGCTTCGGATTGCAGCGCACGGGTTAGGGAATCGTAGTCGCCCTTGTGATGGGTGGCAATAACCACGAAATCGCCCGGCTGCGGCTGCAACTGCTGATAACGGCAATCGTCGCTGATGATGCGGTCGGCGGCGGGGAAGCGCTCTGTCGTGGCCTGCGGGTCATTGACAATGACCTCAAAGCCCAAGCGGTGAGCGAATTCGCAAAGACTCTCGACGATGCGGCCATGCCCCATGAGCCAGAGTTGAGGCTTGGGCAGGACCGGTTCCACATACACCCGCATGCTGCCGCCGCACGGCATGCCTGCGCCGAAAACTTCATCATTCAGGTCGATTTCAATCACGCGGGGTTCTCCGGTTTCAAGACATTCAAGTGCCGCATTGGCTACCATGGATTGCGCGCAACCGCCGCCGACCCAGCCTGCGATGAATTTGCCGGAGCGGTCGAGCAACGCTTTAGCCGCAGGTTTGGCCGAGGATGAGCCGAGTATTTCTACAACGGTGGCCAGGACATAAGGACGGCGCGCTTGGCGCAGTTCAAATTGGAGATCAAGAAGGTCGAGGGTCACGATGGTTATTTAATGGTTGTCAGTATTTGTAAATCTTCCGGCTTGTCGATATCCCGAAGTACGCCTGCATCAGCGCAGTCAATGAGCTGAAGTTCGTCAAGATGCGCCTGAATCACTGCTTTCGCACCTGCGTCGCCGTTCAGTGCGGCCAGTTCCGGCCCTAAAACCTGTAAAAAGCCTACCGGATGTCCGCGCCGGCCTTGCCGGCAGGGAGCGGCAATGAGGGCGCCCGAGCGCAGCGCATCCGCCACCTTGCGAATAGTGCCGGGTTCGATCCACGGCATGTCCGCCAAGGCGATCAGCCAGCCCGCAGCCTCAGGACACGTACGGATACCGAAACCCAGGCTCGCGCCCATGCCCTGTTCGGCATCGGCGCAGACCCGGACTTCCGCGCCTTCGGCTTGCAATAGAGCCGCTAGGTTCTCGCTGCCCGGTCGCACCACCGCCAGCACTCTGTCCGTACCGGCCAACAGGTTGCGGCAGGCCCGCACTGCCACCCGATCGCCGTCGGGCAAGCTACGGGTCAGTTTGTCCGAGCCGAAGCGTCGGCTGGCACCGGCGGCCAGCAAGATGCCGACAATCGGATTCATCAGTTTAAATGCAACCGGCTGAAGTTTTGGGGAACGAATGTATGAATAATCACAGGCATTTTGTCTGAGGCCATTGAGTCAGGGCTAAGGACATTATCATCGGCCTTTATTATTGGCAAGATTCTTCAACCGGATGAATCGGCAGGTTGGCTCGATTTACATACGCAGTTAGAAATGTAGGGCTTCATGTCATCGGCATTTCCTTCCTTTACGAGAGGTCAATCCAGAGAAATGACAGGATTATTTCTTGTCCATGCAGGCATCAACCCAAGCTATGCACTGTGAACCGCGAAATGCGTATTCGTTATTTATGCTTAAAACAGGCTATTGCCTACAGAGGAGTATTGGTTTTAGGTGGAGGTGGAGCCGAGGCGGCCGTAGATAATTTCAGTAGCGCCAGCCACGCTTGCGCATTATTTAACGCGCTAAATTGCTTTACTTTGTTGGTCTCAAAAGCTCTAAATTCCTTTTTCTTTTGTGTTTTAGATTGAATGATCACTATCTGCCGGTTTCACTGTTGTCCCTGAATCAAGCCATAAAAATAGAGGAATTGGCTCTTTTGATTATTATATCTCGTTATATAGCCCAAGCGCCGAAATACAGAATATGCAAGCGTAGGGATACAGCGCGTGGGAAGGAGGCGGATATAGATAAAATTGCAGAGAGGATGCGAGACTGTGAAATTATAAATAATTTCACAGTCTCGCGCGCTTCGCGCCAATGTTAAGGCATTCCTCTATCGGTCAAGCCTTAAGAAAATACAAGCACCCGCCCTCCTGCAGGATGGCGGCTTCGTGAGATAAAAAACGATTGCTATGAATCCGGCATTGCTGCCAGACGGCTCTCCAGCTCGGCGCTGATCAAAGCATCGTAATGGCGTTGCAGGACAGAGTCTGTCGGCCGTGGAAAAAGAGCGGATTCGATTTCACTTTGCAGATGGGTGAGAAAACTCTGCTTAGCAGTCGTATCCTCAAGGACGCTCAGTTCCGAATCCATGCCGGAATCATTGGCCGCGTCGGATGGATGGGAAGATTTTGGGGAAAGCTGCATGCTGCAATCCGATGGAAAAAAAGCGCACGCCATAATTAACAGCATGACCAGGAACAACACAGTAACTTCAAACATATCAATACCTCGCTATTATTTGGACAACGTCAAGTACAACATCAGGAGAATGTTGGTAACTCGGTTTTCTAACTAGCAATTAAAATGCCACGCTGTTTCTATAGTTAATGTATTGAATATTATGGTTAATTGGTGATCTTGAGATGGGGGCTTTGTCCATTTTGGAACAATTTGTCAATAATCGGTCAATATCTGCACTAATGATGTGCATTAAAATACTAGTGTATAAGGACAAGTACAGCGAGAAAGTGAAGACAGTACCGGTAGTGCGAATTTAATCCCGTACGCCGCCGGGTGCCGGAGCTTTCAACGGGCAAAAAAGAAATAGACACTTATCGTCAACTATCGAGAACTACAACCCCGACATATCTTAAGCACACTCCCGTCCAAAATCATCAGGACCTGCCGCTTGGTCATCGCGTGTTTAACTTGAAAGGTTGTGTTTTTGCTCTGATTGACGACAGTCACCGTATCGCCGTTTTGAATCTGCGCGTTGACATCAGGAAGCTCAAGCACATCATCCTGATCGATCACGTTGTAATCCCGCTCATCGATGAAGCTCAGCGGCAGGATGCCGAAGTTGCAAAGATTTTGCCAATGGATGCGGGCAAAGCTTTTCGCAATGACGGCCTTGACGCCGAGGTACCGTGGGGCAAGGGCAGCGTGCTCGCGGCTTGAGCCTTGTCCGTAGTTCCTGCCGCCGACAATCAGGGAGCCCGTCTTCTGGTGTTTGATGGCTCGATCATAATAGCCGACATCGATCTGGGAAAAGGTAAACTTGCTGATTTCGGGAATATTGCTTCGATACGGAAGCACTTTCGCACCGGCCGGCATGATTTCATCGGTCGATATATTGTCGTCGACTTTCATCAGCACCGGCCCCTTGAGACTTTGGGGCAGGGGATCGAAGACCGGAAGCGCTGCGATGTTCGGTCCTTTTACCAGCTCTACCTTCGAGCCGTCATCGGGCGGAGGCGCCAGGGCATCGGTATTGAGAATATACTCTTTCGGTTCCTCAAACTTCGGATAGGGCATTGCCAGTGTTCGCGGGTCAGTAATGACGCCGGTTATAGCCGATGCGGCGGCTGTTTCCGGGCTACAGAGGTAGACCTGATCTTCTTTGGTCCCTGATCGGCCCGGGAAGTTTCGCGGTACCGTCCTTAGGCTGATCTTGTCGGTAGCGGGAGCTTCACCCATCCCAATGCAACCGCCGCATCCCGCCTGGTGGATGCGTGCGCCCTGGTGTATCAAAGTACCGAGGTAGCCTAAGCGGGTCATATTTTCCAGAATCTGCCGGGATGTCGGGTTGACGTCGAGCGAGACATCTTCATTTACCGGTGTCTCCTTCAGCATCAGCGCGGGGATTGCGAAGTCTCTCAGTCCAGGATTCGCTGATGAGCCGATGACGCACTGGTAGACTTTCCGTCCGGCGACCTCGCTCACCGGAACCACATTGCCGGGACTGCTGGGGCAGGCGATGAGCGGGACAAGCTCAGAAAGATTGAGCTCGATATGCTCGTCATACCCGGCGCCTTCATCGGCAAGCAGTTCCGTCCAATCACTGCCGCGTTTTTGAGATGCCAGAAATGTTTTTGTCGCGTTATCCGATGGAAATACGCTGGTTGTCGCACCCAGCTCGGCGCCCATGTTGGCAATCACATGCCGGTCCATGGCGCTAAGCTGGGCCAAACCCGGGCCGTAATATTCGAAAATTTTTCCTACGCCGCCGGAAACATCAAGGCGGCGGAGCAGCTCCAGGATCACATCCTTGGCGCTCACCCAGTCAGACAATTCGCCTGTCAGCTTTACGCCGACGATCTTGGGCATCCGCACATAAAACGGATCACCGGCGATAGCCATCGCCACCTCCAGTCCACCTGCGCCGATCGCCAACATTCCCAGCGAGCCGGCGGCACAGGTATGGCTGTCCGAGCCGAGCAGAGTTTTACCCGGCTTGCCGAAACGTTCCATATGTACCGGATGGCTTACACCGTTGCCCGGGCGGCTGAACCAGATGCCGAATTTCCTGCAAGCGCTCTGAAGAAACAAGTGATCATCTGCATTCTTGAAGTCTGTCTGTAGCAGGTTGTGATCGACATACTGAGCAGAAACTTCGGTCCGGGCCCGTTCCAGCCCCATGGCTTCAAGTTCGAGCATCACCATTGTGCCGGTCGCATCCTGCGTCAGGGTCTGATCAATTTTCAGGCCAATTTCTTCTCCAGTTTTCATCTCGCCTTCTACGAGGTGGCGTTCGATCAGCTTTTGCGTCACATTTTTAGCCATAGTGATTCTCCAGCTAAATGATGGATGAAGCGCCGACTCCCCCACAGGGTTCAAGTTGCGCAGTTTTCCTCGATTAACTCAGGCCCAATGAGAACATCTTATGGAAACCTCTAAAAAGACATCATAGAAGTATCATTTGTTTATGAATCGAAATAAATCAGTACGGCTACTTAATCGGGCAATATGACATGCCCAGCCGTTGCACATTTCCGGATTCATCAGTGACATCTACGCTAGCGTCGCTGACACAGGCTTGCTAACATCCATCTGGGCTTTCTGTTTAAGGCGGGGCATCATATATGGCGGAGTGCAAGCTTCGCCTAAAGCGCCTACTTTTGGTGCTTGCTGGCAGGCGAAGCCTGCACTCCATGCATCCCGCCTTAAGTGCAAAGCCTCCATTTGAAAGGCTGTAAGGCCTATTAACATATCGTTTTTGGTAAAAGCGCTTGGCCGTTCCTCAATTACCGGAGATTAATAATGAGCCATTTGCATGAAATAATTCTTCAAAAAGGCGACGCGTTAGTCATCGTCGATATTCAGAATGATTTTTTGCCCGGCGGGTCTCTAGCCGTTGCCGGCGGCGACCAAGTTATTCCGGTCATTAATGCTTATATCGCAAAGTTTCAGCAGCGCGGCCTGCCAATCGTTGCCACGCGTGACTGGCATTCACCCGATCACAGTTCTTTCATACAGCAAGGCGGACCTTGGCCGGAACATTGTGTCGCCGGTTCCAAAGGCGCGGAATTTGCTCCCGCTTTACTGCTGCCCGAGACGGCACAGATATTTTCCGCTGGCTACGATAAGGCATCCGCGGGCTATTCCGGTTTTGAGGATACGGATTTGCACTCGCATCTAAATCAAGCCGGCATCAAACGCCTGTTCATAGGCGGCATCGCTACCGATTACTGCGTTTTGCATACGGTTCTTGATGCATTGCAATACCGCTACCGGGTTTTTTTATTGCAGGACGCAATCCGCGCGGTCAATGTGAAACCTGAAGACGGGCAAAATGCGGTGCAAAAAATGCTGGCAAATGGCGCCGAACTGCTGACGCTGGATATGATCGCATGACTTCGAACCGGGTTTTATTCACCGACCTCTACCAATTGACCATGCTGCAAAGCTACTTCGAAGAGCAGATGGAAGACATTGCCGTGTTTGAATTGTTTGTCCGGAAACTGCCTCAAAACCGTAACTTTCTGCTGGCTGCGGGTCTGCAACAGGTTCTGGAGTTTCTTGAACAGTTGCAGTTAACAACGGAGGAACTGGATTGGCTGGCCGCCAGCGGTATGTTTAAAAGCGCCTTTTTGGAGCGGCTTGCGGCCTTGAGATTCACCGGCGATGTTCATGCCATGCCTGAAGGAACGGTGTTTTTTGCCGATGAACCGATTATCCGCATAACGGCGCCGTTCCCCGAAGCGCAATTAGTCGAAAGCCGCATCATCAACCTAATGCATTTCCAGACCTTGATTGCATCCAAGGCGGCGCGCTCGGTACTGGCTGCGCCGGATAAAGTGCTGGTGGATTTCGGCATGCGCCGCGCCCACGGCGACGAAGCCGGACTGCTGGCGGCACGGGCAAGCTACTTGGCGGGATTTGCCGGTACCTCCACCGTTTGCGCCGGACAATATTTCGGCATTCCGTTGTACGGAACGATGGCGCATTCCTTCATACAGGCACACCGCAATGAAAGCGATGCTTTCGAGCATTTCGCTCTCGCCAACCCCGGCAATGTCGTGTTTCTGATCGATACCTACAATACCGAAACCGCCGCGCAAAAAGTGGTCGAGCTGGCGCCTTCACTCAGCGCGCGAGGCATCGATATTAAAGGCGTGCGCCTGGACAGCGGCGATCTGGGCGAGCATGCGCGTCAGGTCAGGAACATACTCGACAAAGGCGGCCTGGCGAAGACTACGATTTTCGCCAGCGGCGACATCGACGAATACAAACTCGAACAACTGATCTCCCAGCATGTGCCTATCGACGGCTTCGGCGTCGGCACGCGCATGGATACGTCCGCGGACGCGCCTTATCTGAACTGTGCCTATAAGTTGCAGGAATATGCCGGTCTGGCGCGGCGCAAGCGCTCGGAAGGCAAGGCGACCTGGCCGGGACGCAAGCAGGTCTATCGGTACTACGATTCTGAAGGCTTTATGTCGGCTGATACGCTGACCTTAGCGGACAGTGTTTGCGAAGGGCAGCCCCTGCTGGAAATGGTGATGCAAAACGGCCGGACGCTTGTGCCTTATCCGGCTTTGGAAACGCTAAAAGCCTATGCGCGGCAGCAATTAGATAGTCTTCCCCCGGCTTTAAGAGTGCTGGACTCGGCGCCGGTTTATCCGGTTCGGGTTTCTAATGAGCTTGTCGATTTGGCAAAAGCGGTCGATGCCTTGAGTCAGTAAAGCCTATTGATAGCGGCCCGTCATGCGATGCTTACCACGCAACGCGCTCGCCGTTATACACATCTGACGCAGGCCGGAATAAGACCATCCAAGCGCATAGCGCGAGGTGGCGTTTCCGGCATTTGATGCGCAGGAGTGCCGCAATAAGTCCGCTCTTGCTAGTGCCCTGTGGGTATTATGGCCTACATCCGGAGTTCGTCATTCCGGCGTCTATGAAAAATGACGGGTCTTAACTGGCTTGTTGATAAAGGTAGGGAACGAGCAAATGCTAAAAATTCGAAACCGATTTACTTATTGAGCGATGTTTATCGGTTTTACGTTAAACTATTTTCTGTTTAATAAGAAAAATCGATAAAGCACTAAGAAAGAAGTAGAGATGTTAGCGTGGGCCGCAGCTCTTGGTGTTTTTTATCCGCCAGATACTTTAACCGTATTTCTTAATTCTGTAGCTTTAATATGTTATTTGACACGCTTGTTAATAAATCCGCCGAATTTCAATCTTCGAGTGAAATTTTTTTACCGCATCCCCCGCGCTGTGCGACAAATGAGAAAAACACCATTAATATCGGTGATAAAGCTATTGTTACGCTAGCTTCGGCTAAAGGAGTGCTAATCGGTCACCTCCAAGGCTTTGATCTGAAAATGGGCAATATACTGCTCACCGTAGTAGGTGAAGACGCGTCTCGCAAAGTAGCCTGTAAAAATATCAAGCGCTTGCAAGTCACCAAATTTCTTAAATGGATGCCTGCAAATTTACCCGGTATTCTTGAGAGTACACTTAAGCCGGCGCCGGATGTGCTGGATTTCAAGGTGGAGTTTATTGATGACGATACTTTAGAAGGGCGTACTTTAGGTTTTTACGAAGACAAAACCGGTCTGCATTTGTTCCCCGAACAAGAAAATTTTCATTATTTCTATACTTTTATTCCCCATACAGCTATTCGCAAGAAGGAAATAGGCAAGCCTATCGGCAAGTTGCTGATGCAAAACGGAACGTTGACAGAGACTCAAATTGACGATGCCTTAAAAAATCAACAGTCCATACGGGCTAAGCTGCTGGGTGAAGTGCTTAAGTCTCAAGCGATTGTCACTACGAACGATATTAAGCAAGCTTTGTCCCAACAAGAAATCACTCCCACCATCCGATTAGGTGAAGTGTTGGTTAGCACCGGCGCTATTTCCGCAGAACAATTGCAAAAAGTTCTTGAGTTTCAAAAAGAAAATCGGCAGATCAAAATAGGCGATATCTTAGTACAGCAAGGCTTGGTAACGAAAAAGCAAATTCAACAATCGCTCGCGCAAAAATTTGGTTTCCCGTTAATAGATCTGAGAAAAATTGAAATTGATTTCGATGCGGCCAAGTTCATCCCCGAAGAACTGGCGCGTAAACACCAGGTTTTGCCCATCATGACTTACGACAAGCGCCTGGTTGTCGCCGTCGAAGACCCATTGAGCAATACCGGATTGGAAGAGATACGGTTTGCTTCCCAGCTTATGGTTGAACCGGTCATGTGTTCAGCCGAAGACATAAGCGACTATATCGATCGTGTCTATCTGGTCTTGGACATAGATGAGACTAAAATCGACGATGTGCAGACGGAGGGGCATGACTCGGCGGCTATTTCCGACAACAAGGTGGTGCGCTTAGCCAATCAGATTATCACCGATGCCTATAGCCAAGGTGTTTCCGATATACATCTGGAGCCTTACGGACGAGAAAAGTCCCTTGTCGTGCGCTTTCGCCGGGACGGTATTTTGGTACCCGTTAAAGAAATTCCATCCAGCTTGTCCAGAAATCTGGTGGCGCGCCTCAAAATTATGGCCAACCTGGACATTGCCGAGCGCCGCAAACCGCAAGACGGAAAGATTGATTTCAAGAGCTTTAGCCCTTTGAAAATAGAGTTGCGTATCGCTACTTTGCCTACTGCGGGAGGGCAAGAAGATGTAGTTCTGCGCATATTGACCGCTGGCGAACCGATCCCACTCGATAATCTCGGTTTAAATACCTGGAACAATAAGTCTCTTAAGGAATTAATCACCCAGCCTTACGGCCTATTTTTTGTGTGTGGCCCTACCGGTTCCGGCAAAACGACCACATTGCATTCCATATTGGCCCATATTAATACTCCGCAAACCAAAATATGGACAGTGGAAGATCCGGTTGAAATCACCCAACGCGGGTTGCGTCAAGTTCAGGTCCATCCGAAAATAGGCTTAACCTTTGCGGCGGCTATGCACTCGTTTTTAAGAGCCGATCCTGACGTTATCATGGTCGGCGAAATGCGTGATCAAGAAACCACCAAAATGGTTATCGAGGCCTCATTGACCGGCCATTTGGTCTTGTCAACGCTGCACACTAACAGCGCGCCGGAAAGTGTCGTGCGTCTGCTGGATATGGGAATGGACCCGTTTAATTTTTCCGATGCGTTGCTTGGTGTGCTGGGCCAGCGTTTGGCCAAAAAACTATGCAGCGAATGCAAAGAAACCTACAGCCCCAGCGATGAAGAAACAGAATCGCTGTTAACGGAATACTGCCGAGAGCTGACGGCGGCGGCACGGCTTCCTGCGGATGATCCGAAAATCCGAACCAATATTCTCGGCAACTGGCGGCAGCGTTTTGCCAAAGATAACGACGAATTTATTTTGTACCGTGCCAAAGGCTGCAGCCAATGCGATCACACCGGTTACCGCGGGCGTCTAGGCTTGCATGAACTTATGGTCGCGACCGAAAAAATTAAATACATGGTGCAAAAACAGCTTCCGGTCACGGATATTGCGCATGAAGCGATTCGCGGAGGCATGCGTACGCTTCGGCAAGACGGCATTGAAAAAGTTCTTCAGGGGCTGACTGACTTAGCGCAGATCAAAAAAGTGTGCATTAAATAACTGACGTTACGCACGGTCTAAAACCGTCGTGAAAAAGATAGATCACAGTCGGGAAATATCTTGTTCCGTGTCTGGGAATATCCGCCGTAGGGCGTGCCGTGCGCGCCTTGGGGAGTACAGAGACCGTCAGGATTTAACTTTTGCCCAGTGGCCGTTGAACAGCTCAAGCCGCTCAACTGATTTCATGCGCGTTATAAAGCTGAGTTGAGCAGCTTGCCTGCTCAAACGAGACTTATGCCCTCTGGGTATAAGGCGCGCACGGCACGCCCTACGTCGGCTGTCCGGTGCCATGCCGACATGTCGGCTCTTGAACAGCGTTGTGTATAACGGCGAGCGCGCTATGTGAGAATGCAGTTAAAAGCGCTACGCCGCCAGTTGGGCGCATCCTATACTGCATCCAAGCAGAGTGCGACAAACAGGACAAAAACTATCTGTGCGTAACATCAGTTAAATAAGATGAGGCAGTGGATCCGTAGGGTACGCATCGCGTACCATTTTCAAAGTTTTTCTGTTGGATAAAATCCCCAAAAGGTACGCCATGCGTACCTTACGAGGCTATTGCTCTATCGTATTTCAATAAGGGTAAAAGCCCAGATTGAAACTCATTGCGTATAGATTAATGACGCAACAAATAGCTTAAAAAAAGTGTTGACTTTTTTTTCGACACCTTGTTAATTTAACTACGTTATTTTTTGAATAACAGGCCTGAGTTTAGGCTTTTACATGGCATATGGATTGTTCTCAACACTCCTAGATGATATGGGAGGGGCGCTATGAACAAGATAACTCCACACTTAGTACGCGATTTAAACAAAACACTTCCTGAAGGCACAGAATGCTATCTATGCGCCGCTGCCAGGAGAGCTTTGACTAAATACCGCAAAAGTCACGAACCAATGGCTCTTTTGAAACCCGCTGTTTCTTTGAAAAAAGATGAGGCTTTATCTGTCTTGTCGCAAAAGCTGGGTCGGGGTCTAAGCCGCTTTTTCACCAAAGATATCCAAGCAGCATTGGACTCAATGCCGGAAAATAAGCCATCAAAATGGTTTAACTTATCCTACTGACATTATTTTCCTTCCTGCGGAAAAAAAGCTGTCATTTCAGCTGTCCCCCTCTTCGGAGGGGGATTTTTGCGGGTATCGACACCTATTCTACGTGCTCAATGCGCCGAAATGCAGATCAGTCTGCAATAGCGGCTTCTCCACAGATTGTGACCTACGGTGCTGTACCTTCGGTAATAACCCAGCAACAGACCAGAAGCTTAATAGACAAGAGGAATATGTTATGAAAACAAATATATTCTTACCCGTTGTTCTTGCCGTATTTGCAACAAGCAGCCATGCCGAAACAGGCCGGCAGCCGGGTTTGCATTTATCGGTCGCCCAAGAAAAAAACTACAGCAAACCCGCTGATGACGAGCTGCGTAAAACGCTAACGCCGTTGCAATATGAAGTGACGCAAGAAGAAGCAACGGAACCGCCGTTTAAAAACACCTACTGGGATGAAAAGCGGGAGGGTATTTATGTGGATATAGTCAGCGGCGAACCCCTGTTTTCATCCAAGGACAAATATGATTCAGGCACAGGCTGGCCCAGTTTTACCCGTCCGCTAGTGCCTGAAAACGTCGTTAAGAAAAAGGATTTTCTGCTGATTATTCCGCGTACGGAAGTCCGCAGCCGTTATGGCGATTCGCATCTGGGTCATGTCTTCAACGACGGCCCGAAACCGACCGGGCTCAGGTATTGCCTCAACTCGGCGGCATTGCGTTTCATTCCGGTGGAAGAAATGGAAGCGGCCGGCTATGGAGAGTTTTTGACGGAGTTTAAGACAGGTAAATAACGTGCATAGCGCAATTCCGGCATTCGGGTAATGTGGCCGGGAGACTGTTCCCGCTGGAAATGCCGGGCTTCACTGCATCCGGCACAGCCTGCAAGCCGGCGGTTACTGTTTGGCGGGAGTGGGAAAATCTTGCACTATTTTTTCCACGGCTTCCTTAATCCGTTCAGCATTAGTTTCCGGATCGCTGACCGTGCCGGTGCCAATGCCGCGAAACACCAGTTTCTGCGTTTTGGCATCCACGAAATCAAGCATCAAGGTTCCCTCGGTATATTGCGATACATCGGTATAGGTCCGTGGCGCCCCTGCCCACATGCCGTAACGCCCGTAACCATAAGGCATGCCGGCATAACCCCAATCGCTTGACTGGCGAATATCCAATTTTTCCTTGGTCCATATATGACGCACGACATGCAGGTCGGCGTTTTCGCTAGTCTCTGAAATGCCGTGCAGAGCAAGATTGGCGCGCAGGGCGTCACGCAGAGCCGCTTCACTCGATGGAGACAATCTTATGGTCTCTTTGCCAGGCACCCAGGCATAGGTGCGGTATTGCGAGAATGGGGCCAAATGGTCGAAGTCGGTCGTGACAGAAACAGTGGAACAGGCAGTCAGGAAAAGAACTGCCGCGAGTAAATACCCGCGTGGTAATGTAAACATGGCTTTGATCTCCAATGTTGTCGGGGTGACCAGTGATTTCAACGGCCGTGATCTATCTTGTCAGTTGCAATCCTCTTATTCGATATTGATGGCATTCTGGAAACTTATCAAGCGATAGTTCCAAAAACCTAGAGGGGCAATTATGACTTTGCCTTAGTCACTGCCTGGAGATAGAAGTCAAACGGCTTTGAGCTATTCAGATGTTGATAGCGACGCGAACGCGTGAAAACAAAAAATCCTCGTGTGAGAGCGAAGAAAATTTATCTATCTCGTTCCCACGCGGCGCGCTCGTCGTTATACACAACGCTGTTCAAGAGCCGTCATGTCGGCATGGCACCGGACAGCCAACGTAGGGCGTGCCGTGCGCGCCTTATACCCAGAGGGCATAAGTTTCGTTTGAGCAGGCAAGCTGCTCAACTCAGCTTTATAACGCGCATGAAATCAGTTGAGCGGCTTGAGCTGTTCAACGGCCACTGGGCAAAAGTTAAATCCTGCCGGTCTCTGAGCTCCCCAAGGCGCGCACGGCACGCCCTACGCGAAGGCCTTCCACGCTTGCTAAGATGACGACGTCTCGCGGACAATTGTGTATAACGACGAGCGCAGCGTGGGAACGAGGGAAATCGCGTAAAAGCGAAGAAAATTTGCCGGTGGTACGAATTCAATCCCGTATGCCGCGCCGAGTACCGGAGCTTTCGTCAACCCCCGGTGAAAGTGAGGAACGCAGGATTCAAGCGGCAACCGGGCCGCCTTTCTTTTGGATACTTTTCTTTGGCGGAGCAAAGAAAAGTATCTCGCCCTCGGGGGCGAGACCCCGATTCAATCAAGCGTCGCGGTAGCGACACATCATTTGCAGTAAGAGATAGTTTCAATAAATGTTGGGTTGAAACAGCATCAACCCAACCTACGCTGCTATTACATGTTAGGTTTCATTGCGTTCAGCAGAGTAGGGCGGTTTCGCGTTAGCAAACCGCCAATTAACGCACAACGTCGATGACAGCCTGCCGCAGTTGCGGTGGATTGCCTAGCGGCGAATCCACCCTACAAATCATCCGCCTTACAGCGTTACCAGGTTGGTCGGGGCATGTTGCCCCGACCAAAACGTTTGGCGTTGGTCAAATGCAGCTGCTTAGCTCAAAGATCGAGGAAACGTTAGGGCCGGGGTTACAAACCCCGTCCCGCTTGAGGGCGTGGAGCGAGGGAACGATGAGTTTGTCATTTAAACAATGCAGTCTTGATTGCAATCTTTTAATATCCTTTTTGTGAATTGCCGAGGCACATCTTGATCTGAGAGCATGTTTATGATTACATCCTCGGGAACTCCATCGTTAAGTAAACTCTTTATTAACATTTCTGCTTCGTCCGGGCTTGATGCTTGGTATGGCCTATGATTTTTAGTATTCTCATTCTTGTTTTGACTTTTATCATTTTCAATCATACGGATTCTTCGCTCCATGGATCTGGTAGAGCTTAATATTTCAAGTAAAATATCGTTTTCTGATCGTTTTTCTGTTTTTTCTGTTTCAGGGTAATTGGACAGAATTTTGTTGAATTTTTCTTCAAATTGTTTCCAGTAAGTGTTGAATACTTGTTCAAGAGTTTTTTCTTTAAGTTTTTGTTCTTTTAAGCTGTTATTTAATGTTATTACAAGTTGCCATATACTTTCCTTTACGGGGAAGGTGTGATTGAATTGCGCTAACGGATTGCCTACATCTGTGGGCTCCAAATCTATAAGGAAGGTACATACACGGTTTGATGATAGCCCTTTGGCTAATGCTCCTGCCTCAAAAAGAATCCATGGATTGTTTTTATTTTCCTTAGTTAGGCAAATAATTCCTATACTTGTATTTTGAAGTTGATCTGTAATTTCGTTGAACCATAGCGATCCACGATCAATATCTTTAGATGACATCCATGGGGTTGATGCTTGTAAAACGCATTGCAGCCATTCATTTAGTAGTTCGGCTACAGCGCGACTTCTTTCTCCAGACCAACTTATAAAAATACGCATATTTTTCACCTGTATTAATTTCTAGATCATTATAGTTCAGTAGGAGTGGGACGTTAGGTAATTCACCTTGTGTGACAGTTTGCTATTGGCGACATAAAATGTGGCTACTAAGCTCATCACCTCACCCACACTTACTCTCCCCACAATTCAAACAAGTCATACACCCATCCATTAGCACCATCGCCTTAGTGCTGCACTTGTTGCATAACACGGCTTTCTCAGGAAATGCCTGTCCTTCCGATTCCCCATGCGCGGCTTCAAACTCCTTGCGCTTTTCATCAAGAAACTGCTTTTGATGGTCGCTCATCGCTTCCGGCTTGATCATGCCGATATGTTTCAGATGCGATTCGATGGCGTAGCCGATTTCGGCAACTAAGGACGGCATGAACACGCCGCCTTTTTTGAAGTAGCCGCCGTGCGGATCGAATACGGCTTTCATCTCTTCGACTAAAAAACAAGCATCGCCGCCTTTGCGGAATACGGCCGAGATTAATCGAGTCAGCGCCAACACCCATTGAAAATGCTCCATGTTTTTGGAGTTGATGAAGATTTCGTAAGGCCGACGTTCTTCGTGGGCGGTTCCGGCGTTCAGGATCATGTCGTTGATCGTGATATACAGCGCATGCTCCGACTGCGGGGTTTTGATTTTGTAGGTGGAACCGAGCAGCACTTCCGGACGCGTCAGGTTTTCGTTCATGCTTTCCAGCGTTGGCTGTTCCGGCTCTTGCTTAACCGGTTCTACATCGTCTTTGCTGAGGACTTTGTAGCCGACGATCTTTTTGGTGATTTTATGGGTCATGTCAGTAGTCTCGATCATTGTTGCTGAACCTTGTTTTAAAGGCGGCGCATTTTTACTGGTGTTCTGTGTCATGTGTTAGGGCGTTTTTGTAAGAGGAATCTCAGGGCAAGGTACATGCGCCTGATTTATTGTAGAGAAAACAAATTGCCGCCAAAAAGGCCAAATATTATCCACCGCATTAAAGTGAGCAAACTCAGTTAAGGCCTGTTCATCTACATTATTTGTTAATTCGTAATCTATTCTAAATGTTGCTTCAATTTGATACAGCAATTGCGGTTCAGCATCTGGGTTCGATAAATCATTAACCCGAATACCTAAATCAACAAACACTCTAAAAAAATCAACCGCATTATTTTTATTATTAACTGCCTCACCTATTTCAGCTCTAATTGCCAGTTTATTTTGCTGCCCCAACTGAACTTGATCATGGCTGTCTTCAAACTGTTTAAAACTGGATTCATATAAAACAATATCCAATAATTTTAAATTTTCTGATGCTTGGGCTATGAGCTCTTTATCCATAATCTGCCGTCTCATGGTAATCGTCGTGTTCTGAAAATAAGGGTTTGTGTGATTTGGTTTGTAAATCAGCAATGATTTTACGAGTAATCGGAATGACATTATCGTAATCTGACGCAGGCAGTCTCTTTCCATTCAATCCTGCTTTCCGTTTCAGCCAATTAAACATATCTGGAACATCTAATGCAGCTCGCATTAGTCTATCCATTGCTATGCTTTGAATAACTTCACTACGTTCATATTTTGAAAACGCATTAGCGCCGCCGCCAAAAATTTTTGCGGCATCTTGCTGAGTTAGTCCTAATTTGTTTCTTAACGCCACTATTTCTTGGGCTGTCAACAGGCCATCCATTTTTCGCCAAACATCACGCACGGCACAATCATTACGTTTAATTTGCTCTGAAAAAATAACCACATCACCACATTGACGGCAGACAGAGTACTCTACATCGACGGTGTACGATTGACCATTTCGTTGAGATTCATCGGGTTCTATACGGACTTCAAAATCTGAAGAGCCACATTCAGCGCACTTATTCATAATTATATTTTGTCGAGTTATTGTTGAATGCCAATCGAAAGCTTTTTAAGTAAACTTTCGAGGTTTACAAAAAAAGACCACGAATTTCATATTTTCGTGGTCTTCCTTTACAAAACGATTTCTTACCAAACTTACAAATGAAAAGAACCGATTTCGACTATTTGAATTTCTCCATCTTCTAGTAGCCGTAGCTTTATATAAATCTTATCCGTTTGTTCTTCTCGAATAATATTTTTAATATAAATATCATGAACGGTTTGATCCGGGTATTCGATAGTTTTCTGGAAATCAGCCAAGGTTAAAGAAAAAATACAAGCTGAAACCTCTTCTAATGTGTAACCTAAATTTCTTATATCTTTCGGTACCTTAAGTCCTTTATATCTGATGCGTTGCTGTGAAGCGGCTGCACGAATTTTATCAAGATTGAAGAATGGCAAAATTATAACCCCTTTCTAACCATAATGGTTAGACTTGGTATTGTAAAAACTTTCGGCTTTTTATAGCTTGTTGTTTTAAGGGTTAAAATTTACCGTAGTAGCCTTCTTTTAAAGCATCAAACAAATTAGCGGCGCTATGGATTTCGCCGTCGTATTCCACTTCCTCGTTGCCTTTAAATTCCACCACGTGGCCGTCTTCCAATGTGAACTGGTAAGTGGTGTTTTCGAGGTCGGATTCTTTAACCAATACGCCTTGGAACACTTCAGGGTTAAAGCGGAACGTGGTGCAGCCTTTCAGGCCTTTGTCGTAGGCGTACTCGTAAATGGACTTGAAGTCTTCATACGGGTAATCGGTCGGCACGTTGGCGGTTTTGGAAATCGACGAGTCGATCCATTTTTGCGCGGCCGCCTGAATATCGACATGCTGTTTCGGGGTTACGTCATCCGCCGAGATGAAATAGTCCGGCAGTTTCTTGTCGGGATCGTCGCTGTACGGCATCGCGTCGCTATTGATCATCTCGCGGTAAGCCAGCAGCTCAAAGGAGAATACGTCGATTTTTTCCTTGGATTTTTTACCGGCGCGGATCACGTTGCGCGAGTAATGATGCGCAAAGCTCGGCTCTATGCCGTTGCTGGCATTGTTGGCCAGAGACAATGAAATAGTCCCGGTCGGCGCAATGGAGCTGTGATGGGTAAAGCGGGCGCCGGTTTCGATCAGCTCGGCGACCAGTTGGGGTTCTTCCTGAGCCAGTTGCTGCATGTAACGGCTGTATTTGGTATGCAGCAGTTTGCCGGGTACGCGGTCGCCGACTTTAAGGCCGTCGGCAATCATTTCCGGGCGCTTGTGCAGCATTTCGCCGGTGACGGTGAACATTTCTTCCATGATCGGCGCGGGGCCTTTTTCTTTGGCCAGCGCAAGACCGGCTTTCCAGCCTTCCACGGCCAGCACTTTGGTGACTTCTTCGGTGAATTGCAGCGATTGCGAGTCGCCGTATTTCATGCCCATCATGGTCACGGTCGAGCCCAAGCCAAGATAACCCATGCCGTGACGGCGCTTGGTCAGGATTTCCTCGCGCTGTTGCGGCAGTGGCAGGCCGTTGATTTCAACGACGTTGTCGAGCATGCGGGTGAAGATTTTGATGGCTTTACGGTAGTTGTCCCAGTCGAATTCGGCGTCATTGCTGAACGGTTTTTTGACGAAGCGGGTCAGGTTGATTGAACCTAACAAGCATGAGCCGTAAGGCGGCAGCGGCTGTTCGCCGCAATTATGGGCATGTAGGCCGTTCGCATCGAAGGTGTTGATGCCGGGCACCTGTATATCGAATACATCCTCGCAGCCATCAGGCGTAATCGACTCAACGGTCGCGACAAAGCGTTCCCGATTTAATGAACGACGGTAATTTTTTAATGCAGTTTCAAGTTGAGCGGCTTTGATGCTGTCGGTAAAGCCTATTAACTCTTGGTAAACGGCAAGATTATCGCCGCTAATAATAAGTTCATGCTGGGGAGAGATTTGGTAATCAGCGACACTGCCTTTACCGTTAGGCAATTTGCTTATCCCGGCTTGGCGACGGTTGCGATAAATAGTAGAGCTGATGCCCAGCCGAAGCAACATGCGCTGTACGGCTTCCAGGCGGAGAAGGTCGGATTGGGCCAGGCGAACGCTGACGCCTTTGCTTTGGCTGCCTTGAACGGAACCGTCAGCATCAAAAAAGCCTTGTAAAAAACCACGGTAAAAATCGCTGGATGCGGTTTCGATTTCTGCACCGATACATTTATTGCCGGGAGTCATGCCGAGAGCTTCCGCGAATGTTTTCAGCTCGGCAAAGCTGAGCCTGAATTCGTTTCTTCCGGCTATTTCATGCCAGCCTTTGAAATCGCTGCGGGTATTAAATTCCGAGGCGGCTATCATGACTTTATCCATAATCGCGTCAACACCGGCGTTCATGTCATTGAGGCCACTATTCATGATTTGGACTGTTTTCCAAACTGACAGCACGGCTTTATCTTCTTTTAACGTACCGTCACCGACTAATAGCCCGATTAAATAACCTTGGTTTTCGCTGTACTTACCTTGCCAGTGATTATGTTGACGATGATTGTTCAGCAAAACTTGGTCGCCGGCGTGGAGCTGACCAGCCTCACACCATTCCGTTTCAAGATTATAACGATCCAGGCGGGTTATTTTACGTATCCGGTGATCGTCGGTCAGGCGCAGGTTAAAACCTTCTTTGGTTCTTAATTTCAGCACTTCCTTGGTTGCGGTTTTGAAGAAGCCTTCGATACCGGAACGGTGCAATTGGCCGTCGACTAATACGTTGATTTGTTGGCCCAGGATGGCGTTAACCTGCCTTGGCCCTTGTTCCGTTTGTACCCAAGTATCTCCTGTCACACAGGGATTAGTCGCGCGGATTTTTTCGCAAAACCAGTTGTTGTTCATCTCGTTGACTTTGTCGATCAGGATAAAGCCCGGTTCGGCGTAGTCGTAAGTCGAACTCATGATGATGTCCCACAGGCGGCGCGCAGGCATGGTTTTGCTGATTTGGCAGGCGACCATGCCGTCGTCGTTAAGCACGTAACCTTCAATGTAGGGCAGGTCGCGCCAGATTATTTCGCTTGAATCGGTCAAATCCAGGTTATCCAGTTTGACTTGTTTTTCCGATACGGGAAATGACAGCGGCCAGGGCAGGTCGTTTTTGACTGCTTCGACGAACTCGGCGGTAATCAACAGCGACAGGTTGAACTGGCGCAGCCGTCCGTCTTCGCGTTTGGCGCGGATGAATTCGACGACATCGGGATGGCCGACATCGAAAGTCGCCATTTGCGCGCCGCGACGGCCGCCTGCGGACGATACGGTAAAGCACATCTTGTCGTAGATGTCCATGAACGACAGCGGGCCGGAGGTATAGGCGCCGGCACCGGACACGTAAGCGTTCTTGGGGCGCAGCGTGGAAAATTCATAGCCGATGCCGCAACCGGCTTTTAAGGTCAGCCCGGCTTCATGCACCTTGGCTAGAATGTCGTCCATGGAATCGGCGATCGTGCCCGATACGGTGCAGTTGATGGTCGATGTGGCCGGTTTATGCTCCAGCGCGCCGGCGTTGGAGGTAATCCGCCCGGCCGGAATGACGCCTTGGCGCAACGCCCACAGGAAATCTTTGTAGCACTGTTCCTGTTTGGCTTTGCCTTTTTCTACTTCGGCAATCGCTTTGGCGACCCGTTGGTAGGTCTCATCGATGTTGCCGTCGATAGCAACGCCATCTTTGGTTTTTAAACGATACTTGGTGTCCCAAATATCCATTGAAGCGTCCTGAAAAGGTATTTCAGTTACAGCGTTGGGGATGACATGTAGCTTTGCCGACATCGGTATGTCCCTGTTAATAGTGGAAATTAAGGTTAGCCGGTTTAGGGCTGATTTTCGATATATAGTGATATGTTGTTTATAGTAACACAATATGTAGTGTTTCGTAGAGAAAATAAAAAAGTGAGGCGCAACACGCAGTTGGCTCTACTCGACCAGGAAATCGCCGCTCTGGTGCTGCCACATGGCGTAATATTTGCCTTGTTTAGCCAGCAATTGTTGATGCGTGCCTTGCTCTATGATCCGGCCTTTGTCCAGCACCACAATGCGGTCCATCGTCAAAATAGTCGAAAGGCGATGGGCGATCACCAGCGTTGTTTTGTTATTAATCAGCTCGAAAATGGCGGTTTGGATCTTTTTTTCGGTCAGCGAATCCAGCGCGCTGGTGGCTTCATCCAGAACCACGATCGGCGCGTCTTCCAAAAAAGCGCGGGCAATGGCGATGCGCTGCCTTTCGCCGCCGGAAAGCTTGACGCCGCGCTCGCCGACCAGCGTGTCGAAGCGGTCCGGCAACTGTTCGATAAACTCAAGGCAATGCGATTTTTGGGCGACATCGATCAGCCGGGCTTCCGAAATATCCTCGCCCAAGGTGATGTTGTCCCGTATCGAACGGTGAAACAATTCCGGCTGTTGCGGCACCATGGCGATTTGCTGGCGCAACGAGCTTAGCGTAAAAGCTTTGGCATCCTGGCCGTCAAAGCTGATGCTGCCTTGTTGAGGATCGAGAAAGCGGAACAGCAGTTTGGTCAATGACGACTTGCCGGAACCGGATTGGCCGACCAGCGCGACTTTTTCACCGGCCTTGATATGGAGGGAGAAGTCCTCAAACAGTTGGGTTTGGCGCGAGTTTTCTTCATGGTAGGTAAAGCAGATATTGTTAAAGTCGATGGCGCCGTGGCTGATGGTCAGCGGTTTGGCATTATCGGCATCGACCTCGACATCCTGCTGCCTGAACACATCGGCCATTTCGGAAGCGTCGGCCAGGGCGGTGAAGAAATTCCTGAAATTGCGCCCGAATTCCCATAAACGCTGGATCAGCATGATCATGATCGATTGAAACAGCACGAACTCGCCGACCTGAAAGTTGCCGGCTCGCCATTTCTGGATCATCAAGTAAACCAGCAGCAATTCAATGCCGAAAGTCATCAAGCCTTGTATCGCAAAAGAGATAAACATCAGTATCCAGGCGATTTTCTTCTTCCGGTAAACCTTATCCGAAGCTTGATTGACGCGCGCCTGTTCGCGGGCTTCCATCGCAAAACTTTTGACCACGGAAATATTGCTGACTGCATCCGAATAGACGCCGCCGACTGTGGAATCGGCCTGGGCGACGGCTTTGTCGAAGCGCAATTTCCAGACTGAATAGACAATATTCCAGGCGACAAAGACCGTGACCCAGATGAGGAAATAGCAGGCGAATTCGGGCTGTTGCTGGTAGAAGATCGCAAAGGCAAAGCTGACCGCGACAATGTTCATGAAAAACTGGAACAAAAACCAGTCCATGATGATTTCAAAAGAGCGGGAGAACCGGTTGGCCTGTTTGATCAGACTGCCGGAAAAGCTATTCTCGAAAAAAACGAATTTTTGTTTTTTAAGTATCTCGAAACAGCGTTTTTCCAATAAATTAACGCCGCCGCCATCGAGCGGGACAATAGCGATTTCAAGCAAGCGCCAGGACAGCCAGATGCAACCATAAATGATCGCGACCTGCTTCAGGTTGTCCAGCAACAGTGTCAAGGTGGCATCGGAATAGGGCGCGGCCAAACCGTTGGCAATGTTTTTATAGTAAATCGGCGCCGCTAAATCGAGAGTGACGGCGGAAGCCAGCGCCAATAAGGCCAGCAGGAAAAACCATTTTTTCTGCCAGACAACCCGGCCGTATTCTTTAAAGATGATGTTCATAGAGTGCGGGATGTTTGGGCGTCGATGTCAAAAAAATTTTTACCACGAAGGACACGAAGAACACGAAGGTTTAAAGAACAAATCGCTTAATCCCGTTTTTCAGCATGATTTCATTGAAATTGATGAGCAAACCGACATTTAAATGGCTAAGGCGCATGTAAGTAAGAATTTGTGCCTCATGGATTCTTTGTAGTTTATCGACGCTTTTCAATTCAACAATGAGTTTGTTTTCAACCAGAAAATCAAGGCGATATCCGCATTCCAATGCAGTGCCTTTGTAATTTACAGGTAAAGATTTTTGTCTGGCGAAAGAAAATCCCGCAATACTCAATTCGTGTGCTAAGCAATGCTCATAAGTCGATTCCAGTAGGCCTGGCCCCAATGTTTTATGCACTTCGATTGCACAGCCAATGACCTTGTTCGACAGACTATCAAACTGCATCACTTCGTGCTCTTCGTGTTCTTCGTGGTGTTTTTATATATTTCGCATTGCATCATTTATTAGCCCGATGCTCAATAATATCGTCAACCACGGACGGATCGGCCAGCGTGGAGGTATCGCCAAGGCTGCTGATTTCATTGGCGGCCACTTTGCGCAAAATACGGCGCATGATTTTGCCGGAGCGGGTTTTCGGCAGTCCCGGCGCCCACTGAACTATATCCGGGTGGGCAATCGGGCCGATTTCCTTTTTGACCAGCTCGATCAGCTCCTGACGCAGTTCCTCGGACGGCTCGATGCCGACATTTAAAGTCACATAGGCATAGATGCCTTGTCCCTTGATATCATGCGGATAGCCGACCACTGCCGCTTCGGCGACATGCTCATGCAGCACCAGCGCGCTTTCGATTTCCGCGGTGCCCATGCGATGGCCGGAAACATTGATCACATCGTCAACCCGGCCGGTAATCCAGAAATAGCCGTCCTGATCGCGGCGGGCGCCGTCACCGGTAAAGTAATAGCCGGGGTAGTTCTTAAAATAGGTATCGATAAAGCGTTGGTGATCGCCGTAAACGGTGCGAGCCTGCCCCGGCCAGGACCGGCCGACGACTAAGATGCCTTCGGCTGCGCCTTCCCGGATCCAGCCTTCGTTGTCGATGATTTCCGGCTTGATGCCAAAAAAAGGCAGGGTCGCGGAACCCGGTTTTAACGCAATCGCACCGGGCAGAGGGGTGATTGAAATACCGCCGGTTTCGGTTTGCCACCAGGTATCCATCACCGGGCAGCGGGCGTCGCCGACCACATGGTAATACCATTCCCAGGCTTCCGGGTTGATCGGTTCGCCGACCGTGCCGAGTATTCTTAAGCTGCGGCGCGAGCAGCGTTCGACAAATTCATTGCCCTGAGCCATTAGCGCGCGGATTGCGGTCGGCGCGGTGTAGAAGATATTGACCTGATGCTTGTCGATGACCTGCCAAAAGCGGTCGGCTTCGGGATAGGTCGGCACGCCTTCAAATACCAAGGTAGTGGCGCCGTTGCATAACGGACCGTAGATCATGTAGGAGTGGCCGGTCACCCAGCCGATATCGGCGGTGCACCAGTAGATGTCGCCATCGTGGTAATCGAACACGTATTTATGGGTCATGGCGGCATACAGCAGATAACCGCCGGTGGTGTGCAAAACCCCTTTGGGTTTGCCGGTGGAGCCTGACGTATACAGGATAAATAACGGGTCTTCGGCGTCCATGGCTTCGGCCGGGCAGTCGGCTGAAGCCGTTGCCATTGCTTCGTGATACCAGACATCGCGTTGCTCATACCAGTCAACCGCATTGCCGGTGTTTTTAATGACGATGACTTTTTCAAGGCCGGGGCAGGCTGCAGCGGCTTCATCGGCGTTGGCTTTAATGGGGATGATTTTGCCGCCGCGATGGCCTTCGTCGGCGCAGACCAAATGCCGGCAATCGGCATCCTGAATCCGGTCTTTTAGAGCTTCGGCGGAAAAGCCGCCGAACACGATCGAATGCACTGCGCCGATCCGTGTGCAGGCCAGCATCACCGCTGCCGCCTCGCTGATCATCGGCAGATAGATGCAAACGCGGTCGCCTTTTTTGACGCCTTGCGCTTTTAACACATTGGCAAACTTGCAGACTTGTTCATGCAATTGCCGATAAGTGATTTTTTTGTCGTGCTCCGGGTTATCGCCTTCCCAGATGATGGCGACCTGATCGGCGCGCGTGGCAAGGTGGCGATCCACGCAGTTGACGCTGATGTTGAGCTTGCCGCCTTCAAACCAGCGGATATGGCCGGTTTTGAAATCGCAGTCCGTGACTTTATCCCAAGGCTTGCTCCAGTCCAGAAACAGTTCCGCCTGTTCAGCCCAAAAAGCCTCCGGTTCAGCGATAGAGCGCTGATACAAGGCTTGATAAGTTTCAGCGGTAATGTGCGCCTTAGCTGCTATTTCCGGTTTTATGTCATAAATTTTGTCATCTGACATGGAGAATCCTTGGGTTTGATTGAAAGAGTGTAAGGCTTGTTTATTCGACATAAAATGGACCACATCGGCTTTAGAGGGACACATAAAGGTTTTAACATTCTGCGGCTTGAGGCATCGGCGTTTAATATTGAAAAGGTCTGCGCCGTTTCAGTAAAATCAGCATTGTTGCCGCAAGTCGACAGGCATGGATAGCGGACAATTTATAAGTATAACTATTCAGAACTATTTTATCCCTGTTACTATCAAGCTTGGCAAGCGATGCCGCCTGGAGTTTTCCGGAACGCATTTTAACATTCATCGAAGAGGGACTTATGAACAATCGATTACTATGCGCCGCATTACTGTGGCTACCGGTTTTTACAAGCAGTGCTGCAACTAAAGTGTCGGAGCATGTGCTTGGAAACGGTCTGAAAGTGCTGGTTAAGGAGGATCACCGCTCTCCGGTTGCGGTGTCTCAGGTTTGGTACAAGGTGGGTTCAAGTTACGAGCCGGGCGGCATTACCGGTATTTCGCATATGCTCGAACATATGATGTTTAAAGGGACCGATAAACATGCGCCCGGCGAGTTTTCGCGGATCATCGCCGAAAACGGCGGCGAGGAAAATGCTTTTACCGGTACCGATTACACGGCTTATTTTCAAACCATGGAAGCCTCCAGGCTGGCGGTCAGTTTTGAGCTGGAAGCCGACCGGATGCGTAACCTGCATCTGTTGCCCGATGAGTTGAAAAAAGAGCTCCAGGTGGTCACCGAAGAGCGAAGGATGCGCACCGACGATAATCCGCAGGCGAAAATGCAGGAGCATTTTAATGCGATGGCTTATACCAACAGTCCTTATAAACATCCCGTAATCGGCTGGCCTTCGGATATTGAAAATTATAAAGTCGAAGACCTTCAGGCCTGGTATCAGCGTTGGTACGCGCCCAACAATGCGACGCTGGTGGTCGTGGGGGATGTGGAACCCAATGCGGTATTTGCGCTGGCGGAACAATATTTCGCCCCACTTAAACCCAGCGAGCTGAAAGCGATCAAACCTCAGATTGAAGTTGAACAGCTGGGTGTCCGGAAGATGACTGTTAAATTACCGGCCAAACTGCCCTTTTTGCTCATGGGCTACAAAGTGCCGGCATTAACAACCGCGCAAAATGAGTGGGAGGCGTATGCGTTGGAAGTTTTGGCCGGTGTGCTGGACGGCGGCAGCAGCGCCCGATTGGAGTCGGGACTGGTGCGCGGCAAGCAAATAGCCGTTTCCGTCGGCGCAAGTTATAGCTTGTATTCAAGGTTGCCGGAAATATTGACGCTGGAAGCGACGCCTGCCGAAGGGAAAACCGTCTGGGATTTGGAAAACGCATTGAAGGAAGAGATTGCCAAGCTGCAAATGAAATTGATCGATAACGACGAGTTGCAGCGGATTAAAGCCCAGGTTTTGGCCAAGTCGGTTTACGAGCGGGATTCCGGTTTTTATCAGGCCATGCAGTTAGGTATGCTGGAAACAGTCGGCCTGGGCTGGAAAAAAGTCGATGAATATGTCGATAAAGTCAATCAGGTTACCGCAGAGCAGGTGCGCGATGTGGCGCGTAAATATCTCATCGAAGATAAATTGAGTGTCGCTTATTTGGAGCCTTTGCCTATCACTGGACACATTACCGAGACCAAGACTGAAAAAGGAGTTAGATAATGCGTATTCATCTGTTAAGTTTTATGGCGGTAGTCTGGGTTGCGGCTTTTTGCAGTCCCGCGCAGGCTGCTGCAAAAATAGATCATTGGCAAACGCCGCAGGGTAGCCGGGTTTATTATGTGCGTACCGAAGGTCTGCCGATGGTGGACATACAGGTTGCTTTCGACGCCGGCAGTGCGCGTGACGGAAGCCAGTTCGGTCTGTCTGCATTGACGTCCGCGCTGCTCGATACCGGGGCAGGAAAATGGAATGCCGATGAAATCGCCCAGCGCTTTGAAAGCGTCGGCGCGCAATTCGGTGCCAATGTTTCCAACGATATGGCTTCCGTTTCGCTACGTACTTTGACCGATAAGCCATTGTTCGATAAAGCGCTGGAGACGATGCAAGTCATTCTGGCCAGCCCGAGTTTTAATGAAGCCGATTTTCAACGGGAAAAAAACCGGACATTGGCCGGGTTGAAACAGCAGGAAGAGTCGCCTGCCGAGTTAGTCAAAATTGCTTTTTATAAGGCTCTATACGGCGACCATCCCTACGGCCATCCGACTCCAGGTACGATCGATAAGGTGTCCGGTTTGCAAGTCGCGGATCTGCGCAATTTTTATCAAAAATACTATGTGGCCGCCAATGCGATGGTGGTGATTGTCGGCGACTTGTCCAAACAACAAGCGGAATTTACCGCCGAGAAGTTGGTAAGCGGTTTGTCGAAAGGCCAAAAGCCGGAACTTTTGCCGGAAGTCGCTATGCCGGTGAAAGCAGACAAGCGGCATATCGAGTTTCCGTCCTCGCAAACGCATGTTCTGGTCGGAATGCCCGGCACCTACCGTAAAGATCCCGACTACTTTGATCTGTATGTCGGCAATCATATTCTGGGCGGCGCTGTTCTGGTGTCCAAGCTGTTTAATGAAGTCAGGGAAAAACGCGGTCTGGCGTATAGCGCGAGCAGCTCTTTTGGACCGTTGTTCAGGAAGGGGCCGTTTGCAATGAGCCTGCAAACCCGCAATGACCAAACCGGGCAAGCGTTGGAGGTGGTCAATAAAACCCTGGCCGATTTTATTGCGCAAGGGCCTACGGAAGCTGAACTGACTGCCGCCAAGAAAAATATTACCGGCGGTTTTGCGATGCGTTTCGATACCAATAAAAAACTGGCCAGTTACGTGTCGATGATCGGCTTTTATGACATGCCGCTGGATTATCTGGATACCTTCCAGCAAAACGTCGAGAAAGTGACGGTCGCATCGATAAAAGATGCGTTTAAACGCCGTGTCGATCCGCAGTTAATGCAAACCATCACTGTCGGCGGGAGCGCAAAGAAGAGTGAAAAATAAGCTCAGGATTATCGGCGGGGACTGGCGCAGCCGGCAGTTAAGTTTTGTCGACGCGCCGGGTTTGAGACCCACTCCCGCCAGAGTCAGGGAAACTTTGTTCAATTGGCTGCAATATGAAATTGTCGGCAAGCAATGCCTGGATTTGTATGCGGGCAGTGGCGCGTTGGGCTTTGAAGCCGCTTCCCGAGGCGCCAAGTCGGTCATTCAGGTAGAAAGCAATGCCCAGGCCTGTCGTTGTTTAAAAGACAATGCGCTGGTGCTGTCTGCCGCCGACCGGATAAAAGTGGTGCAAAGCGATGTGTCGCGCTATCTGGACGGAAACGCAGAAGCCTTTGATGTAGCGTTTCTCGATCCGCCGTTCGGCCAGAATCTGGCGGTCCAAACCTGCAGGCAGTTGGAAGATAACGGCTGGCTGGCCAGACACGCCAAGATTTATGTTGAAACCGAACGGCATTTTGATTTTGCAGGTATGCCTGAAAATTGGCGGCAGCTGAAGAGTAAAAGCGCGGGTGAAGTCGGCTATCATTTGTTCGAGCGGGTTGGATAATGGTTGTTAATTGTTTACGTTCGGCTTATCCGTCAAGCGTTAGATATTGAAGAGCGGGCGAAAGGCAAAAGGCGCAAGGCGAAATGATCGGACTCCAGCATAATGTTCCCTTGGCCCTTAGCCTTGATCTAATACTAAATGAGTATTTAAAAACCGGCTCTTAGTATAAAATTGCCGCTTTTTTTGAAAATCATACACTATGCAAACCACTGCAATTTATCCGGGTACCTTTGATCCTATCACCAATGGGCATTTGGATTTGATTGCCAGAGCGTCCCGGCTTTATCATAAAGTGATTGTCGCCGTAGCCGTTAACAGGGGCAAAGCGCCTTTGTTTTCTCTGGAGGAGCGGGTGAGTTTAGTTAAGGCGGTTGTGGCAGAGTATCCCAATGTTGAGGTGATCGGTTTTGGCAATCTGTTGGTCGATTGCGCCAAACAGCAGGGCGCCAATGTGATTTTGCGGGGCTTGCGGGCGGTATCCGATTTTGAATACGAGTTTCAGCTGGCCGGAATGAACCGGCGTCTGGCTCCGGATCTGGAGACTGTGTTTTTAACCCCGGCCGAACAATATGAGTTTATTTCTTCCAGCATGATCCGTGAAATTGCGCAATTGAACGGAGACGTGTCCTGTTTTGTTCCTGATCTTGTCCACCAAAGTTTAATCAACAAATTCAAGCCTGAGTAAAATATGGCTCTGACCATTAATGAAGATAAATGCGCCCGATGTGGCGTTTGTGAGCCTGAGTGTCCGAATGAGGCTATTTTTCAGACTGAGGATGCTTATGTTATAAACCCCTCATTATGTACAGAATGTAAGGAGCGTTATGGCGAGCCCTTATGTGAAGAGGTTTGCCCGAATGGTAGTATCCAAACAATAAAAGATACTTTTTATAAGAAGTGTTTGAGTATATTTAGTTGAGCAAGTCTATTGCTCATTAGTGTTGTAATGTGTAGGAGTATGTATGGCCCTTATTATTAATGATGAATGCATCAATTGTGATGTTTGCGAGCCTGAGTGCCCGAATGGTGCGATTTCTCAAGGCGAGGATATTTATGTCATTAATCCTGAATTGTGTACCGAGTGTGTAGGTCATCATGATCTGCCCCAATGCATGGATGTCTGCCCGGTCGATTGTATTGATAAAGATCCTAAGCATGTCGAGGACAAGGAAAGCTTGTATCAGAAGTATTTGAAACTGATCGGCTAAGCTTTTTTGTTGCGTAAGGTGGGGGCAGGTCGGCCGCACCTTACGCAATTGCATGATTTATTTAGTTCCCGCTGTAAACCAATCCAGGCTTTCAATCGTAGTTCCGACCGGCTTGTATTCCGCGCCGATCCATCTCGAATAGCCCGATTTTTCAATAGCTGAAAACACACCGGCAAAGTCAATCCGGCCGGTACCGGGCTGCCCCCGTCCCGGGCAATCGGCAAACTGGATATGGCCGATTTGATCGGCATGTTCGGTAATAAATGTCTCGGGATCTTCACCCATCATTTGCATATGATAAATATCGTACTGCATCAACAGTCCTGGGTGATTTAGCTGATTCAGAACGCTGAGCATTTGCGCTCCGTTATGGATGATAAATCCCGGCATGTCGTGGATGTTGATTGCTTCAAACACGGTTTTGATGCCCAACGGCGCAAAAGCCTCGACAGCGAAACCCAAGTTTTCCTTAAAAGTTTCCAGATATTGTTCAAAGCGACTGTTATCCAGGCAGCGGCCCGGCAGCACGTTGATTGCCTCCGGTTTCAACAGTTTTGCATAGTCGATGGTTTGGGCGAGGGCATCCTTAAATTGACCGCGTTTTTCAGGCACGCAGGCCAGTCCTTCGCCGCCTTGCAACAAGTCGTCGGCCGCGACATTAAATAAAACCAGTTTTAAGTCGTGCTCGTCCAGCTGGTCTTTTATGGCGGCTGCGCTTAACTCGTAAGGGAACTGGATTTCAACGGCATTAAAGCCCGCTTGCCTAACGGCTTTGAATCGGTCGATCAGCGCATTTTCTGTGAATAAGAGGCTTAGGTTGGCGGTAAAATTAAGCATCGGTTTTAGTGTACAGTTTGATTAATGTGGCGGGGTCCTGCTCCTGGTAGCCGTGGCTGCCGTGCAGTTGCATCAGTTGCGAGGCCAAAGCGGACATTGGGATCGCATTGCCTTGCTTGACCGACAGGTCGACTGCCATGTTCAAATCCTTCAGCAGGGTTTTAACCCGCCATTTAACCGGCTCAAAGGTTCCGGTCGCCATTTCGGGGGCGACGATTTGCAACGGTTTGGAGTCGGCAAATCCGCCTGCTAGTGCTAAGGGTATTTGCTCCGCATCGACGCCGGCCTGTTTGGCCAGCGCCATCATTTCGGCGATCACCAGCACGTTGCAGCTGACGATCATCTGGTTGCAGATCTTGGTGATCTGGCCGCAGCCGACTTCGCCCATATGGGTCAGTTGCTTGTATAGTGGGGCCAGTACGAGCCGGGCGACTTCTATATGTTCCGCACTGCCGCCGGCCATGATCGCCAGCGTGCCTTGTTCGGCACCGGCAATGCCGCCTGAAACCGGCGCATCGACCCAGCCCATGTCGCATTTTTCATGCAGCAATGCTGCCAGCTGACGAGTGTTTTCCGGGTGGATGCTGGATAAATCAATCAGCAATTTGCCGGCTGTGCCGTTGGCTAAAATATCATTGCGGACAATAGCTTCTACGACCGCCGTATCAGCCAGGCACAGGATAATCACCTCGGAGGAACGGACGAGTTCGGCAATGGAAGCGCAGGCCTTGGCGCCTGCATCAGTGACTGGCTTGAGTTTTCCATGACTGCGATTCCAGACATTAACGCTAAAGCCTGCATCGAGCAGACGCAAGGTCATCGGCTTGCCCATCAGGCCGATGCCGATAAAGCCTAAGGTGGGTTTTTTATCTGACATAGTTTTTGTTTTTAGTGATTAATGGTCGAAATGAAACGCAGTTTAGCCTAAGGCCGGGTAACGTCTGGCGGTCGATTCTACGATATAATGATCATAGGGAGGATGGATTTCGCTACAGTTCTACCCATCCTATACACTGTTTTTAATATAAACCCTTGCTGCGCTTTTGTCGGCAAGTTTAATCGAGAGGAAGTTGGCGTGGCAAAGGCGAGTGAATTAAAAAGAGGCATGGTGGTTGAAATAAACGGCATACCGCATGTGGTTAAGCAGGTGGATGCTAAAAGTCCTTCTTCTCGCGGCGCGTCCACCTTATACAAGATCCGTTTTAACAATCTCAAGACCGGTCAGAAACTCGATGAGTCGCTAAAAGGCGATGATTTCTTTAAAGATGCCGATCTGGTGCGGGCCAAGGTGCAGTTTTCCTATATTGACGGGGATAACTATATCTTCATGGATATGGAGGATTATACCCAATACAATTTGAGCAGCGAGGATTTGGAAGGCCAGATCGAATATCTGACCGAAGGTCTGGAAGGCATCGTGGCGTTGCTGGTGGACGATGCGGTGCTGGGTATTGAGCTGCCAAGTTCCGTGGTGCTGCCGATCGTTGAGACGGCGCCGGCCATTAAAGGCGCGACAGCGTCAGGACGTACCAAAACCGCGAGAGTGACCACCGGGCTGGAAGTTCAGGTGCCCGAATATCTGGAGCCTGAGGAGTTGATCAAGATTAATACCGAGACAGGGAAATTCATGTCCCGCGCTTGAGCCATGACCAATCGTTTAACCATTGCCCAAGGCGAATTTGAGTTGAACCGGCTGCCTAAAAGGCCAAGGGAACTGTTGCGCGCCTGGGATGCAGCGGATGAGTATCTGCTCGACACGCTTGCCGAACAGCCAGAATTACTGGCTGGCGCGCGGATTTTGATAGTGAATGACAGTTTTGGCGCACTGGCAGTGGCACTGAGTGCTTACCGGCCTTATGCGCTATCGGATTCTTATCTGTCGCAGCAGGCCACGCGGCTTAATCTTGCCGCCAACAACTTGCCTGAGCAGAGCGTCGGCTTGCTGAGCAGTCTTGAAATGCCGGAAGGCGTATTCGATTTGGTGCTGATTAAGGTGCCGAAGACGCTGGCATTATTGGAAGACGAGCTGATACGCTTGCGTCCGCATTTAACTGCATCAACCCGGGTTATCGTTGCCGGCATGATTAAAACCCTGCCGGCCTCGGTTTGGAAATTGCTGGAACGCCTGATCGGGCCGACAACGACATCGCTGGCGAAAAAAAAGGCGCGGCTGATTTTTGCTTTCCTTAATCCAGGGTTGGTTGTCCCGCCCAGTCCTTATCCGGTCAGTTACCGGCTTGAAAACACTGAGTACCTGATCAGCAACCATGCCAATGTATTCTCGCGCGACAGTCTCGATATAGGCACGCGCTTTTTTCTCCAGCATCTGCCATCTAGGCAGGATGCCTGCGATATCATCGATTTGGGTTGCGGTAACGGGCTGGTCGGTTTGATTGCCGCTGAACGTTGCCCTGAGGCGACCGTGCATTTTGTCGATGAGTCTTTTATGGCAGTAGCATCAGCCAGGGACAATTTCCGCCGAGCCTTCGGGGAGCGGCGCGAGGCGACTTTTCGTGTTGGCGATGGTTTAATGGAGGCTGAGTCGGAATCGGCTGATCTAATACTTTGCAACCCGCCGTTTCACCAGCACAATACGATAGGTGATCAGATTGCCGTGAGCTTATTTAAACAGTCGAAGAGGGTGCTGCGCAAAGGCGGCGAATTGTGGGTGGTCGGCAATCGGCATCTGGATTATCACAGCTATCTTGACCGTCTTTTTGGTGCGCATTCGATTATTGCAGCCAACTCGAAATTTGTTATCGTTAAGGTGACGTTGGCGAGCTCATTTTCAGAACATTAACAAAAGAAATTAGACAAAAAAAACTCCCGACGTGTGAGTGCCGGGAGTCAGAGACAAACAGGAGAGATACTGTTTGAGGTAGGATAACGAGTGGTGATAAAAGTTTAACCGAGCAATCTTTGGCTAAAAAATATATTGCTAAATATTGCGGCTGTTGCAAACATAATTGTAGAAACAATAAATTCGCCGGAAAGAAAGCCTAAAATCCCAACGACAAATACCAGTCCTACTAAAATATCTTTTTGATAATCAGTCATTTTAAAGTTCCTTTGCTGTTTTGCGGGTAAGAAATAATCAACGTTGGCTATACTATACTTGCGTATATATTGGTTGACAATATCAAGGATTATTGATTAATAGTTTCCTGCATGAGAACAATGGGGTCCGAATTTAATTGTTTCTTTTTTAAAATACGCAAAAGCCAGTCTAAAACTCTTTAATAAACATCTTGCCACATTGAAGAATATTTCATGTCGAACGGTTTATAAGCACGGTTTTTAATTGGAATAACAAGCAGCTATAAATGAGGAAACAACTGCACGAGCTGTGCATTATTATCTATAGTCGCGTAGCTGAAATTGATCTGGGTCGTGCAGAAGAAGGGGCGGGGTATGAAGTGTATTAATGCAGCTGCTGACGCTCGAACCTGGAAAGAAGTTTTATTGTAGTAGCGAAAGTGTTTCGGTTGCATCCGTAAACGCTATGCCACTTATTGGCTAATAGAGAGCTGGTTTACAACAACCTGGACGGGTTATATAGCTAATCTATGATATTCGATAGCGACAACAAATCCCTTTCCAGCAAAGTACTGTTGCCGAGGTTGAGCTCAACCAATCGACGTAGTTCGGAAATACTGTCTATATCGATATGTTCGCATTTTAAGCCTACCTTATTGCCTACAACATGCGTTGGGGTTAGTTCCATCTTTATTTTGACCTGTTCGGACAACTGTAAGGTGAGGGTGTAGAGTTTTTCCGGATCTTCTTCCCAAGGGCGTTCAAAGCGTAATAAACAACCTTTTAAGGACAGGTCGATGATTTCGCAATGCCACGTATTTTCATCGCAGTTTAAAACAGCTTCGGCCGTATAGAAAATACGATGAAACTGGCGGTTATCATTATTTTCTATTGAATGCATGGGCTTAATTCAAAAAGAATTGCAAGGATGTGTTGTTAATAACCAGCACATCATTCATGTTTAATTTGAGTGGCTTATCGTTTAGCGGTTGGTTGTTTACGGTTATTGTGCCGGTATTTTCCAATATGGAGACAAAGTAACCTTCTTTTCTTTTTAAGATTGCAATAACACCATTACCGTCATGACCAAGCCGGGTCATGGATTTTTTTAATTGCAAAACCTTGCCAATATTGCTGCCATTCAAAATTTGCAAATTAGCGGCAGGAACTTGTAATTCATTATCAATTTCCTGATTGAGCAATTTTACATCTTCGTCAATGAGGCTACTGGATGCGTCAGGCGCTAAAAACTTTATGGTGTTGAAAACGATGTCATGCTTGCCTATCGATATTGTGTCGTTATCATTAAGATTACAAGCCTTGGTTTTTTTTCCATTGACGATTAACGGAAATTCATCATTGAGTTGCTTAATAGTACAAGCCTCATCACGAATAATTATGACGGCATGGGCCGGAGCAATGGCCATACTGTCAATAATTAAATCATTGGTTTCATCGCGTCCAATATGCACAATACCGTTTTTAAACACACCAGAATGGATAACTTTATCTTTAAAAAAAACAGTGAGTTTCGGCATTGAATTAGTAGCCCATCTTTAAACGAACTCTGATTATAGACGGTATTATTAGTTGTTCAAGAAATTCCCTTTTTAGGCTATAACTGAGTCGGAAGGGTGATAATTTATTTGCTGGGTAGGAATTTGACCAATTTAACGCTGTTTTCATCCCGTTTTATGATCTCCAGAGGATAGCTATGCAATTTGATGCTGGTTCCGGTTTCTGGGATGGTTTCCATAAACTCAATAATAAGCCCATTGAGTGTTTTGGGGCCTTCTGTAGGAAGCGACCACTGCATGACACGGTTTAGTTCTCTAATGGTAATGTTGGCATCAACCAGATAACTGCCGTCGCTTTGTGCTCTTACGGCGACATCTTCAGTAATCAGTTCCCCGACAATTTCCTGTAGTAAGTCATCCAATGTAACGAGCCCTTTTACATCGCCATACTCATCGACCACCAAGCCAATGCGAATTTTTTCATGCTTAAAGCGATGCATTTGATTATGTACCGGGGTGCTCTCGGGAATAAACGAGGGTTTATCCAAGCAGTTTATGATGGTTTGTTTGTCAAAATCTTCCTGATTAATTAATACCAGTATTTTTCTTAAATGGATAAATCCGATAATCCTGTCGATGCTGGTTTTGTAGACCGGTAACCGGGTATGCGGGCTGCTTTTTATTTTGGCAATGATGTCCTCGATCGACAATTCAAGATCTATGCCGATAATTTCATTGCGCGGCGTCATGATGTCTTCAACAGTCGCCGATTCGAGTTCGAGTATGCCCATGAGCATTTTTTGATAGCGTGCCGGCATTAAGCTTTCTGCATCGCTAATAATGCTTTTTAACTCGTCTTTATTGAGTGCGTCATGGCGGTTCTTTTTGACATCGACGCCGACCACTCTGAGTAACAGGTTAACAAATAAATTAACGAACCAAACGACGGGATAAAGAATCTTCAGTAAAGGCGTATAGATCCATGCGGCCGGGAAGGCAAGCGGCTCTGGTTTGATGGCGGCCAGTGTCTTAGGCGTAACTTCTGAACAAATAAGCATCACGATAGTCAAAATTCCGGCGGCGATAGCGACGCTGGATTCTTCGTCGGCATAGAGCTTGATGGCAATGACGGTCGCTATCGAGGAGGCGAAATTATTAACAAAGTTATTGCAGAGCAAAATCAGGCCGAGCAAGCGCTCCGGTCTGTGCAGTAATTGTTGTGCTTTGATCGCGCCGGAATGATTTAGTTTAACCAGGTGTTTTAAACGATAACGGTTTAGCGTCATCAAGGCCGTTTCCGAGCCTGAGAAGAAAGCGGAAAGAATAAGCATGGCGGCGAGTATGCCAAACAGCATGCTAAGGGGTATGTCGTTCAAAGAAAGCGCACTCCGAGGTTATGAAAACAACCCTAGTGTCTATTATGAGAAATATTTGTCAAGCCTGGATAAGGGAGGAAGGCTGCTTTTGTCTGTGTAAACAACATTAAAAAGACCTTAGAAGAGTATGAAATAAAAAAGAATTTTGACAGGATGGTGATTCGATGCTTAACTTTAGTTAAATAGCTAAATAATTAAAAAGGATTATTTTTAAGGTCGTGCCGATTGATGAGCAGCAGTTATTGTTGCGGAATGTGTATGGCTAAACCTTAATGACCTTAATATGGGAAACGGGTGTAAAAATATGGCGTTGCCGCGTGTTTTGTTAATTGACGACAATAAAATAAGAGCCCAGCAACTGGAAACGGTTTTTCAGTTTATGGAATACAAAATAGAAACTGTTGGCTCAGCGGATTATGCGTTTTGTTTCACCGAAACTGACCAGTTATCTGGAGTTTTTGTCGGTGATGGTATTGATAAGCAGGCGACTGTGGTCAGCAATATTGTTGAGCAGGCCAATAAAGTCCCTGTTATTTATATAATCACTGAGGGTACGGCGCATCAGGTCCCGACCGCAATTACAAATAGCGTGTTTCATGTGCTGGAATGGCCGACGACCCACCCCGTTTTGAAACCGATACTCGACAAGCTATTTGTACCCGGTGCGCAAAAGACTTTTACGATGCGAAGCGAGTCAGATCGTCGTTCATCTTCAGTTGAGCGGCTAAAGGGCAAGAGTCAGGCCATTGTCGGTATCCGCAAATTAATTGAGCAGGTTGCAGAGTCGGACGCAACGGTTCTTATTTTGGGTGAGTCTGGAACAGGAAAAGAAGTGGTTGCTCGCGCTTTGCATGATGCTTCATTTCGAAAGGACAAGCCGTTTGTACCTATAAATTGTGGCGCGATTCCTGGGGAATTGTTGGAAAGCGAGTTGTTTGGCCATGAGAAAGGTGCGTTTACCGGTGCTTTAAGTGCCCGGCAAGGCCGCTTTGAAATGGCAGAAGGCGGAACCCTTTTTCTAGACGAAATTGGTGATATGCCCTTAGCTATGCAGGTTAAGTTATTGCGTGTATTACAAGAGCGGACCTTTGAGCGTGTCGGCAGTAACAAAACCATACATTGCGATGTGCGGGTTATTGCAGCCACACACCGATATCTTGAAAATGAGATTAAAGAAAACCGATTTCGGGAGGACTTGTTTTACCGCTTAAATGTTTTTCCTATTGAAATACCGGCCTTAAAGGACAGGACTGAGGACCTCCCTTTGTTAGTGAATGATCTTGTCTCGCGCATGGAAGCGTCCAATCGCGGTTCGGTACGACTGACTAATGCGGCAATGGCCATGCTGATGCAGCATGAATGGCCTGGGAATGTCAGGGAGCTGGCAAATCTAATTGAAAGACTCGCTATTATTAAACCCAAAGGGCTTGTCGATGCTGCAGATTTACCGGAAAAATTTCAACATTATAAAGTTTCCGAAGAAGTTCTTGATGATATCGAAGCGGTTGATATAGAAGAAGATGAACAGTCTGAACAAGCAGAAATCATCAGTGCATTTGAAGGGACAATGAATACCTTTGAAGGGACGGTGAATAATTTGGCGCAACTGCCGGAGCAGGGTATCGACTTGAAAGAATATTTGAATGATTTAGAGGTTGATTTGATCCGGCAGGCGTTAAACGAGTGCGACGGGGTAGTGGCTCACGCCGCCAAGCGGTTGAATATGCGGCGAACAACATTAGTTGAAAAACTCCGTAAATATGATTTGCAGCGTTAAAAGGATGATGTCATTTTTTTGTCGCTCCTGCATAAGGCTTTGATAATATTATGAATAATATTTGGTCTGATTTTTGCTTTATTTTCTTAAAGTAAGATTAGGTTGTAAACCAGGACGATCAGGCATGAATATTCATACAAGTCAAAAAAAGCAGAAGACGGAACAGCTTACCGATGCGTTCCGGATTTTTAACGAGCTATCCCAGAACTTATCGGTTTCCTACCAAGGGCTGGAAGAGCAGGTTGCTAAACTGCATGGTGAACTGGCGTTCGCTCATAGTGAACGGCTTAAAACCCTTGAGGAAAAAGAAAAACTCGCCAGTCGCTTGGAAAAAATACTGGCGGCGCTTCCGGCAGGCGTTATTGTGCTGGATGCGGACGGCAAAATTTTGGATTGTAACGCCGTAGCGACTGATTTTTTAGGCGAACCTCTTATTGGCATGGATTGGTCGGATGTGGTCATTCGCAGTCTGATTCCTGTCGTTGGCAACCCTCATGAGCGGCAATTGCGTAACGGCAAACGGGTCAATATGACTGTTAGCCGAGATATTGCACGTAATGATCCTGCCGATTCTAGTCAAATTGTTTTATTATCCGATGTCAGTGAAATGCGAAATCTGCAGGATTCGCTGAATCAGCAGAAGCAGTTATCGGCCATGGGGGAAATGGTGGCGAGTATGGCGCATCAGGTCAGGACGCCGCTGGCGACAGCAATACTCTACGCGTCGCAAATGAGCAGTCCTGCATTGGATAACGAAAAGCGGCAGCGGTTTTCGCAGAAAATTCTGGAACGCCTGCAATATTTGGAACGGCAGGTTAACGATATGCTGATTTTCGCCAAAGACGGGCGCTTGGCTATGGAGACATTTTCATTAGCCGAATTATTAAACCATCTCAGAGAAACGGTGAAAGAGTATACCGGTAGCGGCAGGATTGATTTGCAGATTGTTAATGACGCGCAACATGACGAAATGCTGGGCAATGAAAATGCTTTGAGCGGTGCGTTGCTTAATTTGCTGAATAATGCGGTCGATGCCGTAGGTCAGGCCGGATGTATACGGATTTCCGTGGTTCAGATCGATGACTTTAAGCTGCGAATCGTTATTAGAGATGACGGTCCGGGTATTGCCGAAGAGCTTTGTCAGCGCGTTTTTGAGCCGTTTTTTACGACCAAGGTCCACGGTACCGGTTTGGGTCTGGCCGTTGTCGACAGTGTAGTAAAAGCCCATGGCGGCTATGTGTCTGTTGACTCGTCTCTGGGGCATGGCACCGCTTTTACCTTAATCATTCCCTGTATAAGTCAGGCATGTAATTTGTTACCGGGCGGTTTTTCACATCAGGCTTCCCTGCCTGATGCCCTCCGGGTAAATGCAAATCTGCTCCAGGCAGATTTATCACATCAGGCTTCCCTGCCTGATGCCCTCCGGGTAAATGCAAATCTGCTCCAGGCAGATTTATCACATCAGGCTTCCCTGCCTGATGCCCTCCGGGTAAATGCAAATCTGCTCCAGGCAGATTTAT